>JACLAA010006017.1_pt1 | contig 64014 bp, 38 predicted proteins | sample 8027891 | NCBI WGS metagenome assembly JACLAA01 (sample SAMN15724900, study PRJNA655200) | protist metagenome | isolation source: fluorescence activated cell sorting (FACS) single amplified genomes of... | place: Spain: Blaines Bay Microbial Observatory, Mediterranean Sea | collected 2016-01-19 | reverse complement strand
TTTATTACATCTGCCGCTCTGCTGCGACTCACTTTCTTCTCGAGTAGTAGAGGTGTTTGAAAGAGCAGTCGTTCGATGACGACGACGACGACGTGTGTTGTTGGGGAAGGAGAGAGAGCGAGAGACCTTGACTTTTTCGTCGGTGAAGAAGGTGGTCGTTCGAAAGAAGAGGAAGAAGAAGAAACGACGACGACGACGACTTCACCACCACAAACACAAACACAAACCCCGACTCCGCCGCTTTGTAAGTTTCGCGAGGCGGTCGTGAAAGTGCTCTCGACGATAACCGCGGAACCGAGACCGTTGCGATCGAAATTCGGCACCACGGCGGTCTGTATCAGTAAAGACTCGAAACGAAGGAAAGTCTTCAAAGCGGTGTTTTCGAGGACGTTCGAATACCTGTTGTTTTCAATCGTGTTCGCACACTTTGCGGTGCTGGCGGTGCTGTTGGCGAAGAACGACGGAGAGAACGACGATGGCAACTACGCGAGCGGTGGATTTCAAACGCTGATTCGTAAACCGCTGTGGGCGGTTGATTTCGCTATTTTAATTTTTTACACGTGCGAGATGGCGTTGAAGATGTACGCGTTGGGCGTTTTCGGGTCGAGGCACGCGTATTTGACGTCGAACGCGTATAACAGGTTGGATTGTTTTATCGTCACGGTTTCCTGGATGTCTGTGATGAGCGAGTGTTACGATTTCACCCCGGATGTGTTCCCTGCGTTGCCGCGGTTACGGTTGGGTCATTTGCGCGTGTTTCGAGCGACATTGGCGTTGCGTTCGTTTTCGTTCGCGTCTTCGGTGATTGTCATCATGGAAGCGCTGTCGGCGTCGATTCCTTTGCTGAGAGACGTCATTGGAGTGTCGTGCGTTTGTTTTGTATTTTATGCGCTGATGGGCGTATCCACGTTTGGTGGGAGCTTTCGGAGACGGTGTGTGATCGCGGATTCGAAGGAAGCGGCGAGGGTTGGAACGTATAACGACACGACGCCGTTTTTCTGCGGGGACGTGGAGAATACAATCGATGGGAAAGGATTTGTTTGTCCCGGCGCGTATTTTCTCGACACGACGTATCGAGGTGAATCTGTAGAGGACGCTCTGGCATTTGAACAGTTATACGCGAGTCCCGTATTGAATGAAACTTTGGTATCGAACGCGCTGGGCTTGTCCTACTCGTCTACTTTTATCGAACACGAGTTGACGTTCAAAAATATGTTCTGTTCTGACAAAGTAGGTAACCCACGTTTTGGCAAACAATCGTTCGATGACTTCTTTGCTGCGTTGACGTCCATGTTCACGTGCATAACTCTCGAGGAGTGGCCAGAAACCATGTACGTGACGGTGAACAGTGAATTCCGAGCGTCCGCGGCGTATTACATCACGCTTATCATCGTCGGTACCTACTTCATCGTCTCCGTGTTTGTCGCCGCGGTGAGTGGTGTTTTTTTACGCTTAAGGCGCGAACACGTTGCAGTATTGAAACACAGGAATGCTCGAGAAAGAACTTCATCATCGACAAACGAAGAAGAGGAAGAGGAGTTTGTGAAAGGGTTCGCGCGGTTTACGCGTCTGAAAAACGCCTTACGCTTCTTCAAGCACCATCACGAAGGAGGAGAGAAAAAAGATACGTTCGTTGATATTGCCGCGATTGCACTCGAACGTAACAAGTCAGAAAGAGGCCGGTTGAGCGCGTATACAAACAGCGACGATGATGATGAATGCGCTTTATCGTCGCCTAACGACATCGAGGAAGGGAGGAAACTACCGACGCGCAAGATCAAATCTGGAGTTGCGCGAAACAAACGCGACCGAGTGAATGAGATCGTTTCAAACCCTACGTTTGATTTGGTCTCCCGTATTTTAATTGTTCTGAATATATGTTCGATGTGCGCGTATAAAAGCTATCAACCCGACACGACGAAACGTTTTCTAGACGGTTTGGACTATTATTTCCTGGCGGTGTTTTATTGCGAATGCGGTTTGCGCTTGTTCGCGGCGAGAGGTATTTTAGGACGGATTTTTAGTTTGAAACAGTCTTTGAAGCCGAGTGAACTGAGTTTGATTTGGGATGTTTTAGTGCTTTCCGCGACGGCGGCGGGAGCAGATCACAAAGGCCCGAATCTAGTGGCCTTGCGCGTCGTGCGATTATTTGACCATCCTTCCGCCGGCATCGAAAAGAATAGTGGGAAGAGCACAAAAGTTTCATCGACGACGAAAGGAGAAGAACACAGCAGTACTACAACAAGAAGCAGCAGTGGTGATGGGAACGATACACTCGCTCGCGTCTTTAGAAGTTTCGGCACGATGTTGAGTTTGCTCTGTTTCTACGGCGTCGTTCTTGCGGCGTACGCGTTATTAGGTATGCAGCTCTTCCCAAAATACGCCACGGATGCGTTGAAAAAACGCGACGACGACGCGAATATCGACAATTTGACCGTCCCATATCCTCGCGAAAATTTCGAAACCTATCCAAACGCATTATTAGCGATATTTACAGTCTCCACTGGTGAAGGCTGGGTTGCAATGTTGTATCACTTCCGCCGCGTCACTTGGCTCGCGACGCCGTATTTCGTCTCCTTTTTCGTTCTCGTCAATTACGTCGTCTTGAATCTCATCATCGCAGTGATCCTCGAGAACTTGGAATTGAGGGATTTTGAAAAGAATAACATGCAAAGACGCGAGATCGTGAAGCGAGAGGTTGAAAGACGCATGCGTTCGGGCGCGTTTGTCGACCGATTAGAGAAAATTAGGGTATGGTTTGTCTTGAAGAAACGCGTGCGGTTCTGGAATATTGACGAGGAACATGAAATCTCGCCGTGGTTAGCGAGTCGAGCACGAAGAGCTCTACGCATATCGGTCGCGATAGAAAGTGCGATATCTAAGCGTAACTCGAAAAAAATATTCGCAGGTAAGAGATCGCGTGCACAGAAACTGACCACCGGATCCGCTACTTTGCTGCGACAACAACAACAACACGAGCGTTTCAAACAAATTCAGCCGATCAAGAGGATGAACGCAATAAGACGACGTTCTGTTTTCGATACTCGCGTGAATACACCAAACGAAGAACCAAAAGACACTGAGAGATTAAGATTGCAGAGCTCATCGTTTTCGCTTTTAGAACAGGGAAAGAAGGCAGCGATGAAAGAGAATATGAACACCTACTTGTACGAGGAAGATGAAGAGTACTTTGATATTTTCCACGAAGAAGAACATTTTCACGCGTTGCCAGCGTATTTTACGAATAAATCTCTTGGTGCAATCCCCCTAGAGAATAAACTTCGACAGATGTTACAGCGATGGTTGTCGAAAAAATGGTACGAGAGAATCTCATATTTATTCGTGGTCGTATCAATAGCCGCCGTTCTCGGCGCCGACCCGGTGACGGAGGTAAATCCACACCAGTTTTTTTTGGACGCGGCCAACGCTCTGGTTGCTGGGTACTTCTTGCTCGATTTCTTGATTAAGATTGTTTCCGATGGATTGATTTTTACACCAACCGCGTATTTCTCGTCCATGTGGAATATTCTCGATACTTTGGTCTTGTGCGTGGACGTCGTCATCGTCGCTGGGCCAATCGTGTTTTCATCCATATGGAACTGGTATTTTCAGAGAGCTATTAACGTGTTGGTCTCGTTGCGCATGTTTCGCGTACTATCGCGCAACACAAAAATGCAACGACTCGTAGTATCGGTGACACAGACGTTACCTTCGATTGGGTCCGTCATCAAACTCACGTTTGCCATTTTCCTGGCATTCGCCATCGTCGGCGTGCGCATATTTGGGGGTAAGTTTGGCTTCTGCGAACAAATACTCGACGTTACGCAGAGTGTGTCGTCCTCTACATACGTAACAAAAAGACTCGATATCGACCAGTACTCGTGCGATTTACGCGAGGATACGTACTGGAATTCTCCGAAATATGACTTTGATTGGATCGGTTCGGCGTTATTGACGTTGTTTGAAACCGCCTCGCTGGACGGATGGATCGATATTATGCATCACGCGATGGATATCGGCGGTAATAAAAATGCAAACTGGCCGGCGTGTTTATTCTTCATCACGTTTATCTTGTGTGGCTCGTTCACGATGATTCGTACGATCATCGGTGTTTTCATCGACAGGTTTGGTATTTCCAGCGGTTTGAAGTTACTCACAGAACGGCAAAAGTTATGGAGAGATATGCATGGCGTCGCCATGTCTATAAAGCCTATGCGAGTAGAAATGAAGCCAGTCGTAGGATCTGTGCGAAGGAAGTGTTACGACGCTATACACTCCAAGATGTTTAAAAAAGTCATCTTGTTCTTGCTATCGCTCAACATCGTACTGTTAGCCACGGTCCACTTCGACGCCGACGCCTCGTGGGAGTACGCATGGAACATCGGCGACGTTGCTTTTGTGTCCATCTACCTTCTCGAATCCCTCGCACGTCTATTCGTTGCTCTTCCGCATCCACTTTACTTCTTCAAAGATCCTTGGAACTGCTTCGAACTCTTCCTCTCCTGCGGATCTGCGGCCACGCTCTTCCCCACCAACCCTTCCGGCGTCCGCGCGCAAATAGGACGACCGTTTCGGTTCCTCCGAACGTTTCGAATCCTGCGCCACGCGACAGACTTACGCCGCGTATCGCGAACGATGATTCTCGCTGTTCCATCCATCCTCTCCGTTATTGGCGTCATGCTCATCTGGATGTTCCTCTACGCCGCCGTCGGCACGCAAGTCTTTTTCAACGTCAAATACGGCGAAAGCTTGAACAAAGACGCCAATTTCTCGAGTTTCGTCAACTCTTTCCTCCTTCTCTTCCAAGTTCTAACTGGTGAGGGTTGGCGCCAATTCATGTACGACTTACAAATTGACGAGCCGCATTGCTCAAAAAATCACGCCGGCGATAACATCGACAACTGCGGGTTTGGTAACGGCGCCACCTTCTATTTCGTCACCTACGTCATCGCCATGGGCTACATCTTCACCAACCTCTTCGTCGCCGCTATCCTCGATCACGTCACGTTTGGCGTTCTCCGAGAATCCTCTCTCGTCTCCACCAAAAATCTCGAAGACTTCCAAACCATCTGGTCCACCTTTGACCCGAACGCCACCGGATTCATCGGTCTCCACCAAATCTGGCCTTTCCTCAAACGCCTCCCGGAACCGCTCTCGAAAATAACCGCCGAAGGCGAAGGTAACGACTTAGAAAAGGAGAAAGAAAAGAAATTCAAAACCGACGCCTTGCGCCTTCGATACCTCTCCACCATCTCTAAATGGCGCCGCCGAATCTTCGCCGAACTCCATTACGTCCGCCACCCGAACAAAGGCGTCCCTTTCAGCGAGTGTCTCGACGCGCTCCTCCACGCCAAGCTCGGCAACTCGGCGCTCACTTTGGACACTCGATTACGACGAGAGAAGGAGTTGGAACACATAGACAAACTCGGGGCGTGCGTGTATATTCAGAGAGTGTTCAGAGGGCATCGGGTAAGGCGAAAGAAAGAAAGGAGCTAATATGTAATGTAGACGTTTGTATTTTTAAGAAAGATGCCCCTTTCGAAATGAAAATCCCGCCAAAATTAAGTCGAAAGATATTTGTCATAAATTTCAACCACTCTGAGACTACGTTGAAACAAGGAACCAGTTTAGTACACAAAGCGAGCGAGAGAGAAAGAGCGCGTCTCGTCACGACAGAAAGTGGGAGAGGAAGCTTTTCGACGTCGCGCGCCTGGTTCGTTAGCATCACCACCGCATATTTTATTCTTTCTCCGAGAGAAAAGCGAGAGAAATTTCCATCACCAATCGGATCCACACATCTTCCCAAGAGACGATGATGATGGACCACCACCACCGCGGAAACGCCAACACGAGTCACCAAACGTTGGCAAATACTTTAGAAGAGCTCGGGTTTCGAGGTCAGCTTCCCAGCCAGTGGGTCCCGATGGTTGCCGAGGTGAGAAACAACACACACAGAGCGCGAGCGAACGAGCGCAGTTTATTTAAACGACGCTTGCCTTTGATTTTTGTTTGATTTTTGTCGAAGCGACGCACTCGATTTTTACTCATATTTTCTCTCTCTTGAAAATATCTTTACTCACCGCGGTGTTGTTTTGACGCCGTTCTTCTTCTTAAAAAACAGCTGGCGGAAGCGTTAATTGCCGAACGCGACGCGACGAAGCTTTTATCCGCGGAACTGTTGGACGCGAGGGAGAAAGCGAGCGAAAGCGCAAAGTCGAAAGAAGCGGTGGAGCTTTTGAAAGCGCACGCGAGAGACGGGAAGACGAAAGACGAGTTGGTAGAGACATTGTTCGAGAGAATAGACGAGTTGACGGATAGGTTAGAGGAGACGGAACGGGGTGATCGGACGAGAACAGCTGCTTCGACGACGAACAGAGCGGAGGAAACGCGGGAAGAGTTGAACGCAGTCCGGGAGGAGATGGAGCAGCAAAAACGGTTAGCGAATCGCTACGCAGCAGAGAGAGATCATCTTGTGCGAGCAAATGAACAGTTGACGATGACGCTAGAGTCGAGAGAAGCATTTGATGCGCACGGAGATGTAGAAGGGTACGAGATTGCGCTGAAAACGTCCAGGGAAGAGAATAAATCTTTACGAGAAGACGTCGACCGCTTGAAGGCGACGATCGACGGGTTGGACGCGCAGCGCTTGGATTTAGGTGAAAAATTTAAACGATCGCACGAAACGTTGAAAGAGGCGGAGACGAGAGCGAAAAAAGCGGAAGAGGAGTTGCAAATGATCGCAGAGGCACAACAAAACGGACAAACTACGCCGAGAACGTCTTTCCTTTCTTCTGAACTTTTACGAAAGAATGGGAAGAACACGGATGCGGATCATCTCGCCAAGGCGCTCGAAATCGAACGCGATCGCTTACAACAAGAGTGCGACGCGTTAACGGAAACCTTGGCAGAATCCGAGGCGCGACTTCAAGCCGTTGTAAACGAATGCCAAATGGCGAAATCGTCCGAAGCGAAAGCCGTCCGCGAAAGGAGTGCGGTTGAAAAGCTGCGTCAACAAGAAATCGATAAGGCACATCAATTAGATCGTTCGCTCGCGGATGCTTTAGAGGATGCGAAGAGTGCGAGAGAGGAAACCAAACAACATAGAGAAGAGTTGCGCTTTGTCGCGGAGGATTTAGTCGCAATGACGAGAGAACAACAAAGCGTAAACGACGATTACCTTCGAGCGTGCGCGGAACGTGATCGCGCGTGGAAAGATTTGCGGCACGCCGAAAGAGCTTTAGAAAACGTAGAGGTAAATTCAGTGTCAACTGCAAAAGAACTCGAAGATGTTGCCAGGGCGTATAGAGAACTTGAAGGAGAACATAAATTAGCCGTGAGAGAGTTATCGGCGACGTCCAGCGATAACCAAAAGTTAGAGAAGGCGTTGCAACAAACTGAAGATGGTTTGAGAGCAGCGAAAGAGCGATCGAGAGTTTTAGATTCCGAAAACAGAGCTTTGAGCTCGGAAGCGAGAAATTTGGAACGCAGAGTTTCGCAGCTCACGAAAGAACTCGAGGAGATGTCATCTTCTACCGCTTCGACGCAAACGCGAAAAGGAGGGAAAAGTGGAGAAGATTTCGCACCGAATGGGTTAGGATCTCTTTCAGAGCAACTTGAAGAAGTTACAAAGACGTGCGAAGACTTGAAGCGTCAAAACGAAAGATACCGCAAGCAGCACGCGGAAGTTGAATCCGAATTCCGCACGTTGCGCAACAAGTTGGAGGAGTCCTCGCAAGAACGGGATCGGTTGAAATTAAGGACAAAGTTAGAATCAAATCGCGCGGAGGAACTCGAAGGTTTGTTAGCATCCACGCGCGCGAGAGAGTACGACTTTTCTATGACAAATGAAGATGACTCTAAACGCTTAAAGCTTTTAAAAGAGCGAGTCGATGCGCTTAGTGAAGATAACGAACGATTGACGAGTCGTTTGGAGGCGGCTAACGCGACGAACGCGCAGCTCTCGAACGAGCTGGAAAATATCAAACCGAACAGTAGTGTGAACCCGAAGAACACAAAAGATTCAGAGTCACAAACACTCAACGCGGCGAGAAATTTGGCAAAATCGCTCGCACACTCAGAATCAGTCGTCGTCGAGCAGCAACGCCGTATGCGAGAAATCATGGAGGAGACGAAAGATTTGCGAGAACGCGTGGAAGAAGCGGAGAATCGGGCAGCTTCGGCAGCCTCGTTCGCCAAGCAAGCCGAAAACAAGTCCAAGCGATCCGCGGCGAGAGAATCAGAGTTGCGCGTGCAGTTACAAGGCGCATTTGAAGACTTGCGTCTCGCGAGAGAAGCATCCAAAAGATTTGCGGATGAAAACAGTGGTTTCGCGGCCAACGGCGAGGAATTTGAAACGCTCAAGCGATCTCTTGAAGAGGCACTCGAGGAGAAAGAAAAGTTGGAGAAAGCGTTGTCTGCTCACGTGAGAAGGTCAAACGACCTCGGCGTGATGCATGATGCGAACTCGAAACAAATGAGCGACTTGAGAACGCACGTCGATCGATTGGATGCGCTCCTGAGAGAACGAGACCGAGAGTTACTCGAGGCGCGAGCGAGACAGAGCGAACTACTCGAGGAATTCAACCAATCCAAACTGTTTAGTAACAAATCATCCTCTCCATTTCAGGATTTTGGCAGTTCGGATGATCTCGTGAATCAAGGCATCGATGATGATACAAAACGTGCGGCGTTCGAAGCGCTCGCGCGTTCGGTCCGAGAACCGGTGGACCAGTCGCCATTAGGTGTCCGAGACTTTGTCCAAGCTAAATTAAACATGGACAATGATGATAGTAACACCGCAACCAATATCAATAAGAACGACGAAGACTTAGAGCACCTCGAAGAACTTCGATTAGAGAATGAACTGTTGCGTCAAGAGAACGATAAGCTTTCTCGAGAGCTCGATGGCACCGAAGAAGCCACGGAGGAGATGCACGCGCAGCTGCAAAAAATAAGCGACGATTACAACGCGTTAGCAAAGACTTTAAACGAAACTTTGAACGTAGTCCCTTAGTAAACGAAGATAATTTATAGCATGTAGTTCTTTAAATATAAAGCATTGTAACAATACGCGTACTATGATAACGAAAGCTTTTCCTAACGCATAGCTGAAATGAGCGTTCTCGAAGGGGTTCTTAAGATGTGAACTAATCCAACTTGCTGCACAACTACTTGCATGCGCTTCAACGTCGTCTCTTGGAATTTTAGCGCCTCTTCGCGCGCTCTGCGCTCTTCCATCTCTGTCCGAATACGCTCGCGGTCTTCACATGTGATTTTGATACCATCGAGAAACTCTAACGTTTCCAGCGCAAATACGGCTTCGTCGAAATACGACGACGCAAACTTACAGCCCCGTAAACTCAATTTTTTTAATCCATTCACCCCTGCGAGCTGCTTAAGCGCCAACGCCTTATCCTTCACTCGGTTACCATCTAATCGCAAAGAGTTAACGTGCGGCAACGCGTTCAAATGTGCAAACGAACGCACGCCACATCGTTTCATCGAGAGTGATTCGAGCGCGCCAAAACCGAGGAACGTGTTTTCGTTAAACTGTCGCAACGGGTTCTCGTCGGCTCGTATTTTTCGAAGGTTGCGCAGATTTTTCAATCCATCCAGATTCTGTAAGCGATTGTTTGAGACATCAACAAAAGATAGAAGTTGGAGCTTTTGGAGCTGTAATCGTACGAGTCGGCGCGAGTCTATGCGATTATACCGCACGTCCAGCTCTTTCAGCTGAGGGAAGAACTGTTCGTAGAAACACCTACTGCTTTCTTCGTTTCTTTCATCGACAGAGGAGTCGTCGCCTGTGTTTCCATTTACAAACGGTTCTCGAACGAGCGCAAATCGAAGCGCATTTTTAGGCATCGAGAGTCTTCGCAGATGTTTTAAACAGCCAAGCGCCGATACATCTGAGAGCTGGTTTTTCTCAAAATTTAATATTTTTGCCGACGCCATGGCGACGCCAGAGACGGATTCCTCGTCCAATCTTCGCACGCGCATTTCTGATAAATTCAAGGTGAAGTTATCATCATCATCATCATTATTATTCATATTCTCTGCTAATTTTTGCTCGATCATTTCCGTCGTTAGGCGACCTTGAAACAGAAATCGTCCTTTGCGTCTCCAAATCTCTCGAACCTCCTCGCCGTCGAGCAACACGAGGGAAGGCGCAAAATACGCCGCACACTCGCGATAGTTTTCAAGGTTTGTGACTGCGTTTCCACGCAAATCTATGTATTTTAAAATGAATACACGAAGTACATCATCAGAGCACGTCGATTTGTTGTTTATTTGCGTTTTCGAAGACGTCTCATCTGTGTTCCTCTCGAGGAGATTTTGTACTTCGAGCAGCGTTCGTATTTGATTTCGAGCCAAGCGAAGATGGCGTAAATTTGGGCACTTGTCGTGGACACAAAGCATGGCATCGCGATCTATATTTGTTATTTCATTGTCGGATAAGTCCAAATATATCAACCGATTGAGTCCAATAAACCAAGCGGAGTCGAGCTTACTTATCCTATTCGAACTAGCATCCAAACTGTGTAGATTAGTGCACGACTGTAAACCTTCGAGAGAGGCGAGAGAACAGTTTTGTATTTTCAAAGACACGAGCGTTTTCGAATGAACGCGGGATGGAAGGTCGAGAAAAGTAACGTCACGAAACGTCATTCCCTCCAACATCGAGATAAGCGCCATGTCTTCTTCAATCACGACGCGAATCTCTGCGTTCTTCTTCTCCGTTTCATCGTGCGCAAACTCTTCCGCCTCCGAATGGATAATTATTGCGCGTTCGTCCAAGAAAAGAGGCGTTATGGCAGCTTCTCGAAATAGATCGCTTACCCTTTCGTCACTCGGTGCATAATATAGCGCGCGTCGATTATCGTGTTGCTCGAGTAATCTTTCACGAAGAGAAGGCGTCAGCTCGTACCCGTCCAGGAACCGTAAGCTCTCTCCAAATGCCGCCACGCACTTCGAGGCGTATCTCGAATACGCCGCATCGCTTGATTCCAACGTGTTCGTATCACAGATCCCACACGCGATGGGAGACGCACCAGATATGTCGTCTCGAAAACGAATATCAACGATATTCTTAGCGTATTTAGCGATGACATGGACGACAGCGTCGTTACTCATTGGGTTTGCAGCCAAGTTGAGCACGGCGACGCTTCGTAACCACTCCATTTCTACGTCAGTCGCGTTCCCACTCTTTTCCAAAAACAACGCTTCTCCAGTGATCAAGTTTTCGCTCAAATCGACGCACTCCAACGACTTCATGTGCGTGAAACTCTTACCAATCTCCCGTATTTTGTTTTCGTTCAGCATTAAACGCTTCAAGTTCTGAAACGGCGGCTTTTTCCTCGCCTCTTTTTTCCCGCCGTCTTCTTCTTCTTCTTCGTCGTCAGAACGACAACACATGAACGTACTCTCCACCTCTTCAATCTCATTCCCATACAAAACCAAAACTTCCAAACTCTCAAATTCAAACCCTTTCAACCCGTCCAACGTTTCTAATCCGCACTCGCACACCCACAACTCTCTCAGCGTCTTCTCGCATCTCTCGAAACACCCGCTCGGTATTCGTTTCACGTTCGGGCAGTTGATGATCTTTACGCACACCAACGGCGGATAATTCGTTCCCGAGAACGCGCGAATCGCGGATAAATCTCTTAAACTTATCGTCATGAACGCGTCGATGATCATCGCAGTCTTTTCATCTCCATCTCCCGTCGTCGTCGTCGTCACCACCACCTTATTCTCCTCCAAAACCTTCCAGTCTTCCCCTTTTTCCTCGTCAAAAAAGTTTGATGATACCGACGCTCGATCCGCGTGCGCGCGTTCCAATCGCCGCAACTCTTCGCGCATTATATTCTCATGTGTAAAACTTCCCTCTCTCTTCTCTTTCTCTCGCCTTCATTAACATACTAAAGCGGGAAAGAGGGTGGTGGTGGTCAAACGCTCTTTTTTAAGAGAGACAGAAACGAAAAGACGTTTTTTTCCTTTCGCGTATTTTTAGCCATTTTTCAAAAACCCTAAACTGAGGTGCTTTTGACACGACCCTCAAAATAACAAACTTTTTGTTTGTTGGGAAAACGGCATATTATATATCGTCGTCACCTCGTCGTCATCATGCTTCAATCATCCGCGCGAAAAGTACGCGCGATGAGCGGTCTCGGAGCGTCCTGCAGTAGGAGCGTTACTTTTGCCACGGGGCGTTCTCTCTCTTCTTCTTCTTTTCAACACATTAAAGACAAAGAGGACGGTTTGGAGAAGAATGTTTGGAATGTTCCTCTTATTAGGGGAAATTGCGCGGACTACTGTTGTGACGACGAGAGGAAGAAGAGGAAGAAGATTGGAGATCTGAGAAGGACGATGACGACAACAAAAATCGCGATGAGAGGGTTCGCGTCCTCGTCGTCGAAATCTTATTCCAAGGACGACGAGACTTCAAATGTCCCCGAGACGGCGACGATTTTGTCAACCAATGTCACAAAATCAAACGTGGAAACCAAATCCAAGCGAAGAGCGTTTCGGAAAAAAGGCGTCTCGGACAAGACGTTTGATTTAAACGACCAAGAGTTGTTCGAAGACGCACCTCCTACGGAGTTAAAACCGAACGTGCAAGTAGCGCAGTACGAATCGAGAAACGACGAGCGGTCGTTGAAAGCGGTATCGACGGCGATTAGCGCGAATACGGCTATTTTGTTTTGTAAGTTGGGCGGGTACGCGGTTTCCGGGTCGCCGTCGATGTTGGCAGAGAGCGTGCACTCGGTGGCGGATATCGCGAATCAGGCGTTGTTGAGGTATGGGATTGTATCGTCGAAGAGGAAACCGGACGCGACGCATAATTACGGATATCACCGGGAACGGTTCGTGTGGTCGTTGATTTCCGCGACTGGGGTGTTTTTCTTGGGATCCGGGTTGTCCATATCGCACGGCGTGAACGCGCTGACCGCAACCGGAGGGCCGCAAGCGGCGGAGAAACCCGAAATTTCTTTGGCTATTTTAGGTGCGAGTCTAGCGTTGGAAGCGTATTCCGCATACGTCGCGTACGACGCGTTGAAGCTAAACGCCATGGACAGAGGGATGACCGTCACGCAGTTTATCAAATCCGGGAGGGATCCGACGTCGGTGTCCGTTTTAGCCGAAGATGCCGCGGCGGTTGCCGGATGCGCCGTCGCCGGCGCCGCGATTCTTGCGGCTAATATTACCGGCATTCACGCGTTCGATGCCGCTGGTTCCATCTGTATTGGCGGTTTACTCGGCGTCACCGCGATGTACTTGATCAACTCCAACAGACTCATGCTTCTGGGTAAATCCTTGGGCCAAGACAAAATGTCTCTCCTGAACGAAAAGATGCGCAAAGACCCCGTCGTTTCCGAAGTCTACCTCGCCAAATCCGAAGAACTCGGCCCGGGTACCTTTCGCTACGCCGCCGAACTCGAGTTCGACGGTACCGCCATCGTCAACCGCTTCTTGGATAAAGACAATAACCGCGAGGCTTTTCGCGAGGAGTTCAAACGAGGCGTCTTGGAAAACGACTCCAAAGTCATCGACGACGCTTTAGTCGGGTACGGGAGAAGAGTCATAATATCCGTAGGCGACGAAGTCGATCGCATAGAGAGAGAAATAGTCGAACTCGAGCCGACGATTAAATACGTCGATTTAGAAACGAACTAGTTTTGCGTCTTGTAGAATATGTTTGTACTATGTATTTGCGTACCCAGCAGCAAGAGAGAAAAATGACACTTCTTTATTTTCTTGTCGCAGGTCCACATGCGCTTTTTTTAATCGCAAAAGCAATAGCACATGCGCGCGCTTTAAACTCAGCACGCGCAGATAACACCATAACTACTCATGCGTGCGAGTGATTTCTCGTCATCTTTGGAGAGCGAAACCGACTCATCGTTGGTGTTCGATGCAGACGCTGCGGTGCTTCGCGAGTTGGTAAACGCTTATTTTTTTTTCCCAAGAAAATGTTTGACCACCATAAAAACACAACAGGAAGACCTCGAGCGCGATGTTTGCGACGACGGAGAAGGCGCGCTCTTTTCATCTTTTGCGTACTCGGAGGACGAGAGCGAAGAAGACTTGAGAACGACGGTCGACGAAGAATTGCGCCTGTTTCGTGAGAAATGGTCGACGGTGTTTGCAGCCGAAGAAAAGGAAGAAGACAAAGAAGAAGAAGAAGAAGAAATGTTGGAGCGAGATCATCATCTGGTATGCGACGAGAGGACGAAGAGATCTTTCATAAAAAGAACGGATGAAGAAGTCGGTGTGAAAAACGAAGAGTGCGGGACAGTTGATGCAACGGTGGCAGACGAGGGAACGACGGGTAAATGTGACGACCAACAAAGCCTCGCGAGCGACGAGCTTTCCGCGCTCGGCGCGATTGTGCGTAAAGAGCGCGAGGAGAGAGTGAAGCGAGAAGTGATGAGCGCGTTGAGAAAGAACGAGCGAGAGTTGGAATATGTACGAGCAAAAGCGAGAAATGACGCGCAAAGGGTGATTGCAAAGCATGCACGAATATGGTTTTATCGGCGAACGGACGCGTCGTTGACGATGCAACGACACGCGAGGGGTTTCTTGGCGAGAGTGCGACTCAAGCACAAAACGACGATGGTCGTCCGAATACAACGTCGATGGAAGTTCGTACTCTTCGTGCGGTTGCGAACGGACGCGTGCGTGATCGTTCAAACTGCATTTCGTGCGCACATAAGCAGGAAAAAACTCGAGAAGGAGAAAATGGAAAACGCGGCGGCGACTCGCATCCAAACGCACGTCAAACGACTCATCGCGATGCGCCGTTACGCCATTCTCGAGCGAAAGATTCGCACAGTCCAAGCGTGCGCCGCGCGATGGATACGCAAGCGCAAAAGAGCGAGTCAAATAATCCAAAAATCCTTCCGCTCGTACGTCAAGACAAAACGACTCGGAAAATACGCGACTCGCGTTCAAGCGGCGTTTCGAGGCTATCGCGTGCGACGCCGTTTCGCCGCCATCCTCGATTCGAACGCGTACGGAGCAGACGACGATGTACTCCCGACGCTTTCCGAGTACGACTCTGACACAGAGAACAACGCTTTCGTCGACAAAAACGACGACAAAGAAAACGAGATAGAAATGATATCCGACGACGCCTTCTACTTCGCCCGCCTCTCCGCTCCACTTCCGCGAAATGCCGATAACGCTCGCCACGACGAACTCCACGCCGATATCCTCGCTCTGCGAACGAAACGCATTCGCGACCAAAACATGCAAACAAAAATGAACGAAGCAAATTTGCGCTCATTATACGAGACCAGATTCAAAAAGAACGCGCAAAATCGGAAAGAGTTTCGAAGGGTTCGAGCGCTCAGAATGACGTGACGTGATATTGACGTGACATTATGAAGTGACATTTTTTGATGAGTTCGTTGCAAAATTCTTCATTTTTTGTGTTTCGTCTGCACAAAACTTTTGGAAACGATGGTACAAATTGGTTCCTTTTTGTCGATGTCATCAACTCTTCTCTCTTTGCGTTGTTTTTGCATTTCGAAGAAGGAGCAGCAACGAGAGCACGCAGAAGTAGTCTCGCCGTCCTCCTGTGCGTCGAAAAGCCGAACGACGCGACGAAAACGGGACGAGAACGCGGCGACTGCTCTCGCAACCAATTCCGTTACCGTCGTCGCTTTCCCCAAAGATGGAATTAATGTTGACGACGCGACGACGATTCAGACGACGACGCGATATCGAAAACAACGTCACGAGCATCATCATCGAAGACGGGAGTTCTTTTTCTCTTCTTTTGCGCTCGTATTGGCGACATCATTTATGTCGCCGAGAGCGATGATGAATGCAGAAGCTGACGAGGAGAAAGAAGGAGGAAATCCGAGCGAAACGTTACAACCGCTCCAAACGTATAAGAATCGATTGCGACGAGTAGAGAGAGAGTTGAGCGCGATCGTTTCGAGTTTACGAGACGACGCAGAAGGGACGACAGGAGGAATTGAAGAAGCGGCGGCCGTCACCGAAGATGAATTCGACTTGCGGCAGTTTTCTGGCGTCGTATCGAAAGCCGACCTCGACGCCATCCGCAAAGCGTTACACGAGAACGAACTCGGGAACTTTTGGGAAATCGCGCTCGGCGCGAACCGGTACTTGAACGGCGGCATTAAATCCGACTTCGCGCGAGGCGAGGAGGATTTATGGAAGCTTGCGCCAAAGAAATCGGAAGCTATTTCGAACTTTTTAACCCCCGATTTCAACAACGCGGACGACAAGTTGTGTCTGATATACTCGTGCGTGAACGACCCGAGCGCGCCGCCGAGCATAGACGTGTTATACGCGCTGAAATTATTCGACGAAGGTTTGAAGGAAGCGAGCAAGAAAGGTAAAAAAAACGTCACGAGGGACGGTTTACGCGAAGTCTCCAAAGACGCTTTAGAGAAGTTGCTCACGTACGAGCGGTTGATCGAGCGAGAGGCGGAAGACGGGAAGAGCGACGCGTCGTGGAAGAATCCAGCTTTCGGTAAAGGGTGGCACGGCACCGGCATTTAAGAAAACTCAAAAGAGAAAGATAGAGAGGTAGATCGATATATATATCTATATATAGAGAGAGAAAGAGTTGTGTATAAGAGAGTTGTTTGCGCTGCGATATGTACAATAAGTCATGGAAAAAAATGCTTCAACAAACGACTCCAATTCTCTTCATTAAAAACACACAAACGAACGAACACAAACGGTCTCTTTTGCACGACGCAATACTACTAATTTAATGTTTGCCTCGCTGCTCAAAAGTACTTCTTTCGCGACGTCTTCGTTCTCGCCGAGAAGACGACATCATCATCATAAAAAACAAGCGCTTCGGATTCGCCACCTGTCAGCAGCCGCCAACGACGACGACGACGACGATTTCCCGAACGACAACAACGAGTTCGATTACGACGTCGTCTCGGTCCCGAGAAACCCGGGGATTAAATCCGGAAAGTGGAACCAAAACGACGTGGAAATTGTGAAAACGGCGCAAAAAGACGCGAACGAGAAAGCGTCGGGGACTTCCTCGCTCCTCGCTCCGTCGAACGATTTGACTTTATTGGGCTTAACGGAAAACGAATTGAAAGTCTTCGCCGAGCGCAACGGGACGCAAAAGTTTCGAGGGAAACAAATCAAAGATTTCATATACAAACACCGAGTGAAATCAATCATGGAGATGACGCAGTTACCGAAAGACTTACGAGAGAGTTGGGATGGGCTCGGAGTGACGATTGGGAGGAACGAGGTGTACGCGAAGAAATCCGCGCCGGACGGGACGACGAAACTGTTGATGAAGTTGGACGATAACAGGATCGTCGAGACGGTTGGGATTCCGAGTAACGAGTACGGAAAGAGTCGTTTGACGTGTTGCGTGAGCAGTCAGGTTGGATGTCCGATGAGATGCGAATTTTGCGCGACTGGGAAAGGTGGATTTTATAGAAATTTGACCGCGAGGGAGATTGTCGATCAGGTCATGGCCATCGAGGAGGAGTTTGGCGGGAGGAGGGTGAGTAATGTCGTGTTCATGGGGATGGGAGAGCCTATGTTGAACGTGCCAAACGTGGTTAAAGCGACGGAACTTTTGAACAAAGAGATTGGGATTGGGATGCGACACATATCGATATCGACCGTGGGTGTTTTTGGCGCTTTGGAGAAACTGGCGAGTTACGAGATGCAGTGCGTGTTGGCGGTGAGTTTACACGCGCCGAATCAAAAAATCAGGGAGGAAATCATCCCAAGCGCGAGAGCGTATTCGTTCGATGATATTTTGAATGATTGCGTGGCGTATTTTAACGCCACTGGGAGGAGAGTTACGTTTGAATACACGCTGTTAGCCGGCGTGAACGATCAAAAAGAACACGCCAAAGAGTTGGCTCAGGTGTTGTTTAAGAAGAACTTAGCCAGTCACGTGAATTTGATTCCGTATAATCCGGTAGATGATTCCGATTTCAAAAGGCCAACGAAACAAGCGATCGATCAGTTTCGAAGAATATTGGAGGAGAATAACGTGCCGACGAGTGTGAGACAAACGAGAGGTTTGGAGGCGGCGGCTGCGTGTGGGCAGTTACGAAATATGTATCAAAAGGAAGCGCTGGTTGCGTAATTTTAAAAAAATGTGTTGTATATGCTGTATGATCATGAATATTGATGTCATTATATTCGATTAAACAATCACGCCTTTTTCGTCGTCGTAGTGCAAAATCGCCGCGCCGGCGCTCGGTGCAGTTTTGAACAGTAAATTCGTCTCGTCCGCTATGTTCGCTACTCCGGATTGGAATCGTTTTTCGTAAAAACTCTTCTTCACGTCGGCTAAAATTTCCTCGGCGATATCGCTCTCGCACACCGCGACGACGCACCCGCCCCATCCGGCGCCGGTCAATCGCGCGCCGAGCGCGCCTGCACTCATGAACGCATCCACCAACTCGTCCAGCTCGTCGCATGAGCACTCGTACTGCGTTTTACAACTCTCGTGGGAAAGATGCATAAGTTTTGCGAGAGCGTCTTCTTTGCCCATCCCGTACATCGGGTGGCCGAAATCTTTAGTTGGATCGTCCGAAGCGACGCCGACGTCGGGTTCTAAGCCGATCACTTTGCACCAATGCTCGTATATCGGACCCGACACTGCATACCTTGGCGATTGACCTTCACAAATCTTTTGGAATTCGTGCACTCTTCTCGCTTCGGAAAATACGTGTCGAGCTCGGTCTCTGAGTTTAAACGTGTCGTTCTTTTGCAACACGACGTTAAACGCTTCGTTGTTTTCGCAATCGAAAATTTTCCGTAAATCGCCAAGACCTTCGTCATTTTCCAACTGTTTCTTCGTGTAACTCCCCTCGTTTAACGCTTTTCTAACCGCGCCCAAAGCAGTCCACAAATCGCCTTTGTTGCAATACAAATCCGCGACTTCTCTCAGCGTCACTCTCGTCTTGGCCTTCTCGATATCTTCGCCGTAATGTTTTGCCATCAATATCGCCGCCAATCGGCACTCGACGACGCGCAAGTTGTAATGTTTGTGTGCTGATTCGGCTTTCTTACTCACCGCGCAACTATTCCCAATCAAAAACGTCAAATTTGTCGGTAACGGTACATCCATCGCACCAATCGGGTTGAAATCGATCCTCTTTGCCAAATCTTTCTCGCCCATGATGGAAATCGCTTGATCCATTCCGCCGCTTTGCGTCCCGGAATACCGCTCGGATAAACACGTCAGCTCGGACAACTCCCCTTTCGTGAAACTTAACTCGAACGCATCCATTAATGCCACAGTCACGGCACAATTCAGCGCGGACGAAGAGGATAGACCGCTCCCTAGCGGAACCTTCCCGTCCACCATCACCATCACCTTCTTCACTCTCTTCATAAACGCGCTTTCCAGAACCGACTCTAACTTATTCTGTTTCTTCAGCTGATCAAAAATACCTTTAAACCCACACAACACGTAGTTTGTCCAGTGGTGACTTTTCACGTCCACCTCTTGCTCGTGATCGAACGGAAACTCTTTCGGCGTATACTTCTCGCCGTCCACGTTCGCAATCGAGAGCGTCGCTTCCGCCTCGTCCTCTTCAACGTTTCCTTCTTCTTTCAAAGCGACCGATACCGCAACGATGACGTCCAAACCAATCGCCATTGGTAACACCGAGTACCCTTCGTAATCGATGTGCTCGCCGATTAAATTCACCCGACCGGGCGACCGCGCGATGGTTTTCGGCTTTTCTCCCTCGAATTGCGTTTTGAAGGCACTCACGAGTGTGTCATATCTCGTGGCAACAGAATTCTCGTTGTCGTCGTACACGTCGGATAATTTGGACGCTTTTGGCACTCGAGCGTGCTGTTTGCTTCCCACCGCGCCCATTCTATTCTTTTCGTTCTTCTTTTTCGTTCTCGGTCGTTCTCTCTCGCAGCAGCGCTTCTTCTTTTCACGCGTGCTGAGTCACGGGAAAGAATTGGAATTGGAACAAATGTACTAAAAAGGAACCTAAGTTTAGCGCGTGCGTGTGCGTCGAGAATTCTCGTATATTCCGCACACGAACGAAAGATAAAGTACAAATATATCACGCGCCAAGGAAAAGAGAGAGGTAGAAGCTTTCTTCTCGTCCCAAATAGGGACGCGAAACACGCAGAGAAGGTTGGGAAATTGTGCGGAATTCAATTTGGGAATCTTTCAAAGTGTCCTCGAATTTAATAGGCTGTCACTCAAAGGTGGTTACAAACGCGACGCGAAGACGTTCGCAGACGTTGGACGAGTACACACACACGGAAACCATTTTGTTCAAATGGAAACCAAGAAACAAAAAGTACAATTGATTTCAACGAAACGTCAGGGTGTGTACCAGCTCATATACTCGTATAGACCACGTTAACGAAGATGTCGCTTTACTACTTTTTCTTCTTCTTAAAGAAGAACCCTTTAACGGCTTCGAAAACCGGACGTTTGTATACCACGCTCTCGTACTCGACGCTTTGCAACGCCCAGGTTTTCCCGTACGTGTGCACGCGGTTAGTTTCCTTCCCTGTTTTCGGGTCGAGCAATTTTGGTGCGTCCGTTTCGTGCGTCCAAGCGACGATAGAGCCGGATAAGTTGTACGCTTTCACATCCGGACGACTCCGGGCGAGTCTTTTCGAGAGCTCTTGGACTTTCTTTTGGGACCGGTAGCCGATCGTGCAGTAACACACCACGATCGTTTCTTTACCGTCGTCCTGTTGTTTTTCAAAGTCGTCCTCGAACTCCTCCGCCGAAGACGCGCCCGGTATAATCGACACCGCTCTTTCCTCTTTCTCTCGGCAGTCCAAAAACAAAACTGTTCGTTTCGCGTTCTCTTCTTGGTTGTTGATGACGTTCAAAACCTCTCGAACAGTCATCGAGGGAACCGCATCGTCGGTGAATTTCGCCACCGTGGTTTCGAGCGCTGCGCGGCGTCTCGCGTTTTCTTTTACGAGTTCTTCTTCTTCTTCTTCTCTGTTGTCTTCTTCTTTGTCCGCCCCGTCGCCGTTTTTGGCGGCATCGACCCCTGCGCGAACATTCGTCTTCATTCGTCGTGCATTGGCTTTACCCGGGGGCCCGCTTCTCCGACGACGAAGAGAAGAAAAATAGCAACACCGGTGCTCGATGTGGCCGCGTGTTCGTATCGAAACGTTGATCTTCCTTATCGGTACAATGTTGCGCCGCGCAAAGTGCAAAAGAGTTGTGAACAACTTAGGGGAAAAAAAGTGGATAAGAACTCTTCACTTGTTCGACGCTTTTCTTACGTTTCCGAAGACATTCGAGATACACGCAGGCAATACAGAGATAGAGAGAAAGAGAAAGACGACAACGATGATTCAGACGACGACGACGATTCAGACGACGACGATTCAGACGAAAGCGGCGTTGAGAAGAAGACGACAACCAAATCCGGTTTTTGTCGGTTATAAAAAGGGAACTTCGTCCAATGTGAAGCAGCAAACGTCTCGACAACGGATACGGTCGTCTTCTTCTTCGTCGTCCTCTTCATCTTCTGTAACTGTTGCACGAAGAAGAAGAGCTGAGATGATCAAAACGTCCGCGTTCCCGACCGAGGCGAACCCACCGGCGGCGAAGAAACATTTCATCCACTTGGATGATTTCAGCAAAGAAGAAATCAACGAGTTGTTGGACATCGCGATATCGGAGAAGAAGCGATTGCAATCCGGAGACCGATCGTACAAACCGTTCGAAGGGAAAACGTTGGCGATGATTTTTGCGAAGCAAAGTTTACGAACGCGAGTTTCTTTTGAAACTGGGTTTCATTTGTTGGGCGGGCACGCGGTGTATTTAGGCCCGGACGATATCTCGTTAGGGAAGAGAGAAGAGACGAGAGATATTACGAGAGTTTTGTCCAGGTATAACGACATCATAATGGCGAGAGTGTTTGCGCATAAAGATGTGGAAGAATTAGCCAAGTTTGGTTCGGTCCCGGTGGTGAACGGTTTATCGGATTATAACCACCCGTGTCAAATCTTGGCGGATGCGATGACCATCACCGAACGTTTGGGGTCCATCGAAGGTAAAAAGGTCGTCTACGTCGGCGACGGGAATAACATCGTCCACTCGTGGATTCGATTAGCAACTGTATTACCGTTTGAGTTCTTGTGTTTATGCCCGGAAGATTACACCCCTGATCAAGCGACGATTGATCGATGCAACAACTCGGGAGTCGGCAAGTGCGTCATCAGCCACGACTTGAACGACATCGCCGGCGCCGACGCCGTCTACACCGACGTCTGGGCATCCATGGGCCAAAAAGACGAAGCCGCGCAGCGTAAAAAAGACTTTGCCGGTTTCTGCGTCACCGGTGACGTCATGCGAAAAACGCCAAACGCGATTTTCATGCACTGCCTCCCGGCGGAAAGAGGCACCGAGTGCACCGACGAGGTCATGGAAGCCGACTACTCCGTCGTCTGGCAACAAGCCGAAAATCGAATGCACGCTCAAAATGCCGTCATGTTGAAGTTGCTCGGCGCTAAGTGAGCTCGCTGTTCTCCCGACCGACCGGTTTTGCTCGGGATGAGAGAGAGAGAGAGAAAAAGAGAGAGCACGCAGAGCTTAACGAACGCGTTTTAAAAATGTCCACAAAACTAACAACTCATTACCCAAACAACAGCTTCTCCTCATTCTTTTCTCCGCTTCATCATCAATATCATCTGCTCTACTATCATCGCATGCAGTCAAAATGAACCCCGAGGAAGGAGACGATGTGAACGACCCGGCGACGCTCGCGCACATCGCTCGAGTTTCCCTCTCGAACGTTGTCGAGAAAAAACGCATCTTTGACACGCTCTCTCGTTTCGCCGTGGAACAGAACGAACTGTTAGACGTCGTCGGTTCCTTGCGAGACGGAAGAGAAGTGTTGGCGCCGTTCACGTCGGTCGCGTTCATCGAAGGGAAAATCACCAACTGCGACGAGTTACTGGTGAAATTATCCACAAGCCAGGATCAGCTCTACGCGGAAAGAACTCGGGAGCAAACCTGCGAGATGTTGAGGAAGAGACGCGTTTTTGCGGAGGAGAAATTGCTCCGAGCGGAGGAGGATTTGCGAAAGAGCGAAATCGAACACCGAGAGACGATGAGAGTTTTGTCGGAAAAATTTGAAAGTTTGAGCAATATCACAGACGGAGAACCGAAATCGAGAGTCATCGAAGGACCGAACGGGAGGAAGACGGTGCTCACGCCGAGAGACGGAGAGATTGTGGACGTGTTGGAAATCGACGAGAGCGTCGCCGCCGCGGACGAAGGCGAAGAAGAAAGAGAGGACGAGGTGATGCAAATGCGAAACGAGAAGGAAATCGAGAGAGACAGAGAGGAAAGGGAGAAAGCGAAAGGAGAGTTGGAGAGCTGGTTGTTGAAGATTGAGGAGATGGAACGATTGGAAGAAGAATTACAAGACGCAGAAGAAGTAGAGGAGGAGAAGGAGGAGGAGGAGGGAGAAGCGGCGACGATCGAGGGCGAAAAGAGTACCAACGTAGCGAGTAGTAGTAGTACTAGTGGTGATAATACTACTAGCAGTAGTCAACAAAGAATCCAAGTACGCGCCGGGATAGATTCGGGCATGCCAGTCATCGAAAGAGGGTTTGAGAAGGACGGGGAAGACAGAGGAGTGCGTAGCGGCGACGGGGAGAGCGGAGGAGCGGAGAAGCCGATGAGTAAGTTTATGATGCGCCAGCTCGGGTTACTGTAGCAGAAAAAAAATAAGAAGATTTAGATTAGATTCCGAAGCGAAAAAAAGCGTTTTACAAATGCGATTAGATACAAAACTAAAACTAAACTAAAACTAAGATACGTTCCCATTTATTGCCGCGATCCGAGTACTTCTTCGGCTATTCTTCGACGGAGAAAGCTTCTTGATGACTGTTTTCACGACGTTCTTCTTTTTAAACTTTTCTCTGCAGTCGTGAAATTCTTCGTTTTCTTCAATCTCTTTCTCTTCGCCGTCGATTATCTTCATCTTGCCGAGCGCAACGTTCGGCGATGCCAGCGACGATACCGAGTCGCCTCTCTCGATGATTTTGCTCAATACGTACTCCTCTTCTTCTTTTTCTTCTGCTACTACCAATCCTGACGGTATTCTTCTAGTATCCTCGATAGGTAAACACGTCGTCATATTCACGTGCCTCTTACAAAACGCGTGCATGTCCACACAAATTGGTTCTCGAATGAACGCGTTCGATCCTCGCATGTCGTGTTCGGGATTCGTATAGTAATACTTCCCGTCGTTCCTCGCGTGTGATTTGGTCCACGACTTTTCTTCGCTTGCTTTATCCCAGTGCAAACGATTTTCCAGCATCTCTCGTTTGATCCACTCGTACGTTTCCTGATCGCAGTATCCGTCTTCTAATAAAGATTGAAACTCCTTCCCGGCGCCTAACCCGGTCGGTCCTCTCACGAATCTTAACTTGGCCATGGTCGTCGCGTCGACAAACTTTTCGCAAATCTTATACAAAATATTAAAAATCCTCGGCGCTTCTACGAACACCATCGAGCCCATGCGTTCGGGATAATGCCTCGCGAACAAACCCAACACTTTCTTCGCCACCGACGGGTTCAAATGTTGCCGACCAAATTTATGAAAATCCGACACCCACACGTACGTGTCGTTCGGATACTTCGGTAGACATTTTTCAACCTGTTCCATGCAAAACGTCGCATGCGCTTCGTTATCTTTCGGCTTCAAGTTCCTCGCGAGCCCGATGTCCGAAAATACAACCGGTCTTCTGTTCTTCGTCCGGCCGACGGTATGCATGTAATGGCTTCTCGAGTCCTTTTCGAAACAGCACCGACAAAATGAATTCATCTCGTCTCTTCTCCAAATCAACGTCGACTTCAATCGAGCTTTTGCTTTCTCCACGTTTCCTTTATCCGCTCTGAGAAACCGCTCCAACGTCGTCCTATCGCACCATTTCTTCAGCGCATGCGAGGTTTTTCGCGTTTCGTGGACGTAAGCTTCCAAAAGGTTCAGTTTTTCTTCTTCTTCGTTTTCGGAGACCCCGCTTTCCTCCTTCTCAAAGTCATCTCTCGAAACCGTTTTTGTCCCTTCGCGAGAGGTCGCCCCCGTTTTTACGCTCATCATCTCCTCTCTCGTTTTAAATAAACGCGCGACGATGATGGTGCGAAAACAGCTCTGCTCTCCTCTCTCTCTTTCTCTTTCTTTCTCTCTCTCTGTGTGTGTCAAGTGCGCGTGCAAACGATAAAAGAAGAGAAAATGAGTGAATATTCCCGTCTTATTCTCGAAGTCTGTTTTTACTAAGTGTCGTCAAAAGTCAAGAGGTCGGTCGCGAGTCATTCGTTGGTGGTTTTTTGGTCTCCACGAATCTCCTTTTTCCGCCTTTTTTTGTGTTTGTGAGGTGCCCCGTCCTCCCACAGGTTGTAGATATCTCTCTCTGATTGTTTTGGGTGCAAACAAAAAATCACGCTGTCGCTGTCTTCACTTTATACCGCACATCCACACACCTAAAAAAATGGCTTCTTTCACTGCCACGGTACGAATTTGGATTCGTTTTTTACAGTAAACGCGCGAGATGTATCTCGCACGGTTCGCGTTCGTTTATGCGCGCGCGCGCGCTGATGTTTTTTTTTTTCTTTCTGTCGCGGGTAAATTTGCAACCCACGTGGGTATTAATCCCTTTAACGCGAGTGGCAAAAATCAATCGCGTTTCTCGTAACCACCGCGAAGACAGAAGACGCGAAACTGACGTTCAAAATAATTTCTTCTCGTCGCAACAGACCACCCAACTCACGCAGTTCTCGGCTGTTTCCAGCCAATTCAAGAACCGCACCGTCGCCAAGGTACGCGCTTTCCGAACGATTTGAGTCGTTTTTTTGTACCACAAGAAAAGCAGCCACAACGAGACGAGAAGGGGAGAGAACGAGAGACTAATCGCAATTTCAGATAACGTTGAATTTCTTTCTCGTCTCTCTCTCTCGTTTCTCTTTTGGAACAGAGAGCGAGGATACCGATGAACGGGGGGAGAAAGGCTCTTTTCTGTTTGGCTACTTTTTTGCGCGTCGTGGCTCTCGTTTCATCAACAACATGAACACCAACAGCGCATCATCCTCGGGAACATCTCATCGAGATCAGAAACTTCGCGTTTGGTGGATAAAAATCGTTCTTTGTCGGTCCTTTCGAGAATTTTTTTTTTGCACTCAAAACGACTCTCTGATGGAGACTTTTTACCACTTTCTTCGAATGCTAACATTTTATTATCATCAATCAATCATCACGAATAAACATTAATACAGGCTGCCGTCAACAACACGGTTGTCGCCGCGGACAAGATCAAGGTTGCGATCAACGGTTTCGGCCGCATCGGCCGTAACTTTGTCCGATGCTGGAAGACCCGCGGACCGGATTGTCCGCTCCAAGTCGTCTGCGTCAACCAATCCGGCGGCGCCAAGCCGGCTGCGCACTTGCTCAAGTACGATTCTATCTTGGGTACGTTCAAGTCTGAAGTTAAGGTTATCGACGACAAGACCATCTCTGTCGATGGCGACATCATCCAAGTTGTCGCGGAGAGAGACCCGTTGAAGTTGCCGTGGAAGGAAATGGGCATCGACATCGTCATCGAAGGTACCGGTGTCTTTCTCGACGGCCCGGGCGCTGGCAAGCACATCACCGCGGGTGCCAAGAAGGTTGTTATCACGGCCCCGGCCAAGGGTAACGACATCCCGACCTACGTCGTTGGTGTCAACGCGGACCAATTTGACCCGGCTGCCAACATCGTCTCCAACGCCTCGTGCACCACTAACTGCTTGGCGCCGTTCGCCAAGGTTTTGGACGAAAGCTTCGGCATCGTCAAGGGCACCATGACCACCACTCACTCCTACACTGGTGATCAAAGAATCTTGGATGCCTCGCACAGAGATTTGAGACGTGCGCGCGCTGCGGCGTTGAACATTGTGCCGACCTCCACCGGCGCCGCCAAGGCGGTTGCGTTGGTCTTGCCGCAATTGAAGGGTAAGTTGAACGGTATCGCGTTGAGAGTTCCGACCCCGAACGTTTCCATCGTCGATTTGGTTGTCAACGTTGAGAAGAAGGGCATCACCGCCGAAGAAGTCAACGCGGCGTTCAGAGAGGCCCAAAACGGCCCGATGAAGGGTGTCTTGGCCATCACCGACACTCCGTTGGTCTCCGTCGATTTCAGATGCACCGACGTCTCGACGACGATCGATGCCGCCTTGACCATGGTCATGGGCGACGACATGGTTAAGGTTGTCGCGTGGTACGATAACGAGTGGGGTTACACGCAAAGAGTTGTCGACTTGACGCTCATCGTCGCCAAGGCTTTGGTCACTGGCGTCGAAAACTTCTCCGACCCGATGGATGCCTTGTGCGCGTCGGACCCGGGAGCCGAAGAGTGCAAGGTCTTCGATTAAATTTTAGTTAATTTATATCAGAGATACTTATTAATGCTATTCGCGAGCGTGAGAGAAGTTTGGTACAGTTATTAATTCCAATTGTTATTATATATCGATACTACTACGTAAAAAAAAAGAAGGCCCGAAATTTGTTAGTTTTCTTTCCTTTTGCTTTTCAATTCAACTCGCGTCTGCTTCAATCTTCCTTAACCTCTCCTCTAACATTTCCCAAGCCAGCTGCACTCCCGTCACCGAACCGCTGATTTGTAACGTCCTTAAATTCGTTCCAGGCACGAAGTCGTTTCGGTCGCTCACTTTGATTCTACATCCGGAACTGACTTGAATTTCCGTAATCGTCCTTCCTCCTTTGCCTAAAATCGGTCCCATCTTCGAATCATCTACTTGCATGGTCGCCGAAACCACGTTTTGTGGATCCACGTTGTGTTGTTGTTGATGGTGATGGTTGTTGTTATAATGTCCTCTTCCGTGGTCCATGGATCCTCCTCTCCCGTAATCCAAACTCGGCCGATACGTGCTCGGCCTCTTCACCAACGTCGCGTAATTCTGATCTTCCAATAAATTCGCCGCCACCAACGCCACCGCCCTCAGAATCTGCCCAATCGTCCCACTAATGGTCAAAATTCGATCGTGACACCCGGGAGGCGCTTGATTTTGACTCGATAATCGAATCTCCGCCTCGGAGTCTTCTATGAAAGACTTTATCGTCGCGCCGCCTTTGCCGAGGACGCATCCAGCCGCCGCGTTCGGGATCACTAGTCTACATTTCGGCGTTTGCTGCTTGTTCTCTTCTCCTCCCTCGGTATTAGTATTAGTGTTCTCGAAATTCTCTTCGTTGTTTTCGTTGTTGTTATTATTATTACCGTTGTTCGTTTCCGATTGCAATTTCGTGGATATTAAATGCACCGCCGTTAACACGGACGGCAATTCCCCGGACAAAGTCAACACTCTTTCGCTCGTCCCCGGGAACACCTCTCCGGTTCTCGTCAGCTGAATCCTGCAATTCGTGGACGTTTGTAACTCGTTGATCGTCGCTCCGCCTTTGCCTGTTATTTTTAAAGAGAGAGAGAGAGAGAGAGAGAGAGAGTTTGCGCGTTAATACTAAGAAGACTACTTTGAAAGAATTCATTCGATCGAGAATTTTACTCCAATAAAGAAGACTTTCCTCATCACGTAGGATATACAAAAAAACGAAAGCTTTAAAGCGTACCTAAAACGGCGCCGGCGTTTCGAGAGTCCACGAGCATTTTCAGCGCGAACGCTGGATCCGAATGCGGGTTTGACCCCGTCGTCGTCGTCGGTTGTTTCTCTTCTTGTTGTTGTTGTTCTTCCATTTTTTTTGTGATGACTGTGTTTTTGATATTTTTTTTTTTGGCATGTTTGATTATTCATTCGGTTGTTGTTGTTCGGTATCTGTGATGATGGATTTACGACGTGTATGTGTATACTTTTAGAATTACAAATGAGCAGCTAATGTTGAGTGCGCTTGTGCCTTTTCAAATTACTAAGTTGACGAAAAGCTTTCTCGCAGACATCGCATTCGTGCGGTTTCTCGTTCGCGTGAATACGCATGTGGCCTTGCAAATGACCATATTGACGAAACTTCATCTCGCACACATCGCATTCATACGGTTTCTCGTTCGTGTGAATACGCATGTGGCTTTTCAAACCACTAGAATGACGAAACTTCTTCTCGCACACGTCACACTCGTACGGTCTCTCTTTCGTGTGAATACGCTTGTGCCTTTTCAAACTACAAGATTGAGTAAAACGTTTCTCGCACACATCACATTCGTACGGTTTCTCTTTCGTGTGAATACGCATGTGTTTTTTCAAAGTACCAGATTCACGAAAAGCTTTATCGCACACATCACATTCATACGGTTTCTCGTCTGTGTGAATACGCATGTGTATAGCCAAATTGGATGGTGCTCTAAACACCTTTTCGCAAACATCGCACTCGTGCCCTCTCTTTCTCTTCGTTCCTTTCCTAACAGTTATCTCTTCTTCTTCTTCTCCCTCTTCTTCTTCTTCTTCTTCTTCTTTTTGTATCTGATGATTTGCCTCGAAATCATCCTCATCAGGAATCCTCAAACACAACACCGGTTCTTCTCCCTCTTCTTCTTCTTCCTCTGTCCTACCCTTCACCACCTTTAAAACCGTCCTCGCGTTCACTGCGCGTTTTGGGTGTGGATTCTTTCTTCGTCCCATGTTGTTGTTATTAGTAGTAGTAAGTATTAAAACGTAATAACAGATCAAAGCTTTGAGAGGAGGAAAAAAAAATTGAGACGTTTTGAAGAAAAAGCTCCTCCATAAAAACGACTTTGAGACGACTCTTTCCTCGTCATCATCATCTCTCTTTTGGCGTAAGAGAGAGAGGGAAAGAGAGAGAGAAAGAGAGAGAGAGAGAGAGAGAGAGAGAGAGTTCTCTTCTTTTCGCGGGAGTAAAGTTTCGAGAAGAGATACGATGAAGCGACCGGGAGCGGCGAGAGGAGGAGGAGGACAAGGAGGAGGAAATCACGGGGAAGGAACGAACGTGCAACAAAACCAACAACAGATGAAGAAAAAGAAAACGATTCAGACGAATAACGTACTCGGGAACATACTCGGGAACATCAAGAAGACGACGAGTGGATCGAATACGAGTAATACTAATACTGTCGCAGTGAGAAGCTCGCTGATGACGCCTCAAGAGCGCGCGTTGGAGAGGAGGAAAACGTTTGAAAAAGACGTCAAGGAGAAAATCGAGAAGGAAGTTACAACGAAGTGGGAGGCGAGCGGAGGCGCGGAGACGGCGACTTTTAGTTTCCAACCGATGGTAAAAATGTGGCGCGACGTCTTGCACGAATGCGCGTCGGAGATGCAAACGACCTCGGAGTCGATCGAGATAGAGGATGTGATGGATGAAAACGGCGATCCGATGAAATTCGTGCGCGTGTATAAACTGAGCAAGAAAGAGGAGGAAGAGAAGAAACAGTTGGAAATTAGTTTAAGAGAAAAGGCGGAGAAAGCGAAGAGGGAGATGCTCGCGTTTCGGAAGAAAGAAAGTTTGACCGATAAGGCTCCGGCGTTTGGCGACGCTTTGTCCGAGTTAAGAGTGGCGAGAGAGGGGGAAAAAAGAGATAAACGGTCGGTGGAGGAGACCATAGCGGATATGCGGAAAGCAAAGGAAGGATGACTGCATTTTTAAAAATAGTAGATTATATTGCGCAACGAGTATAAAAATACAAAAAAATTGGCTAGAGTTCGTCGTGCGGCGGCTTGGTGTTACCGAGCAAACCACTCTTCTCCACTTCAGAAGTGTACGCGCGAACCTCGTTGTCTAATTCAGTCCATTCGCTGACTATCCTCGCCGCTCCAACGAGTTTCGGTTCCTTCGTCAACGGATTGTTACACAAATCGATCGTCTTCGCCGCCGCTTTCGTTTCGTTGCCGCACCACGATTCGCACCAAAGCCACGGCATTGGTAACGAAAAGATTGGAACTTGGTGCTGCGCAAAATTTGGTAAATCTTGATCCAAGTTCGCCAACGAACCTGGATCTTTGGATAATTGGTCGTACATTCCTCGCAATTGGTCGCCAGCGGCCAACTCGCGGAAACGTTTTAAATCAACCACATACAACGCGGAGATGTGGTACGGTTTACCTCTCAAATGCGTCTTCCAAAAGCCTTGTTTCCAGAATCGGAAGCCTTCCATCTCTTTGTTATTATCGCACATCGGAGTGTAGCCATACGGTGCGCCTTGTAAGTCGATATTCCAGAGTTCATTCATGTCGCCTCGAACGATTTGATCGGCGTCAACAAAGACGACTTTCTCGAGCGAAAGCGGAAAGATGACATCTAAAAAGAGAATCTTGTACGCCCAAATAATGCGCTGCTTTTCCGTTTGCTTGTGCAACCACGTTGGCCATTTATACGTGATCAACTCGTATTCGACGTTGTATTTTTTGGCAAAATGCGGGAGGAAATCTTTGAAAGATGGACTCAACCAGTTTTTGATGAACCAAAATTTCAACGGGTTCTTCGTGTGGCGACGCACGGAGGCCATCATGATTTTGAGGAATCGTTCGTACAAGTGACCGGTGGCGACGGAAAAGATGTGAATGGTTTCTAATCCGTTTTCATCCAGTTGCACTTGCTTCTTCTTCTTATTTTTGCCACCGAATAAGGAGGAGATTTTGGAGCCTAAACCACGTTTGTTCTCGTCGTTTTCGTCGTCGTCCTCGCTCAAAACGTCCGCCATTTCAAATCCCGCGCGTTTTCTCAGTTTCATTTCAACCCTTTTCCCACTCCAACTCGCGACGGTTATTTCTGCTCTGAACTTGGATGGATCCGTGCGCCCGCTCGAAAACGTATTCGTTCGATCGTCGATGTTAATTAAATCCGTCGATACCATTTCGTACACGTCTCGCGAGCGTCCTTCTTTCAACGCCAAGGCGAATCGCCCGGGCGATGCAGGGAGTTGAAAGTAACCAAGGTTAGCCATAATAATCGTCCCTGCAATAGTATTATCCTTTATTTCTTTTTGTTCGTGGATATCTTCCATGAACCACTTCTTCTGCAAAACAACTTGCGTCCCTCGCGGCGGATTTCTCGGATTGCCCCCATCAAACGCGTGTCCCGTGACCAACAAGCTCTCCAAACTGTACTCCGCGAACACCGTATCTTCCTTTACGTTCTCCAAAATCAAATTATCGAGATCGTATTTAGCTTTTTTCGTCGTCACCATCCAAGGTTCTGGATGGTCGAGATGCGCGGTGAGCGTTTTGCTTTGCGGCAAACTTCCCGCTTCGAAAACAACTTTGGGCGATTTCGACCAATCCGTCAGATCTTGCGCACAGTATCGGAAATACGACGATAACGGAACGTCCGACAACTTTTCTACCGGGTCCATGATGACTTTTAAAGAGGCATGGTTGCCGAGCGAATCTTTGAGCACTTTTAAAACCGGAGCGATTCTTTGCGCCTCTTTGGAAAGCGGATCGAGAATGACTTCGATTTCAACCATCGAAACGTTGCCTTGAGCGTCGTCCTTTCCAAGAGTGAATGCCGTGCGGTTCGTCGAGAGGAACTCTAACGATTCCACGACACCTCTCGATGCGACTTGTTCGTACCGTTTAGCGATGAAATGGGACAAAGCTGCGATGCGGGCAGAAATGATGCGAAACGGTACATTCGTGGTCACACCCTTTGGATCCGTCTTCTCCTGCGCGTCGCGCTCGACAATCTTTCGCGCATCGTTCGATCGTTTCTCAAGATCTGCTTCGGCGACGACGTGTAAATCGCTAGCGTCGAACTCGGTATTTAAAACGACTGGATCGAGTAATCGTCCGTTAACGACAAACGCTCGTCTCGTGTTACCGAGATGTTTCGCGTTGATCGTTCTTTGCAATTTCAAGAGGTTATCGATCGTTTCTTCGTTCCGGAAGAGCTTCCGAAACTCGTCCGCTTTCACTCCAGATGCTCTCACTGCACGATCAATGAAGTCTTTGTCACCATCTCCATCTTTGAGCAACTCTAACACGAGCGTTGGAATATGTTCGCGCGCACTGGTGAGCTGCGTCGCGGCGACCACGGCGCGCGCAACGAGCGTCGGTTTCGCAGAGTCACTCATTTGCGGGTTGACGAAAAAGAAGCGCGTTTGTTTCGCCACGCTTTCTCTCCCATCGTCTGATGCATCCTGACCTTCACCATTTTCTGGCTCGTCGTAAGAAGAGCGCAAAAATTTCATGGCTTCCGATAAGTGCGCTTTACCGAGCGCGCAATCCGGATTGGCGACGACCCAAATGGACACTGGTTTCGCTTCATTTTGCGCACCGCCTTCAATCCACGTCTTCGAGATGTAAAACAGATGCGGGATTTCCGGTAAAAATGTTGGCGGGAACGCTGATTCGTCTTGAATCTCTGGACGTAACTTTTTCGCCGCGCCTTTGTTGACGAAAGCGTACGCGTCCATGTCCTCCTTCAATTGTTTCGTGTGAATAGCTTGTTGAAGATTCTGGACGACAGAGCCAATTAAATGTCCCATCGCGCGAGAAAGAGAAGCACCAAGAGTCCGCCGACTCGTTTCGCTGTCGTAATAGACACCATTGATCAACACCGAGTTCGATTCCAGTCCTCGACTTTCGATGGCTCGTTTCGCCTTCAACGCGTCTGCGCTGTATTTTTTGTTCTCATCTTCGTCCTCGTCGTCTTCCATTTTATCTAATACATCGTTCAGCTCTTTAACGACGCGTTCCATGACCTCCTTTCTATCCGTCACCGATACAGATTTCTCGTTTCCTTTACCTAACGCGTTCGAGACTTCGATCGCACGCGCGATTTGTATGAAACTCGACCTCGCGTCTTCCCATTTTGGCGGCGCCATGACCGGAGGCGAGAAGTAATCACCCGCAGCGAGCTGTTCTCGTCCTTCAATGATATCGATGGCAAACGCGCGCATAGGCTTGGCCCCATATTTCGCTAAAATATAATGCGCGCACTTTGCGACTAAGTTTGAATACGTTTGCGTGTCCGGAAGTGAATCGTCTGGAATCTCTTCACCGAAACCGTCGCCCATGTAATCGTCGTCTTCGAACAATTGCGTCTTGTCGTCGTTTCCAATAGCAAGGATGGCGTATCGCACCGGTATATTCATTTTACGGTACCGTTCTAAAACATTTACTATTTCCATACCTTCCGCGGTTCCAAGGTTTACAATAGCAACGATGTTGATCAAGTTTCGTCGAATCGGCGGTAATCCTCCTTGGCCTTGCGATTCCATCATCGCCTTTAAAAACTTAGAGTAACTCTTCGACCACTTTTCGTACTGCTTGTCCTTTTCAAAGTCGTAACTAAACTCGACTGGAGAAAATGTGACGTCAATCTTAGGCGGTTCTTTCGTTCGCACGCCTTTTGGCCGCAGATGCAACGTTTCCGCGGCAGCCTTCTCTCCTAATCCAATCGTGCGAACGCGCTCGGCGTCTCGTAATTCCGAAATGACTCGGTCCGTGATTGCAAAAGCATCGACCGTATCGAGTTCCATTGGCTGCCCGTTTAGAGACATGATGACTGAAGATGGCGGTACCGCTCGTTGGTTCTCTTTCACCTCATCTCTCGTTTTCTTTTGCACGCGCATGGTGTTCGCCATTTTATTCATGAGCGAAGGAAAATTTTGCGTCACGTCGCGAAGCATCGATAAAGGATCGTTCGCGGAAACAATCTTTTGCGTGGCGAGTAAACCCAAATTAGCGATTTTCCACTTCGGGAGCGGTTCAAACATGTCGCCTTTGATCGATTTTTCTTCCATTTCTAATTGTTTCTTGAATCCGTCCAGCTTTTCCTGCGCGTCTTCTCCTCCTTTCTCCGCTAGGCGCTCCCGAAGCGTCTTGAAGTTAAAGCCCAACACGATTTCCTCGTTGCCGTCGTCGCCGCCTTCTTCGTCATCTTTCGCGGTGATTTGATCGTCAACGGCTTTGTACTCCATGTTCTTGATCGCCAACTCGACGCCGAATCCAGGCACGCGCAAAAGCTCGTCGTCTTTGTCTTCTTTTTCGTTCTTCGTATCGCCGTCGTAATTGAACGCCCCGTAGGCCGTGCACTGCTTCACCGCTTTCTCATCGTTCAAACACGACTTCTCAAACACCGGCCTCAAAACATACCTCACCTCCTCCTCATCGATTTTCTCGGCTAAAAATTCGTGCATGTCCAAAAAGCACTGCGACCCAGTCGCCGCGTATAAATACACCATCGGCAATCGCTCCTTCTTCGCCTTCTCTTCTACTTCATTCCCTTCCATGATATCGCTTTCCTTCCCGGTTGGATACGCGTGATCAAACTCCGTCGGCACTAAATACGAGTACCGTGGTTTCCTCCTCGCGTCGTTTTCCTCCTCGCTCCTTTCCACCTCCGCCTCCTCCTTCCTCGCTTCGCTCACCTCAGTCCGTAAACTCGCCACGTCCGTCGCGTACCGTCCTCGCGCGCCAACCGTCGCGAAGCAACACGCCGTCTTCACATCCTCTTTCTTCAAATCATCTCGCACCACTTCCTCCACCGCCTCGTCTTTCAACGTCTGAAACATTTTCAGCCTCGGCGCGAACTGTCGTAACCCCACGCTCATTTTCACCGCGCTCGTCATCATCGTCTCTTCTCTCGCGTTTTCCTTTTCCTCCTCTTTTTCCGGCGGTCCACCGACCGCTCGTCGCATCGCGGATTCGATGAACCGTTGACACCGTTTCCCGTTCAGAGCGTTTTGATTCCTCCACACGCGCACGAATTGCCAAAACTTCTCTTCGCCGCAGCACGTGGATATCGCCTCCGCGGTTTCGAGCGCGCGCGACGTCGCCGGGAAGAGCGAAGACACGAGGGAAACGTCGATCGATTTTTCTCTCGTCGTCGTTTTCCTCGCCGCCGCCGTCGTCGCTTTCTGTTGCCGACGATGATGCTCGTGAACGCTGCTTTTGCTCGACGCAACACTTCCCGAAAGAAGAAGAAAAGGTATCACGAATATCGAGAAAACCATCGCGAGTGTTCTCGTCGTCGTTTTCCTCGTCGTCATTTGAGAGGATAGATGTGTGTCTCTTTCTCTCTCTCTTACTCCTGATGATATTTTATGACGACTTTTCGCGCACACGACGACCGCACAAAAAGTCGAGATGAAAAGCACGAAAGTTCTGCGAGGATTCCTGGGTTTCTCTTACGGAGAAATCCTGGGAACGTCGCTCGCGGCGATTGTTTTGCTCGGGCCGAAAGACGTGCCCGTAATTGCGAAAACGTTAGGTCGATTGAGCGGGAAAATGGTCGGGTATTCGCACGCGTACAGAGAGAAAGTGGAACGCATTTTGGACGAATCCGGGGAGGAGGTGAAGGAGTTGCGAGAGGAGATGCGAGGGACGACGAAAGCGCTCGAGAACGTGGTCGGGGAAATAAGAGGCGGGTTCAGACGAGGTGGTGGTTTAGGGGAGAGTTTTAGTCGGAGTCGCAGCGAAGGGAGCAGTAGTAGCCGTAGTAGTCGTAGTATTGATAGCGAGATGCGTGGTGGGAGTAACACCAGGAGCGGAGAACAGCCACACAGAATATTTGAGGGAATATCGGCGAAAGCGGTCGGGCGAGACTTTGCGCAAAGTGACGCAAAGACGACGAAGACAACGGCGGCGACGGGAAAGGCTGGCACATCATCGAGCGGCGCGGATGCGGCCTCGACGGTATTACTTCGAGCGCTCGCGGAGGAAGAAGTTGCCCGAGAAGCTTTGCGTTTGAGCGAAGAAGGCGGATTGGTCGACGAGAAGTTGAACGAACGCGTTTAGTTTAGGTGATGATATAATATGTATTTAAAGTAATGGTCACGTGTATATGTTCAAGGTGTAAATTAATAACAACATCAGCAACAGCAACAACTGCATGCGTGAGAGTGAGATGAAATAAAAATTAAGCGTTAATGATCGATTCCGTGACTTGCTTCACCGTGTCTTCCGGGCTCGTCACCGTGTGTCCGATTGTCTTCGCGCTCTCGAAAATCTCGTAATCATTCCCACCTTTGTACGTTTTATCACCAAAGAAATGAATCTCCTCGAACCCATCCTTCTCGACGAATTGCAACGAGTACGTTTTATCCCACCCGTTCGGAAAGACGTCGAATGAAATCTGCCCGCCGATGGAATACGTCAACCCGTAATCCGCGAATTCCTTCCTCAACGTCTCCACCATCGTCTTCCTCACGTTCGCCGTCTCGTCAAACTTTTCAAAGTTATCTCTCTCTTCTTGCGAGCAGTTGCGTCCAATCGGCGAAACGTTCAACATCCCGTTTCTAAACTCAATAAATGTCCCTCTCTTTTGCGGAATCTCTAAATCCGCGATGTACTTCAACACAAAGTTGAGAAACGTCTGCAACTTCTCCTCGCCTAAAAACTTCAAGAACGATTGCTTGGCAATCATCTCCCCGTCTTTATACGCCACCAGACCGTTTTCCGAGAACAAATAATCCACCTCTTTCTCAAAATCCGGGCCTAACTGTTCGCAAATCTTCCCGTAATCCGAGCCGCCGACGATGGCGACCGCGCACGTTTTTCGTAAAGATCTGATGAAATCCAAAGTTTCTTTATTCGCCGTTTTGCGAGGGACGGTTAACGTCCCGTCCACGTCGAACATGGCGATCGTTTTCGGTTTTAACGGTTGTGCCATCGTTGCTCCTCCTAGTGTTATGCGTTTGTTATTCTTTTTATTCGATTCGTATTCGTGTTTATCCTCGCCCGTGTTCTTCGACGATGTTCTCGTTAATGCTCTTTGATGAAGTCTTTGTGAGGATGACTTTTTATTCCAATGTTTCTTCACTTTTTCTCGCACAAACTAATCACAAAATGTCAATCCAGGAATACATAGAAACGCACAACCTCTCCAAAAGAGTGGAAGAAACCATCAACGCGGCGGTTAAAGCGAAAGCTCCGGAACCGATTTCGTTCATGGTGTGTAAAATTGTTGTTTCGCGTCTGGTCGTTTCGAGCTGTTTTCCGAGCGCGCGTAAAATTTTCGTCAAATCCGAATCGTTTTTGGCGGTATCGAGACGTGGAAAGCCGCTTTGCGTTTTATGGGCTCTGTGAGCCCACTCACCGACACCCTCGCGATGATGAAACGAGAGATGCCATCATGGCTTGGAGGAAATAGTCCTTCGCGTGAATTTCGAGTCGTTTCATTCGTTTCGCGTTCGCTCGAGGTCTCTCGTCGCGCGTGTATGCGCCAAGGAAAGAGCCGTAAATTTTCCATCGCGCGTAGCTGTCTGACTCCACTCTGTGGAAAACATCATCGAGAGGGGATTTTTTCTCGGTATCGCAACTCTCGTCTTCTCATAATTAACAACGATTCTACGTCACTTTCTTCCACAGGCTGATCACTTGAGAAAGCAAACGCCACCGGCGATCACGAAAGTTGTCGGTCGCCAAGTCTTTGACTCTCGAGGCAACCCGACGGTGGAATGCGACATTTACACCGGAAAAGGTATGTACCGCGCGATGGTCCCGTCCGGGGCGTCCACGGGTATCTACGAAGCGGTTGAATTGAGAGATGGCGGTAAGGCGTGGATGGGTAAAGGTTGCATGACTGCGGTGAAGAACATCAACGAAATCATCGGGCCGGCTTTGATTGGCAAGGATCCGAGAGAGCAAAAAGCGCTCGACGAGTTCATGTGCAAAGAGTTGGACGGCACCGATAACAAAGGGAAGTTGGGGGCGAACGCCATCTTGGCGGTCTCCACGGCGTTGGCCAAGGCTGGCGCCGGCGAAAAGGGTATTCCTTTGTACAAGCACATCTCTGAGTTGGCGGGTAACAGCAAGTTGGTCTTGCCGGTGCCGGCGTTCAACATCATCAACGGCGGTTCCCACGCCGGAAACAAATTGGCCATGCAAGAATTTATGATCTTGCCGGTTGGCGCGAAGTCGTTCGCGGAAGCCATGCAAATGGGTTCGGAAGTTTACCACAACTTGAAATCGGTCATTAAGAAGAAGTATGGCCAAGACGCGTGCAACGTCGGCGACGAAGGCGGCTTCGCGCCGAATATTCAAGACAACAAGGAAGGTTTGGACTTGGTTGTCGAAGCCATCGAAAAAGCTGGCTACACCGGAAAGGTGAAAATTGGTATGGACGTCGCGGCGTCTGAGTTCTTGACCAAGGACGGCATGTATGACTTGGACTTCAAGACGGAGGATAACGATGGTTCTCTGAAGAAAACCGGGAAGGAGATGATTGACTTATACAACGAATTTTGCACGGAGTACCCGATGGTTTCCATCGAAGATCCGTTCGACCAAGACGATTCGGAGAACACGGCGTTGTTGACGGCTGGCGGTAAGTGCCAAATCGTTGGTGACGATTTGTTGGTCACGAACCCGAAGAGAGTCCAAGCGGCGATTGACGGCAAGTGGTGCAACGCGCTCTTGTTGAAGATCAACCAAATCGGTACGATCTCCGAATCTATCGAAGCGGTCGGCATGTCCAAGAAAGCTGGTTGGGGGGTCATGGCTTCGCACAGATCTGGTGAAACTGAAGATTCTTTCATCGCGGACTTGGCGGTTGGTTTGGCGACTGGTCAAATCAAGACTGGCGCGCCGTGCCGATCGGAGCGTTTGTCCAAGATGAACCAATTGTTGAGAATCGAAGAGGAGCTTGGTGCGGACTCTGTCTACGCGGGTGAGAACTACAGACACATCGGCTGGTAATCATCAGTTCGTGCACACACGTAACCAACAGAGAGAGGGGATATACATAAATACACAGCGTTTTATAATAACAAAGAACCAAAAGTAGAAAAAAATAAGAAAACTACACAGCACTACTGTATGTATCCGCGTCGGTTCGTTCGTTTGTTCTTCCGTTTTTATTTTACATCAATACTACACATCATCTTTATTGTTCAAGCCGAAGGGGCTGTCGTGCCGCCGTTCTCCTCGAGTCTTTTCAACCGCGCTTCTATTTCATCCATTCTTTTTTCTCGCTCTTCCACTTTCCTCTCTCGTTCTCTCAGTCGTCGCTCGCGGTCGTTTTGTTCTTCTCCTTCTTCTTCGTCGTCGTAATACTCAGTTCTACTCAACCCGCCTCGCCATCGATCGTTGGTCGGCGATTTATCGTACCACGACGGAAACCGAGGATTTCTGTAGCCATCCGGCGGAACTTCCCGCATCAAAGCGCCGCCGACCGTGTCTCCACCCCGGTCTTCGAGTCTTAAAACTCGTCGCCCTTCTCCTCCTCCTCCTCCACCAATTGGTACGCCCACTACCGCTTTTCCCTCTGGAGGATTCTTCTCATCCCAAGGCACGTCCGCGAAATCTTTCACCAACTCCTCGCACATCCGCTTCGCCTCCTCCGCCGTGCACCCGAACAATTCGCACACCTCGAGGACGATGCGTTCATCATTTTCCACGTTAAACACCCCCACTTCCTCTTCTCGTCGTTGTTGTTCTTGCCCCGTGGATGATGCGCGACAACAATTTCTCAAATGCTTCCCGTGTAGCTCTACCCTTTCGACCGTTTCCGCCAATTCGATGAAATTATTAAACCTGAGATACATCGCCAGTTGTTTCGTGGAATACGCGCCCAAGAGTTCTTCTTCCGTGGTTTTCAAACTCATCCTCTTCTTTTCTCACGGATCAATCGATGTTTGTTTGTTTTTTCTCTCGTCTTCTTTTGTCTGTAAATGGCCATCGGTTGGTGAAAGAATGACAGCTGGTATTTAATTGTGCATCTCTCCACTGTTTTCTCTCCAATGAGATCTCGAGAGACGAGAGAAAAAAAAAAAAGAACAACGTGAAAAAAAAACCACAAAAAACACAAGAAAAACTTTTCTCGGACGCGCTCACAACAAGAAAGAACACTTTTTAAAGAAGAAGACAAAGAAGAAGGAGAAGAAGAAGAACAATAATAATGGAGGAACCGGAGGATGCGCCACCTTTACCACCACCGGGATCCGTCGATGACGACGACGTCCTCGCTGTGCAGCGCTCCGGCTTGCACAACGTCAGCAACACGTGTTATTTAAACGCCACCGTTCAGGTAAAAACATTCTTCCAATAAAAAGCTTTTTATAATGATATGTTTGAACGACCTGTTTTTGTGTTCGTGTTATTCTTACGCCAAACGTTAAAACGCGCGCGTTTGGCGTGAGAACGGTAGCAGTGCACTCGCTCTCTCGCGCTCTCCTTCGTACGAGTAGTACACGTATCGAGACGATGATTCCTATTCAAACGTTCAATCCTCACCATCCTCACCATCCTCTCGTCTCTTTCCTTACTTGAACAAAACAACGAAAAACAGGCGTTGTGCGCGGTAGAACCGTTCCGGGAATATTTATTGAGCGACGAATGCGAACAGCTGTTGTTGGAACACACGACGACGAAAAACAACGACGCGAAGACGATTCAGACGATTCAGACGACGACGACGATGAAGAAGAAGAATTTGCACTCGTCGCACTCGTCCTCCGCGATGACGACGAATACCACTAACAACGCGAACCCCAACGAGATGAACTTTAACGAGAGAAGGCACCGAACGAGGCGAGGGAACGAGAACAACACGTCCACGTCTTCCTCGGCGCAGCAGCTGCAGCAACGGGGCGCGTATTACCACCACGAAGAGATTCTTTCGTTCCCGAGAGGGAAGACGATGAGCGCGCACGGAAGCGGCGAGAAAATCGAGAGCAACGGGAACACTCTTTCAGGAGGAGGAGGAGGAGGATTAAGCGGTCTCGGCGGCGGGTCGGGGAACCTCGGAAAGAAGACGTCCTTTAACCCACGAGCACCGGCGATGACGAGGGAACGAAGGGCGGACGTGGCGAGAGGCGCGGCAAGGGAAGGCGCGTGTTTAGGAAAAGAGTTGCGAAGAGTTGTGAGGACGTTGCGATGCGGCGGGTATGAGGCGTTTCCGCCGACGGAATTGTTGAAGGCGGTGTGGCGATTCGTGCCGGCGTTCGCCGGGTCGGCGCAACAAGACGCGCACGAGTTTGCGAGGTTTGCGTTGGAAAGGTTAAGGAAAGAGTTGTTGGTCGGGGAACGCATGATGAAGAAACGAGAAGAGAACGATCGGTTTAGGAGAGAGTACGAAGAGAACGCGTTATTAGAAAGCGGCTTTGACTGGGACGAGAAACACGGAGGAAGGCGGAGGAACGGCAAAGACGCTTTCGACGACGATAAAGTGTTGCCTGGGAAAGTCCCGAAGAGAGCGAGATCGTTCCGACCAAGGAAAGCGAACGCGAGTTTAACAACCTCACCGATAGGAAGTAACGAAGGCAGTCCTCGATGCGCTCTAGTTGGAGGCTCGCCTGTGTTTGCGACGAAGAACTTACTCGCCGGCGAGGGTGATCGCGAGAGCGATCTTCTCGATAAAGGTGGCGGTCGTGTTGCAGGAAGAGGGGATATCTTTCTCACCGGATATGACATCGGCAACAACGAGACGCCAACGCTCGGTTTCTTAAACAATAAAAACGCGAATCCGTTTCAGCGCGAGGCGGATGAACAAGCGAGACAACAGCAGCAGCAGCAACAACAGCAACAACAACTATTACACGCGAGTAGCGAATCCGTGGACACAAAAGAAGGTCTTTTAACGAACAATAAGCACAGCGAATCACCAGACACGGTCGAAGATGCCATCGACCCAAACTTGAAAGGTTTTGTCATCGTTTCCAGGTGGGGCGCAGTCGAGCACAAGTATGGATGTTCGTGTCGTCCGTGTAAATCGAAACGGTTGAAACTCGAAAAAGAAAATCCTTCGGCAACGCAAGCGCAAAACGATCGTTCGACGCAAACAACGCAAGTCTTGAAAACGGAAGATGGTTCCTCCGTGATGTCGTTGCACGACGTGTTGAATTTGAAAACGCCCGGGAAGTTGACGCCGGTTCGAACTGCTGCGCAAAAGAAGCGCAACGCGGGTGGTATCCCGACTGCCGTACAAAAGCTAGTCGCGGAAGCAAAAAATCACATGGCCTCTATCGAATCGCCGAAGTTTGATCCGACCACACCGCACACGTACTTTGCCGACGCCGAGAACATGTCGGACGATCCGATTTGGAAAATCTTTGGTGGCGTGGCGGTGTCGCACGTGAAGTGCAGCGAGTGCGGACAGTCGAACGCGATGAAAGAGCCGTTCTTAGATTTGAGTCTACCTTTACCGAACGTCTCGAGACCGATGACACGGGCAACCAGTCCTCCGCTGGTTAACTTGAACGCCTTGGGCTTGTCGAACGCCGGAAGCAATCAAAACGATTTGGACGACTGCTCGTATTGGGACCACTCGGCACCAATCGACGGGAACGGTCCGAACGGCGAGGCAACGATCGAACAGTGTTTGGAGGCACACACGAGGGAAGAATGTTTAGATGGTGGAGATGGTTCGAACGGAGGCGGCGGTAACCGATATTACTGCGAGCAATGTCAAGCGGTGACTTCGGCGACCAAACGAACGTCGTTGAATCGCGAGTGCCCAAAGGTTTTGGTTTTACACTTGAAACGGTTCATGTGGAAAGGAAAGTCCGGCCAACGGGCGAAGATTATCGCGCCAGTGGCGTTTCCTTTAGATAATTTAAGTTTAGAACCGTTCTTGGAACCGGAAAGTGAGGAGAAAGACGACGACGACGTCGTCGTCGTCGTCGAAAAGCCGGCGGCTCGCGGCAAATCGAAATCATCCTCCAAAAAAGGCGGCAATAAACGCAAATCCTCCGCGGCGGCAAACGAAGAGAAGCAACGGCGAGAGGGAAAAATTACCGCCAACGCAGAACCTTCCAAATCATCCACCTCGTTCACCTACGACCTCTCCGCATGCGTCGCGCACCACGGCCAAGCCGCCAACGCCGGTCATTACACCGCCGTCGCCCGCGATCTCGCCGGCGATAACCGCTGGCGCCAATTCGACGACGACCGCGTTCGAGACGTTTGCGACGAGGAAGTTAAATCCATCGCCAGTCAAGGATACGTGTTCTTTTACGTAAGAAGAGATTCCGATTCCGATTCTGATTCCGAAGACGACGACGTAAACGACGACGACGAATAAGAACTCAACGCAGCAAAAGCCACCACCCCATTGTTATTATCATTATTATTAGTCGTGTAAGAAAGAGATTTTCTTCATAAAACGAAAGCGAGTCACGTAACAACCACGAACACACAGATAGAATAAAACCGACGATGCGTCGTCGACTCGAAACGATCGCGACGGTCCCACCTCCAAAGCAACTGACTGAACCGTTATCCCTCGGCGCGTGTGCGAGAGTCGTGGAGTGCACGTGCTGCGCTTTGTCGTCATCAAACGACGACGAGAACATTCATAATCTCGTTCTTGGATATTCCGACGGCACCGTTGCACTTTTTAAAGACGACGGAAAGAAGAATCATCATCCTCGCGTGGCAGAATGCGAATGGATCAACAGAAGAAGAAGAAGCGACGACAACAACGACGAAGAAGATGAGTTTAACGACGACGAGAATGAGTTCGACGAAGCGTTGTTAGACGAGGAAGAAAAGATGAAACTCGGCGTCGATTGCGTCAAGGCGACGCGAAATTTCGTCGTCCGAGCAGCCGGATCCGGGTATCAGAGAGCCTCGATCGATGTTTTAGACGTAAAGACGGGTAAAAAGCTGATATCTTTACGTTTGCCGACGTTTTGGCCGCCGGAGTGCGCGGCGTTTGAAGTGCAATGCGAGGAGTTTGACGACGGGCAGATTGTCGTTTTAGCGACGAGTTGTCGAACGACGAAAAGGAGTTACGAGAACGTCGTCGGGTGCGAGAGCGCGTTTGCGGCGTGGGTGCCTTTTCGAAGGAAAGGTGGGTGCGACCCGGTGGTTTCCTGGAGACTTGGGCCGCACATAACGTTGGCGAATGAAAGAGAGAGGGTGGTGGAAGGGTTCTTGTGTCCGACGATTCGAGTGAAGGAGAAATCTTTGTCGTCGTACAAAGAGGAAACGAGATATTTTGATATCTTTTTTGAGCGGGTGACGGAGTTGAACGGAGAAGTGAGAGCGACGAGCGGGCGGACGACGATTTCGTTCGACCCAGTTTCTAAAGAGACGGAAGTTCACGCGCCGGTGACGTTTGACGAGGACGCGGAGACAAAGTCGTGGGGGAAGACGGCCTCGAAAGTGCGGCAAGCGAGGAAAGAGGAAAGAGATAAAGCGATGAGCGATAAGACGTACCAGAGAGAGTTTGGCGTGATTAAAGGATTTCGAGGGAGTGGGGTGCTTTTAATCTACTTTCCGAGCGGAGAAGCTGTCGTGAGAGCGTTTGCGGATCCAGCGACGCGAAGAACAAAGACCGTCTCGAAAGCGAATTTAAGCGTCCTCGAGCAGAGTTTACGAGAGGCAATTATCGGTAACTCTCAAGGAGGGGAACTGGATTCAATTCATATCAATAACGGCAATAACGTCGTCGTGGAAGAGAAAAATGCGTTCTCGATGTTTATTTTAAGCAGAGAAATGGACGAGCACGCGAGTAAATCGAATCCGACGTCGCGCGCCGTCTTTCAACACCTTCGCGTCCCGTTCGTTCCCGAAGATACGACGACGACACCACCAGCAGCAGCAGCAACAACAACAACAACAAAGAATGAAACCAACGTTGGTCAAGCGTCGCCGTTTCCTTCCACGAAATCTCTCTTAGACGACGTGCTCGATGTCAAAGACTCCGGAACCGCCTCCGGCAACAGAAAAGAAGACCGCGCGTGCGCTTTGTGTTTAGAGAGCGAAGTCGAGTTAGGAAAAACGAATCTCCTGAACGACATGCCGTGTTGCTCGAGCACGATATGTAAAAAGTGCTTACTCGCGTACGTGAGACAGTATCCAGGCGCGGGGTGTCCGTCGTGTCGCAACGTGCCCTCTTTCCACGCGTTCGCCGGAAGCGCGTTTGCCGGCGCGTCTCCTTCTCGCAAAGTCGTCGCGGAAACTCAAATTATCGACATCGAATCCTTCAACGCGCGAGAAGGCTTAGCCTCGGCGCTCGCGAGAGCGAGCTCAGAATCTACCGGTTCAGAGTTGGAAGATTTAGAGTTGTACGAATCGAGTCGAGGCAAACGAGAGAAAATTGCGTTTTGTGGTATCGCCGGCGTCGGCGAGCCGCGAACGGTCGTCACGCTCGGCGCGAACGGCGTCGCGTACGCGAACGCGATGGTGATGTCAAAGTAAAAGGAGGAAAAGCGCACTTAGCATGAATTAGTACAATATAGCACACGCACTCGCGCATTAGCCCCTGTACATAAATACTCTATCAACAAAGGTGTCGTTCTCTACTCATTCGTGTGAAGATAATTATATTAAAATGATGATGGTTTCTATTCGTTTGGCTCTTAGTACTAAAATATGGCTACTACTTACTGCGTATACGGTTTATGCGTTTTCTTTTTCTGCCTTTAATGTCATCACTCCAATTCCTCCTTAAACTTTGGCATCGCCGGCGCCCCGTCGTTCTTCTCCTCATCTCTACCACCACCGAAAATGTTATTCCAAATCCCCCCGCTTTCTTCTTGTTGCGGATGATTCCCGACTTCTACCCCCGGCGCGCCGTTTACGCCTCCCATCGGCGCGCCACCTTCCATCGCCATCATCTCTTCCGGCATCGGTGGCGGCGGTGCCGTCAGCCTCGTCAGCGCGATCGACACCCCTTCAATCAGCGCTAACAAAAACCCGCCAAACGCCGCCGACCTCGCCGCGGACGGCAACCCGTACCTGAGTTGCAACACCCCTCCCGTCAAAGCCCCACTGGCTATTGGATTCCACGGGTCTTCTTTCCTTCTCACCGCGACTAACGCGCAATCAAACATGGAAAACAAGCCACCCCAAACAGCGAAGGAGCCGCCTATTCTCGGCGCTTCCCTTCGAATGGCTTCTAATCCGCCTTGGAGGATGTACCCGCGCGGAGAGTTATACGCGCCTTTGCACAAGTGGACGACGCCTCCACCGATGGCGCCCATGGCGAAGGCGCCGCCGAGGTCGTCCAGGATTCTGTGCGGGCACGGTTCTCGGCCGTGGTCGACGTTCGTTGCCATGGTTCGTAACTCTTTCAAGGACCGATCGCAGCGCCGGAGTTAATTGTGCCTTTTGGATGACGGTGCGCGCGACTCCTGGAGGTTTCTTTGCACCGGGTGAAACGAAGAACGCGCGTGGTCTGACGAAAAGTCTATCCTTTTTCTTTTCTCTCCGCCTTACGCGTGTGAATCTCTCGTCCTTGACTCTCTTTCGTTCTAAAGTACGGAAGAGCACAGTGAAAGTGTGACGTTTTCTCGCTCGCATTTTCCCGAGAAAAAGGGTTCACAAAACAAGAGATTTTCTCATTAAAAACAGCCCCAAACAGCAGAGACACTTTGAGCGCGCGCGAGAAGAGCGCTCCGGAGAGCTCTTTGCCTCTCTCTGTCTCGTTTATAGTAAAGTCCAAGTCTCTCGAGCGCGTTCTTTTTTACGCCGAAGAAACGCACGCGCAGATACTACAAATGAGCGAAGAAAATCAACCACCACTACCAGCGATGAAAGCGTCGAAATCCGCGACGGTGAAGATGCACAAAAAAGCCGCAAACGCGGCGAAGAAGAAACCAGATTTGGATGGAATCGCTTTACTCGAACTTGGCGTGAAAGCGATGGATTTGAAAGAGTACGATAAAGCGTTGCCTTTGTTCGAGGAAGCGTACAAGACGTGCATGGAGAGCACGAAGGTGGAGATGGTGAAACGAGAGAAAACAGAAGGAGGAGGAGAGAAAAATGTGAATACTACGAAGAAGAACACAAAAGAGACGACGACGGAAAAGGAACAGCATCAAAAGGACGCGTGCGAAGAGGCGGTCAAATTGATCTTGAACAAACCCGGAGAGTTACTGGCGAAGAAGAAAGAGATAGACGCGAAGTTACCGAACTACGCGAAGAACAGCGAGGAGAACATGAAGCGACACATGGAAAATACGGGAGGGAAGTATCGAACTCGATTTCCGCCGGAACCGAACGGGTATTTGCACATCGGGCACGCAAAGGCGATGTATTTTGACTTTGGCGTGGCGAGGTTGAACAAAGGGGAGACGTATTTGAGATTTGATGATACGAATCCAACCGCGGAGAAGCAAGAGTACATCGATTCGATTAAAGATTCGTGTAAATGGTTAGGCCACGAGCCGACGAAGATAACGTACTCGAGCGATTATTTCGACAGGTTGTACGAATTGGCGATTCAATTGATTAAGAGCGGAGGGGCGTACGTGTGCCATCAAACGAAAACAGAGACGGCGAGGAGTAGAAGTTTGTTGCGAGAGTTTCAAGAGAAGTGCGCTAAGAGCGGGGTGGAGAATAGGTACGAGGTGGAGTTACCGGAAGGCGCGGCGTCGCCGTACCGAGAGAGATCGGTGGAAGAGAATTTAGAGTTGTTCGAGAAGATGAGGAGTGGGCAGTGTGAAGAGGGCGAGTGTAGTTTGCGCATGAAAGGCGATTTGCGATCGGATATAACCTCCATGTGGGATTTAGCCGCGTACAGAGTGAAGAAAGCGGAACATCCGAGAACAGGATCAAAATGGTGCATTTACCCGACGTACGATTACACGCACAATATCGTCGATTCGTTGGAAAACATCACGCACTCGTTGTGCACGTTAGAGTTTGAAACGAGGCAAGCGCCGAACGGGCCGTATTATTGGCTGTTGGATAAACTGAACGTGTATAAACCGTCCACGTGGGAGTTTAGCCGATGCAACATCACGTACAACGTGATGAGTAAACGAAAACTAAATCTGTTAGTCACGCAAGGCTTAGTGAACGGATGGGACGATCCGAGAATGTTGACGATTAACGGCATGCGCCGACGCGGGTACACGCCAACCTCGGTGAATAGCTTTTGCGCGAAAATGGGCGTGACGAGGAACGAAAACGTTCAACCGTTGGAACGTTTGGAAAACGAAATCCGAGCGGAACTTTCCGTGGATAGCAATCGTTTCTTCGCGGTTTTAGATCCGTTAAAGGTTGAGATTGTGAATTACCCGAAAGACCGAGCGGCGGAGTTGTTGATGGACGCGCCGTTCCATCCGTCGTTCATGGAGGAAAGAGGCATGCGAAAGATCCAACTCACCGAGACGGTGTTTATCGATCGCAACGATTTCCGAGAGGTGGACGATCCGTCCTTCTTTGGTTTATCGGTGAACAAGAAAGTGCGTTTGTTATTCGCATACGACATCACGTGCACAGGAATAACTAAAAATCCAGTCACTGGTGTCATCGAAAGCGTTCAGTGCGAAATTGATATGGATAGTCGCGCGAACAAGCCGCCGAAAGGGAAGTTGCACTGGGCGAATACCGAGTTTAAAACGGCCGAGGTGAGAGTGTACGACAAATTGTTCGCGGTTCCGGTTCCCGGAAAAGTGGTCGAGGAAGGCGAAGGCGGCGAGGTTGTCCCAGAAGCGACGGCGTTAGTGGCGGCGGACGAAGAAGAAGAGGAAGAAGAAGAAGATGCGAACGAGGACGCCGCGAAGCAGAAATCACTCAAAGAACTCGAGCTCGAACATCCGTGGTTAAAGCAACTCAACCCGGACTCTTTGGTCGTGTACAAAAACGCCTTGGTCGAGCCGATGTTGATTGAAAATCACGCCGACCAACCGTACTCGGCTCGCGTCGAGTTACAAAGACTCGGGTTCTTCACGTTCGATTTCGATTCGACGAAAGCAAAACCAGTCTTGAACAGAATCGTAACTTTGAAAGAAAGCAACACCAAGAAGAAATAAACGACCCGAGTAGTTTTGTTTTAAAAAAAGAGCGCTGAGCGCGTCACACACACACACACATTTTCGTTTGATTCTTATATCTGCTGGACATTATACTACTGGACATTATTCTACTGGACATTATTATATACTGAAAAGCGTCTTTATTATTATTGTATTACATACCGGGCAGATGTTGATTCTTCCCGAACCCGACCCGACCGAAAAACTCTTCGTGAATAGCACTCGCCGCCTTTTGACCTTCGGCGTCGTCCACTAAGAGCGAAATGTTACACTTGGATGCGCCTTGCGAGACCATTTTCACGTGCACTTTCGCCTCTTTCAACGCCTTGAACGCGCGTTCCATAATCTCGTTGTTTCTCTCCAAGTTGCCGATTAAGGAGATTATGGAGTGACCATTCGATACCGCGACTCTGGCCGTACCAACGTCCTCCAACTCTCGCTGGACCTTCTCCAACTCTTCCTGCGCTAAATCTCTGCTCCAAATTTTCGCCGGGTCCAAAGTCAACGAGACGGAAACTTCCGACGTCGCGACGACATCCACTGAAATGCCGTTGTGTTGCAACACCGCGAACACTTCGGCGAGAAACCCATACTGACCGAGCATTCGCGTGGAAACGATATCCAACATTGTCACGTTTTTCTTGCGAACGATGGAAGTTAATAACCAATCGTCCATTCGTTCGCCTTCATCGCCGCTCTTCCCGTCGCTACTGTTATAATCGATGTGGCCAATCACCGTCCCGGGTGCTCGAATGTTGTACGAATTCTTCACTCGTACTCGTAAACTCCCGTTGTCCATCGCCGGCCTCATAGCTTGCGGATGTAAAACTTGCGCGCCAAAATACGCCAACTCTTGCGCCTCGTCGAAACTCAGAAACGGCATGGGAATCGTATTCTCAATCTCTCTCGGATCCGCACTTAAAACGCCGTCCACGTCTTTCCACACCTGCACTTCCTCTAGTGCCAACGCCGCGCCAATCACCGTCGCGGTCAAATCCGACCCACCTCTCCCTAACGTCGATATCGCTCCCGTGTTTTCACCTCTCCCCAAAAACCCAGTCACGACAGAAATTTGCGGATCTGCCCCATCCGGTAACGTCAAACTCTTCTTCATATTCGCATACGTTTCCGGCAACACTCTCCCGTTTTCGATGTCGTCGTCGCTGGTCACCATCCCAATCTCAAACGCGTCGTACTGTTTCGCGTTCACCCCTCTGGTCCTCAAATAACTCGCAAAAATCCGCGTGCTCATTCGCTCCCCGAACGACACTAACATCGCTCTCGTCCTCGGCGTCACCTCTTGCATCAAACACACGCCCATGCACACTTGCTCCAACTTCTTCAGAAGTTCGTTCACCTCTCGTCTGGTCTCTTTATCCACGTTCAAAACGTCCATAGTTTCCGCGTGTAACGTCTTCACGAACAGCAACGGTTTCATCAAGCTCACGTCTTCGGCGTTTTCACACTTCAGAGACTCTTCGCCGCACATGAGTAAATTGTTCGTCGATTTCCCCATCGCGCTTAAGACTAAAACTGGCATCTCCTCCGGAAACGACAGGACGATGTTGGCGACTTCTCTCATCCGTTCCGCGTCGGCCACGGAAGAGCCGCCGAATTTCATCACCACCGTGTGCTGTTTTTTGTTTTTCCCCGGCGTCTTATTGTTCGAGATGTCTTTGTCGTTCGCTAACACGCATTTCGTCGTCGTCTCCGAAAACCGTCGTCTTCTCGCTCCCGAGAACGACGACCGCGAAGATGATGACGATGTCCTCGTCGCACAGAGACCTAATAATGCCTCATTTTTTCCCCCACTCGTACTAAAACGCCTCCTTCCAATAACGTCGCATCCATTAAAAGAAGACACAAAAACAGAAGAAGCCATCGTCGGCATCGTTTAAAATAATAAACGCGGTATTATCACAAAACGAGAGCAGTTTCCAAACCGTCGCTCGAGAGAGAGAGAGAGAGAGAAGAGAGAGAGCGTTTATTGTGATGTGTTCCCAAATTTTTCCCTTCGTCAGAGCTAAAACACAGGTCTGTCTCATCAACAAAAAACACAGACAGAGAGACGAAAAAAAAATTCAAAAAAAACAAAAGCAGAAATTTTTTGAAATTTTTTGTAAGCAAGTTTCAAGCATTTCTCTGATTCACAAAAGGTCGTTGGTACAAAGAGAGCATTCTCTCTCTCTCTCTCTCTCTCTCTTTGCATCATCGCGAGAGAAGACGAAAGAGTTTTACAAAACAGATTTTTGATGACGACGAGTGGTGGTGGTAGTCTTGCGAGAAGACGACTTTGAAGAAGACGGCGAAGGTGCTTTTTTACACGAGAGAGGCGAGAGGTAAAGCGGAAGAAGGAGGAAAAGAAAATGCAAAATCATTTGAGTCACACCGCTAGGGGAAATGACGAACGGTCTCCTGATGATGCGTGTACGAAAGCGAGGGAGGTGTTTACCACCGCGGCGACGAATGAGGAGGACCCATCGTCGTCGTCGTTTTATCGCGACGAAGGGGCGTCCCCCTCTCGAATTAAATCTCTGGAAGCGATTTTACGCGCGTTGGGAGATCGAAACGCGCGCTTATCGGAGACAAATGCAGAGTTGAAAGAGGAATCAGGAAAGTATAAGCTGGACGCGGATCGGATCGCGGAACGATTCGCGATGGTTTCGGAGAGATTAACGGTTGCAGAGAGAGAAAGGGGAGATATTTTGGAACGCGCGAGCGCGTTGTCGGAAGCGTACGACGCGCAAACGTCCGAGTGTAAACGGATGGAGAGAGAAAACGAAGGTTTGCGACGCGACGAGGAAAGAGATAAAAAACGCGCGCGCGAGTTAGAAGGAGAGAAGAGAGAGTTGGAACAAGAGTTAAACGCGAGTAAATTGGATTTAGAGACGCTCAGGGAGAAGTACGCGAACGCGCGAGCGGATTTAACGGTCGTACACGCGGAATTAGACGCGTACAAATGGAAAATGGAAGCCGCGAACGCTAAAATAGAAACGTTGGTTCGCCGGCGCGACGCGTTCAACGGATTGGACGAGGATTACCGCGACGACGACGACGACGACGAAAGAAAACAACAACAACAACAACAACAACCGTTAATTCCAATCTCCCCGGCGCTCGTCAAAGGCACGCAAACGAAGAAATCGTCCTCTCGTCAGAAGACCGCTACTTCCACGAATACCGTCGTCGACGACCAATCCTTCGTCCTCCAACACAACAACGCAAAACTTCTCCACGAAAACGCGCAGTTGAAACGAGCGCTCGTAAACGAAGAGAAGATGAAACTCAAAGCGTTGCAGTTGGCGAACGAAGCGAGACTCGCCGCCGCGGACGCGGAGAAAAGAAGCGCGCGACTCGAAGAGGAACTCCAGATGTACTTGTAACCCTAAACCCTAGACATGATGTCTTTCACATTTCTCACAAAACGAAACGCCATAAAACAACGCGCACACATCATGTCCTCCTCCGCGCAACCTTTAGCGCGCCGACAGAGCCAGCGACTGTTGCTCTCGTCGGAGAAGAAGGCAAAGACAAAGAAGTATGACGCGAACACGACGAATGGCCGAAAACAAACACCTTCAAAACCAAAACGAGAGAAGTTGGATTTGACCGGCGACAGGTTAAACATCTGTTTACTCTTACTCCTGTACACCTTACAAGGCGTCCCGATGGGCTTATCCTCGACCGTGGCGTTTTCCTTGACGGAGAAAGGCGCCAGTTTTGGCGACCAAGGCGTGTTTTCCTTGGCGTCGTGGCCGTTTTCGTTGAAGATTTTGTGGGCGCCGATGATCGACGCGTTATACGTGAAACGAATCGGCCAAAGGAGAACGTGGTTGATTCCGTTGCAGCTCCTCGTCGGCGGAGCGTTGTTCGTGTTGAGCGGGAATTTGGAAGGAATGATAGAGAATGGCGCGAAATTCGGGGACGCGAAACCGTTGGCGATGACGTTTTTTAGCATTTACTTTTTACTCGCGTCGCAGGACGTCGCCGTCGACGGGTGGGCGATAACGATGTTGAAGAGGGAAAACGTCGGTTTAGCGAGCACGTGCAACGCGGTGGGCCAGACGTTTGGTTTTTTTGCGAGCTTTACCGGGTTTTTAGTGTTGAATGCTCGAGGGTATTGCGAGTTGAAAGGGTTCGTGATGTTCTGGTCGGCGATGTTCTTCCTGAGTTCGCTGGCGGTGTTTTTGAAGCGGGAAGATATGGGAAGGATGGAGGAAATCGTCGGAGTGAAGGAGACGTACAGGCAAGGAATAAAAGTGATGTCGCTACGAAACGTGCAATCGTTGGCGTTGATTTTGTTGACGAGACACGTGGCATTCTCCCCGGCGGAGAGTTTAACGCAATTGAAATTGTTAGAAAAGGGCGTGCCGAAGACGTTTTTGGCGAGCATGAACGCGGTGATTGCGCCGTTGAACATAATGATGCCGATGATATCAGCGAAATGGACGGCTGGAGCGAAACCGTTGCGAGTTGTGTTAAATACGTTCGTGTACAGAGGAATCGCGTGTGCGTTTGCGAGCGTGGTGGTTGTCGCGTGGACTAAAGTTCTAGCGAGCGACGGCGCGCAAGGGACCGCCCCCGTGAATTACGAAAAAGCGTCCTCGAACGTGTTCTTTTCCGGGTTGGTTTTAGCGTGGATGTGCGTCTCGAGCGCGTTATCGACGGTGCAGTTTGTTGGAGTCATGTCCTTCTTTTCCAAAGTTTCCGACGAGAGCATCGGTGGAACGTACATGACGCTTTTGAACACGTTATCTAACCTTGGATCGAAAATCGCAGAGACGTTTGTATTGTTTTTCGTCGATTTCGTTTCGGAGAAACGATGCGTCGGCGCGTCGTCGTCGTCGTCGTCGATCACCGCGTGTTCCACGAAACAAGAAAGAGATATGTGCGTGTCAGCGGGTGGGAAATGTCACTTGGACGACGGACATTACCACACGTTTGTCTTGTTATCTCCGGCGGTTGCGTTAGCGTGGGTGGTGTGGCAAAGGAAAAGAGTACAAAGACTTTCCGCCTCGCCTTTGGAGGAGTGGCGCTTATCCACCTCGAGTAGGAAAGATTACTAGTTTTTAGTGTAGAGTTGGTACACAGTAGTTTTTTATTCATGTATAAATAAAATTACAACGCTTTGCCTTTGATCGGTTTTACGACGGCTTCGACGTAGATGTCCGTATCGCCAGCCGAGCAATAGTAACTGTACTCCAATCTAGACTTGTTTTCTTTCTCCTCCTCGAATAACTTTGCCAAGCGTCTCTCCTCGAACTGTCTGCGTTTCTTCGCGCTTTTCGGCGGCGAAAACTTTTTCTTGTTGTTGTTACCCGCGCCACTATTATTCCCGCTCGCGTTGTTCCTGTTGTTGTTCTTTTTCAATTTTCCGGGCGGCGAAGGCGTGCCTTTCATCATCGAACCGCCGAACATATCCGTCATTTTTCTATTGCTTTGTTGTTTCATTGGTTGTCGGATTTTCCGACTCTTCACGTCGCTTTTACTGGCTAATATGACCGCCGCGTTCGTTCCGTCGCCAAAGTCCACGTCTTTCTTCCAACCTGGTGCAAAGTTCAGCGGTGTACTATTATTGCTACTTTGACTATTCAACACCGCGTTTCGTTTGGCTTTTTCTTCTTCCTCTCGCAACCTTTGCTTCGCTTTCGTAATCGCCGCGAGCTCTTTTTGAGGTGGCAATTGAATAATACTACCCTCTTCTTCCTTTTGAGGCGGCGTGGCCGGCGGCTCGATGTCCGCGTCGCCCGCCAAAACCGGTGCCGAAGAAGAAGCCGAAGAAGACGCTTCCTCCTCCTCCATCGAACTTCCTCTCAACCAACTCCTCTTATTCCGCACCTTCTTCCTACTCGTCACCACCACCATCGGCGCTTCCAAAATACTCTCTTCTTCAACTTCTTTCGTTACCTTCATCCTTTCCTCCTCTCCTTCTTCTTCCCTATCCGTGTCGCTTTTCCCGCTCTGTAACATCAAACTCTCCTCGAACGCGCGTCTCGCGTCTGGATTCAAAATCGCCATTTCCTCTTCCTCCATCGCTCTCCGCATCAACACGTTCTCCATCACGTACGTCTCGATCGGTGGAAACTGCCTCGCGAGTTCTCGACCAATCGAGGACAAGATTCTCTTACCGCTCGCGAGTATCATCGGGCGCACGCGAGCGGTTTTCACGTCGATTTTTGCCATCGTCCACACGAATCTTCGTTTCAGCGCGCTTAAAAACGACGACCCTCTCAAACTCCTCTCCGAATAATACGAATCCGAAACTCTCTCGCACTCGTCGTCGTCGTCGTTCTCGGTCGAAGCGCTTTTCTCGCACGCCATATCCAGCGCGACGGAGACGTAATCGTTCGTCAATTTAGGCACTTTGCACGCTTCGTCCTCCACGTCCGGGGACACGACTATTGACAGTTCTATCACTTCATCATTCGATGACGACGACGAGAGTATCAAAGAGGAGGAGGACTTCTTCTCGTACTCCGGCGCCGAAGGAACGATAACTTCTCGCACGCGTGCCAACATGTGTGGAGTTGTCTTCTTACCTTCTTCTTACGCGCGTGTGCGTGACCTCTGCGCGCACATGGAGTGAGACAAACGCTCAAATTCTTTCCCCCTTTTGCCCTTCCGTGAGAGAATTTAATTGGCTGCTTTGTTTAAACCCTAAACACTTTTTTTGTGCTTTCCTCAAAACTCAAGGGAAAGAATTTTCCTCAAAATTCAGTCTGAAAAGGAAGAGGAATACCACGCGACTACACGAGCGCTTTTCTCTTGAGCTGTACAAATATTGAACGCGGAGAAAGAGTGAGAGAGGACTGAGAATGTTATTCTACTCGTTCTTTAAAACGTTGGTGGGAAAACAAATCACGGTGGAGTTAAAAAACGACCTCGAAATCCGAGGGACGTTAGTCTCCGTCGATCAGTACTTGAACATTAAATTGGAATCCGTTTCGGTTTTAGACGAGGAGAAATATCCACACATGAAATCAGTGCGAGATTGCTTCGTCCGAGGAAGCGTGGTGAGGTACGTGCAACCACCGGAGGAAAGCGTGGACGTGGATATTTTACACGACGCGACGAGGAGGGAAGCAAGGTCGGCGGTGTAAAGTTTAAGAGAGAGAGAGAGATGAATGTTGAGTAGCAAGTGGTATATTATTGTTTAGAGAGCGCGTAACGCAAATATAAATTCGTCGTAGTATTCTATACACGCAGCACTAAAAATAGGATCATCACATTTACTATCGATGATGATTGTTCTTCTTAACTATTTAAGAAGCAGCTAAATACGGGAACGCGCAGGCTATTTTGATAATCTTATTCACGTCGCACGCGGGATAGTTTTGTAACGTGCGCATGGCGACGGCAAAGTCGCAATTCTCGTCCAACAACTCCTTTTGTACGTTACATACCATGGCGGAACACAAACGCAAGAGAGCGTCGCGTTTACCTCTAGGCCAGGCGACGAGAAAGTCGAACGTTCTTAAAACAGACGGGAAGTCAAACTCGCCGGCGAACATCAACACGCACCATCGAAACGCGTAAAATTGAGGTTTCACGTTCAACTCGTCGATCATTTTCGTGGCGACTGCTGGGCATCGATTCCTTAACAAATTGTCGTGCTCGGAAAGTAAATGATTGATTCCTTGGTCCGTTTTGTCGAGCTCTTTACAATACGCGTCTCTCAACTCTGAAATCAACTCGACGAACATCCAAAACGAATCCGATTTGGCGTCTTTCGCGACGCCGTTTTTATCCGGGTGGTTAAAGCAGACAAAATACAACGGAGCGAGCAATTCGTGCATGCCTTGGACGTAACGTAAACCCGGATTCAATTTCGCAAATACAAACAAAGCTTCCGTCATATCTTTTCGTTTCGGAGCGGCCTCGATTTCGTCGTTGAAAAAATGCAACGACGGATGCAATCGTTCCACGTCTCTCTCGATTTGCTCCAATATGTCCTTATCCTCCTCGTTTACTTGCTTCACTTTCAACTCTACCGCCACTCTCGTCGCTCTCGACTTTGTCGGCGACTTTATGTCCTCGTATTTATACGTCATTTCCACGCTCACGTCCGGCGTTCGCACGCAACTCGCCAATTCCTCCGCGAACGCCTCGTACGTCTCCCGCTTCTTCCTTCTCTCCTCTTCTCGTTCTCGACGCGCCTCGGGTACAACTCGAAGCAAATACGACCACACGTCGTACCTCACCGAGGAAGGTTGGTCCGGTACGAATCCATCCGCGACGATTTCTCTCAACTTCTCTCGCTTGACACACTCTCCTTGTAAGCAGTTTTCCAAGTTTTGCCTCCTCGCTCGCCATATTTCCGGGAGAGAAGAAGAGGAAGCGTTGGAAGTGGAGGAGGCACCAGCGTTGCTCTCGACTCGAATCACGTTCGGCAGAGGACACAAACGCTCCTCCTTCTTCTCCGTCCATCCTCTTCTCTGTTTCCTTTTCCTCTCCGCTTTTTCTTTCACCAGTTCCAGTTTTTCCCGGAGTGACGAAAGTTTCAGGAACCGCTCGAAGAAGTTGTTATTATTGGTGCTGCCGTTGGCGCGATCTCTCGACGACGCTTCTTTTTCTTCGCTTCTCGGAGGAGGAAAACGCCGCCGCGCTTCGTTCTCCATCGATGCTTTTGATTCGCAAATTCAAAGCGAGATGAAATGTGACAGTTGTGAGGAACGGAAAGAGATACGAAATGTATTCATATCTTCATTATATTACTTTACGAGAATAACACACGATAACACGTAATAATGCGCGCGGTTGCCACGACGACGAGTGCTGCGTCGTGCCGCGTCTGCGCGAAAGCGTCGACGGCGAGGAAGAGCAAAAGCGAGAATACTCACGGGAGGAAGAAGAATGAATCATCGGCGATGAAACAGACGAGAAGGGAGGCTTTGACGATGATTTTGCTCTCTACTTCTTCTGCTTCTGCGCCTGTTTTTGCGGCGCAGGAGTTGGAGGAGACGGTCTCGGAAGTCGCGGAGACGATCGTGGTGACGCCGCCTTCTTCTTCTTTGTCGTCGTCGTCTCAATCGTCGTCGGAACCGTTCGGGAACAAAACCTTCATGGAAGGCATCAAAGACAAAGACTACGGGAAGTCGGAAGTTTTATACTCAGATTTTACGCGAACCCAATCTGGTTTACAGTATAAAGACGTCAGACCAGGTTCGAAAGAAGGGAAAGAGTACACAGATGAGTCGAAAATAGCCGTGGTTGATTGGGACGGGTACACGTTGGGGTATTACGGGAGACCGTTTGAAGCGAGAAACGGCCCGAAAGGCGGCGCGTTCAACGAGGATAAAGATTTTTTCCGATTTCGAGCGGACGATTTAGACGTGTTGCCCGCGTTTCGAGAGGCGATCGTTGGAATGAAAGTCGGAGGGATACGAAGGATTATCGTGCCGCCGAATTCCGGTTTGGCGTATCCGGAGAATAAGAATTGGAAGAAGATGAAACCGAAACCGAATAATTTTTCGGGAGAAAGAGCGCTCGGCTTCGTCTTGGAAAATCAAGGGATGATCGATAAGACATTGTTGTTTGACATAGAGTTGATGGACGTGAGATAAATCATCTCTAAATCTCGCGTGTAAAGGAGATTTGTATGATGATAATGATGCTGTTGTTAATAGATTTGTACTGTTTTTAAAATAATATTGATTTGATGTTACACAATTCTCTACTTTGCGTTGACTTTTACTTGACTGCTTTTCTCTTTTGACTTGAAACAATTGTTTGTTTGATAATAATAATAATGATAGTGATATTCTTCTTCTTCTTCTTCTTCTTCTTCTTCTTCTTCTTCTTCTTCTCCTTTTTTAATCGCATCTCTTTTCTTAATAATGCGGATGGCTTTCTGCGCCCAAGGCGAGCGCTTCGAGAGCGTCTTTTGCATTTTCAACCGCGTCTTCTGTTTTACCGAGCATGCAAATCGTCGCTTCTTCGGCGTTTGGATTCGGATCAACCGCGACGGAAATGTAGCAATCGGACATTCTCGCGACAACTCTCGTATTCGCAGAACCTTCACCCAAGACGATGCCAAGAGATGTCTTTGGGATGGAAATTTTCGCCATCTCGGTGAACTCGTCCTGTTCGTCGTTGACGACTGGAACCGCTTGCGCATAATTGACGTTCCCGTTTGCATCTTCATCGAACGCGTATAAATCGTCCCCGGGGAGAAAATTGATGATATTCAGAGGGTCTGGGTTTGGCGCCGCGACATCGCCGTTGTCAGACCAGACGTTCAGTTTATTGTTAGTTGATGTGAAAAACTGCGCGTACCGGTTCGTCGTATCCTCCTTGTCTTCTTTGCTGTGCGCGAGCATTTGCGTTGGAATGACTGGCATAGTCGACCCCGCCGGAGTGGTCGTTTGGACGATATCCGGTACCTCCAATCCATGTGAAAGGTTGACGACGGGAAATCCGCCGCCAGAAAACATGGACGCCATAGCTGGATTTATCGCGCCGGAAACTGGAACGCCGGAAACTGGAACCTCGCCCGACAGGGTAGCCGCTGCGACTGGTACGAGCGGCACTCCAGCCGGACCAATGGCCACTGGATTGTATCTCATCGCTCGCGCTTGACCGAACGCCGCGACTGGCGCGTTTGCGTTTGTCGCCATTTCGTGCGCCGTAGGCGCAAAGGCGCCACCGAAGCCACTGCCTCCTCCCGTACTCTCGATGTTGGTCGACGGCATGCCAAAGCCGCCGAGAAAATCAGGCGCAAAGCTGAGCGCGTTCATTTGGTGCTGCATTTGCTGTTGATGCTGATGCATTTGTTGTTGCTGCTGATGATGAAGGTGCTGTTGCTGTTGCATCATCTGTGCGGCGGCGACTTGTTGCGCCTGCGCGGCGGCGGCAACTGGATCTTGAAACGCGCCATTCCCGATTGATCCAGTCGACGCCGCCGCCGCCGCGGCAGCGTGGTTGACCATCACGGGATTATACGGCGGTGAAACGATCGTTGTCGGTACCAACATGGGAGAGGGAACAACCATAGACATGAGCTGCGACTGTCCTGGGAACTGTTGATGCGGGAAACTGATATTCACGGCGGCTGCCATGTTCGGCGGCGTGTGTACTCTATTCGCGCCTCCCACATTCCTCCCGTACTGATCCACGACCGCGGATATTTGTTGCTGCGATCTATTGCATACCGCCAAAGACACAAAGTACGGTAAAACCGACTTGTCGAAATGGAAATACGATAAAGTCTCGAACAACTCCGCGGCGACAATCTCAATATCCTCTCTCGCTCCAATCATCTCCAACACTCTATCTTCCGCGGTCGCGCACGGCGGAATCTGCCCGACGTCGTGTATTTTCACCTCGCACCTCGGCGCCTTTTCTCTCAACCGCTTAATGTTCGCCCCGCCTTTCCCGATGCACTGTCCGCACTGCCCAGTTGGTAACAACATCCTCATTACAAAGTGTCTCGCCGGCGGCGGTTGACCGTTATTCGCTTGCAGTTGATTGTGTTGCGCGTGACTCTCCTCGTCCATATCCAAACATTTCTTGACGATTTCCACCCCGACTTTCGCCGTTTTACTCCTAATCTTAAACCTGTCGTCGATGACTTCGTTGACTTTATTGCTATTCAAAATCTCCGTCGTCGTCTGAATCGTCGCTCCTCCTCCTCCTCCCGCTCCAACGTGAATCGTCTCTGCGTCCCCCATCTCTTCCTCCTCTCTCCCGTCGATGCCTTCCAACTTCGCCTCTCGCGCGCCGCAGTGCACCAAACACGTCCGCATCGCGCACTCTCTCGGCGCGTCGAGTAAATCGACTTTAATCCCTCGGTATCGCGATTCCAGTCTTCGAATCGAGTCTTCTTTCTTCTCGTCCTTGTTCGTCTTCTTTTTCAATTTCTTTGCGTCGTCGTCGTCTGAATCGCCCTCGCTGCCGCTGATGCTGCTCGTCGTCGTTCTCTTTCCTTCGTCTTCATCGTTAAAGCCTTCTTTGTCGTCTTCATCCTCCTCTTCCTCGGGGAACAATTTCGCCACCCATCTCGTTTCCAACAAAAGTCTCAGCGCGGTGTGCGCGTTTTCCGGCGGCCATCTCCTCACTCCTTGTTGCGCTGGCTGTTGTTGATTACCTCCTCCTCCTTTCATCAACATCCCCGAAGTCGTCGTCGTCGTCGCGGTGTTCGAGGACGTCGACGACCCCGGCGACGTGTTTTCGGAAGAAGACGAATCAGAGGAAGCATTGGAAGGTTTTTTAACAACCGATGGTGATGATGCATTATTCACATCGTCGTCCTCTTCTCTTCCTCCTCCGCCTCCTCCTCCTCGGGGAGAGGGAAAGAATTGATATCTCATGATATATACAGAAACAGCGCGGTAAAAGAGAGAGAGAGAGAAAGCGTCCCTTCTCTGTTATGTACACTCTCTGTTCTTAATGATGTGTGCGTATAAATATAGGGAGAAAGAAGTCTCTTCTTGCTTTCGTTTTGCTGACGCCTCGAGAGCGGAGATTTTTTTGGTCTTTTTTCGATCCTCTTTTTTCTCTGTTTTTTCTCTCTTTTGGTCTGGTTTTTTTCTCCTCTGTTCTCTCACAAAACACAACAACACAGAGACAACGAACGAAGTGTGAAAAAAAACAAAAAATTCATCAGAACAAAATCATCTCATCCTCTCGTTCCTTATTGCGCGCGAAGTTTAGAAGAGAAGAAGAAATGACTACGTTTCTTTCGCGCTGCGCTTTGAACAACGCTGCGAGTGGTGCTCCGACGATTTCTTCTTCTTCTTCTTCTTTTTCGTCGTCTTCGTCAAAAAAGCAGTCTTTGTGTTCGTTGGGGAGAAAGAGCAGAAGGAAGATTTTTGTATCTAAAAATGACGATGCGAAAGTGAACGACGACGACGACGACGAGGAGGAGATTTTATCGGAAACGACGAAACGCATCGCGGCGCAAATAGCCTCGGGGAGGACGACGGGAAACGAAGGAGGAGAAAAAGCGTTCGGTGCGGGCGGGCAAACCACCGTGGACAGTTTGAAAAGAGTCGATGGTATTTGGAAGCGGATAAAGAGCAGCGAAGGAAAAACGAGGAGTGTGAGAGAGTTTGTGAAAACGATTCAGACGACGGTTGAAGAAGTAGAAGAAGGAAAAAAATTTGACGTCGTCGTATGCGGCGGCACGCTCGGGATTCTTCTCGCCGCGACGTTGCAACAGAAAGAAAACAATTTGAAAGTTGGCGTCATCGAGCGCGGGAAACTGCAAGGTCGCGAGCAAGAGTGGAACGTGACGAGGAAAGAATTGTCCGTGTTGTGCGCGTTGAACGTGTTGACGGAGGAGGATTTGGACGAGGTGATATGCGGGGAGTTTAATCCGATTAAGTGCGGGTTTTACGATAGCACTGGAAAGAGGAGACAAGAAGAGAACGAAATCGTGACAGAGAACGTGTTGAATTGCGGGGTATCGCCGACGAGGTTGATCGAAAAGTGTCGCGAAAATTTCGAATTGAACGGAGGGGTTGTGTTTGAAGAGACTTCTTTGAACGGCGTGACGATTAACGAAGAAGAGAAGCACGAGTGCGCGCGGTTAGATATTGGTTCGGAAACGATAGAAGCAAGATTAGTCGTAGACGCCATGGGGTTTGGATCACCAATTACGTTACAGGCGAGAAATGGAGAGAAACCGGACGGCGTGTGCGTGGTTGTCGGGACGTGCGCGGAAGGTTTCGACGAGGCGAAGAACGTCTCGGCAGATTTGATTTATACGTGTACTGATATTTCCGAGGAAAGACAATATTTTTGGGAAGCGTTTCCAGCCGAGTTAGATAAGAAGAAGAAGAAGAACAGCAATAAAAACAACACGTCAAACGTTCGAACGACGTACATGTTTTCCTACTTGGACGCGAAGCCAGAGCGACCGTCCATCGCTCGTATTTTAGACGACTATTGGAACTTAATGCCCAAGTACCAAAACTTGAATTCGCTGGATGATGTCGAGTTCAAGCGCATATTGTTTGGATATTTCCCGACGTATAGGAATTCACCGTTGAAAGCACAGTTCGACCGCGTGTTACAAATCGGCGACGCTTCGGGAATGCAATCTCCGCTCAGCTTTGGCGGCTTGGCGTGCATGTTGCGCCACTTACCGCGCATATCGCTCGCGTTGACGGAAGCGTTGGAGGCTGATATCGTCGATAAGAAGGCACTGGGTACAATCAACGCGTACCAACCCGCCTTATCGGCGGCGTGGTTATTTCAAAGGTGCATGTCCGTTCAAGTCGGGAGCAGTTCGTCTCCTTTTTCGTCCTCGAAAACCTTCATCAACGATTTGATGCGCATCAATTTCGGCGTCATGCAAAATCTCGGCGACGATGTTTTGAAACCGTTTTTGCAAGACGTCATTCGCTTCAAGCCGTTGTCGAGAACGTTGTTATCCATGACGAAGAACAACATCGCGTTCGTTCCGTCTATTTTACT
>JACLAA010002553.1_pt1 | contig 64883 bp, 42 predicted proteins | sample 8027891 | NCBI WGS metagenome assembly JACLAA01 (sample SAMN15724900, study PRJNA655200) | protist metagenome | isolation source: fluorescence activated cell sorting (FACS) single amplified genomes of... | place: Spain: Blaines Bay Microbial Observatory, Mediterranean Sea | collected 2016-01-19 | reverse complement strand
TAAGTACTCCAAACAGTCTAAATGGCCGTCCCTGGTTGCCCATGCACACGCCCATTTGTTATATTTGTCATACTTACGCTCGACAAGATATTCGAGTATGTGGAGATGACCATTTTCAGCCGCCTCAGCGGCAGTTCTCCAATCCCAAGGCGCTTTGGCGGTTTCGTGCAAGTACTTCAAACAGTCTAAGTAGCCGCTTCTGGCCGCATTCGTACACGCCCATTCGTCATATTTATTATATTTACGCTCAACAAGATATTCAAATATATGAAGATGACCTTTTGCAGCCGCCCAAGAGGCAGTATCAGAATCCCAAGGCGCTTTTTTTTTGCGTAAGTATTTGAGCATCTCGAGATTACCGCTTTTGGCAGCGTATGCACACGCATGAATATGGATAGGACACTTATTTGCCACGCAATACTTGACCATTTCCCAATTACCTTGTAATGCGGCCGTATAAATCGTCCATACATCCCACTCACACTTTTTCTTCTCTCGCGCCCACTTGAGTAACTCGAGTTTATTCGTTTCAGCAACTCTTTCGCAGAAATATGGTTCGTCCAACTCTATCTCCACCTCTTCTTCTTCTTCTTCTCCAACGTCAATATACCTGCCCCACGGAAAATGCTCCCACGCAACTTTCAACGTCGATATCGACGACATCTCGTTCACTCTAAACCACTTCTTCACATCATCCGCGCGAGTTGATCTCTTAATCAACGCTCTCGTCTCCGGATTCACTCCGTACAAGAATTTGAGATCAGTCACATTCAATCTCGGAAGCACATGTGTGAAACAAATATCGTCGCACTTCACGATCACCTCCCACAAAGAAGACAAAGAAGAAGAACAACTGCTCTCCTCCTCCATCGCGGAATAAGTATATCCTCTCTTCCCCAACAAGGTGTTTTATCTTCTCTCTCTCTGCGGTCACTGTGATGCGCTCTTATTATATTCGGTCAATTTTTATTCTTTTTTACGAGGAGATCTGTAGATATTTTTTACTAAAAAGTTTGAATTTGAAAAGGCGTTTTCCCCTCATAACGACTTCTACCAGACAAGACAGACGCACGTAAAATGACGCTCATCAGTAGAAGCCTTTTGCTTCCTTCCCCGACCATCGATTCGCGCAGAAGGAGGAGCAGTCCCTCTTTTTCTCGATCGTGTTCTTCCTCAGCCTTTACCTCCTCGAGAGTACGAATACATCGCAGAGGAAAAAGCTTTCGTTGTTCCTCCTCTTCCTCTGAATTGGAAAGATGGGACGATTGGCGGTTGGACGAAGCGTGGGGTGATACTGACGACGATGTTTCGAACAACGACGATTTTGTTCAAGGCACGACAAAGAATACGAAGACTTTGAACAGGTCTGACCCTCTTTCGTCTCCTCTCGAGGAAACAGAGGAAGGAATAAAGGAGGGAAAGAATCGAGAGGAAAATATCTTCTCAAAGCATCAAAATGCTGAGGAAAAAGGCATCGCCATCGCTCGCGAGAAGATTGACGATGCAAATGATGACGTTAAAGACGACGCAGAAAAGGAAAAGGAAAAGAAATACTACCTGGGATACGAAAACGACAAACGTTCAAAAGTTTTGGTGGAATTTTGGCGCTCCTCTTTCCCGGATATTAAAGATTTCGACGTGTTGAACATGATGAAACTGGGAGCGGAATACGCCAAGTTGAGAGACTGCGAGTTAGTGATTACAATGGATCAAAAATTAAACGCGTTGTTACCGGGCGTTTCCGTGTTGAATGTCTTGCAGAGATGTCCGACGATTCTCGAGAAGTTTGACTTTGGTAAGGCGTCGAAACGGATTTTGGAGATTCAAGACGTGCTTTGCAGCGAGGATTATTGCCACGACGTGGTGGATATCGTGGAGAAGACGCCGGATTTGTTGTTGTGCGAATCCGTGTACGAGGAGAGAAAAAAGACGATTGAAAAGTTGAATCAGATGTGTAATTGCACGGACACGTACGAAGGCGGGGAAGTGAGCAAAGGGATTAAAATTGACGCGGAAAGGACGGTGGCGGAGTATCCCGAGTTGCTCTACCGCTTGAAAGAATACGACTCGTATTACGATTTACCGGTTTCCATTTTGAACATGCTCACCGGCCCAAACGAAGACGAGATTTTAGACGAGGACTACGACCAAATGTGGGACCAGAACATGGCGGGCAAAAGTAGTGGTAGCAATAGTTTTAGTAATAGTACGAATAGCGAATCCTACGAGGAGTGGCAAAACGACGGCTACTGGGAGAAAGAAGAAGATTAGATTAGATCATGTTGACATTATTTAGAATATTATTGCCCAATAATTGATATCCGATTGGTCGTCACCACACCCAATTTCTTTCAAGTTCTCTCTCATCAGGTATTCTTTTACGTAGGTGTTCGCTGTGCGCAAATATCGACAGATTCAATTTTGACTAAAACCCTAAACTATTTTCACCTAGCTTAAGGGGAAACAAAAAACGCAAAAATTCACTCATTGTGTGCGCGGAGAAGACGACGCATTAAACGACATTAAACGCATCGATTCATCGCATTAGTCGTCGTAACACAACAAACACAATGCCTCTCGTGGATATTACCAACGACATCAAGCGAAGTCGCTTAAAGCAGCAACAAGTAGAAGAAGAAAAGAAATCATCATCTTCGTTGAAACCAATTCCATCCACTCTGAGACGGATTTCCATTTCCAAGAAGTCGTCCTCAAAAGACGACGGAAAAGAGGGAGAAGAAGAAGAAGAGGAGCAACAACTCCCACCGACGAGGAGTAAACGAGACTCTTTGTCCGGATCCGGGTCGTCTCCGTTCAGCAAAGTGAGCGTGGAACAGCCCGGGGAGTTTTTGGAATCCGAACCGAGTTTGAGCAAAAGCGATTGCGTGTCGAATAAAGACGAAGATGAAGATGAAGAACAACAGAACGTTTTGGTCCAAGAGAAGAACCAACAACAACAGCAATTGCGACAATCTCGACGTCAAAAGCATCAGCCGCAAAGGTTGGGTGATTTGCTCGAATGGAACGATATCAAATCGAACGCGCTGTACGAGAAGTACGACCCGGAAAAAGCACATCGAGAGCAACAGATGAAGTTGTTGACGAATACTCATACTACTAATACTACTAATAGGGTGATGGAGGAGGAAGAGGAGAAGAGGAGTAAAGCCTCTGACTATCAATCCGGTCAAAATTCCAAAGCGGTGTTGGAGGTGCACCAACGCGTCGCGGATTTGATGAAGTTGGCCGAGCAGATGTTACCGCCGGAGGAAGCGGACGACGACGACGGGTTGCCGAAGAAGAGCATACGGGAGAAGTTGCGAGACGCGTGGGACGGGGATGGATACTACGCGAAACTTATGAAGGAGCAGGATTCTGGGCCGTCGTCGTCGTCGTCGTCGTCGAGGACGTCTTCTACTCCTCCTACTTCAAATGGTAATAGCAACAACAACAAATCAAAGACGAACAACAGCAACGGTAAAAAGGAAGGGTTGAAAGTGTATTGCGATAAGGAGAACCCCGTCGCGCATAAAGTCAATCGAGGAGCGAAGAAAGCGAGCGGATTAGGAGGGGGATTATCATCATCGGGTGGTGGTGGTAAACTTGCCGTTGGCTGCGGAAACACGGGAGGAGGACTCGCAAATCACGCACCAAAACCGTTAGTGCAAAGAACCGCGTTAACCTCCGCGCTCGGTAACGTGACGAACGCCTCTTCATCGTCCTCTAGCAATAACGTCAACGCCACCGTTAGCGGCAGCGCGTACATGTTCGGTAACTTGAAATCGATTCAAGCGCCATCTGCAACGCAAAATAGCTCATCTTCGAACAAAGCGTCGGAAAAACCCACAAACTCGACGCCACCTTCGTCGTCGTTATCCTCCTCCTCCTCCTCCTCCTTCGCCTCTGAATCCTCCATCAATACCGGATTGACGAAAAAAGATACCAACAACACCAACAACGAAACGCTCCTCAACGCGTTGAAGGCGGAAAACGACCTCCTCCGCAAACAACGCAACGACGTCAAGTTAACGCACTTGAAACTGAAGAAAGAGTTGGACGATTTGAAAAGAAACGCGAGAATTGCGGTGAGTAAACTCTGCGCCAAGTTGCCCAACAACAGTCGAGGCGTCGAGTTGGACGCGTTGGCGTTTTTGAAGTTGTCTTCTTAGGAGAGAAAATAAGCGTTGACTTGAGATCAGGAAAAAAGGCGTTTTGAGAATATTAATGTAATATTCAGTATATATATACGAGTGATGAGAAAGAAGAAGAAGAGATAACGAATAACACGCGCACGTAAGACGCAGACGTCGTAACGCGACAAACGCTCTCTTTTATAAACGCTCTTCTTTCTCTCTTCTCGTTCTACAAACATAACCGCCTCAAAACCCTAAACAAGCGTGTGCCTCTTTTCCATCAGAATTTTGTCTCGTAACCACACAAAAAGGACGACGCGACGACGATGGAAGACAACGACGATAAAGACGTTCAAAACGCATCCGCGACGGTCGCGTTACCCGCCAATTCCACCCCGCGTTCTCTTTCCCTCTTACACAACCCTCTTCTCGATCAATTTCCCTCGCATTTGTTCCACGAATCCTTCCGGAAGAGCTTTTTGCTCGAACTCGACCAGTTGTGTTCGTTAGCCTGGGAGATTTCCAGGATGGAATACGAAGACGAAAAAGACGACGAGAAAGAAAACGACGACGAAAATGTGACGCTGACGTTTCACGAAAAGATTGAAGTTTTACACGCGCGATGGAATTTCTTCGACGATTTGTACTCCGAACACACCAAGTGCGAAGATTTGACCGTCTTTCCGGAACTGAACTTACGAGTGGCGAACGTGACGAAAGCGTACGAATTAGAACACGAAGCCGAGGAGTGGCTGTTCGAGGAAGTTGGAGGACTGGTGAAGACAGTTTGGAAAGAAACGAATGATACTGATGGGAGTCGTGAGAGAAAAGGAGGCGACGGCGTAAATGACGTCGACGTTTTGGCGAAGACGAGGAACGAAAATGATTTCGGGAAGAGAGAGTCGATAAAGTTAGTCTTAGCGAAAGCGGCGAGAGGATTACACGCGACGAGAACGATGTTGAAAGCGCACTTGGCGAAAGAAAGCGCGCACGTTTTACCTCTGTTGAAAAAACACTTCTCCGAAGAGGAGCAGGCGAAGATGACGTGGTCGTTTTTAGAAAAGTTTCCCGCGGAGAAAGTGACTGGGATATTAGAGTGGGTGTTTGGAGAGATGATGATGGGAGAGGAAGAGCACAGAGGTGGAGAGTATTTGGAGAGTTTAGAGATGTATTTAAGAGCGCCAAAAGTAAAAACGTGCGCGGAAGCGATGGCGTTGAAATCGAAATTGAAGAAAATGATTGAAGACGTTCGAGCGAACGACGAGGAAGAGTACGAGAGGATGAAAGAGCGAGTCGAAAAAGCGCCGATTTTATCGCTGTTGTTTGAAAAAGAAGGCGGCGGCGAAGAGATGATGATGATGATGAACAACAACAACAACAACAAGACGGCGGCGACACCTCCTCCTCCTCCTCCAAACAACCGAAACAGACGAAACCGACACAAAAAATCCGCCTCTTTGTCCTCGAGACAAAAGCGAGACAAAAAGAACAAGAAGCTTCCAATCGATCACATCTTTCAGTTTCACGATGCCTTACGCGTAGAGTTGAATCGAATGGAGACGGAGATTTTACAACTCCCGACCGATGGCGCGTCGAGTTCCGACGCCAAACTCGTTCGAGAAATTGAAGGTCGATTTGTGTTTTTACAAGGCGTCTACGAGGCGCACTCCAAATCGGAAGACGAGGTAGTCTTTCCTCAGTTAGAGAAGAAGAAAGCTTTAGTGAACGTCAGTCACTCGTACACTCTCGACCACGAGCACGAGTCGGAGTTGTTCGAGGAGATGTTGTCGTTGATTGAAAAATTGAAGAAACACGTCAATCGAGAGATTTTGAAGGAAGAAGAGAGGAGGACGAAGAAGAATAAAACGACGACGCGCAATAGTATCAGAAACAAAAAGAAGAATAGGAAAGGCGACGATATAGAAGAAAAAAACGAAGAATTAGAAGTAGAAGAAGTGGAAGAAGACGATAGCGGCACCATCGTGAGGAAACTCCAAGAGACGTGCGTCGCTTTAAAAGTCTCCTTGGAAACGCACGTGAAAAACGAAGAGGACGAATTATGGCCGTTGTTCGAGGAACACTTCACGATCGAAGAGCAAGAAACGTTGGTTGGATTAATCATCGGCCAAACTGGGGCGGAGGTTTTGAGGGCCATGCTCGATTGGGTTCGCCGATCGCTCGATAGCGAAGAGGCGTTGGTGATGATGGCGAATATGAAACAGGCGACAGAAAATACGAGGTTTGCGAAATGGCTGAATACTTGGATGACTGGAGAGGATCCAGAAGCAGTCAGAGTGCTAGGTTTAAAGAAAAGAGGGGTTTTAACGATTCCAGAGAAAGCGGACTTAGAAGAGAAGGAGCAAAAGAGAAGGAAGATTGATGCCACCGCCACTACCAACGACAACATCGACGACGCGAAGAAGAAGCCGTCGTCGTTCGCTTTGACTGCGAAGAAGCAAGACGAAGAAGAAAAGCGTCGACAAGAACAACACGAACAACGACACCAAATTAATAATAATTGTCGTGAGCCGGACGAGGACGAGATTTCCGACGCGACTACCGCGACGAACACGCACGTTTTGGGCGGCCACGGCGTCAGGCAAGTCAGCGAGTATTTCGACACGTTGCGCAAATCACAATCCGCTGATAAGTTGCTCTCCACGTCCACATCAGTCGAGAACCAATCCGAGGGCGGCGATGACACGTCCAAAGATGCGTCGCACAGTAACCAAACGGACACCGGTATTTTTAAACCCGGTTGGTCGGATATTTTCAAAATGAACCAACGTCAGTTGGAAAGCGCGATACACATTTTGAATCGAGACGATACGCTCGCGCCGAGTAGGAAAGCGTATTTGATGCAAAACTTGTTAGCGAGTCGATGGATTACCGGGAACCAAAAGATTACCGAAGATAAGATGGAGTTGGATGCCATGATGATGGTTGATGGAGGAAACAAAAGTGGGAACAACAACAACGCCACCACTACGAATAACAACAACAACAACAACACCAACGCGATGCGCGCGGTGTCGGCATCCGCCGAAGAGGACGACTCGAACAACACCAACGAGAACAAGAACATCTCACCGTCGTTGAAAGCTGTGCCAAACTTCACGCTTCGCGGTGGCATCGGTTCGGGTGATAAAAAGAAAGGCGCTACCGCGGATCAACCAATCGTCTGTTACGCGTGCCCTCCTCCGTCTAAAACAAACGCCGAAAAGCAAACGGTAAACAAAGCAAAAGAGAGCGGCGGCGGCGGCGGGAACAACACCACCACCAACTACAAACACGAAAACTGCCTCGGATGCAAACACTACCACCGAAAGTGTAAAATCGTTCCAACGTGTTGCAACGTCCCTTTCCCGTGTCGTTTTTGCCACGACGACAACTCCGACCACGCCATGGACCGATACAACACGAAAGAAATGCAGTGCATGAAGTGCGCGTTGATCCAACCCGTCGCCAAGAATTGCAAAAAGTGCAACGTCGAAATGGCCAGATACTTTTGTAAAGTCTGCAATCTTTTCGATGATTTACAAGACGGCAGACACATCTACCACTGTCCGTTTTGCAACGTCTGCCGAAAAGGTAAAGGTCTCGGCCAAGATTTCTTCCACTGCATGAAATGCAACTCGTGCGTCTCTTTAGTCATGGGCCCGCACGAGTGTCTCGGCAAACGCTCGAGCATGGAGAGCGAATGTCCGGTGTGCAAAGACTTCATGTTCGATTCCGAGACGCCGGTGAAAACGTTACCGTGCGGACATTTAATGCACACGTCTTGCTTCGAAACGTACACGAGGCATTACTACACCTGTCCGCTCTGCCGCAAATCTCTGGGCGATTTCACCGTCTACTTTCGAATGCTCGACGCGATTTTAGCGGACGAGAGGCAGAAGAAAAAAGCCGAAGAAGAAGATAAAGAAGATAAAGAAGAAACCAAAGAACAAAAGCAGCAAAAGGTCAAATGCAACGACTGCGCGGAAGTGACGATGGCGGAGTTTCACTTCGTCTACCACGCCTGCGGGAAATGTCGCTCGTACAATACCGTGGTAGAATAGAACGCGATTCATAAGATTATAACAACAGAAAAGAGAACGCACTCGTTTTCACACCACGAAAGCTCTGCCCGTTTGTACTCTTTATATATATTTGTATGCGTGCGTGTAGTGCCGGGAAAATGTCATCGCAATAGGTATTCGCTTCGCCTTCTTTTGCCTTTTCGGTTGAAAATTCAAAATCTTCATAAAGAGAATGAAGCCAAAAGTTTCCAAATACTTCTCTCCTGCTGCTGCTCGAGAAGACGTATTAGCAGCAGAAGCAGCGAAGACCATCGATTCTCCTTCTGCCAATATTGTTTCGTCTTTAAACGCCTCGTGTATTGCATCAAAGTCCTTCATCGAATGTTTCAACAAATGTGAAATCGATTTCCAATCGTTCCTGGAAGCGGCAAAAATCAAGGCGGATTACGAGAAACACGAGAACGGTTTGGAGAGGATTTTAAAACACGCAGAAGGACTTATTTTAGAGAAAAAAGAGTTCTTCGAACGAGAGAAGGAAGAGCGACGTAAGCGGCGTCATAAAAGCCGGGTTAATCGCTCTGAGGAAGAGGAAGAGGAAGGAGCAGATGTGTTAGGGTTTAGAGAAGGCTTTGATGGTTCAGACGAAGAAGCGACTGCGAGAAAGCGTTTAGGACGTTTACTCAAAGACACGTTGGAAGAGTTGCACCGATTACACGTGAACGCGTCGTGCAGATGCTCGACTCGCGCGCCAAGAGTGAAAGAAGCGAGAGATAAACTGACGTCGTACCGAAGGCGCGCCAGAGAGGCGTACAAGACGGTTGACTTTGAGAGGTACGAGACGGATCTGAGAGACCGGTTTGAAAAGAAACGGAAGAGGGAAGATGCGGATGCGTTTGCAAAGTTTCGAAAGAATCCTCCGAAATCGATCGAGGAGATTCGTACGTGTTGCGAGTTGTTCGTGAGAAACGGGCGGTCGCCGCACCATTTGTGCCCGCACTTGTGTTACTATCGCGAGTACGAGCCGGCGAGGCAGTTGTTCGTGTTGAGAATCGCGTGTTGCGAGAAGTTTGGGAGCGCGAAGAAGTTGGAAGGGTGGACGTCCGAGTTAGCTTTGAATAATAGCACGTCTATTAGTAATAGCGCCGCCAATAGTAGGGAGCGACGAGGTAGGAATTCCTCATTTTCGCCTTCGCCGAGGAAAGAGTCGTCGTCGCAACTCTCCTCGTACGCGGTGAACAATTCAAACAGCGTCCTCGGATCTGGGTATAAATCGTTTCCGTGGAAAGTCGAGTTTAAAAGTCCAAGCGGGGAGATATTTGCTACCGCGGAGGATGTTTTGAAAGCCATATCCGGAGAAGACGGTGATACGAATACTACTCATCAAGCCGCGTTAGCGGTGGGAAAGAGTCAACCCCCGGTAACGAATCCGCAAGGCATCTCCTTCCCGCGATCTTCGCACGGCGGGTCCGGGAAACGATTGCCCGGAGTCAAAGAGCACGGGTTAGAACAAGACGTGGAGATTTTGAGAGCCGCGTTGTGGAAGGCGTCCGACGACCAAGTGCACGCGTCTTCGCCGGTCAAGTTGAGACGGTTAGAAGCGGAAACGGAAGGGTACGAACGGAGTCCCATGCAATTGGCGCCTCCCGGGAAAGGGTTCGTGGAGAGTTGCGGAGACGTGGTGACGTTGAAAGTTATCGATTACGATAACGATGGTGACGATTCAGACGACGAAGAGGGGAGAATGTTGTTCAGCGAGAGCGAGTACGATACGGACGGAGAAGATTTGGAGAGAAGAGGAGGAAGAAGAAGAAGAAGAAGAAGAGAAGACGCGCATCATAATCATCATCAAGACGCGTTCGATGGCTATTTTTACGAGGACGAAGAAGAAGACGATGATGTCGTCGTCGCTGATGAAATCGTGAACATCAGAAAGGAGGAGAATAAGAAAGAGGAGCAAAAGGAAGAAGAAGAAAAATCGAAAGTCTTGGCGTATGACGACGAGAGCGAGAACAAAAACCCAAGTTCCTTTGAAAAGGTGAAATCAATAAAGAAGGAAAGAAAAGTCAAAGAAGCCACTTTTTATGCCGCCAATAATGGCGACGGACAATCCGCCTTTGAAAAGGAAGAAGATTTTCATCAAAGCGAGGAGAAGAAACTGCGCATGGCGCAACTGAACGAAACGAAAATGAAACACTCCTATCACTCGTCGAAGCTTTTGAAACTGGAAAGCGAACCGCCGTTGGTGAGTAAGTTCGACGACGAGGATGCGATTGATGCGTTCTTTCTCAGAAAGGAAGAAGAAGAAGAAGAAGAAGAAGCCGTTCAAAATCCTACGACGAGACAACAATCCTCTGTTATCGGCGGTTCACAAAGACACTTCGTCGTCCCGCCAAGATCTCCGTTCGGTCTCCTCGAGGAAATCTTATGGAGAGACGACTGGAAACTTTTGACCGCGTGCATGATGCTGAACTGCACGACGCGATTGCAAGTCGATCGCGTCTTGTGGGAGTTGTTTACGTTAGCGCCGACGGCGGAAGATGCGGTGAAATTAGGTGAAACAGAGCGTGGGATTGAATTGATTGAAAAATGTTTAGCGACGATTGGATTGCACAGAAAACGTGCGAGAGCGTTTGTGAGGTTATCGAAAGATGTGGTTGAAGCGAGACGAGGTAAAGAGAGCGCTTTGTTACGATTAGGAGGCGAAAGCAAATTAGGAGACAAAGATCAAATCTTGGCGTTGGATAATAACACCACCACTGGATCAGAGAATGACGACGACGATGGCAACGGTAACGGAGAAAGGGATGATGAAGAAGAGGAAGAAGAAGAAGCAACAATTCCACCGCCATCATCGGCACCACCAACTGGAGGAAAATTCGTCCGCTCCGTTTCTGAATTCCACGGCGTCGGTGCGTACGCTGCGGATGCGCACGCAATGTTCTGCGACGGCATCATCGCCGCGCCGCCGAGAGATCACGCTTTACGATGGTACTATGCTTTCGCGTTGGAACGAGAGAGCGAAAAGTTATCCAAGAACGTTTTGTTTCTAAAGACGACGAACGCGGAAGAAGAGGAAGAAAATGTAGAAAGAGATTAGCGTTGACGTAAAATAATAGCGAATACCTGCGCACGCAACAAACTCGTTAAAATACACGCACCTGAAGAAGGTATTACTTACAACTATACCAACTAGGTACCACATCAGCTACAACTCTACACTATCAGGTAATAATAATACATCTCTATAATAACTCTCTCTCAGTCTCTCTAGAATCCTTGGAAACACCTATCGTAGTTTGGCAACGTTATCATCTCTTTCGCGATATCACTCAGAGGATGCCAGACCTTCTCGACCGGTACGAGATACATCTCAGGTGCTCGCAACGCGCGTTTTTCTATTTCGGTTCGGTCTTGAATAACCCCACTTTCTTCTGTGTCTTCAATATTGAATAAATTTCGCCAGTGCGCCTTCTCGTCCTTCACTTGTCGATAAGTCGGAAACGCTCGAGCGCTCCCGATGGAACCAATCGATCCGCGAACTTCAATATCATCCCAAAATGCAATCATCAGCGTCGTTCGCGTCGGTAACGGTGTGCTCTTCTCGTCGGTATATGAATCGTTATTAATGAAAGCGTTCAAGCCTCGTCCAGGAACGACTCCGTGTAACAACTCTCCGTCAAACACGACGCATCGATTGGTTTTCGGATACGCTAACCAACCGTTGATTTCGTTAAAGTTGGTATTCTTTTGATCGCCGTCGCGTTGCGTCGTCACTAAGGTCGGTCCTCCAACGAACGCTGCTGGGTTTTCCGAGGTGGTTGTTCTTTGTCGCTTATTATTCTTGTTCCTTTCATCCTCCATCATCTCACCGTTGGCGGATATGAACACGACCACGGAACAGATTGGATGTCTCAATCCGTTGATACCTTCATCGTCAGAGTCAAAATGCATTTGGTGTCCTTCACAGTGTGCTCGATTATGACACCACCACTCTGCTTTCGTGGCCTCGCGTAAAACTCTCGGAAACGCGCGACCGGCGACGCATTTCGCGTACTCGATGACAACATCCATCGTGCTCGAAAAATTATTAGTACGTTCTTCTTCGTTCTCCCCGACGACGATATCGTGCACGTACGAAAAGAACTGCCTTTGTGAATTCTTCTTCTCACGATTAAAATACTCGTGCTGAATCCAAAAAGGCGACTGGACGTCACCGAACTGCTTTTGCATCATTCGCAACGTCGACGCCGGGAACACGTCGTCGAACATCTTCGCGTAAATCATCACTTTTTGTTGTACATTTTCACCATCATCGTCGTTCGTCTTCTTCTCCTCTGCCACATTAACGGGGCCTAAATCTACCCTGTCCTTCCCGTACCTCAAAATCTCCTCTCGATTCAAGCAAAACAGGTACTTTTCCTCTTTTAGAAGTTTTGCGATGAATTTTGCCTCCGCGGACGAATACTTCGCATCCTCTTCTTGTTGTTGCATCGAGAGCAACACGAATTGTTTCATCAACCTCTTCCTAAAAGCTTCCTCTTCCTCTTTTTCACTCTCCTTTTCTGAATCATCGATGGTAGTATTAAACGTAATCGAACTCATGGCGAGCATTTTGCACTTGTTCAAGTCCTCTCGCGTCCTCGATAAAGCGAGTAAACGTGGAAGTAGTCCTTCTTGAATACTTCTCCAATTCTGTTTCTTTTCTTTCATCATCGTCATCACTATACGCTTTCCTTCCTTTTCGCATTTATCGAATTCCGAAGATACAGACGTTTTTTTGGTGGTAGGAGTGTCTTCCGTCATCGAACTCTCTTTATCTTCTTTATCTTCTTCCTCGCAGCGCGTTTATCACGAGGAGTTCCATCGTGTATCCCTTTTGTGGCGAATTTTCCTCAGTGTAAAGAAGAGAAAAACTCGTATCTTTTTAGTACCTAAACGCATCTTCATGACGTCTGGAGAAGAAGAAGACGGAGGAGGATCATCGAGAGCGACGACGAGAAAGACGACAAAGAAGAGGAAGACTCGTACTCACGTTGCGTTTTACGAACGGAGAGATTCTTTGTGGGACGTGATCGTGAAGTGGGACGATATTTGTTTCAAACACAATCTTCCGAGATTGAATCGAACCGATGTGAAGATCTTGTACGAAGTGAATACAGAGACGAGAAAGTTGATCAAGAGATCCTCTCGCAAGAGGGAGTTGAAAAAGAAGTATAAAGTGAGCGAGATGTCTTCGGTATCGACGTTGGACGTCGCGTTGGAGAATCTATCGTTGTGGTCGGGTGACTGGGACGAAACAGAATTCTGCGCGAAAGTTGCTCTAACGAATAAACTCGAGTTGCTCGAGTGGGCGCGAGAGTGGATACATTGTGATTGGGATTCAAATACGATGAGAATAGCCGCAGAACAAGGCAATCTGGAAATGGTAAAGTATTGCGTGGCAAAGAAGTGTCCTATTAATGGGTGGGCGTGTGCAGAGGCTGCCGGAAACGGTCATCTCGAGGTACTCAAATACTTACGCGAAGAAGCCAAAGCGCCGTGGAATCTTTGGACTGCCGCTTGGGCGGCTCGAAGTGGTCATCTCCACGTACTCGAATATCTTGTCGAGCGTAAATTTGAGCACTTTGACCGTTGGGCGTATCGGTGTGCGGCCAAGCCCGGCCAATTGGACTGTTTGAAGTTCTTACGCGAAACCGCCAAAGCGCCTTGGGACTCCGAGGCCGTACGAATAGCGCACGAGAACAAACAAACCGAGTGTTTACAATACCTCCTCGACAACAACTGTCCTCTCCCACGCAATTGGCGATACGAAGGCGGAGAACTGCGCGTACCAGAATAGAATAGAATCGCACGCGATGTATAAACACGCTGCTCTTGTAATACTAAAATGAAGAGAGAGACAAATAGAGACTCGAATTTTCTTCTTCAGTTCACACATCAACTCTTTTTTTCTCTGCATTTTAACACGCGCGAAAAGAACAACAACAACAACAACAACAACAACAACAACAACAACAATGATCATCCCGGTGCGCTGTTTCACCTGCGGCAAGGTACATTTCGATCGCGCTCTTTACTTTCTTTCTTTTTATTCTTATTCTGCCATTCGTCCTCTTCTTCTTCTTTCATCACTTCCCCGCGCAAGAATCATCATCGTTTGGAGCCGCAAAACCGCTCAAATTCTCACACTTTAAAACTCTCTTTAAAACTCTCTAAAAAGGTGATTGGGAACAAGTGGGACACGTATTTAGACTTATTGCAAGCGGATTACGCGGAGAAAGACGCGTTAGACGCGTTAGAGTTGAAGAGATATTGCTGCAGGAGGATGGTCATGTGTCACGTGGATTTGATCGAGAAATTGCTGAATTATAACACGCTGGAGAGACAAGAGTAACGGAGAGAAAGCGCCGCTCGAAAAGACACTTTGTACTACTATTATAGTATTATTACTACGACAACTACACGTATTATTATTACACCATACAAATGTTATTACTACTACTCTAAACTGCGACGACGAGCTTTTAGTATTATTCATCGATTTTCGCGAAACTCTTGTTTCGTGAGCGTTAATACTAAGAAGGAGAAGGAGCGGAACTTTTTCCCACCACCCCAAACGTTTTATTATATTCTCTATTTGTTTTTACAAACCCCATTTCTGTTGGTCTTTTATGGAGGCGTCGTACGCTCTCTTTCCGGTTAACTTTTGCCCGGTTTTCGTGACGTACGTGCGCACGCCGGCGCCGGTCGTGTACCATCTCGCTTCTTGTTGATTATTCGCGCCGTTGTTATTTTTACTAGTATTGAACGGATTTTGCATTTGCGCGTCATACACCTCTCTCTCCCCGATTGTCATGGGCACTTGCGTCTTCCTTTTCCCGTTTGAGTTAAACTGCGCCTGGTAATCGACAAACACGACTTCGTTATTCACCCTCGAGCCGAGGAAGAGTTCCGAGGCTGGAACGTAATGCGGAAGAAGTTTCCGCCACTCTTTGTTTTTGTTTTTGTTATTATTAGTACTAGTATTCGCGTTCGGAAGCAAAGGAGGAGGAGGCTTTTGATTTTGCCATTGCTGCTGATGCTCCCGATGAGTGTTGTACTCGCGAACCTCTAAAATTTCATCGTCGTCTATATCGTCTTCGATATCATCATCATCTTCGATATCATCATCATCATCATCATAATCTTCTCCTCCTCCTCCTCCTTTTCGTCTGGTCATCTCTTCTAACCCCGACGAAAAGAAGGCAAATTTGCCCCTTTTTCCCGTCGAAGGTTTCGTATTCTCCTTAAAGTTTCCTTCTTTTTCCTCCTCCTCCTCCTCTTCTCTTTCCTCCTCTCCCGACGATTCAGACAAAGACGACGAAAACGACGACGATTCCTCCTCGTCATATCCTTCTTTCTTTCCTCCAAATCCAAATCCTCCTCTTCCTCCCCCGCCAAACTCTCGCATCGCTCTCGATTTATCTCCCATGCCGAGAGATAACGATTCAGACAAAGACGATTCAGACATTTCCGACACCATTTTTATCTCATACTATATATCAGACGTGTGAGAGTAAACGAGACGAACTTTTGTGTCAAGTGTCGAGTGTTTTTGAATTTTTTTTCAAGCTTAATCAATTTAGGGTTAAACCCTAATAATTTTCTGTGCTTATCTCCTCTCTCGACACGACAGATGGATCAAATTTTTTCTTCATTTTTCACGCGCGTATATCTCGTATCATCGCAGCACCTCTTCTTTCTGTCCGCGTGAAGAAGAAACAACCTTAACTCGAGGATAACTGTTCGAGAGAGACAGAGATGATGATGATGTCAGGGACCACGATGAGTTCTTCTTCTCGTTCGTGTTGTTCTTCTTCTTCTTCATATACTAATGGAAGAAAGATTATCACCCAACAACAGAGGAAGCGATTCTTCAACAACAACAACAAAAACAACAAAGAAACGATGATAAAAGCCTCCTCTGCAGATCAAGATCCTTCAAAATCTATGGCGGATGATACCACACCGAACGTTTCCGTCGGTCCTTCGTGCTCGATCGACGAACCGGAAACGTGCTCGTTAGCGGATTTGGAGATTTTGTACGTGGATGCCCTCTGGAATTACTACAACGACGGCAAGTTTACGCTCTCGGACGGACAATACGATCGCATCCGGGAAGAACTCAACTGGCAAGGGTCTGGGTTTCCAACGTTAAGAAGAGACGAGATTCAGTTCGTACAAGCCGCGATGGCGTATTCTCGAGGGGAGAAGATCATGGGCGACGACGAGTACGAGGACTTGAAGAGGAAAATAAAAAACGAAGCCGGGAAGAGGAAGGACGTGACGGCGTTGCTTTTGTACACCAAAGGGCAGCAGCTGTTAGACGAGGCGCAGTTTGAACTCATGAGCGAAGAGATGATGAAACTTGGCATCGACGTTGGAATGAAAGGCGCCACGTGCACTTTATCCCAAACGCCGACGACGCTCGAAAACGACGCCTCGGCGGTGGCGAAGATGTACGCAGCGTTGGCGTTGGTTCCGTTTTTGGTCGGTTTAGCGCCGACGATTGTCTTTGACGTTCTCGGTTTGCACGTCCCGAATGGCTTAGCGTTAGGTTTCGCGACCACGTTAGCCGCCATCTTGACGTACAAATTAGCCGAGTACACGGAATTGAACAACGCGCAAATTTTAACCGGCCAGTGCCCGTGCTGCGAGGAACCGTTTAAGCAATTGTTTTCGGGTGAAAACGGCGGCGAGACAGAGATGGAACACAAGTGTAAGGTGTGTGGAACCACGTGCTCGCTGAACCGAGAGAAGAAGTTGATCGTGACCAGCGGACCGTTCGCTATTTAATTTTATGATTTATCGAACGAATGATACGAGGATTAAAAAATAAAACGGGTGAACACTTACACACACACACGCGCGAGAGAGAAAAAGAAAGAGATAAACTTGAAACATACCTGGTTTAAACTACTATTCACATCACGCGAACACTTTAAGTCGTCGTCTACATCGTCCAGTCGCGCGTATAATATATTTTGTTACGTGTGAAAAAATATGAGAAAAATTTTCCCGCCAAAATATCTTCACTCTCTTATTCTCCTCAAACACATCCTCATCGAACACTTCTTTCTCTGCGCTTTTGCGAAAGACTCTGAAAAGAGTAGCAGTGATAAGAGAGAGTAGTATTCGTGCCACGTTTCATACATGAGAAAGAGCGCGATGACGCTTTTCTTTCCGCTTAGTGGTCTTTCCAGCGGTACTCTTCACACCAAAAGCGCGCACGTCTGCGCTCGAGGAAGAGAATTTCATCATCCTTTCCCGTCGTCTCGTCGTTTACTTCGTTCTCGGTTCGCGAACCAGGAGAAGAGCAAAAGAGATATTGTGACGTCAGCGATATCGTCGTCATCTTTAGACGATATAAAAACGAAAGGGTGGGTGGTGTTCTCGGACGTACACGTCAGTCGAAAAACCAAAGATATTGCCTTGGAGACTTTGAAACACGTCCACTCAATAGCTGCGAACGAAAACAGAGGCATCTTATTTCTGGGGGATTTTTGGCACCACCGAGGCGCGTTACCGGTGGAAACGCTGAACGAAATCATGAAAGAGCTCGCAAAGTGGACGCAACCGACGATCATGCTCGTCGGAAACCACGACCAGGTGAACGTAAATGGAAGCGTGCACGCGCTGGAGGTGTTGCGAATGTGTAATCCGGAGAAGATTTGCGTGTTCGATGAACCGAGAGTGTGGAGAGGCGCGATGTGGTTGCCGTATAGGAAAGATCAAGAGATGATGCGAAGAACTGTGGAGGAGTTGATGGAACGACATTCAAGGAAACGATCGAGTAACGTAGCAGTAGCGGTAGAAGAAGAAGAAATAGAAGAAATTAAAACGGTGTTTTGCCACGCGGACGTGATGGGTGCGAACGTCAATCAAACGTTTCAAATGAAAAACGGGGTGGATTCGAAAGAAACGTTTAGCGAGGGCATCGAAAGTATCATTTCGGGACACTATCACAAGCCGCATTTCGTCGAGAGAGATTCGCGCGTGCGATATGTCGGGAGTCCGTATCAAATATCGCGAGCGGAGAAAAACCAAGAGAAGTATCTGTTATTTTTAAACGATAAATGGCGAGATGAAAGTTTAACCGACGCGGACGTTTTGAAACGCTCGAAAATCGACATTGGACCGAGGTATTTTGATATCGACGAAACGATCGGCGAAAGCATCGAGACGATTGCGGGTGATTTGAGGGCGAACGATATCGTTCGGTGGACGATTCCCTTTGATTCCTCTTTGTCTGCTATGGAAGAAGAAGACGATGATGAAGAAGAAGAAAAGAAGAAGAAGAAGACAAAGAAGAAGAAGTCGTCGCTGTCGCGAAGCGTGCCAAAACGAGTCGAAAACGCGCGTCTGAAATACGGGTGTCAAATCGAAGTTCGACGACCTCCGGCGGAGTTGAAATCGACGATTGAGAACGCAGAATCGTTAAGTCCGGTGGATTTGTTCAGTTCGTACGCCAAGAGTATTCGGTTAACTGGAGACGCCAAGGCGTTTTGCGAAGAGATTATCGCGGAAGTTGTGTCGTCGAGAGAAAACGAAGACAGCAGCAAACTCGATACCGGCGACGATTCAAACAAACTCTCCACGTCTGCGCATCTTCGTAAAATCGAATTCGATGAAGTTGAAATCACTGGATTTGGCGCGTTCAAAGATGAAATCACGTACCCTCTCAACGACCGCGGCGTGGTGTGCGTCGTCGGCGATAATCGAGATGACTCTGGGTTTGCAGATTCCAACGGTGCCGGTAAAACGACGCTAGTCACCGCCGTCATGTGGGCGTTGACCGGTAAATCTGACGTTCGCTTAGATACCGGCTCGACGCAAAAATATTTAACCAACAAAGACGTCGTCAACGACGACTCGAAATCAGCTCGAGTTATCGTGCGCGGATCCTTGATCGACGATCGAGAGGGCGACGGCGGAAAGAAACCGTTCGTTATTGAAAGAGCAGTCACGCGAACCAAGTTATCGAAATTATCCTTCGTCGTAGACGGTATGGACGAAACGAAATTAGACTCCAAGAAAACGCAGGAACACATGGATGAAATTATAGGCGCTTCGGTCTTGGCGCAGACGTGCTTTCACGGCCAACACACGATTGGAAGCTTACTCGAAGCCTCCGACGCGCAACTGAAAAACAGTTTCGGTTCCTTAGTCGAACAATCCGTCTGGCTCAGGTGTAAAAACAAGAGCAAGAAGATTCTGAAAGAACGACGCGAGAAATTGACCATCGCGCGAGCTGAATTGAAATCTCGCGAGAGTTACGTCCAACGAACGAAATCGAGATTTTTAGAAACCGAGAGAGAATATAACCGATGGAAGGAAACGTTCGAGGAAAAAGTGCGAGCGATTACGATCGAGAGAGAAGACGCGTTGGACGCGTTGGCGTTAGATCGAATGCGAAATGCGCGCAAGGCGGTGAAGGAAGTCAAAGATATCGAATCAGTCGCGAACGAAGCGTTGCGCCAAATTCTCGATATTAATACGAATCGAAACGAGTTTCTCGACGACGCCGAAGGTGTCTCCATTCAAAACAGAAAAGCAACAGAATACGAACAACGTCATCAACAACTCGATCGAGACGAACAGAACCTGTTGAAACTCTTCAACGACGCGCAACGCAACGAAGCCTCGTCGAGAGCGACGGCGGAGCAAGCGCACAAGAGCGCCGGTCAAGTGTTCAATCTCTCAAAACAGTCCGCAGCAGTGCATCAACACGCCATCGACAAAGAGACTTTAAAGTGCACGTTGTGTCACCAATCCATCGACCCAGTTAAACAGAAAGAAACGTTCGAACAGTTAAAACGTGACGCAGAAGTCATGCGATTGAAACACGTCGCGGCGATTGAAGCTTTGAACGACTCGCGAGTCAAATTAAATAAATTTCAGGTATTTAAGAAATCCGAAATCGAGCGAATGTTGAACGAAGAAAGAGCTGTGCAGAATTTGAAGTTCGCTCGAGTTGAAAAAGAGAACAAGAAGATGATGTTGACGAACGAATTGAGACGGTTAGGTTCGTTACTGGTGAACGTTTCGGAACGGTTTTCTCAAATGCTGCCGTACGTGCCCGAGGAAGTGTTGGCGTTGGAAAAGAGCTTTGGCGACGATGGCGACGCGTTGCGTTCAGAGAGAAGGAAAAGAAGAGAACAAGAACAAGAACAACATTCGACGAAGTACGCCGCTGCCCCTGCGGGTTTCTCGTCGGAACGGGGAGAGGCGTTATCAGGCATCGTTCCCGGATTGCTGGATTACCGGACGCCGTATACTTCGTCTTCTTCGCGAGGATACGCTTCCTCTCAAAACGACGAAAACAATCCTCCGGGTAAAAACGGCGGTTTCATTCAGAACAACGTCGTCGTCGCGAATAACATCACATCGCTAGCGCAACTCCTCCACATCGACCACTCATCCGGACTCCTCGCCGATGATGCTTCTTTACCTTCCTTTGCGAAAGCGGTGGAATCGAAAGTCGCCGCGGCGGAAACGCTCGTCGCCGGATGCGAGAAATCGTTGAGAGACTACGAGAGAATCAATCAAAAATACCAGCAAGACGTCAACACGAGCGACGACGCGAGTTTCAACACCAACAATCCGCACTTTGAAGCGATGAGACAACTCCAAGAACAATTGACGGTAGAAACGGAATCTTTGAACGATTTGAAAGAGAATTCGTACTCGAAGATTGAGTTCGATTTGAACACGGCGAAAATCGCGGATAAATGTTTCAGTCCGACGAGAGGCGTGTCGAATTATTTGTTCGAAAATGTTTTAGCGGAGGTTTCGGAGAGATGTCAAGAGTACGTGTTCGCGTTAACTGGCGGCGCGTTGAGTTTGCAACTGGTGAGTAGTAGTTCTTCTTTTTCGTCGTCCTCGGCGGCGGAGAACAACAATATCGTCACGTTTAGCGATTCAGACGACGATTTCGACGACGACTCGATCGACGAAGTCACAACGAAAACGACGCAGTTAGAAAAGATTGAGAGAGTCATATTCGCGCGTAAACAACACTCCGGCGAGCAATACGAACGCTCTTTGCGACAACTTTCAGGCGGCGAACGACGGAGACTGGCCATCGGTTTAGCCTTGGCGTACGCCGACGTCTCCGCTCGCCGATTAAACGTGCAATCAAACTTATTGATACTGGACGAAGCGTTGCAACATTTGGATTCCGAAGGCATCGAAAGAGTCGTCTCGGTGTTGCGCGCGATTGAATCCGAATATAGTAGTAGCTCTTCGAGTGGCTGCGACGATGTGAATAACGTCCTCTTGAAGAAGACGGTTTTATTAACCACCCAAGCGGATTCAGAAACGGAGAAAATGTTTGACGGCGTCGACGCGGTCGTGAAGAACAAGAACCGCTCGGAAGTTTTAATCGGACGAGGCGAATAATATAGAATTTATTTTCATCGAAGAGTAGTAGAGTAGTTAAAGGCGTTAAAAGCGATGTGCGTGTGTGTATTATGTGTTGTTGTATATTTATACCTACTAGTACTAAAAGATTGTACCATAACGTACGTCTTCTAAATTTTAGCTTTTACGTTGCATGTTCAGCAGCGCTTCTAACTCCCTCTTAATCTCCTCCTCGTCTTTTTCCTCCTCGTCGTCTTCGTTTTCGTGATGATGCGCGACGAACGGATGCGAAGTTTTGTTAAACGTCGTCCCTCGCTTCCTATCGTACGTACACTGCAACGATTTCCGTTGCGCTTCGAACAGTCTGCTTTTCAGGATTGTGTCGTCGTTTTCTCCTTTTAATTCTTCTTCTTTATTATCATCGCTACTACTAAAGTTACTCCTACTCGTTTCCGTCGTCGTCGTTTCGAGAACAAACTCAACTCCCGTGGACTGTCTCGTATTCAACTCCAACCGTTCCAACCGTTCTTTAATCTCCTCCTCCGCGTACATTTTCCTCTTATTCATTAAATCTTCCTCTACTACTTCATCCTCTTCTGCGTCTGAATCGAAGAGTTCCGGCGGTGGTGATGCCCAAGGGGTATCGGGTTCGTCGATGATATCTTTCGCCGATTTCGTACGTTCGTTTTCTCGTAAATTTTCGTCGTCCCATTGGACGTGTTTTTTGTTCGGGTCTTTGTTCTTCATAAAGTTTTCGTTCGGGACGCCGAATAACGAGCCTCGCGGGACTGGCATTATAGTATGTTATATTTATCTCTTCTTTTCTTCTTCTGTTCTTCTTCTCTTAACTTCTTAGTAGTAACAGCAGTAAGCGCAAACTGACGCACAAAAATGTGAGGAAGCTGCGCCTTTTCCAATTTTGAGAGATTTTTATTTTAGGGTGTCCAACCCTAAGAGCTCAGTTCGAAAGAAAGAAGGGACAAAAAGACAAAAAAAAGACTCGTCACTTTTGTTTGCAAAAAGCGTCGTTTGGTCTCCCTCGTGGGGGTCGGATCTCTCTCTTAAACACAAAGACACGTCGTCGTCGTTTGAAGACGCGTTATTATTATAATAACAGTAGGAGTACAGCGCTCTGCTACTGCCTTGGTATTCTTTAAGCTCTCTCATTACGCACGTATAGTTCATCTTGGATGATATTATGATGACGACGAAAGGCATTTTAATGAGCGAGAAAAAGGAAAAGACGGCGAAAAGTCACCTTCGAGATGTTGAGAACAACAACAACAACAACAAAGACGATGAAGACGACAAAGAGGATTCGTTGATGAAAAACATCACCCTGAACGACCTGATAAAGTTAGCGTTGGACTCGGAATCCGAAGCCGCCAAGAAGTTTGGCTGCGGGACGACCAGGTTTAAGACGATGTGAGTAGTGTGATACGATGACCCTTATCCATTTCTTCTGTTTATTAATTTCTTTTACAATGAGAGTCTATCTGTTTTTGATTACGACTAACTCTTCATCTCTCTTCATCAAAACAGATGTCGAAAATTCGGAATCATTCGATGGCCGCACCGGAAGCTACACTCTCTCCTCGAGATGTATAAAAGCTTAGCCGGGTACTACCAGGTAAAAATTGATTTTGACTTTTCATTTTACTATTAGGTGGTTGACTTTTGCCTTTTTTCAATCAAAATCCTTTCGCGTAAACATACGAAAGCGCACGTAATAAACTGACATCACTCCAACTCTAAAACAAATAGGAACTGTGCGAAAAAGCAACTGTGGACCCCGAAAACGAATCCACTATGGAGGTCTTACAATCCACGAAAAAAGATCTCGACCGGTTGCGAGAATACGCGTTTCAAGTGGTAAGAGACTTTTGTCTTTTCAACACTCAAAATTCGTTTGTCTGTGTGTGAAGAAAAACAGAAAAAAAGCGACCCTTCGACTTCCCTTTTTTTTTTCTTTTTTTCGAAAAAATAAAAATTCTGACTTTTTTTCTTTCTAAAAATTTAAGGAACGAAACGTCTTTTTGTTAAACGAATACCACCACTCGAAGCCGAAGAAAGCGAAACCGTGGCCGGAGGACATCTTGAGAATTCGAGCGACGATTTATAAACAAAGACACGTGCACTCGAAACATATTAAGAGGAAGAGCAAAAATTCGTCGTCGGCGTCTCAAAATCTTTTGGAGGAGGAAAAGGAGATGGCGCCGACGGCCAATCCGTGTTCGATGACTACGAGTATGACAACCACGAATAATATGAGCGCGAATAATGATACTACGTGTAACACGACGACGTACTCGTCCGAGGAGAGCGTGGAAATGTCTGGTGCTGATACTGCATTTAACCATCATCAAATGGTGGACGTGTCCTGCGGAACGAGAACGCTCACCAGCGACGCGGAGACGAACACGTATTTGAACAACTCGTACGCTTTTATCAACAACGAAATGTCGTCGGGGTACATCGAAAACGAGGACGATCATTGCGACGACGAAGATCAATACCAAACTCATCGCGGTCATCCATCGTTGCCACCGTCTTTTAAAAACACTAATACTAAGACGAAGATGATGTACACGACGACGTCGGCGGCGAACAGCGAGTACTCCTCCGGATACGGCGTTGACTTTTTCAACGTAACCGCTCCGACTTTCACCAATAACGACAACAACGAGAATGGACAAAATTCGGTGGGAGGAAGAAAGAGGAAGAAACCAACATCCTCTCTCAGCGCTGCTCGATCCAAACTCAGCAAAAGAGCGGCAGCAAATAATAATTTTAAGAAGGGAGGAGAAACGGAAGAAGAGCAGCCAACCGCGCTGGCCTTCTCGATGCCGCACATGTTAAACATGGACGCTATTTTCGGTATCGATGGAAGCGTCGAAAGAGACGACGAAGATACCGCGTTGAGTCCAAACAGTTATGGAATCACCATCGCGTCCTTTAAAGAGACGAAGAGGATGTGAGATACTAATACAATACTGTAAGAATAATAAGAAGGAGACTAATAAAAGATACTCGAAAGAAGGAGACGCTTTGAGTTCCAAATTTTTCGCGCCGCATGATGCAAATATACCATCATTTAGCATAGCAAAGACATCACCCAAGCTAGCTCGTCGTAGCGCACGCATAGGACATCATTACGAGAAAAGGTAACAACAATAATATCATGGGCCTTGCTGTATCACATTTTTAATGACCATACTACTGGTAATGATATATATTTTTTATTGAAAATACTCGCGCAAAATCTCTCTCGTTCTAATGTGTTTCTTCTCTTTTTTTCTTTTCATTTTATTAAATTCGTATTAATAAAAAAGTTCTCCTTCTTCTTCAGTCTCTTAAATCAAAGGCACGACGGCGTCGGTTTGCCCGCCGCCTTCCTTCTTAATCCCGTCTTGCTGCGATGGTTGGGACGCCGGCGTTGCGTCTGAAGCTACTACTGTTGTTGGTTGCGGCGGGTACGTGTTGTACGACGCGTCTGTCGTATTCCCGTTACCCGCTCCTAATCCTGTACCATTCTCTTCCTGCTTTACCTGCACGCTAGGCCCTCCTCCTCCCATTACTGTTGCTAAATTTCCGCCACCACCACCCCCTTGTTGTTTTTGTTGCTCTTGTCCCAGCGCCGCGGCGGCGGCGGCGGCGGCAATCGCCGCCGCGTTGTTTCCGCCAGCGCTCCCATCTTCTCTCGGTACGATATCCACCAGGAAATCAAAAATATCCGTCCTCGTAATCGCGCTCGCGATGTCGTTTCTCTGCAACGTCCTCCTTTTGTTTTCCTCGGAATGAATCCAAGATCTCAAAGTTAACTCCAAGATGAACATCTCGCACGCTTTCGCGAACAACACCGGCGCCTCCGAGGAAATCATCCGCACGTCCTCGTCCGTTTTCATGATTTTCTTAATCCTTGCCAGTGGTAACTGATGGTTCTTAAAATCCGTCGCCGTTTCAACCTCGGTCATTTGTTGCTGCCAAAACAACCGCAACTGTTGTTGGTGTTGTTGTTGTAGTTGTTGCTGCAGCGGCGTTTGATGTTGCATCTGATTTTGCGGAGCTTGTTGTTGTTGTTGTTGCTGCTGCTGCTGCTGCTGCACTTGGGGAGGCGGAATGTGGTGATGCATTTGATGATGATACGGATGGTATTGCTGCGGAGGATACCCTCCGGGCGGTACCATTCCCCCTCCTCCTCCGCCGCCGCTCTGTTGATGTTGTTGTTGGCTACTGCTGTTATAGTTATAGTTATTATCTTTGTTGTTGTTGTTGTTGTTATTGCTCGCGTTGTTTGTGTTCAAGAATACGTTCCCGGCGGCAAAGTTCGAATCGCCTTGCGTTCCTTGTCCGTAGTGTTGTTGTTGTTGTTGTTGTCCTCCATAAGGAGGAGGATGGAACGAATTGTGTTGCATTCCAGCGGCAGAGGACGTCGGGTTGAAACTTCCACTCGCGAGAACGATGGGTGGTATCATCCCGTCTTGATCACCGTTAGTACCGTTACCACTCGCCGCGTTTGCTGTTTTGGCGAATCCTGAATCGCCTTTTGCCATCATTATATTTGTTCTTAAACTTCTTAAACTTCTCAAATTCGTCGAGGGGTTTGTTGTGCAACGCAGATATAATCGAGGTTAAAATCTGTTCCGAATGTCTCTTCTTTGTCTTCTTCTTAAAAAACGAAGCCGATGCGGAAAACCACTTTCACGAAAAAGGAAAACCTGTGGTACGAGTATAAAGTCTCTGTCCGTGTGCTTTTATCCGTTCTCTTTCTGATGATGAGTGTACTATATATGTACTACTCGAGACGAAATTGTACTTAAGAAAGAGAGAGAGAGAGAAATTTGTGGTGAAAATATCGAACGTGTTTTTCTTTGGGTTTTCCTCTTCTGTTGTTCTTTTTTTTTATAAACCACATTAGAGAAGGAGTTTTTATGATGAGAAGTGTTTGTGCGATAAAATCTTTCGTTTATATATGCATAAGTATGCGAAGCTTTGATTACTAGACTCAGTTTCCTGGATGATGTAACCCTCCGTCTTCGTCAATTCGCCAATTGAGTGGTATTGGACAGTTGTTGTCGAGGAGGTAGTGTACACATTTGAGTTGTGCGTTATTTTTTGCACATCTGAGTTGTGCGTTGTCGAACGCTTTTCGTACGGCCCGAGAGGAGGTCCAACGCACTTTGGCGGTTTCGTGCAAGTACTTCAAACAGTCCAAGTGGCCGTTCTTGGCCGCATCCTCGCGCGCCCATTCGGTAAATTCATCAAATTTACGCTCAACAAGATATTTGAGTATGTGGAGATGACCATTTAAAGCCGCCCAATGGGCAGTTCTCCGATCCCAAGGCGCTTTGGCTTTTTCGTGCAAGTATTTGAGTATCTCGAGATGACCTTTTAAGGCAGCATTTGCACACGCATACTCATCAATAGGACACTCATATCTCACGCAATACTGTACCTCGTTCAGATTACCTTCTAATGCGGCCCTTCCAACAAGATATTCGAGTATGTGGAGATGACCATTTTGAGCCGCCCAATCGCAAGTCCAAAAACACCGAGGCGCTTTGACTTCTTCGCATAAGTATTTGAGGCACTCGAGATGACCGTTGAAGGCAGCATGTGCACACGCTTCCTTATCGATAGGACACTTATTTGCAACGCAATACTTTAACATTTCCAGATTACCTTGACTTGCGGCCATATAAATCGTCACTTCATCCCAATCACAATTTTTCTCCTCTCGCGCCCACTTGAGTAACTCGAGTTTATTCGTTCGAGCAACTTGCCAGCAGAAATATGGTTCGTCCATCCTAGATTCGTCGCCCCACGTGCCCCACGGATAATGCTCCCACGCGACTTCCAAAGTCGATATCGAGGACATCTCTCTCGCTTCAAACCTCTTCTTCAAATCATCCGCGAAAGGTGATCTCTTAATCAACTTTCTCGTTTCACCATTCACGTCGTGCAAGAATTTCACATCGGTTCGAATTCAATCTCGGAAGAATGTGTTCAAAACAAATATCGTCCCACTTCACGATCACGTCCCACAACTCCAAACATGAATCATCTCTTTTTCTCTCCCCTCCTCCTATTCGTCTTTTCTTTTCATCGTGGTTTTGTCCTAACGCTCCTCCTCTTTTAAAGGTCGTCGTCGTCCTTTTTCTCCTCGTCTTTTCAGAAGACGAAGACATACTCCTAACTTATCTGACGTTCTCTCGTTTGTTTTTTTTGTGGTGATTTTTTTTTGCCTCGTGAAACGCTTTTTCGAATTGTTTTTAAATAAAAACACATTTGCACATGCGCTTAATCACCAAAGCGTTTACTCATCATCATCGTCATCTTTTTGATGTCTTCGAGAAAAGAAGACTTTGAAAACGGACGGAAGAGGAGAGTTTCGAAAGGAAGGCGGCGAACAGCAGCAGGTTGGGGTGTTATTAAAAAATCTATAGTAGTACTCTTCGTCGTCGTCTTTGTCGTTCTTTTTAAAGTCTCGTTCTTTTTAAAGAAATTCCACACGTTCTCGACGACGAGGCGTGATCACGACGCGAAGAAAAAAGAAAAGGACGACAACAACGTGCCTCCGAGGAGAGCGTTGTCGACGGAGAGCAGCGGCAACGGTAACAACAGAGCTCGCGATTTGGGGATAAACGCGTTTCGTTTGAACACGTTTAATCTGGACGAGACCTTTCCCCGGAGATTTATATCGCCAAAAACGTCCAACGAAACCTCTTCTGTTGGAGAAGCAGAAAAAGAAAAAGAAGGAGAAGGAGAAGAGGAATCTCAGCAGTTTCTCGCAAAACTTATAGACGCGTTCATGAAGCAAAACTCAGCCTTGTACGATGCTAAAATGAAAGCTTTAGGTGGTGTGCGTTCATCGCTCGATGACGACGACGACGACGTGTTCGTCTCCTCTTCGTTTCCTTTGCAACGCTTGCGCCGGGTGGACGCGTGCGAGCCGAGGTGCGAGGGCGAGTTTCGACGCACGGGTGGGTTCGGGTTGCTGCCTCAGTTCTTCGCGAACGTGGCAGATCCGAATTGGGACAGTTTGGAAAACAGATTGAACGCGACGAGAGAAAACGCGAGAGAATTCTTCGCACATTTCGCAGAATTTTACGTCCAAGACGAGGACGAGGAAGACGAGGCGATGAAAACGGCGTTGAAGATTTTCAACGGGTTGGTCACCGCAAAAGATGATAGATTGCTGTATAACGGCATGAATAGTAATAACAACAACGTAATTTTAAGAGTATTAGCTGGAGAAGAGAGAGATGTGATTCGGAAAGCTATGTTAATGGGAAAAGAGATGTCTTAAAGAAGTGCGTTTCAAATTTTCAACTCTTTTTCTTCTATTCTTCTTCTTCTTCTCGTAAATACATCTCTCGTGTGAAAAATCGTTTTCGGCGCTCTCGCGAAAGTTTCTGCGCAATGCCAAGCAAACGACTTTTATTAATGATGTCTTTCGATTCTTGATTTTGATTTGTTCGTAAATTAATTTTGGATGTTTCCTTACGCGGATCCGGGCGACGAGGACGATTTCTTCGCGCCTCTTCTTCCGCCGCGCGATCCTCTCGATCCTCTTTTAACCGGGGGCGCAGTTCCCGCAGCGAGTGTTTGCGCTGCATCGACACTACTTTTAGCTGCAATAGCGGTGTCATCTGTAGTGACGTAATCATCAGTTGCATTCGTTGGCGTTGGCGTTGTCGTCGTTGTCGTTGGATACACCGCGTTCGGATCGGCAACTTTGCTGATGCCCGTCAACAGACGTTGTAAACGCCTTCGCTCGCGGGAGGTAATTTGACCTCCTCCGGTTTTATTCTTCGGGTGCGGCGCGCCGCGTCCTCCGGTTGATTTATTGTACTTACCGCCACCAACGCTTTGAGCGTACATGTTGCCTCTTCCTCCCCTCAACCCTCTATCTCCTCTCGGCGACTGCTGTTGGCCGTGAAGGTGATACTGATGGTGTTGTTGCACTCCTCCAGCCTGCGTCGCGGATGCCAACGCCACTTGCTCTTGCATCGCGTGATACAAGAAATCCATATCGCTCATGTCAAACTGTTCCTCGTAGTCTCTTTGCATCTCAATGTACTGATTCTTGTCGTAATACGATTGACTTCCGCTTTGCGCGACGGATTGCATGTACATTTGGTATTGCTGTTCAATCGACAACGCGGAGGAGGATTGGTGAGGATGACTGCTATCGTAAGCCGCGTTGGAGTAACCTTCGCCCGGAAAGAAACTTGGCGCGTCGAGAACTTGATTAAATCGCGAAGATTTTGCTGTTGCTGCTGCTCCTGTGTGTTGCTGCTGCGCGTAGAGATAATTGTTATAATCGTCCCAATCTTCGCCGCCATTGTTCATGTTATACGAATCGTAAAGCGAATCGGAGGATCCAAATTCGTCGTCTAAGTCGTCCGGTAACGCCGAGGCGACGTCGAGATGTGCCGTCGAAGTCGGTGGCACAGACCGCGGGCGTTGTCCATACGCGAGATGTTGCTGATGTTGACCCCCGATCCATGCGTTGTGACTTCCAGCGGTCGCCGCGGCGGCATTCCACGCTCCTCCACCGATCGTGGTCGTGGTCGGAGTCGCCGTGGCCTCGTCGAGAGAGTCTAACCCAAACAACGGATCGTCGTTCGTGTTGCTCTGAGCAGGCAGTGTACTCGCAGTATCAGCGACAACGCCACCGTCGGTGTTGGCATTTACCATTGCATTCTTGGACGAACTCCAAACGCTCCCAAACGCGTTATCGACGGATAAAACCGGAGAGGCGATGCGCAGCGGCTCAATCTTTCCCGAGAGATACGCGCCTGACGCGCTTCGATCCATACCGATGTTGTTGTTGTATTTATCTTCGCCGCCGGCGTCTCTCTTGTTGTTATCAACCTCTTCCTTTTCTTCGTTGTCTAGGGACACCTCTAAGATATCCTTTTCCAGCTTTTCCGTCAACTTTTGTTGTTGCTCAAACTGCTGCTGTCGTCTCAACAATCGATGCGACGTGGATAAACTCGAGCTCGGTTTCTGCCTCAAAATGTTCTCCGAGTTTACTCCTGACGACGGGTCTTTCGAAAGCACCTTAACTACCGCGCCTGGTGGCATTGTCGTCGTCGTTGTCGCGCCTAAAGTTTGCTTTAACAATCTTCTCTCTTCCGCTTCTCGCACCCGTCTCCCGCCGCGCTTCTTTCTCGTTTTTAACAACTCTGCTCCTGTTTCTCCTTCTTCTTGTTGGTGTTGCTTCGCATGCGCGCGTTGCTGATGCAGTATCTGCTCGAACCGTTTATGCTGTTCTTGCTGCTGGTGCAACTGAATTTCGATGAGCTGTTGCGTCGTCAAGTGTTCTCGTCGCACCGACGGAGGCGCGATGCTGGTAGGATTCGGTGTAGGCGCCGCTGCTATTTCAGCCGCGGCGACTACTGCTACTACTTGTTGTTGCTTCGAGTTTCCGACGAGCATTCGCAACGGATTCGCAGTGTTCGATGGCGGCACAGTCGCTGGTGTCGACTTCCCGGCCCAAGTGGATGATTTTGAGGACAGTTTTTTCGCCTCCAACTCTCTCGCGACGCGTTCGATTTCATCTTCAAACTTCATTCGCGCTTCGTCCACGTAGTTCTTGTTGGCGTTGCTTTCTCCTCCTTCTCTGTCGTTGTTTGCGCCGCCGCCGCCGCTGTTCGTAGTATTACTGTTATTGGCATTGTTATTTAATGTCGCGTCGTTATCATTCCGTTTCATAATCGTCACGTTCCCGATGGAACTGTTTTGTTTCAAAAACGCGCTCGCGTCTTCGGCATTTTGTCGTCTTCCGTTGTCGTCTCGATTATGCTGCGATCTCCCATTATTCGATGTATTTCTAGAGCTTCTTTGCATGGTCATGTTTCCATCTTCATATCGTCCTCGGTCGTCGCTGGACATTTCAAACTTCCAGTGATGATCGGCATCTTCGGTGATGTTATTCGTACTACCGCTCTTATATGTATTCGCGGTAGTATTATTCGGATCCAACGAATCTCTCAAGCTTGGAAATTCTCTTCGCGTGACTTTCTCTTCCCTTCTGGAAACGACGTTCGTTTTCCCCAACAAACTCGGATCGTGTTCGTGAACTCGAACGACATTAGACTCTCCTCCTTTGCCGTCTCTGTTTTTTTCTCCGCCGACGCTTCCTCCCGCGATGACGTTTGTCCCCCACTGCGACGTCGACTGGATCGGTTTCACCTCCACAATTTTTACGAAATTTGTATCGTTTCCTCCCGCACTACTCGATGTTTCTCCAGACGACGACTTTTGTTGCTCGACGCCGTTATTACCACCAGAAGACGAGGACTGCCCCCACCCTCCGCCGTTTTGTCTCAGTTTCGATACGATATCTTCGTCGTCTTTATTCTTACCTTCTCCGCCAATAGTATTACTACTACTGTTGTGGTAATTCGTCGTCGTAGCGCCGACGCTTATGTGAGTATTTCCTTTATTAATCAAGCTGAGCTTTGGATCGTACCCGTTGTGTTCTTTCCTCATCGACGGTAACACGACTGGTTTCGGTACTTTCACTTTTGTGTTGTTTGATGACATCGTCCCCGTCAAAGTATTTTTAGTGCTAGTGTTGCTGGTAAAACTTCCTCCTCCCAATCCTTTGGAAAAGCCTAAGACTCCTTTTTCGCTTCCTTTTAGGATGTCTTTTTTCTATATAAATGTGATGAGGATAACGAGAAGAGTTTAATGAGAAAAGAAGAGATGATGGTTAGAAGAAGAGAATAAAAGTACTTCTATCGGCGGTATTGCGCGATGATGGTATTAGCAATACAGAGAGAGAAAAGGAGATATATACAACATTTTGACGCAAATCGACTCCATTCAGAGAAGAGATGAATCCAATCCAATTCCATGGATCTTCTCTTCTTCTTTTCATTCTCACCTTTTTACCTCCTCCTAAGCCAGAGGAGGACATTCTTAATTGATTCTTCCGTTTGAAACAACAAGAATTTTGGAGGAGAAAAGGAGAAAAGGAGGAGAAAGAGGAGGAGGAGGGAGGGAGAGACGGCTCTTCAACAAAGAAGAAAGACAAAACCTCTCTCTTCGTGTTTTTGGTCTAAAATTGTTCTGAAGAAGGAGTTTTAGGGCAAAATTTCATCAAAGAAGAAGAAGAAGAAAAAAGAGAGAAAAAATTCACAAAAGTAATGTAAAGTCGTGTGGTTTGTGTCTCTCTCTTTTCTCTCTTTATTACACAAGGTTGCGGGCAGCTTTAGGACCTGTGCAATTATTCTGATTCTGATTCTGATTCTACCACGTGCAACTCTCCATCTTCGTACGACCAGCCTTCTGGGAGAGGACAGTTGTTGTCGAGGAGGTAGTGTACACATTCGGGGTGGTTGTTCTCGTGCGCGTAGCGTACCGCCCTATAGTCCCACGGCCATTTGGCGGTTTCGTGTAAGTACTTCTTTTCATTATTGAATCTCATCAGACACACAAAAAGTCACCTTAAAACGGGATAAACATTTCCACATCTTCATCATACTTAAGCTTATACTATTTATTAGTAGTAGTATTATTAGTAGTGTGATGATGATGATGCGAACAACGACGAGCAGTCCTGTTTCGATCAGTAGTAGTTTTAGTGGTAGGCGTAGGAGGAGGAGGAGGAGTAGGAGGAGTCTCGCATCTTCATCATCATCAGCAGCAGCAGCAGCATCATATCATCAACAACATCAACAAAGAAGAAATATAACATTAAAATCAGCCGGCGATGGCATCGACGGAGTCATCTCGGACGACGATAAAATCATCGTTCGGTTTTGGCACCATTTTGGATCGAGCAAAAAATGCGCGGAGAAAAGGTCGTCGTCGTCTGATGAATCGTCTCATTTGTTTAGAAATCCAACGTTACTCGAAGCCAAAGTAAGACGGTTGCACGCGTTTCTAGGGTACAACGTAGACATTCCAATGACCGTCTCGAACGTGCCGGAAATTTTAGAACTAGACGCAGAACTCGTGTGCAAACGGTTGATGTTTTTGTTTAAAGTCATACCGGAGTTTAACGGATCGAAAGTGAGCAAACACGCGTCGTTGTTGACGCTCGAGAAGGAGGAGGTGGAGAGACGCGTGCGAGCGGTGGTGCAGTTGGAGGAGAAGAAATGGGTAGGCGGTGGCGTGGACGTGGAGTACGCGAAAGAATGCGCGAAGGAGAGGATGGTGAGGAACCCGTCCGTGTTGTTGCTAGATTCGGTGACGGCGCAGTGTAACGCGGAGGAAAAGATTGTTCAGCATCGGTGAATTGATGAGATTAGGGGTTGCGTTGCGCGCGCGACGATGGTCATTTTTGTATTTGTAAATGTAGTAATTTATTAAGAATCGAACAGGCGTAACTTTCCAGTCACGCGATCTAACACTTCGTTCTCGCACGGTCCTATCGCCATGACCGTTTCTGTGCCGTACGCCACCTCCGTCCTTCCGGCGTCTTCGACGACAAAGTACGGGATGCGTTTCATGCTACAACTCGCTCTTAAATCCTCCAACATTTCCACATTCGCGATGGACAAACATACTTTCTTTTGCCCTTCCTCGATCCACGTTTTGAGATTTTTCTGAACGGTTGGGTGTGAGCGATACTCTTCGCTTATTAACCGTTGGAATAACCCAACCGCGGCGTGCGAACACTGCGCGGCGACTTTCCCGGAACTCATGTTCAAATCTTCGCGAACGAGCAACACCATTTTTTGCTCTTTCGCGTTCGCTTTCATCTTCGGTTCTATTTTGTTCCCTTTGGAGTCAAACGTGAAATCTGGATCCGCGTCGTCCGGAAGTTCCGTGATTTTCGCTCTCGTTTGTAACAATGGTTTCTTCTTTCTCTTCTTCTTCTTCTCTTCTTCTTCCTTCTTCTTCGTCTCCGCTTCGTCTGCGTTTTGCCAAAACCTTAAGCCATACCCCAAAACAAATCCAAACGCAATAAACCGTACTCTTCGTCCAAAAAACAAACCAACGACGCCGTTATTGTATCGAATCTTATTCAGAAATGTCATCTTCGTTCGATACTTTGGTTTATGTTTCACTCTCGTCTCCTTTAACTGGTTTGGTTTTTCTTTCTTGTTTCCCAACGGCGACGCCGCAGTTTGGATACGTTCTTTTGTGATTTGGTCCACGTTTGATTGAGACACCATCTCTTTCTTCTTCTTTTGTTTTTCTTATGTGCTATATATATGTTATGCTTTTCTTTGCGATGCGCGTGACGACGATGACGATGCTGTTCGTTGTTCTCGTCGCGTGTGTGCGCGTGTGTGAGTTGTGAGGAAGTTGTTTCATTACAAAGACAGAAATTCTCTATTTTTTCCTCGATCTGTTGTGCTCGAAATTTCCCCTGGCTATTACTTAGTGCCAGCGACGTGTGTGCTTTTTCAAACTATCAGATCGACTAAAGCGCTTCTCGCACACGGCACATGCGTACGGCTTCTCTTTCGTATGTGTACGCTTGTGGATTTTCAAATCACTAGATTGACGAAAAGCTTTATCACAAACATCACATGCGTACGGTTTCTCGTTCGTGTGAATACGCATGTGGGTTTGCAAATCACCAGATTCACGAAAGCACTTCTCGCACACATCACATTCATACGGCCTCTCGTTCGTGTGAATACGCATGTGGTCTCTCAAACTATCAGCTCGACCAAAACGCTTCTCACACACATCGCATTCGTACGGTCTCTCGTTCGTGTGAATACGCACGTGCCTTTTCAAACCACCAGATTGAGTAAAACGCTTCTCGCAAACATCACATTCATACGGTTTCTCTTTCGTGTGCGTACGCATGTGTGTAGCCAAATGTGATGGTGTAGTACACATTCTCCCGCAAACACCGCACTCGTGTTGCCCTCTCTTTCTCTTCGCCGCTTTCTTCGTCGCAATCGTCATTTCTTTTCGTATAATCTCATCTTGTATCTCGACTTCCCCAACGACTACAACACCCACACAGGAGGAGGAATCTTCAAACACAACACCTTTGGTTCTTCTTTCTCTTCCTTCAAAACCGTCCTCGCATTTTCCGCTCTTTTCGGATGTGGATTTTTCCTTCGTCCTCCCATTATTACTTTTAGTATTATCTTTAGAAGAAGAGTTAATGATAAACGAGTTTTTATGCGTGAGACGAAGAATGAAGGAATTTCTAGGATTTTTTTTACAATTGTCTGTTCTAGAAAAAGAACTCTCTCTCCTGCTCTCTCAGATCTGCGAGAGTAATAGTATTATTCAAAGACATTCTCGCGATCGATTTCGGTGACGTTCGCATTCTCCACTCCACCGTTTGTATTAGCTCCACCAGAAGTTTTCAAATCTTGGTCGTCCGCGGAGGCGAAATCGAGAAAGTGCGTCGGTCGGTGACTCTCGTGGTAATACTCCTTTGGATTGGCCAACTTTAACGCGTATTTCATACTCGCCGAATGTTTCACGCCCATGAAGTTGTAATTCCAAGGTTGGCCATCTGGGACCATGTAATAGCCGTAAAAACGATCGGATAAAAGCATTTGGACTTTTTCGTAGTGCGAAGGATGGTAGCCTTGCGGGTTGCCGACGTTTTGGTCTTTTTGTTGTCTTCCCCACTCGTAGCCTTTTGGAGTGAGTTTGTACGCCGTCAACGAACACGAACCGGGAGTGAAGGAACACGTGACCACGATGGCTTTTTCGCCGTCCCAGGAGGAGTTCTTCTCCAAGATTTGCGCGTGTTTGGCGCAATCCTGCGGCGGCAAGTGTGGCGTTTCGTTCGGTTGCGTGTGTATCCACCCTAACGGTTCCAAATCTCTCAAATACTCGTGATCGGGTGACTGCGTAGGTAAATGCGTCGTCGCGTGATTGCCCCACTGCGGCGGTATAACCACGCAACGAATTTCCTTCACGTTCGGGTTGTCCGGAGGAGAGACGCCGTATAAGTAGCCGCTGATTTGCGTGCGCAAATCCGCAATGGTGATGAACTTCTTCAAAACGTTCTTCGGGACGACGTACGTGTACCCAGTCTCTTTGATGTCTTCCGAGTTGACGTAAATATGGTTCACGCGCAAGTGTAAATTCGACGCTGAAATCGCGCGAACTCTCCAATCGGTTTTCGAACCAAACGTAGATTGCTCGTACGGAGACGTCGTTGTAACAATCAACTCGTCCCCGTGCACGTTGGTCGTTTTCGTCGTCACCGCTTGCAACTGCGCCGCGTCCTCGTTCGCAGCTTGCTTCTCAATCTCCGCGATTTGTTGGCGTTGCAACGAAGGCGGGGTGATTTCGGCGCCCAAGATGATGTCGCGGATTTCCGATTGCGTCAACGCGGAGACGTTGACGTTGTTCTTCTTCGCGTAATCGCCCAAGATTAAGTCTTTGAGAGCGATTTCCACTTTAATCCACTGTTCGTCCGTCAAATCTGGCCACACGTGGTGCGGCTGCGTGATGATCGTTTTGTCCGGCTTCAACAACATCTTAGTCTTGTCGTTGTTCACGTGCAACGCTCTCAAGATTAATATCAATCGAGAGAACGCGGTGTACGAACTGATAGATTTCAACCAATCGTCGTAGATGTTGAATAAAACCATCTGCGGCTCGGTCGCTTTCAAAATCAAATCGCCAAATTTTTCGATTTTCATGCACGCTTGAAACGGCATTTGCAACTCGCTTCCTTTGATGACAATGTTCGGAAAATCTAACAAGTGCACTTCCAGAGGATCTAACATGCCTTTTCTGGTCACGATGATTTGTTTCGGTTGCTCTTCGACCGGTAGAGATCGAACTAATGCCGCAACTTCCTCCGCGGTTTTCCATTTAGCCAACTGCCCTAAACGCTTCTGACCGGCCCACACGGACGTGTGAATGACTTTCAAAAAGAGTTGACCTGTTCTCGGGTTGAAGATAAATATGGCACCGTTGATTGGTTTCGTCGTCAAGTTCCCTTCAAACGTCTTATGAATCGTGACTCGGTAGACGTTCGTATCGTCGATGAACCAAATGCATTGATTTGAAAACAACTCGCCGTAATTCTGAGAGTTCAAATACGGCTCCGTCGGTTCCGAGGAATACAACTGTAAGCCTTTTCTTACGCGCTCGCGGAGCACATACAACGCCGGATTCGCCTTCATGATCTTCGCCATAGCTTGTTGAATCAATGGTTTTGATCCCGGAAACCAGTTACCATACGCAGCGTGTAAGTTATACGCCAAATCGACGCCAATCATCACGCCCGTAGGTGACGGGTAAATGGACATGTTGTCCGTCGTGTAATCGAGAAACTTCGCGCGGGTGTATCGTTCGATATCGTGAGAATCAAAGTCGCCCCACCTCAACTGGACGTCCAACCAAAACTTATTCGACGACTTTTGATCAAACTGGTCGTTCACGTCGCCCATTAAGGACGGTTTGGAGATTTGCCACTTATACGACGCAAAGAGTAAAATGTCCGCGCACGACGAATTCATTTTGTACGACTTTCTCGGATGGATCGTTTCTTTTTGCACGGTTTCAATCTCTAAAGCGTCCAACTCTTGATCGAACACTTGACATAGGTCCATGACCAACGATTCATGTATCTTCTGCCACAAGTGCGCTCGGAAGATCTGAACCAAAGAAATTTTTAAAGTTGGAATTTTGCCGTGCATGAAAATTCCAGTCAAATCCAACTGCACTTGGAATCCGACGTAGACGTTCGCTCGGTTAATCGTCGGAGACCACCACAATGTGAAACGACGGTTTGGAATTTGGTTCAAACCAGACCTTTGTGCGTTGGTGAGCTTCTTGAACTTCATCGAGTCTTCGAAACCAGACGCTTTTTCCCAAAATAGACCTTCCCATGTCGGAAAATACGTGCCTTTGAACAGCGTGTGTTCCAAAATACCTTCTACGCCGCCCAAGGCTTGAATGACATCCGTGCGATAATTGTTCAAGTTCCACAGTTTGCCGTCGTGTCTATGATGCGTCCACCAGAACTGGTTAATCTTCATCAAATGGTTCTCTTTAAAGTGCGCGCGAACTCGCCACCCTTTATCGTACGCTAACGTGTGCCGATCTTTTTGAAACAACGTATTGATTCTCGGAATGCCGCGATCCCAAGAGTCTTCTAAATCTTCCAGCGTCAATCTTCGATTTTGCGCTTGAGCTTCTTGCCTCTTCAACGCGTATTCAGCCCAAACGCGTTGCGAATCCGTAAATTCAGCTTCCCAAGGTTGCAGATATCTGTAGAGGTTCGGAATCAACTGATCTTCCTCGTGCGACATGCCCGAACGGAAGTGCGTGACGCCTGAATCGGTTTGGACAGAATATCGTAAATCCGATTGCGGGATCAAAATGTGACCCATAGAGAGCATTCCTAACCCACCAATCTCTTTAGGTGAATAGAAGACGACCGGGGGAAACCTCGAAGGCATCTTTGAGTTCAAGCCAATCTTGATTCGAGTTTGAATTTTGTTCTCGCATTTGACCAATAAGTCCAAAAGTTCTTGCGTATGCACCACAGCTTCTCGATAGTACGTCATCAACGAAATCAACGCCGTGTTCCATTTATTCGCAATCTTGGAGAACGTCGTCGCCCCGGAGGACATCAAGACTTGTCGAATTCTGTTCTCGAACGCTTTCAAACCTTCGTCGTCGACTCGCAAAAACGCTTGCGCTGTTCTTTCCTTCGTCTCCTCGTTTTGCAAGTTCCACACGCCATCTTTTTGTGCAAAATACTCGGTTTGCATGCGAATCTTTGGCATTAATCTCACTTCGAATCCGCACATGTTAAACAGTAAGTTCGGATTGTCTTTTGAAAACACAGAGCAGAACCCGTTGTCCCACTCCAACGTCGTCAACGATCGCGGCAAACGATTCTTCATGTCCCAAAACACCGCTCGTCCCAAGTTTACGTCGTGCTTCATCAAGCGCATCCTCGAGTCTCTCGGCCAACACTTTTTGTTGTTATATCCTACCATGTTCTCGTTGTTCGGATCGGGATGTTCGGTGAGATATCTTTGAATCAAGTCCTTCGCCTCTTCCGCGGTGAAGCGGAACAAGATGTGAAGCTTATCGATGTATCGAGAGTATAAACGAATCGGATGTCTGGTCTCCGTTCGAACGTCTCGGTAACTAATAAACTCGTTCGGCATTTGCGGTGGACCAGCAATTTCCGACGCTCGAGTCAAACCTAACACCAACAAATCTAAAACCAGACCATAATACTGCGTCAAAAACGAGGCAAACTGTAACCCGCGAATCATCCCGTAAGAGTTCGTATGCGACATGTCTTTATACGCAATGATTACGTTATTCTTCGCGGTGCAGTAATCGGCAATATTATGATCGACAATCAATCGCAACAAGCGGTTCAACATGGTCAAATCGACTTTTTCGAACATTCGTTCAAATTTCGTTTGCAACATCACGACGCATTCGCCTTCGCTCGTGTCCCAGATATCGGTCAAGTTGTTGATGCCTTGACACCACTTATACACCAACAAAGGAGGCGGCTCTGTATCAGATGGTTTAATCCAGTTCGGGAACAAGTGCCTCTTATCGGACTCGTACCAAATGTACTGATCCAGATACGCATCCGTGATCTTCTCCAAAGGTTCAATCGCGTACACCGGAATCAAGTGCGAATACATGTCCATAAACTCCATGTTGCACTCTTTAAACGCTCTTTGTGTTAGCAAATGTCGTTTAATTCTCGATAAAGCTTCATGCGGGTTATCGAACGCTTGCTCGATTAAACCCAACTCTTCCCTCTCTTGTTGATTCAAACGAACGGCTAAGGAATAATTTTCCTTCAATCGTTCGAGAGCTAAAATCAACAACTTGCGATCGTGTTTATACGACAACGGAGGGAACGGGATCGGCGAGAACTTTCGGGATTCCAACCAGTGCACGGTAGTGGTGTAAATCGCCACGGCTTCTTCTGGCGTCACGTATGGTCCATCCTTCAAGTAATTGTGTTGACGTTCGTGCTCTGCTTTTAACCACAAGCGGGTCAATCGGCCTAAATTTTTCCTACAGACGGTTTTGTCCACCGTCGCGCCGCGGCGAATCCGTTCGCGATTATAATGCGCAACGTTCGTCCACCAATCGGCTTTAGACTTCACGTATCGTAAAATCATGTTTTCGATCGGAACTGGCATGCCCGGGACTTTCCAGGGAATGTTCGCTTTGAAACTTCGCCAGGCTTCGGAAAGATGCGCTAAAATCGTTCTCGCTTTGTTCTGCTTCACGCCTTCCGGCATGCTATCGAGAATGTCGTGCATGACAGCTGCTCGTAACTCTAGATCAAAATGAGACTCAATTCTTTGTTTCGTGACAGTTTTCGCGATGCCTTTTGCATTTCTACCTTCGAACTGTCTAGCTAACAAGTTACCCAACCATCGTTCGAGAAGCGGGACGATGCCGCGTAAAAAGAAAATCCAGACCCGCCACATGGGCGCCCAGAAACCAACGCCTGGGCCTTTCCCGACCGGTCCGGTGTTGAAACGATAGTATATCAGGTGCTTTAAATCCTTGCACGTTCTTATTTGGCGCATCAGACGATATTTGTATCGGTACATCCCAGTCAACTGTCCAACGTGCGAGAAAATGTATTGCAAACCATCCGCCAATTGAAACGCGTCCACGTTACCTAATCGATACTGGACGTTCGCGTCTACGGTAAGCTTCGTCAAACGTAAAATCTCGCGCATTAAGTGGAACGCATTCCCGAATCGAGACTTCTTACGTTCTTTTGTCGTCAACGTCTTCACCGGTTTCAAGTTGAAGTTATAATCCAAGTGCAAATAGTTCAAGTTCTTGCGATGGATCAACAAGTTCAACATGTTGTAGCCTTGTCTGCAGACTTGCAAACCGGCTTCGACCCAATCTAACTCGGTGCACTGAAAAAACTTTGTCTTTTTCAAAGCTTTGAACAGAGATTTACGTTTCACTTGCCTCGGTGGTTTCTTGTGTAATTGGTTCATGACGTATGTCTTGAGCAACTTTTGATAGGAAACGCGCACTTTGACCGGGTATCCACTCGGGCAATGCTCGTGAAACCAAGTGTTGACGAGCGGAACGTCGATGCACGATCGCGTGTATCCCGAACGCAAGTTAAACGGTCGAGGTGCGAACAATAACGCGATACCGTTCGTCGTGTTTTCCGTGTACAAATCGTAATCTTTCAACAACGGCTCGACTTCCTCGGGCAAGGCGAAATCGTCGTCTTCGCTCCAATCCTCTTCTTCTTTCTTCTTTTCGCTGCTACTACTTTTATAAAACGCGATTGGATGAATCAAAGGATCGAAATAATATGCCGGCAAATCTGGATCTTCGGTTTTGATGTACATCACCATCGGTGAATGGTACGTCGCCAAATCTACCCTACGCGGTCGGTTGTTGTACAAGTACGGAAACGCAACTTTATACTCCGTTCGAATCGCCGATCTAATGATTAACTTGTTAATATCGTTAAACTCGTTCCAGTCTTCGTCCGCCGCGTCGCTATCTTTGAATAACGGTTCAAACTTTGGACCTCCCGGGATGGCCATCCCTAACGCTTTCGCCGTGAAGAAGGATTTGTGATCGAACAAGTAAAAATAATTTTTGTCCGTCAAGTCGCTCAATAACTGACCGGCTAAACGATACAGCGTCGCCATTTCCGGTAAAGGCAACCGCCATTTTTTGTAGGAACTCCCGTTGACGAAATCCAAGTCCCATCGCAACGGTTTTTGGTCGTAAAACCATTCGCACACGTGTCGATCTTCGTCGTCTTCGTCCAACTCTAAATTGATCGCCTCCAACGGGTCCACGTCCAACAAGTTATCCTGGTAATCTAAAGGCGGTTCTTCGTCGTCAAACGGCGGGAATCGCATGCGTTTAAAATGTCGTCGGTCTCTCTTTTCCCTTCTCATGGCAATCCACATGGTCCCCCACTGCGCGATGTAAATAGGTTCAATCACCCTCGGCGTTTCGTTGACGAAAGTAATCGCGCCGGTGATGTGGTAAATCACCTCGCAATGTCTCACTTGTTCCCACGGCATGGGCATATTTTCCAACAACTTATACACCGCGTGCGGGATAAACTTCAAAGCGCCTAAATATACTCTCTTATCCGACCGAAACTTTCTCGAAGACATGTCGCCGTGGTCTTTCAAGATTTTCCTTACGTGTTCCGGCGGCATCTGTTCTTTCTCCGGTTCCGTGTACCCAAACTTCCTCTTGTCCGAGTACCGTTTCGCGTTCAGGTTTTGCCATTTCCGAGCTGTGTTTATGAGAATGCACGTAACATGATGAGGTCAGTTTTGACGACGATTGATGATGATGTCGATCACTCGCTCGATGATAAAAACACGACGAAAACAAAAGTTTAGAGAGAGAGATGAAAAAACAAATTTTTCTCTTCTTCTTCTTCTTCTTTGTCTGTCGTTTTACGTTTTACGTCGATCGACAACCGACAACGAAAGAAGACAGACAGAAGACATTCTTTCTTCTTCTTCTTCTCTCTTTCTTCCGTGTACAGATGAGAGGACGAAAAGAAGAAGAAGTCAAGGAGGCAAACGCGAAGCTGCTTTTTTTATTATTCTTCTTCTAAAGTTCGTTCGAGCTCAGAAGAGCGTTCGAATTTCGTTTCGCCCAAAAGTGTTGTCCGTTGTTTTCGCTCTCAAAGATCGCCGCCTTTCCTTTCGTCGTCGGATGTGATGAGAGAAAAAGAAGTATATACGCGCGCGCGTCGTGAAAAAATAAGAATATGTGCAATCGTACCTCTCTCGGCGATGATCTCGTCGTCGTCGTCTGAATCAACGTCCATCGTGGCCGTCATTATGTGATGAGAGAGTAGTAATAGGTGTAAGAGTCCTATTCGTCTCTCTCTTCTCTGCGGAGAGTTTTTTCTTTTCGTCCATTTTCTCTTTAGAGTGTTTAGGGTGTCAAATTCGTTTGGGAATTTTTCTCTTTCTCCTTTATTCAGTTGTTTTGTCGTTAAGTAAACACACAAAACAGACGCACAGATAGAATGAGACGACGTTTTCAATCCTTTCCCTCCTTTACTGCTTTTAAAAAAACTGCTCTCTTTCTCTTCTTTTTCATCTTCTTCTTCGCGTCCTCTTTTTCCTCCTTAAACTCGGTGGAAGCAGCAGCATCCATCTCAAAAGCATCCTCAAAAGGAGAAGAAAAAGTGCTCTTTGGACTCCATAAAAAATGGTCGAAACCGTGCGTGGCGTGCACGAGGGAGAAAGGCGCCTGGTGCGATAACGGGAGAGATGGATTCAGAGGGTGCATTGAAAAGCCAAACTTTTTGAACACGCTGATGTGTAAACGCGTCGTCCGGTGCAAGAAAGGGTGCACGCCTCTCAGGGACATGATGGAGAGTTTTTGCAAGAAACACGATGGCATTTGTAGCAAATACGACCTGGTGAAACGAGCGCTGATTGGCGGTAAGAAGAAAAAGTAAGATATAGAAGGAGTTGAGAAAAGAGCAGAAGAAAGAGAGAGAGACTCAAGAGAGACTCGTTAATATTGATATATAATATAATATTCGTTATCTTTACTACACGTTGTGGTACATTCGACACGACGCGTTTGTTTTATTAAAAATTTCGTACTCTTTCTTATGTGTTTCTCGCTCGCTCGCTCGCTTTTTTGCTCTCGCCGCTTTCATCTCAACGATGATAATAAGTCTCTCGATTAATCGTCATAATAGCATAAAGAAGGATTACGGCACAACGCACGGCTTGATGTCCCAGATTTCCTTGGCGTATTGGTCGATGGTTCTGTCCGAGTTGAACTTACCCGAGGTCGCCGTGGACAAGATGGAAGACTCGGTCCAGCCCTCTTGGTTTCTGTAAGCCTCGTCAACCTCATCTTGGCACTCGATGTAAGATTGGAAATCCTTACCGACCAAGAAGTAATCGCCTTGGCCGAAACCAGAGTTACCTTCCAAAGAACCCAAGAGTTCTTCGAATTCGCCCTTTTTACCGAACGCGCCCGATCGGACGTACTCGATGGTATCCAAGAAGGTCTTCGGCGCTACGAATTTCCCGGCGGCTCTTTCCTCTCTCGCCGGTTCGACTTCGTCTTCGGTGATACCGAACAAAAAAAAGTGATCGTCGCCGACGCACTCACGGATTTCGACGTTCGCACCGTCCAAAGTACCGATGATCAAGCAGCCGTTCATTTGAAACTTCATGTTCGAGGTACCCGAAGCTTCCGTACCGGCGGTGGAGATGTGTTGGGACAACTCCGAGGCCGGGATCAAGGTTTCCGCGACGGAAACGTTGTAATCCGGGACGAAGACAACCTTCATCAAGTCCCCGATTTCCGGATCGTTGTTGACGACTTCCCCGACCGCGGTGACCAAACGAACGATTCTCTTCGCTTGGATGTACGTGGCGTACGCTTTGCCGCCAAAGACACACACTCTCGGAACAACCTTCGCTCTTTCCTCCTTGGACATAGCTTTGATTTGTCTGTATCTGTAGATGATGCCGAGAATGTTCAACAATTGTCTCTTGTATTCGTGGATTCTCTTGACTTGGATGTCAAACATGGCGTTGATCGGGACGTCGATACCGGTAGTCTTCTTGATGTAGTCTTTGCAAATCTGTTTGCGCGCGAGCTTGGCCTCCTTCCACTCTTTTTGCAATTCAGGGTTCTTCGCGTTGTCCATCAACTTACGCAAAACTTCGGTGTCCGTGATCCAGGCGTCGGTATTTCCGACCCATTTCGTGATGACTTTGCTCAACTCCGGGTTGCAAAAGGCCAACCATCTTCTCGGCGTGACGCCGTTGGTTTTGTTTTGGAACTTGTAGCCGTAGATTTCCGCAAACTCTTTGAACGTGAACGCTTTGACGATATCGGAGTGAATTTGCGCGACGCCGTTGATGGACAAACCGGCGATGCAGCACAAGTTGGCCATTCTGACCGTCGCCGGCGGCGCTTCGGCTTTTTCCATGGTATCGCCCATCTTTGGTCCGCCGACGGAATCCGCGTAGACGTTTTCCAAAATCGTCGTCGCTTTTAAGAACGCGGCCATTTCCTTGTCATCTTTCTTGCCCTTGAACGCTTCCTTGACATCGTTCATGAACTTTTGATCGATTTGCCTAATGATTTGCATGTGTCTCGGGAGCAATTCTTCCATCAAGTCCAACGGCCACTTCTCCAACGCTTCCGGCATGACCGTATGGTTGGTGTACGCAACGGTTTTCTTCGTTATCTCCCACGCCTTTTCCCAAGTTAAACCTTCCTCGTCGATCAACAAGCGCATCAATTCCGGCGCAGCTAACGTCGGGTGCGTGTCGTTCATTTGTACGCACACTTTTTCCGGCAACTTTTCCCAATCCGTGTTACCTCGCTCTTTCCATCTCGCCAAGATGTCTTGCACCGACGCCGAACACAACATGTATTGCTGCGACAAACGCAAGGCTTTGCCTTCTTTGGTGGCATCGCCCGGGTATAACACCGCCATCATTTGTTGCGCCAAGTTGGTCGGCCCCATGGCCGCCTTGTAGTCGGAGTCGTTAAACGCGGTCAAGTTGAAGTCCTTGACGATAGGTTGCGCGTCCCACAAACGCAAAGAGATGCAGTTCTTCGTGTTGTAACCTGGAATCGGGGTATCGTACGCGACCGCGGCAACTTGTTGCCCCGGAACCCATTTAGAGTCGCCTTCGATTTTCCCGTAGAAAGAAATCGGGTAGGAGATTTGCGGTCTCGGGATTTCCCACGGGTTGCCTCTGACCAACCAGTCGTCCGCGTATTCCTTTTGTTGCCCGGTCGTTTGATCGATCCCTTGCTTGAACAAGCCGTACTTGTATCGCATGCCGTAACCCCAGGCTGGCAAGGACAAAGTCGCGATGGAATCCAAAAAGCACGCGGCTAATCGACCCAAACCGCCGTTACCGAGACCCATGTTCTTTTCCTCCTCGGCCAAAGATTCCAAGGAGTAACCCAACGATCTCAAAGCGTCGGAGTACTCACCGGTCAGCTTCATGTTCCCGATGGCGTTCGTCAACGCTCTGCCTTGCAAAAATTCCATGGAAATGTAGTACGCTTGCTTCGGGTTTTCCTTGTGGAAGTGCTCGTACGTATCGTTCCATCTTTCGACGAGCTGTTCTCGAGCGGCTTGCGCCGTCGCTTGGTACATGTCCTCGTTGTCGAAATAGGTCGGAATGGCTGGGATAGTCCCCGTTGCAATTTGCCTTTGGATGGACTTTTTAATCCCATCCGCGTCTTTCGGGATAACGATGGCTTTTTCAGCTTCTTCGAAAACCGAGGCGGCGTTGATTTTTTGTTCTGTTTTTGTCGTTTCGTTGGTTTTGAGAAGAAGAGTTTTTATTTGATTTTTGAAAGACGATTGATGTGAGAGAGAGAGAGAGAAGAAGAGGTGAGTAAACAACATCTACGCGACGATCCGCATTGTTGCCGATGAGTGCGAATCATCACCGATCGAGGATGATGTTCCAATGCTCGTCGCCGTTTACGTCGTCTTTTCCGCCGCGTTTTTGGAAAGATGTTTTAATCTCGATCGGTTATAAATACGGAAAAATGGCGCCGACAGACAAAAACAGATGAGAGAAGACCAAGAGAGCCGCTGCTGCTGACGATCATCCCGATCGGATCGGCTCGCATCGTTCCTTTCGTCGTACTCTGCATGAACCGATCGATATCGATCTTTGTTCATCATTCTCGTTTCATCGTCCTCATCGAAAGAGGAAAAGAGAAGAAGAAACATCCATTTTTGAAAACGACGAGATGCGATGAGATGGATTACGACGCGAGACGACGAAAACGAAAACAATAACGAACCTTTTTTCATCCCCATCGCGCGGACTTTCACCGTCGATCGTCTATTCGAAGATGATCGAGAAGATTTGGAGGAGACATTCTTCGAGATGATCGATGGTGATGATCGAACCGCGTTAAAAGAAGAAGCGAACATGATGAGTGATGTTGCGTAGTTTTTGTGGTGTTGGGAAAAAACGTTTGTTCTTTTGTGTGTCTGTGTGGTCTCTTTTTCACTTTTTGACAGTTGTTTCATCAGAGTGAAAAAAAGCGGTTTTGGCTTAAAAAAATCCTCGCCTTTCGTTCACACTTTTTAAACTCTCTTTCATTTTTCTCCTCTTTGTCGTCAGTTTTTGTTGGTTTTGGTGAAAAATTCAAAAAAAGCAAAAGCAGACAAGAGAGAACTCTCAAAACTCTCTCTCTCTCTGCTTCATATCATCAACAACTTCAAAATCATCATCATCACAACAGAAGAACGCTCTTATAATACAGAGAAAGAGAGGGAGTAAAACGACACCACCACATCATCAGAACAACAATTTCAATTTCAATTTCAACAACAACTCTTATTGATAGTAGTATAACTCATCATCATAAACAATATACTAAAAAATGAATTCACCCGCGAGAAAGATTTTAAAAAAGCGAACGCAAGAACTGGGAAACATTTCAAACCAATCGGACTTGCATCGGTTTCGCAAGGATTTACTCAAAAAGCTCGAGATGAAAACGGTGATTAAAGAAAACCACGAGAGAGCGATCGAGGAGATGCAATATAACTTTACCACGAGCTTCAACTCGAAATGCTCGAACTTATTCGCCTCGGTCGGCGCGGACATGCTCACGGTGTACGACGACAATCACTTCGGGGATCACGTGGCGTTGGTGTGTCAGTTTAAAAATACAGAAAATCTAAAGGCGAAGACGAAAGGAGGACCGTTGTATTGTTTATCTTGGGTGGACGCGAAAAGAAGCGAACACGAACAAGGCGACGCCTTGATTGCAGTCGCAGGAGAGGATATGGTGGTTTCTATCGTTTCCGTGAGTGAATCCGCAGTCGTGCAGATTTTGCGAGGCGGACACGCGAAAGCGCCGATAACCGGTCTGGCGACGAACAAAAACTTGAGCGATATCGTCGTGTCTTTGTCGGAAGAGGAGCAAAAAATATGCATGTGGAGTTTAAAGGAAAACAGAGTGATTGCTGAAATTATAAACGTTGGGATTGGGTGTAAAACGATGACGTTGTTGGAAGACGGGAGTTTGGTGTGCGGCTTTAAAACCGGGTCCATCGGGAAGAGATTTACGAACTTTATCTCCCTCGTTTCTTCCGTCGTCGCAAATAATGATACTACTACTACTACTGCTACTACTTATCCGAAGAAGATGAGTTCCGTGGACGCATCGAAAGATTCGAAATGTTACGCGACGGTGAATTTTGGGTTTGGCCAAGCATCCGCGAAATCCAAATCCATCGGCATCGATTGCATCCAAAGCTTCGAGGAAGATATCGAAGAAGGAGAAGATAACAAGAAGAAGAAACAGAAGAAAACGGCGACGGATAACAACAACAACAACAACACGAAGAAGAAGAAAGAAGATAGCATCATCAACGCACCGAAAAGAAGGCAGATTCTCGTCGCGAAAAGCGCCTCCTCGGAGGTTTCCGTGGTTGATTTTTCCGATGGATTTGACCAAGCGAAGATTGAAACCACGTTTCGCGTGGAAGACGCAAAATCCAACGCTCCCGCGCCGACGTCGAAAACGAACGGGAAAAGAACCGTATCGTTTGGTTTATCCCACGATGGCGCGTTCCTCGCCTGTGGTAACGGTACCAGAGATGGCATCGTCTACGTCTACGATTTAAACGCGAAGAAAAATGGAAACGACGGTCTTAGCGACGACGCCGCTCAACCTTCTTCGCCTTTACTCGCGGCGAAACTCCTCCCTCACGAGCGTCACTCGGGCACCATGCTCGACGTCATCCGCTCGTGCGCGATCGCCAAAGACTGTCGACACGTGTTAGGCACTACCGACGCGAACGACGGTACCAACAGAGCCGGGATTGTTTTCCGATACGAAATCATCCCGGAACAACCGAAAGAATACGAACCGAAAAGCGAAGGAGGAGAAAAAGAAGAAGCCATTGAAGCCGTCGTTGAGGATAAGGAAAACTAAAACGCAGTTTGATGAGATAAAAAAACGTTGTTGCGGTTGGTGTTGTTGTTCACCGCACAGAAAGCTTCGCACAAACACAAACACAGAGAGACAGAAAGAGAGAATTTCTATTTTACAAAACGCGGTGCACACGTACGCGTAAACAGCGCCATCTCATTTAATACTAACACGAATAATAATACGATAATCATCGATTTAAAGAGTACGCGCTTTGCTCTTCGCCGCGTGTTCTATGTTTCTCTTATATTCTCTCTCCCGTCGTGTGTATTTTTCTCAAAAATTTTCTCTCTTTTCAAAAAAACTCAATAAAACTTCTTTTCTGTCTGTCGTTTTCTTCAGAAAATCTTCTCAACACATTACGAGAGAAGAAAAGAAAGAGACCGGAACGATGCCTTCCTCCTCCCCAAAACGCGTCGATGATGACGACACCCAGGGTATTGCTGCTGCTGTTGCTATCGCGGATGAAGCGGAAAAGGAGACTCTGGAGACGAAAAGAGAAACGAAAGAAGAGAAGAGAAGGAAAAGAAAATCCCGTTGGGAATCTCATCATCAAAATCACTCGAACGCATTAATGGACGACGAAGAAACAGAAAAAGAAAGGAAGAGGACAGATACGGAGGAAGGAAAAACGTTCGCATTTCCACCTCCACCTCCTCTTCCTAATAATAACAGTACTACTAATAATAACGAGTTTGGAGGAGGAGTTTCTTCTTCGTTATTAGGACTCCCTCCCGGCATGGGACTGACGATCGTTCCTTCGTCTGAGAGAAACAACAACAACAACTCTAATAATAATATTTCTTTAGACTTGGACCCTTCGAAAATCTTCAAACACTTAGCCGCCAAAGGGTTCGGACAGAACACAGATGTATTAAACGGACTGACGAGACAACCACACGAAAACCCGGTCGTAGAAGATCACTACAAACGGTTCTACGATTTATCCGGAAAGTTACAACGACGAGAGTTTACGGACCCGAGGCCGGAACGAGAGAGAAGTCCGAGTCCTCCACCAAAGTACGATAAAGTGACCGGGTTTAAAATCAACAGCAGAGAGTTAAGAGTGAGAGATAAAATACGAAAAGAGAGGAACCGAGTGTGCGAGTTTTTACTGAAGAACGATCCGGAAAATTTCACCGCGCCGCAGGATTATCGACCGGAGAAGAAGACGAGGAAGTTGTTCGTTCCGGAGAAGGAGTATCCCGGGTATAACTTTGTCGGCTTAATCATCGGGCCGAGAGGGAACACGCAGAAAAGGTTACAAAGAGAAACAAACACGAGGATTGTTTTGAGAGGGAAAGGGTGCATTAAAGGAAACGCGAGCAGAGACAACAGAACGGACTATAAAGAGGACGAGCCGTTACACGTAGTTATCGAAGGCGACACGGACGAGGCGGTAGATATGGCGGCGGAAATGGTACAAAAGATTCTAACGCCCATCGACGAAGGGTATAATCACCATAAACGAGCGCAATTGAAAGAGTTGGCGATGATTAACGGCACATTTCAAGATCGACCGGAGTATTGCTTGATTTGCGGCGGGATGGGTCACAGCGGCGTGCACTGTCCAGAAAACGAAAACAATAAATTGGTTGGATTTAAAGCTGGCGTGGCGTGCGCGATTTGCGGCGACGGCGGGCATCCCACCGGCGATTGCCCGATGAAAGGGAAAGGTACCACGAATGGTGGCGGTGGTGGTAATACTACTAATAATAAAATTCCTCAAGAGTTGACGAAGGAATATCAAAACTTTCTCTCGGAAATCGGCGTGAACGATCCGACCGCGGTTGCTAACGAAGACCAAGAGAAAAGTGAGAAAAAGAAAATTCAATCCGGTTTACCGCCGCCGCCGGTTTACTTGAAAGATAAAGCCGTGACTGGTGGATTACCACCACCACCGAATAGAAACAATAGTAATAATAACTTACTCCATCAACCTCCTCGGTTTGGAGCGGGAGGAGGAGGAGGAGCGGGAGTAGGGTACGGCGGTATCCCTCCAATGAACATGATGATGCAACAACAACAATTTGGAGGAGGAGGAGGAGGAAGTGGTACAGGGGGAGTCGGTCCGGCGTTTCTCGGCGGCATCATGCCACCTTTAGGCACGGGCATACCACCACCTCCTCCACCACCTATTGGATCGACGCCGACAACGATTGCGAACGTGAACGTCCCGCCGCCTCCGCCTTCGGACGGCACGGCGGGCGTTCCACCTCCAATCCCGGACGCGCCATCGGCGGGTTTTGTACCTCCACCGCCGCCACCGATGCCAGTGGAGGAAGGTGAGTTAGGGACTGTCCCGCCGCCGCCACCACCGCCGCCGCCAGAAGGTGCGTATTAGAGAAGATAGACAACAACAGAGTAATTGTAAAGCACAATGATCTACGTAGACAATTTTTAAAAGTAGCACATGCAGAGTCATAATAAATAAATTTCGTCGTAGATAACGTCATGTCCTCATTCGTCGTATACGAAGAACATTTTGAAGCAGAATGGACACGGTGGTCTCCTCCATGGACCCGGGTCAAATTACCGTCGTCGCCATCGGGTGTGGCATAGGTGCTTTGCTCGTCGGTTCCGTAGGTACGTCTTCTTCTTTCCTCTTCCTCTCATCATTTTTATCGTCGTATACTTCTTCCTTCTTTTCTTCGTCAAGTCTCAAATCTCATCATCGGTTGCGCTTTGCATCGGAAAAGAACGTAACAACGCACTCACGCACTCATCTCCTCTCTTCTCTTTTCAACAACAAAAACAAAATACTAATAAGGTATTGGTGGCGTCGTCATGACCCCATCTCTGCTAGTCGCCGGAGTGGAAGCGAAATTGGCCATCGTGTCCTTATTCGTCGCGTTCACACCAACCGTGTACGTGCGAGTGTACCTTTTGCACAAATACACGAAGTGCGTGCCGTGGAAATGTGGTCTCATCGTCGGGTGCGGGAGCGCGTTAGGGTCTATCTTATCTGGCGCGCTTTTACTGGACTCGTCTCCTAGAGGCGTGTTGACGTATTTGATCGCCGCGATTAGTTTATTAGCTGGGTTTAGAGATTTAAGAGGGTTGTACGTGTTACACGCGGCGAAGAAGAAACGGATGTTGGAGGAGGTGGAGATGTCGGCTGGAGTCGAAGCGCCGCCACATGCAGAAGGAGAAGAGCAGAGTCAACGAACAGTAGAAGTAGTAGATAAAGATGCGTACGAGAACATGACTGTTCTCGAACAGTGGTCGGATCCCACGCGTATAGATTTAGTCATTCTGTTTATCATCGGCGTGTTGGTCGGTTTAATCAGCGTTTTGACCGGTACCGGTGGACCGATTACGTTCTTGCCCATGGTTATCATGTGGAAAGGTGAAATTGTTCACCGAAAAGTCCTGGTCGCTTTAAGTGCGGTTATGAGCGCCGCGTTGGGTACCGGTGCGATTATCAGCACGTTGGCAACTGGCATCGATCAACCCGACGGTGGGTTGTGTTTGTTGATCACTAGTTTCGCGTTAATCGGAGTGTGCATCGGCGTGAGGCTGTTGGAGTTTATAAGGAAAGAAACGTTACAGCTCGGGATGGGATTGCTGTTACTTGCTATTGGCGGGTTCATACTGCACCAAGCAATAACAAAGTATTGATGATTCGATAGAAGAATTGTTGTTGTTTTTTATGATAAAATAATACATCCCTATTGCGACCACGCGCAGAATTTGCCTTCGCAAACTCGAATGAAATTTTTACCTTTGTGTTTCTTCGGGAGAAACCTAGCGCGAAACGGAATCGCTATTTCGTCGTCGATTTGATACGTTCGCAATCTCTCTTCCTTTTCGTGATGTTGTTGTTGTTTTTGTTGCTGCTGCTTACTATTTCTAATGTTGTTACCTTTCTTTTTATCGGTTCTGTTATTCTTCTCATCGCTGCTTGTCGTCTTTTTCGATGCGAGAGGAAATTCTTGGATGACAATGAAATCGACGAACGCATTTTGTTGCTGCTGCTGTTGTTGCTGCTGCTGCGTCGCGTTGGTTTGCGTGCTCGTTGTGTATGTCGGCAGAGGACTTTTCTTGATCGAAAGCATGACTGGAAACACGATTGCGTCTTCGTTTGGCGACCAGATTTGTTTCAATCCACCATCAACTAACAAGACTTTTTCTTTAAATTGTCGAGAAGGGAAAAAATAACTGCCGATGGTAATTGTCGCGCAGTCTTCAATGCGGCCGTTTTCATCCACCTCGAGCGCGCTTGCGCTATCGTCTAACAAGGTGTTACAAATATCCTCAAACGGAAAGTCCTCTTCCTTGTAAAAGAAAGCTCCGGGCGGATCCCAAGTGACCCACTGGTATACGCAATACGTGCTTGCGCCGCTAAAGACGGTGCACAAACATATCAACAACCTATCGCCAGAGTTGGACCATTTCAAAGCGACGACGTAGTATAAAATCGGTTCCACGATTGCGTTTAGCGGCTGGTCACCCGCTAATCCTTGGCCGTATGCTTCGTACGTCATAAACTCGGTGTTATATTCGTCTCTGGTACTAAACGTGCACGCGTTCAAATCGAGAATTTTCACCGCGTCGCTGATTGGTCCACCTTTGATCGGGTCCGTGCGTCTCAAGTAAACGGCGCGTTCGTCCGCCCACGCGACGTGCTCGCCACCAGGTCTAGCGGCTAGCACAAACGGGACCGTCACATCTGGTTCAACAAACACAGAGGAAGGTTGAACTTCGCACACGATGAGTTTTTCAAACTTTGAAATATCTCTCTTGGCACCTAGCTCGCGTTCTTTCGAAAGTTGGTCAAACAGCTGATTTTGTTGGTGTTTGGCGATGACATCTTTGATGTAATTGTCCACGTTTAGAGGTTCCTCCTCACCCTCTTCTTCGCCGTCGTCGTCGAGAAAAGTTTCCCTCTCACCAACTTCAAGTTCTGTGGTTGCCGTCGATTTTGAAGAAGAGGAAAGAGATGACGGCGGCGCTGGTATGAGCATCATGTACGTAATCGGAGGAAAGGAATCTGGTAAAGTAAACGGAACCAACCAATGTCCACGTGACGAAGCCGCCGTCATCTGATTTTGAGTGTTTCGTTTACCCGGAATCCAATGCACGTGGTGCGTAATTGGAACGTGCCCTCTGCCGATTTGCCAAAGCACATCCTTCTTCTTGCAAAATCGAGCCTTTGACTCAGAGCGCGCGAGGGGCACCCTCGTCGTTTCTTTCAGCGACATCATTTCTTGCTCGTACAACTGCTTTGAGGATAACGAAGAAAACTTGTTAATCTGCGGTGGTATCACCCTTCTGTTCGTATATCCACCTGCCATATCATCATGCTGACGTCCATCGTGTTGGTCGCTCGATAGACTGCGAAAACTATCGTCATCATTGAACTCTTCATTATCGGAATCATTCATCATCCGCATTCCTCGTTTTCTCTTCAAACGTAACTGAAGCACGGGCTGTCGACACACTTGAATCAGTCTTTGACCACTTTCTGTGACGAAAGAGGTCAACTTGGAGATTGCGGGAGTGAGTGAATGATTCGCCACGGTGCAAACAAACTTTTTCGTTCGATTCCAAAGTGGATACTTGAGGAACCCAGAAATGACTTCGGCCTCGCGTTGTTCCCATGAGTGGAGCATTCGCGCGTGTTCATTCATGACATTTAATTCGTTTAAATCAACTTCATCATCGTCCAAAGCCATCATGTCTCCTCTCCGCTGTCCTTCTTCCGACATCGATCTTTTGTTGGAATTGATGTAATGTTGTTGAAAAGATAACGGCACCGGCGTTGACGTGTCGTGATGGTGGCGATGATAATCACCGTTACCACGATGATACGCGTCTAATTCGTCCTCGGGAAATAAAGATTTCTTTTTCTTTCCTCTAGAAATTGGAAGATTCGTCGCATTTTCAATCAAGCGCAATGCGCTCAACTTTTTCGAAATGCCTATCATGTCACCCGAATTGTCCGGCGCGAACGAGAAGAACATGCTCGCATCTTTCTGTTCAATCTTCTGCACAATCTCGCGGCCACCTGGATGAGACGCTCGAGGAAATTTCAACCCATTGTTCGCGAATCCATACAGAGAATTCATCGTTTGTACTAAATCGAGCATGGATAACGAGACATCTCGCCCTTGTGGCATGTGCATCTCTGGAACCTGAGGAGGAGGATCGACCGTGTTTTGTTGTTGTTGCTGTTGATTTTCCATCGTCTGAACGCCCACATTATTTTGATTGGGTGCCCCGGCAACCGTCTCGGCCACTGCCGCTTGCGCGTTCACTTCACCGCCTACCTCATCGAGTTCGGCTGCGGCAGGTGGATTATCATCATTATTGCCGTCGTTAGCTATTGCTGCTTCCGCTGCTCCTATCGCAGGTTGCGGTAATGGTACTGGAACTGCTGATACCGTTGGTTGTTGTTGCGCTTGAACTTGCGGTACGATCGCTTTTTCTTTCGCAACAATGGCCAACTTTGTTCCGCACGGAGCAAACTGAATTCCAAAGGGAACCATCGTCGTCGGCAAGACGATACAATTAACGAGCGGAGGAGGTGAAGACGGTAACTTGATCGTGACTTCTTTCTTTTCCTTCTTTTCGTAAATCGTCTTTCTCTTTTTCGTTGACGTGTCATTCTTCTCTCCTCTTTTCTTTCCCGAGGCTGTTTGTAGCAAAAAGGAAGTATGCTTCGTCGTTTTGCGCTTTTTCTTGCAACCTTCGTCGTCGCCGCCTTCATTCCTTTCATCGTCTTCTTCTTTCTCTTCTTCTTCTTCTTCTTCTTCTTCTTCTTCTTCTGACTCGTAAATGTCGAAGATTTTCTTGGACAAAGGAAACGCCTCGGCTTCTTCCTCTTCTTCCTCAGCCGCTTTCTCAGAGTTTACGTCCATATCCGCGTCGTATTCCTCGGCTTCTTTTTCTTCCTCTCCGTCTAATACTCTTCCTTCATCAGCAGAGTCGTCCAAAGCGGACAACACATCTCCGGCCAATTTCCTCCTCTTCTCTTCGTTCTCTTTTTCTTCCTCATCTATGATTTTCAAACCTTTTTTATTCTTCCCGCCGCTATCTCCATCGTCGTCCAAATCATCTTCTCTGGATAGTTTTGCCATCGTGCTCAGATCGCATTTCATCTTAGCTCTCCAAAAATTGCTCTCGTGTGGCGCCGCGCACAAAACTGAGTACCCTTTCAAAGATTGCATCAAGACTGACAACAACTCGCCGTTGTTCGACCAGGTCAAACTGGTGAATACGAATCGATTCATGGTCGTTTCGTGCAGCATTCGTATCATTCCGCCGTCTTCGCGCGGGTCGCAGGTGAATACAGACTTATCGTCACACACGGCTAATCTATACTTCAAATGTGTTGACATCCAAGAAGTGGAAGTAGACATCGATTGCGTCCACTCTTTTTCTTCGTCTTCTTCGAGCGATGCCGATGATTCCAACGACGCTCTTCTTTCCTCGTCTTCTTGTTCTCGCGCTCGTCTCGCGGAGAAGAGTACGCGTCTTCTCCAGGCGTACAAATCTCTCCACTTGAAAAAGTTTTCCTCCCTTTCTTCCTCCTCCTCCTCCTCGTTCCTCTTCTTTTCCTTTGCCGCTAGTGCCATAAACGCTGCTCTGTTTCTTCTTCTTTTCCTCCAACCCTTCGACAATTTTTTCTCATCTTCTCGCGCACTTTGGCTGAAGGACGCCGAAGGTTTCGTTTCTCTTCCTAAAAGTCCTCTTCCTCTTCGTTGTTGTTGTGATTGTGATTGTGATTGTCTTCTTCCTCTTCTGCCATAGTTTATGTTCTCGAGGCCGACGACTAAATCCTCTCTCGCGCGTCCATTTCTTCCTCCTAAACTAAACGTATCCTCCTGTTTCTTGCACAAACGTTTCCATATTTTCTCATCCTCTCGGTCGTTTTCCACGAGCATTCGATATAACTTCTTATTCGTGCAGGCGAATTTAAACACATCCGCGCCGTTCGGTAAGAAGGAGATGACGTGCAACAACGCATCAGTCGGTAGGATTTCGTCTATACTCGAAGCGTTCTTCAAACGACTCCCGACTTTTAGAAGCGTCATCGTCCTCGTATTCTTCTTTCCTTCTTCTTCTTCTTCTTTGTCTTCTTCGTATTCTTCCTCCTCCTCCTTTGTCTCGTTCTTGTCGTTACTGTTGTTCTCCCGGGTCGTCATCATCCTCATCCTCATCCTCACAACCACTCCTCCTAAACTCAAAAGTCGTGACTTTTCCCGTACTAAGAATAACGAGAGGATTTGTACGGAAAACGACGGAAAAAGGTCAATTAAATTTTCTTCTGTGAAAAGTCGTGCGAAAAAAGCAAAAAAGAGCCGAAAAAAGCAGAAGCAACAAAACAGCAGAAAAACTCCTGTTTATGAGCTTTTCGGGGACTGACTTTTTCACCCCGCGAAAAGAACGTTCATCATCACAGAATCACAGAAGAAGAAGAAGAAGAAGAAGAAGAAGAAGAAGAAGAAGAACATAAAGAGCACACGATGACATCATCATCTAAAATATCATCTCTGAGATTACTACTACATAGTCGCAAACACGCAGAGTTTATTAAAAACAGCAGTCTGGACACGGAAACCATAGAGTACGCTTTAACCGAACACTTACGGTTGAGTGGAATGTATTGGGGACTGACGGCACACAAATTGTTGGTGATGAATAAAAACAATCAAGAAGACAAAGAAGACAAAGAAGAAGAAGAAGAAATAATGAGCAAAGAGGACGTGATGAAATTCATAAACGAGTGTTACGACGAGAAATCGTCTCTGTTCGCCGGCGCTCCCGGACACGACGGACATTTGTTGTACACTTTAAGCGCGATTCAGATTTTCGTGTTGTATGAATGCGTGCAGGAACAGTTGAGCGAAGAAAGAGCGAAGAAAATATGCACGGCGATTTCAAAGTTACAGAGTAAAGAAGACGGGAGTTTTGCAGGGGATGAGTGGGGAGAAGTGGACACGAGGTTTTCCTACTGCGCGTTTTCCGCGCTGAGCTTATTAGCGCACGGCATGGGAGAGGAGTGTTTTCTCGACGACGGTTTGGAAGCGCTGAAAATAGGAGGTAGCGACGATGAAAAGAAGGAGGATAATCAGGACAAAAATAGGAGCAAAGCTTTAGGAATTATGCGTAAAATAGTCGACGTCGATAAAGGGTGCGAGTTTATAATGAAATGTAGAAACTTTGACGGTGGGTTTGGGTCCACTCCGGGCGGCGAATCTCACGCCGGGCAGATTTTCGTATGCGTAGGCGCGTTGCAGATTTGCAATCAGTTGGATTTATTATACACAGCAGACGACGACGAGGAAGAAGAGAACGACAAGTTAGCGTGGTGGTTAGCCGAACGACAAGTGAAAGTGGGTGGTTTGAACGGACGTCCGGAAAAGTTACCGGACGTGTGTTACTCGTGGTGGGTGTTGTCTTCGCTCGCCGCGCTGAAGAAAAAACACTGGATCGATTTAGATAAGTTGAAAGCGTTTATATTGAGGTGTCAAGACGATATCAGCGGGGGTATTTCGGATCGTCCGGACGATGAACCGGACGTTTATCACACGTTCTTTGGTATCGCTGGATTATCTCTGATGAAACACGAAGGATTAGAAGAAATTGACCCGATTTACGCGTTGCCGGTGAGGAGCGTTCGGAAGATTGGGATCGAAAGCGATTGGTATTAGAGAGAAGCCGGCCCCCTTTTTGTTTCGTGTCGTAAGAATAAATTATAATACGTGTACCTACGGTACAGTATTTTAATTAACGCGCGGCTATGGCCTACTACTAGTACTGCTATTACTATTACTACTATCACTACTATCACGCTACTATTAAAACGAACCCTCCTCTGCCCAGTTCGGTAACGGCAAACACTCAAACGTCCAACTCTCTTTAAAACTATACTTGATGCAGTGTAAATAAATAGCTTCCAAATCGTGCGTCGCGCGACTTCCAAACCAACACACCAACGGGCAATGTGGACACTCGGTGGTATGTTTGATTTTATCCCATTTAAAAGTGTCGTCATTGGTAGCAGCAGCTCTTGCGTCCTCGCGACGAAGACGGTCGTCGTTGAGTGTGAAACTATGGCACATTTTCTGATACTCGTCTTGTAGCTTCGTTTGTCTCGGCGACAATCGGCCGCCGTATACGACATCGTTCGCAATTGGATGTCCGAGTATTTTTAGATGCGCTCGAATTTGGTGCGTTCGCCCGGTTTCTGGAACGCATCGCACTAAGCTTTCGTCCAGTTCTGAAAAGTGTTTGATCAGTGTAAACGACGTCTTGGCTGATTTATATAAAGGAGAAGGTGTTGAAGAATCAGATGGCCACGTGGCGACGTGCGTTTTGCCGCAAAACCCAAGAGGTACTTCACACGTCGTTTCCTTACTGAACAAACCTTTCACTCTCGCGACGTACTCCTTTCGAACTTTATTTGAAACGATTAAATCTGTCGCAATCTTAGCCGCCTTGGACGTTTTTGCCATGAGCAACAACCCAGAAACGTTCCTATCGAGCCTGTGCAAAGGTAACAAAGGAGGAGGAGGAGAAGTATTCTTTTTATCATTCATCTCTGGTAAACGTTGACGCAAGATTTCCACCACTGAATTGTTTCGATACTGTCCGGTTGGATGCACCGGAACAGTTGCCGGCTTTCTCACGGCGACGATATCGTCTACTTCTTCTAAAATTTCAATCTCGTTCTCGGAACAAAGCACCGGCGGCTCGTGTTTGTGCACCAAGTGGCGAACGGTTTGTCCTGGAACCAAGGCTGGAAAATATTCTTTCTCGTCGTCTTCTTTTTTCCTCTTCTTTTTGTGACTCCGAGATACAGAAGATGCGTTTTTATCTTCTACGCGTAACCGTCCATCTTTGAAAGCTTGCGCGTAGTACTCTCTCGGCAAATTCGGAAACTCCTTGTGAAAGATATCAACGATGTTATTCTCTTCTTCATTTTCAACCTCGCACCATCTTCTCTTGACGTTGGCGATGAAATCAAACGCGTACGGTTTGCTCAATCGCAAACCGTTCTGGAAGACGATGTACGTATCGTCTTCATGAACAATGTCGATGCTTTTTACTTCATCTTCTTCTCCTTCTTTTTCATGCATTTTACTTCAACTTATCCATGTACAACTCTTTATTCGTTTCGTATTCTGCCAACTGTTCGTCGTATATCGTCCAAACGCAAAACTTACACTGCGGCGAGGATTGACAACAGTCCTCCGGTCCAGGCATTTCTGGTTTACGCTTCATCGTTCTATTTTCTTCGCACGAGCAAAATCGCCGCGAGCATATCTCGCACAACGCGTTCGGTGGAGGTCTTTGATCGTATTGGTGTAAACGCGTGTCCGTCAACGGATTCCGTTTTTTCCCGGTGTAATATCCAATTTCTTTTTCTAATTCTTCTTTATTACTCTCTGAAGAATACAAAGAACGGCGACAAAAATGATGACGATGATTTTGTTGTTGCGTCTTTGTCGTCAGCAGAGAAGAGAGTAGCTTTTGGTAGAGTGGGTGAACAGAAGCAGCAGAAGCAGCGGCAGAGATGATGAGAGAAGAAGAAGAAGAAAGAGTAGTTCCATCCCCCAAGAAGCTTCTTTTGCTCATTCTTGTTTTTTTTTGTGGAGAGAGAGAGATTAGAAAAAAATACTCGATCGTCGATTGAAAAGCGCTCGTCAAAAAAAGAGCACACTTTAACAACAGAAGAGCACGATGCGTCGAGCGGCGAGAACTTTTCTCTCTTCCTCTTCCTCGTCCTCGCGAGGAAGAGGAGGAGGAAGAGCTTTGGTGGATGAGCTCCTCTTCTCGAAAACGAGGAGGAGGATAACAGCGGCGGCGGCGGCGGCTGACGCGGAGGAAACTGAACAACAACAACAACAACAACAACAACAAACGACGACGACCGAGACGTTTTGCTTGTGCAAACAGGTGAAAATAAACGCAAAAATACGGAAAGATAAAGGACACTGCGTGTACAAGCCAGTCGTCGTCGATGACATCGTGAAGAGCAAGCAGCGAAAGGAAGGATCGCTGGCGAAACGAGCGCACTGGTAAGACGACGAACGACTACTACTACTATTACTCAACGCTTTACTTTACGAACGCGCGCGTTATTCTTTTTTTATCGTAAAACCTCTCGAAAAGCTTTTCTGACTGTCTGACTGTACGTGATAAAAATATAAAATAGGACGACGCTCGACGCTTCGGTGGACGACGCGGTGAGGAAGATGCACGCTATGGACGTCGGAGCACTGGTTGTGATGGACTTTCATAAGCTCGACGTGGATAAGAGCAAGAAGATTCATCTGGAAGAATTGTATTACTCGCCTAAGAGTAACGCGATAGCCGGTATCGTGAGCGAAAGAGATTATTTGAGAGCGGTGGCGACGAATAAAGTCACAGACTTGACGACGGTGAGAGAGATTATGACACCAGCGGAGGACGAATCGACGGGAGAGAAACGACTCATTTCAGTGGAACCGTATTGTTCTGTTTTAGCTGCGATGCAAGCGATGACAAGTGGTCATTTCAGACACATTCCAGTTATCAATACCGAGTCGCAGACGTTGGAAGGCATCGTTTCGTTGGGCGACGTGGTGAAGGCGTTGATTGCGGAACAGGACGAAGAGATTGACGTCTTGGAAGATTACATCACGAGTGGCGGTAAATAATCAACACGACGATTTACATACATACAAAGCAAACGAGAGAGAGACACCAGAGCAGAGAGATACACTAATTTCTATATAATAATAACAAATACGAGTTTGAATGTTTTACGCTTTTATCAACATCACAACAGTATGGCACGCGATGCTTCTATTTTCTCCCAAAGAGTCCACCTTTTCGTGCGTCTTCGCTTTGACATTCACCACGGATTCGTGCACGTCCAACAACTTCGCCAAGTTTTTCTTAATCTTTTCTTTGTGCGGCGAAATCTTCGGTCTTTGAGCGATTAATGTGCAATCGATGTTCCCCAACTCGTACCCGGCTTCTTTCATCAATCGAATGGCTTCGTAAATAAACACGTCCGACGTTTGGCCTTTCCATTTCGGATCGTTATCCGGGAACAACTGGCCAATATCCGGCAAACCGAGCGCGCCAGTGATGGCATCTACCACGCAGTGCAACAAAACGTCCCCATCCGAGTGCGCGACGCACCCGCGATCGTGCGGCACTTCGATGCCGCCTAATATCAACTTCAACTCTGGGAATTCCGCAGTGGATTCCAAGCGGTGCAAATCAAACCCGTGTCCGACTCTGTATGGCAGCACCGGCGGTTCCGCAGCCGCTGCTTTGATTTTGTTTCTTATTTTGTTTGTTTTGGTGATGTTTGTGCTGCGTCGTAACTCATTATTCGATCGCGTCGTGCAACTCCTTCCCGAAAAATGATGATGGATAGAAGAAGAAGAAGAAGATATCGTTGTTGTTGAAGTCATCATCATCGTCATCGTCTATAATAGTTTGAAAGTATATTATTCTCTGTTAAACTCTGTTTTCTCCTCTCTTTGATGATGATGTTGATGTTGTTGTTATTATTGTGTCTCTCTCAACAACACACGAAAATCGTCGTCTAATAGGATGATAACACTACTCTTATTGATGTTGTTCCTATGTTCTTCAAGAACAACACAAAAGAGAACTTTGACGTTCTTTCTTTTGTTGTGACTTTTTTGTCTGTCACAAAGGAATTTTTCTAGACTGTTAAACCCTAATGGGGGGAGCTAAGGAGCATTTTGGACCAGAAATTCTCTCTAAATTTCGGATATCTCATGTTTGAGAAGGAAAAAGGGGGGGAAACCAAATTAAGACGAAGATCTTGCAAAAGTGTGCAATAATCCACACATTTCTTTCTGCGCGCGCACATATCAAACTATTATTATAATAAATAAAGAATAATAAAATGTCCACCGGAACTCCGACTTCTTCAGCTGCCGTTGCGGACACCCCTTCCAACTCTCCGTTGCAGCCGGTCATCACCGCCGCTGCGAGAATTAAAGATGTCTCCTTACACGTCTTCTCCCAAAGAAAACCAATGTCAGAAATTCTCGATAGAACGGCGTATTCGAAACCGGCGAGTTTTTCCGACGCCACCAGTCGAATGCAAAAGAACTTGAACTACTTCAAAATTAACTACATGATTGCCACGATGGGGATCTTATCTGCGTTTATTTTGTATCATCCGTCGAGTTTGTTGATTTTGAGCGCAATCTCCGCCGCGTGGGCGTACGTGTTTATGATTCGTCAAGAACCTTTGAAGATTGGCGAACGAGAAGTGTCTTCGAGAGAGAAAATGTTAGGCATGACTGGTTTATCCGCGTTGATTATATTTTTCTTGTCCTCCGCGGGGACGTATATATTCTCCGGGATGGGCGTGGCTTTGTTGGGGATTGGTGCGCACTCTGCGGCGAGAGTGCCGGATGACTTGTTCATCGACGACGCGTCCGAGTCGAACGGGTTCTTTTCGTTTATGATGCCGCCGAGGCCTGGGCAACCTTCTGGCACGATCTAAGTAAGATATGTGCGTGTGCGCGTGTGACAGAGTGAGCTGATATCAGTGTATTCAAATACACGCCGCGCATGTGTATGTTATTACTATGAGAGAAAGAGAGTGAATTATAGAAGAGAACAAGAACGAGAGAATTGAGCGAGAGGAGTGGAAGTAGTACCCCTCTGCGGAAGTGCGCGAATTTACTCTCTCTCTTTCTCGAAGAAGAAGAAGAAGAAGAAGAAGAAGAAGAAGAGATACTATTTAGAAAAAAGAGTTGACGAGATAAAAAGAAAAAGAAACATATGAAACTGTTTGTCGATGCGTTATTAGAGTTGCAGATTGGACGATGATGAATATGACAAATCATTGTTATTGTTGTCATTGAAGATCTCTTTCTCTCTCTCGTGCCGAAGGACGACTGTAACACAAATTATTTACCACACACGTTTGAGATTAGGATTTTATTATTATATATGTATATATGTATATATATACATGGACTTATCCATTTAAAACTATTACTATTACATCTATAATTAAATCCCCGGGCCTCTTCGAGCGTTTGCGGCCAAACGCGCGTCTCTTTCCTTTTCGTATTCTCGATACTCGGCTTGTTGCAAAAACGATTGTTGTTCGGTGTACGTGTTTTTGGACTTTCTGTGCATTTCCAACTCCTCGTCAATCTCCTCGTTCGAATCTTTCACTTTCTTCCAATCCATCTTCGTCTTATCTAGCACGCTCATCTTCTTTGATTTCTCAATCTTGGCAATCAAAGCGTCTAAGCCGCTCATTTTTTGTCCTTTTAGATTTTCCTTTTCCTCGGCCGCTTTCGCCTCTTTCGAGCCCTCTTTGTACGTCTTTTCCACCTCCATGACCATCCCGGCAAAGTCTCTTTTCTCGATCACCGCTTTCAAACCACCGTGGTCTTTTATTTTGTGCACTTTTCTGGACGTTTTCGCCGCCTCCATGGCT
>JACLAA010006289.1_pt1 | contig 64908 bp, 34 predicted proteins | sample 8027891 | NCBI WGS metagenome assembly JACLAA01 (sample SAMN15724900, study PRJNA655200) | protist metagenome | isolation source: fluorescence activated cell sorting (FACS) single amplified genomes of... | place: Spain: Blaines Bay Microbial Observatory, Mediterranean Sea | collected 2016-01-19 | reverse complement strand
AAATCGAATCTCTCTTCGTTACTTCCCTGAAAATCTTACACGCTTTCCCCGAATTCACCACGTCTTCCGCGCTCAGGTGTTTGAAGATGACCTCGATGATTCCCGAGGGAATAAACCTTCCCCCGAACGAATTCAATACCAACAGTTTTTTCTTCTCCTCCTCCTCTTCCTCTTCTCTCTTCTTCTTTTGTTGTTGCGCAATCATCCCGGTCATTAGTTCGTTGGCGAAGAGTTCATCTTCGTCGTCCTCGTCCTCGTCCGACGACGAAGAGCAGGAGGGCCTCTCCTTACTCTCCTCTTCACCCGTGTCCCCTCGCGTGCGACGACGATTCATGCGTGAACACGAGCGCCCGCGACGGAACAAAGTGAGGAAGTCTGAAAAAAGAAGTCTCCTCTCTCGTAGAAATACTCGGTCGTATGGCTTGTTAATTTCCAAAAAAAAGTGGCAAATTGTTTTCCAGAGTATTATCTGTCGTGCACTGTGTGCGGATGACATCCGACCGAGCGATCGACGACGCGATGCGACGTAACGCACGCTCGGAGTTTCTTTCTTTCCATTTTGAACGACACGGCGACGGCAACGACGACGAGTACTAATGAAATGATTCTTAACGAACTCTCTCATCGTCGCGGTGTTGTGACAGCGACAACAACAACAACAACAGCAACTCGTTCTTACCAGCACCATCGTAACAATTTCATACGAAAGAGCAGCAATGGTTCGAAAAGAAGAAGAAGAAGAACTCCATCGTTGCGCGTATCGTTTGCTTCATCATCGACAGATACAGAAGGAAAAATGGTTGGTGGTTGCGAATTTGGTGATGAGGGAGAAGAAACTAAACGAAGAAGGAAGCTAGCGAGAGATTTGGTTCGTAATTTATTGGATGCATCATCATCAGTATCCAATAATAATGAAGAAGAAAGCAAAAGTAATAAAATCAGCGTGGAGGGATGCGAACACATTCCGTGCGAACGACCACCGTTGTCATTATTATCAGGTTCTATGGAACTAACGTATCGAGAAAGACCGGTGCCAGATGTAGAAAATGCCTTCATGCACAAATGTCAATTAGTTTCGTCTCCTTCGTCGCCGTCATCTATGGTACGAAGATTCAGGTGTAGAAAAGCGAACAAGTACATCGCGCATTTGTTTTCTCAGATTGCGAAGCATAGCGGTGGGGCGGATATTCAGCTTTCTCGTTTCGATTTGTTTCATGCACACATTTTCAAAGATAAAGATGTCGTTGGTATTTTATTTCATGCGAAAGAGTACTGTCGCTTCGACGAGAATGCTTTTAACGTGAACCTTGGGTATTGTCAACAATGTAGCCATCTTGAATACGACGCGAAGAAAATGGAGAAGAGAAACATTTTATGGATAGCTTCTCTCAAAGGAGGAGGAGGAGGGGGAGGAGGAGGAGGAGAAAAAGAAGATGTAGTGTATTCCATGGCAGTTCTCGATACCTCTCACCACTCCCTGCTCCTCTTCCCAGGTCAGTCAGATTTTCATACCATATACGAAGGAGACTTTGGCGACATTCTAGGTGACGTGTTCTACTTCGACGCGTTGAAAAATCGGAAACCTCAAGAGCGAGTTATTGTTGCATCATCTACAAAAAGCTAAAAATAGAAAGAGTACAAGAAAAAGATTTGACCACAGCGCAACATAAAATTTTTTGTGGCGCGTAACTGATTACACGTGTAGTAATTATGGCTCGTTCGCTTCTCGACGTCGTGCACAAAAGTATCAAAAAGGCAGGTTTTGATGCTTATGAGCCATCAGATGTGCCATTTCGCGCGCTCATTCTCGCAAAGATTGCTGAAAATGAAGAGAAAGGAGACATGGATAATGTGAAGACCGTTTTCGAGAATAAAATACTATCTGAAAGTAGAATGAACGGCGCGAAAGAAACGGGAAGAGCGTTCATATACACTGAATCTCGCATACTGTGTGCACTAGTTGATTCTTCAGCCATCCATATACGAAATATACTCAGCCGCATGGAAGAATTTTGCCGTGTTAGCGGTGGTCAAAACATATTTTATTTTGCAAGAGTTTTGAGCATTCACAAAATTCCGCCTTGTCAAAGTAAAGACTCCTTTCGAGATTATCAGACGAAAGTAGTCACTAAATTCGCTCAAGAACAAGAACAAAAGCGTCAAGAGCAAGAAGAGCAACAGGCAATCGTTGAAGAACAAGCGCAAAATTTATCAATGAACATAGAAGAAGACGAAGCGTCTGAAACATCGTCTCTCGATGAAGAAGAGAAAGAGGAAGACCAAAAAGGAGTTGCCAGAGCTACGTGTATTGAAACTTGTGTTGGTCTGATTTCAGACATACTCGCGAAAAAATCAAGAATAGGTCCAATGAATTACGATTTCGATAGTTTACTAGAATCCGAATTCATACCTACGCTCGAGGGGTATCTGAACCTTTTCGAGAGTAAATGTACAATTCTAAACAGAGACGACGATTTCATCTTTCCTCTTGTATCATAAAATTAGGTTACCGCAGTGTATATCATGTTACTTCTTATGCATTGCGTCTCTCTATTCTTTATTGTTATTACATTGAGCGATTCTTACACCCTTGCCGATGTTTCTCTCTTTCTACTAACATGTATGTGTTAACTTTCTTGTCTCACTTTTCATTCTATTTTGTCTATTTCAACTTAATCTCCATCAATCGTTCTTGCAAATAATCGTCCGAACTGATCGGTTCAGGGTACCTGTTCGGTCTATCGTTCGAGATGCACGACTCTAACGTTTCAATCACGTAATCTGGATTTGGATGCAAAAAATATGGCATCGAAAATCTGGGAATGTGCGCTCTCTCCTTCGGAGGATTGACCACTCTGTGCGTTGTACTCGGCAAGACGTGATTGGTCAACCTTTGTAACATATCGCCGATATTGCATGTTACGCACCCTGGTGCCGGGTTCACATCCAACCATTTTCCATCCTTCCTCAAGATTTGTAATCCACCTTCATCGGCTCCCAACAATAACGTAATCAAGTTAATATCCTCGTGTGCCCCAGCTCTGACATGCCCAGCAGACTCTTCCGCGATGGGCGGGTAGTGGATGATTCGCAGAATAGAGTTCCCCTCGTCCACCTTGTCATCGAAGAAATGTCTATCTTGCTTCAAATACACCGCTAACGCTTGTAAAACTCTGTTCCCGAGTTCATCTAAAGCGTAAAAAATGTGTTTCGCAGATGTGGTAAATCCTTCTACTTCATCCACCTCTAAATTTGGTAGCATAAACTTCTCAAACTTGTGTCCTTTAGGCAAGTCGCGTCCCAAGTGCCAAAACTCTTTCAAATCCGACTTGGTCGCTCCTTTCGCGGTCTCTCGGCCAAATGCGGTGAATCCTCTCGCCCCAGCTTTCCCTGGTAAGTGATACTTCTCCTTTTCTTCTTGACTCAAATCTTCAAAAAAATGTTGCGATAACCGAAAAGCTCGTTCGATTTCCGTTTGTGCCACCCCGTGATTTTCCAAGATGACGAACCCGTATTTCTCGTACGCCTCGCCGAGTTTGCTCACGAACTTATCGAAATCTGTTTCGTATAAAGTCAAGGAGACCGTCGGGACGAACTCATCGTCAACGACGGTCATTTCGTTCGTTCGTTCTTCTTCGTTCTCTCTATCCTTTTGTTTCTTTTTTGGCGCCACACGAAGGAAGTGGTGTCGAGTCCTCTTTTCAAAATAATGTCGAAATTTAGGCTTTACGATTTGCGTCTTTTTTGTATCTTCTTCCCTTCGTCTTGTGCTTGTGGACGTCTCTTCTGCCTTTTTTTTTTGCTCCGCGTCAAGAGTTCTTATCCAAGCCAAAAAGGGCCGACCAACGAGAGAGCGTCCATCACCGCACGTCTCGTCGTCAGAAGAGGACACACAGCTCGCGTCCATTCAAAATACTCTACACGAGGGCACTCACACCCACACCCACACGCGCCTACGTGGTCTATTCCGATGAGCGTAACGATCGTTTCAGCCGTATCGACGGCAGCGACTGCGGGACTGGCGACGTCGTCGCGAAGACGACGAAATTTCGTGGCGGCTTCGGCCTCCTTGGCTTCGTCTTGTTCTTCATCACGTCCGACCACTCGTCGGAGAGAAGAACAAAATCAACGACACATCAGCAGTAATAATGAAACTACTACTCACAGTAATACCAGAAGAGGCGACCTTCTCGTGACCAACGCGGTGGCTGGGCCGGCGCCGGATTTCTTAGTCGCCAAACTCGACGCGAACGAAAAGATGCACAAGGAGTTGATGGACAAGTTAGCTGACCCAGTGGTCCAAGGGGATTCGAAAGAATTTCAAAAGGTGTCCAAAGCTATGGGGACATTGCAAGATGTCGTGCAAACATATCAGAAATACAAGCAGTGTTTAGAAGGGAGCGAAGAGGCGAAGGCAATGGTAAAAGAAGCCGCCGGAGATGACGAGATGGTCGCCATGGCAAAGGAAGAGGCAGATAGTTTGATGGAAGAAGCGGAGAACTTAGTCGACCAGTTGACGTTAGCTTTGTTACCGACAGATCCGCTTGACTCAAAGAATATCATGTTAGAAATGCGTGCAGGAACCGGTGGCGACGAGGCAGCTATTTTTGTTGGCGATTTGCACAGGATGTATACAAGATTCGCGCAAACGGAAGGGTGGAAAATGGAGACGGTGTCATCCTCATCTGGTGACTTTGGCGGATATAAAGAAATCGTAGTTGAAATTAAAGGCGAAAACGTGTATTCGCAGTTGAAATGGGAGGCAGGTGTCCATCGAGTGCAAAGAGTTCCGTCGACAGACGCTCAGGGTAGAATCCAAACGTCGACGGCAACCGTTGCTGTGATGCCAGAAGCGGACGAAGTTGAAGTTGAAATCAAAGATGAAGACTTAGAAATTCAAACCGCGCGCTCTGGTGGAGCGGGTGGCCAAAACGTGAATAAAGTCGAAACGGCAATTGATATGTTCCACAAACCGTCCGGTATTAGAGTCTTTTGCTCTGAGCAACGAACGCAGTTGAAGAACCGCATTCGAGCGATGCAAATTTTGAGGAACAAGTTGTTCGAGATACAATTAGAAGAAAGAAATAAAGAAATAGCGGGGGCGAGAAAGGCGCAAGTTGGTTCTGGGGCGCGATCAGAGAAGATTCGTACGTACAACTGGAAAGATTCGAGAGTTTCTGACCACAGATTGCAAAAGAATTTCCCACTCGAAAACTTCATGAATGGTGAAATCAAAGACTCCATCGCATCCTGTCAGTCCCTCGAGCAACAAGAACGGTTAGAGGAGTTGAACGCTGAATTGATGGCAGAAAAGTAATGATATGGATGAATGATTTTAATTATTATGATGCAACAATCCGAACTCTCTTCTTCCCATCTCTTCCCATCGCCGGTATTTTTAGAATCGTGCTTTTTTTTTTCTCCCAAATCAATGAATAAAAAAACTTCGAAGTTTGACTCACTCTCTCCTTTTTAAAAACAAACACCATCGGCATGGAAGATGTTTCAACGAACGAGACTCGCTCGCTCCGGGTAAATTTGAAGCGTAACTATGGTTTAAACAGCATCAAGCGCGACAACGTCACCTTCGTCGACGACGAAACCGTCGCGTTCTTCGTTGGAAATTTGGTCCAGTTTTTGCACATAAAAAATACGACCGCTAAAGAAGACGACGACAATTTCTTCATGCGCTCGCGTCGATTGCGAGAGATTGGAGCGATTGCAGTGCATCCAGAGCGAATAGCTTTTGCTCTCTGCGAAGGTGAGGCAGGTTGTGTGAACGAGAAGAAGGGGGACGAGGAAGAAGATGAGCGGGCTTGCGTCGACGTGTACGAGTATCCGTCTCTCGAGTTGAAAAAAACTTTACGAGGGGGTGCGAAATCAAAATACGCACTAGCTAAATTCTCACCCGACGGCACCATGTTAGCAACGGTGTCGAGCGAGCCGGATTATTTCTTGACTATATGGGACTGGGAAAATGAATCGTCTATTTTACGTTGCAAAGCATTCTCTCAGGAAGTTTTCGGTTTATCTTTCTCGCCATTCGTATATGGTCAGTTGATGACGTGGGGGATCGGTCACGTAAGATTTTGGAAGATGGCTGATACTTTCACCGGATTAAAGTTGCAAGGATCCCTCGGGAAATTTGGGGCGGAGCCATTGTCGGATATTTGCGCGACGTGTGAATCAGACGATGGAAAGATAATTTTTAGTGGGACAACCTCTGGTGCGATATTGGTGTGGAGTGGCGGATTGATCGAAGCAAAGTTTTGTATCGACGAGGAGATTACGTGTCACGATGGGGCAATAAACTCAATGCATTGGCGCAAAATCTCAGTAGAAAATGAGAAAGACCAACAAGACCAACAGGAGCGTATGCAGCTTATTACTGCGGGAGAAGATGGATATGTGCGAGCATGGGATGCGGATGAAATTTGGAACATAGTGCAGACACCAGAGACACCGTTCTTGCAGAAGATCAAGCCTATATTCGAGTATAATCTCGGGAATACAGTGAAATGTATGAATTTAATTGTCAGCGGTGATAATAACAACAATAAGCTCGTCGTTCAGAACGCTTGTGGTAGTTTACTCGAATTAGACCTTTCCGATGGAACACTGCGAGAAATTTTTGAGGCACACTCAGGAGCGATTGCAGGATGCGACGTCTCCTTTGTCAGCCCACATTTTTTCACAACCGGCTACGATAAAACGGTTCGATGCTACGACTACTCTCAGTGCAAGCTTCTTTTCACGTCCAGATTTCAAGCGAGAGGGACCGTTTTAAAAGTCTTTCCGAAAGTAGTCGATACATCCTCGCGGTTGATTTTAGTTGGTTTTAACGATGGTGTAGTTCGCGTGCTCTTACGAACTGAAGCGTCTTTTACAGTTTTAGAGAGCGTGAAACCGCACACAGACGCAATCGTCTCGATAGATTGGAATTCAGATGGATACAAATTTGCGACTGCTTCCAAAGATAAAACGATATTCTTGTTTAACGTGGAAGCGAAAGGAAAGCTTGCGCCAATTGGTTTTGTTCGACTCGATAAAGTTCCGAAGCATATCAAGTACGATAAGTCAAATAGTACCGCTGACAAAAATGTCATAGACGTTTGGTTTCAACAGAGCGTTGACGTGGTTCGCCTTCTTTTGACAAAGTTACCGAAGATTAGTACGGATACTTTCGAGCTCGAGGGCTGTTTCATATCAAAGAACGAAAATATCTCTATCGAAGGAGTGTGTTGTTCGCAAACCTCACATTCTGGAAGGTTTCTTGTTCAAGGGTTTTCAAATGGTTCTTTAATGTTGCGTATTTTGAATCAGAATGAAGGAGACGAGAAGAAAGGAGAAGAAGACGAAGAAGCTGCTGCCGATGAAGAAGTTTGGGTTGAAAAGAAGGTTCACACATCAAAAATTACAGGCGTAGCTATAACGTACGACGATCGATATCTCGTGAGCGCGAGCGAAGATGGTTCGTTGCTTTTGTTTGAGTTGAAATCAAAGCATGGCACATTTGAAGTAACAGAAGAAGTGGATGAAAATTATTTGGAATACGGGAAGCCCATTACTGAAGACATCGAGATTGACGAGTTTCCTTCTTTAGAACAAGCGAAAATTTTGGCGAGAGACTTGCAAATTTCCAACAACGCCGAGAAAACGAGAAAGCGAACATTAGATAAATTGAACGGGCTTCGCAAAGATTTTAAGTCGTTAGTGGAAGCAAACAAACAGTTGAGAAGTGACGACATGCTCCCCGAATCTGCTTTTGAAGTGGATGCTGATCTTCTTGGTATCATCGAAAAGAAAACAGCTATCAATATCGAACATGCCAAGAGAGAAATGGCTTGGAGACTTGAGCGTGCTGAGATTATTTTAGGAAGACTTGAAAAGCGATACTGCGACGATGTTGAAGCTACTTGTGAAGAAATGCACGCGCGATTTGATGAAAATATCGATGATGAAGCCACCACGAGTCGATATGAATTTTCGTGCAAGTCGTTTAGTTTGTTGAAAGAGAACTCCGATGAGAATGAAGATGAGGATCAATATTTTGACGAAAGAGGCGTACTACCACCACCCGGGGATGCCTCGATAATTTCCGATGAAACTTCAACAATCACATCAAACGTTGATGCCCCAAGAGTGAGCGATATTTACGAAGAAAATAGCAGAGAAAAGAGCGATCTCACGTCTCAAGAGATACGAAGAATAGAGCGTAAAAAACGATCAGAAGAGATGGCTGCGTTTGAGCTCACGAAACCAATCGACGTGTCCGAAACGAACATCGAAGAAGATTTAGAAATTATCGAAGCTCGCAACCGCATCAGTGATTTCCCGTTGAAATCGGATCCTCTGGCAATGATAGTGAAGGAGAAGCGAGCAAATGTGGAATTGAAAGACGATGCGTTGACTCGAGTCAATGCAAAAATCCGAGAAATAAAAGTTGCCTTCAATGCAGAGTTTCAAGCATTAAAAGACGAAAGTGCAACAATGCCAAATGAGGAATATAACGATAAATTACGTAACCTGTGCGTTTCGAAAGCGACAGCGGAGCGAAAGTGCAAATCTCTCGAATTGCAAAGATTCATTCTCGAGCGTGAACTAGAAATAATCGAGAAGAAACACGACGCAGGTGATAAAGCCTCAGAGAAGAAACTTCATGTTGCAGAAGAGAACATGAGAGCAAAGAAGGCGACGGTGAAGAACCACACAAAGCGATACAAAGAATGCGAGACTTCCCTGATTCACGCTGATAATGCCTTGCAGAATTTGATGAAACTGTACGAAAACAGTTTGCCCCCAGGTGTGCCAAGAGCGAAACTGTTTAAAGTTTTTATGCGGGGACATGAAAATGCAATCGAAGAAAAATGCCCGACTGGATGCGAAGAAGACGTGTACGAGAGAGTGTTACAGTTACGTACAAAGCGTCGCGAGCTCGAAACGACAAAAGTTGAAGCTATGAAAGAGTCTGAGGAAGCAAAGACATGACAGCTGAGAAAGAAGCGTTCGAGAAGAAGAAACAAGCCGATCTGAACGAATTAGAAATATATGTCACTCTGAAAGCGCACGAGGTTTCTTCATTTTAACGTAGACTCGACGGATACCGTTTCGACTGTGAAACTGGGATCTGCCGAAAACGGTTTGGTTTTCGCGAACTCGGCAATTGAGGAGTTAAAGCGTGAAATTGAACATCTGAATGGTGAAATATCATCCCTTAAAAAGTCACAGCAAGAACTGAAGAAACAAGTGGCGGCTTTAGAGATTGAGCGAGAAGAAGAGGAAGTGAAAGAACGCGACTTGGAGGCGAAGGAAATAGACGTCCAGATGCGGAAATTTGGTCAAATTGTCGATTTGGATGCGTTGGATGCCATGGCAAGAGAAGCGAGAGGAGGCGAAGAATTGAAGATTAAATTAAGAGCCCAGGAAACATATCACGCGAAAGAAGCTGCGGAGTGGATAAAGGCCATCCAGCAAAGTAACGACGAGTACACTGCACTCATTGAACAGCACACTATGCTTTTGCAAAAAATAGCCATCTCGAAAAGAGCGCTGCTGACAAAAAAGAGAGGCACAGTCGCATGACATAATTTTTAACCAGGTACGGTTTATAATGACTACAATGTACCATGGTACCGTACCATTGGTATGGTACCATACCATACAAGAATAATGTTACATCTATTCTACAACAATCTATCATAAGAGTGAAACAGAAGGGGGGTCTGTGGGGGTACCATCATGCAGTATGTTTTGTCCTCCTTCCCCAGAAGTTAAGTCTTCAAAGCCAGCGAACGCATTGTTTTGAGGTTGTTCTTGTTGCTCGAACACTTTCATCCGCTCCGCCATGCTCACCTCTACTTTTTGTTGCTGCTCTTGTTGACTTCCTTCTTTTACTTCCTCTTCTTTTTCCACGATCGTTTTCATCGTCATACGCGTCGTCTTCAATGTCATATTTTCTTCTTCTCCTTTCGTTTTTGGCATCCCCCCTCCGAATGCAGTCGCCACCGCGGCTTTGAACTCTTCGTCCGTAAGAGACAGAAATTCCAAAGCAGAAGATTTCTGTTGTTGTTGAACATTTGTTGTTGCCGTCGATTGAAGAGGAGGAGGAGGAGGAGGAGGAGGAGCTGTTACTTCTTCTTTCGCATTCTCAAAGTCGCCGAAGTCGTCGTCGACACCATCAACTGACATTATTTTATTTATTCTCTTCTTCTCTCGCGCCAAGAAATATGCAGCGGTGCTTGAGTGAGAGAAGAGAGAGAGAGAGAGAGAGAGAGAGAGAGTGTGTGTGTGTGTGAATAAGCCCGCCCGCGCGGGGGGTGGAACAAGAACTTTTTCTCTGAAGAGAAGAGAAGAGAGCTCCTCCTTGCACGTATTGTTTTTTTCGTTTTCGTTCTTCATTCCGCCGACGCGTGAAAAAACACGCAGAGGAGTGGATTTTATTTTAGAGAGAGGGAAAGAGAGACGGAGTGAGAAGGAGAGAGATAGAGAGAGATAGAGAGAGATAGAGAGAGAGAGAGAGAGAGGAGAAGAGAGAAGATGACGGACACGTGGCAACTGAGCGCGGTCGCGAGTTTAGTCGAAGACATCGACAAGAAAATTCTCGTCGTCTTACGAGACAATTCGAACATTGTTGGGACGTTGCGATCGTTCGACCAGTTTGCGAACATCGTGTTAGAAAACGCCGTCGAACGAATGATCGTCGGGACACACTATTCAGACGTACCTCTAGGGTTGTACATCGTGAGAGGAGAAAATGTCGTTTTGATGGGAGACATAGATGAGGCCATCGAGTTGAAAGGATTGACGTGGGTAGAGAACGATGAGATTAGACGAATGAAGGATGCGGAAATGGAAGCGGACAAGATGCACGGGTTGATTGCGAGGAATTTGGACATGTTGTTAGACGACTAAAATGCATTCAATGTCTCAATCTTATAAAGAAGGGTAAGTAGCGCTCTACGCGCGCGTTTTCTTGATTCAGAATGTATATATATATATATATATATCAGAACATGAAGCTGTGATGGACAACATACCATGCTAATACTGATACTCATCTTTTACAAGATGTTGTAAATGTAAACCGATCGATAGGACTGAGCTTTGTGCTGTTATATATATATATATATATATATCCTGTTAGTAGCTGCAATGATGAACTTGCATGTGGAAGTGCTCGTGGCGATCTTCTGTGAGCCAATGATAATAACCAATGGATCCTTCAGAGCAGATTTGTACATTTGTGTTTCGCTCGTTATATTTTGCGGGCGTTGTTTTACTCAGTAATCTGACTCATATCTCTCCTTTTCTCAATACACAAGTACGGGGCAGGACAAAAAAGAAGAAACGATAGGATTCACATGAAAAAGGAGCGCTTTTTGAAGTTCCGTGAATTCTCATACTAATACTAATGCAAGAATAGGTTCATGAGCATTTGTTGTATCTGATAAAAATTACAAGCAATTCGTACAAATTTTACAATTTAGTTTTCTCTGGGTAGCTCGCCATTTCGGCAACTCCACACATGCCCGAAGGACTTTCAACATCTCTTGCGATTCTGATGTAGCCTCCTTCTCCCCACTGCTCGCTCCATGAGTTTTTAATCTTCCAATATTTCTTTGTCGCACCCGGGATGATGACGTTTGAGCTGTTATGATCGATGCCATAGCCAACGACTAAAACGCCATGGTCCAGCTGTGTGCCGCAATCTTCGGCGTGATACACGCCTCCTCCGTATAATTGGAAAGATCGTTGGTCGGCTTCAATCGCAACCGAGACGGGTTGTTGCGACACAGCTTTCTTTAAAGCAGATTCGTCGTTCGATGGCACGTCATTAAATCCATCGATCGAGGCAATGTGCAACGAAGTCTTCCTCGTCTTGCACTCGTCGAAAGAAGCCTTATACCGGTACTGATTTTCGCTATCAACGCCTCCGTTTTCAATGATCCACTCAAAAGCGTTATCCATCAAACCACCATTGCAGCCTTGATTACCTCCTTCCCTCGCGCACGATACCAATTCTTGTTCGGATAAAGAAACGAGCTTGCCGGTTCTAATCGCGTTAATGCCTTCCACTGCTCCAATAGCGGAAAATGCCCAACACGACCCACACGAGCCTTGATTTTTCGGCGTCGTAACGACACCTTCATCGACCCAGTCGATAGACTCCGGCGCTTCAACTCCTTCGTATTCCCACAAGGTGACATCTTTCGCAGTATCCTTGTCATCGGAATCTTTCTTTCGCCATAAAGATTTCTTAAACCCGAGCATCTTTTGGTATTCCTCTCTCGTGTGCGCGGCAAACTTATTCATCTCAACGTAATGCGAGACTTTCCCAGCAGCATATTTTGCGTTGTGTTCTAACACGAACAAATAATTCTCTCCAAAAACCTTCATTCGTTTCAATCGTTCTTTTGCGTCTGTGATTTCTTTGTCGTGTTTCACCAACCACGCGTCAAAGGCGTCCTCGATTTCACTTTGCAGCTTATCGTTTCGTAAGACCAAGTTGACTTTATTCTCATTGGTATCGGGTTCGAGATGAATGGCTGTTGTCGTCGTCGAGAGAAACGAGAGGGAAAGAGTCGCCGTCGTTGACGTTAGAAGGAAAAAGTACGAGAAGAAAGAATGAAATTTAGTCATCTTATCGTTCTTTCTGTTCAAAATACAGTTGTCAATGGAGGTGCCCTCTCGATTAAGAACTGTTTTCTTTCTTTTTCTTCTTCGAGCGCGATCAACGCGCAAACGTTAAGTGGTACAGGAAGAGGTGGACGTCTCCTTATCACTATTATCCTTATTATTCTCCTCTTCTTCTTATGTGTGTGCCGTGCTCACGTAGTACGCGTCGCAACGAAAACAAAGAGAGAGTAGTGAGTGACGATTTTAATTTTTTCGTTTTTTCTCTTTTTCTTGACGCGACGTAAGAGATGGAAATTTGGCCCTCGCCTCGCTTGTCCTCTTTTTTCTTGAAGAAAAAAAGAGAGACACATCACACAACAGAAGTTCGTCGCAGAACCTGAATAGAGAACGAAGGTACGCCGCGATTTTTTGCAATTCTTTTTTGTGTTGTTAGCGCGCATGCGGTGGAAAAGTACATCTCGAACGGGACGATATCGTCGATTGGAACGCGTTCGATTCGCAAGCGTGGATACGAACGGACGATTTTCGTTGTTTTCGCGCGTAATTTTTTTTGACCCTTTTAACACGAGAAGAGGCTGAATGTGCATCGGAAATGTCCGGGTATTGGGCGAATGCGAAAACATGCGTCGAGGTTTAGAGCGATAAATGTAACATTTGAATGTGTTTACGTTTGATGAGACGCTCATGTCTGTCGACTATTGCGTTTGTGTGTCTCCGAATCGGGCGCGTTCGAAATGCATTTTTGGAACCCAAAAATGGGAGAAAAAGAGAGAGCTCTCTTTCAAAGCCTTTACTCGTTTGATTTATGGCAGTTATACTCACCTCTACTTCTTCCTCTTCTTGAATTAAAAGATGCCGCCTAAAGCGCCAGAGTCAAAGGCCGCGAAGTTAGCGAAAGCTGCCGCGGGGGGTAAAGCCAAAAAGAAGAAGTGGTCCAAAGGGAAAACGAAGGAGAAGGCTCAAAACCAAGTCTTGTTTGAACAATCCACTTACGATAAGTTGCTCTCGGAAGTCCCAAAATACAAGATGATCACCGTGTCCATCTTGTGCGATCGCTTGAGAATTACGTGCTCGTTAGCCAGAAAGGGTATTGCTATCTTGGTTGCCAAGGGTTTGATTAAGCCTGTTATCAGACACTCTCAGCAAGATGTCTATACCCGCGCGATTGCGGAAGCTTAAGCAAATATACTACATTTATTATTAGTTGGGTTAGAAAACGTAGCATAAAGAAGACCATTATTATGTGATTAATACATATCATACTATATATAATCGTTCGTATACAATACATCATCCTATACGCAGCTCTCCTCTTTTTTGCTCCAGGCTTGGATTTATATTTCACTTTATGTGTAAGTAGCGAAACGTCGCCTGTTTTTTCCAATAATCATCTTTCATTAAAAAAAGTTGCCTCCTTGGCAGTTCGTCGCTAATGTCACGAGGAGTCATTCAACCCATCGCATTTGTTGCTCCACTCCGAAGGTTTACTCCTTGTCCTCGTTCTTCTCGTATACACACAAATGCACGGGCATCCATTAGTCCTGCGACCACTTCTTCCAAAAGTAGTTGGGATGGACGAGTTTTATCTAAAGAGGCGGACGAATGGACGTGGAATCTAACGGAAGAGGAAAATGAAGAGATAGAACATGCTGTGAGACACTTCAGGGCGACAAATTTGGATGTTATCGATGTTACCGCGGAGACATTCCCGTTGAGTTCGTTGTTTCAAAACAAGGTACTAGCGATGAGAGATGAAATCATAGAAGGGAGGGGCTTCGCAGTGCAACGAGGCCTCCAAATTGAACGATATTCGAATCAAGATATCTGCACGATATTTTGTGCATTAGGGAAAATAATGGGCATACCAGTGAGTCAGAATAAATTCGGACACGTGTTAGGGCACGTTTATGATTTGGGAAATGATCCACGCTCACCGCAAACGAGATTGTATACAACTAATGCGGCTCAACCTTTTCATACCGATTCATCGGATATTGTTGGATTATTGTGTATTAGAAATGCAACCGTAGGTGGTGACTCGCAGTGGGTGTCTTCTATTCGTTGCTATGAGGAAATAAAAAAAGAGAGACCAGATTTAGCTGCAATTTTGATGCAACCATTTTTTGTTTCTCGCAAAGGCGAGATACCACCGGGATGTGAGGCTACGTATGAGATGGCCGTGTTTCACGAAGTAGAAGACGATCGAACGGGCGAAAAAAATATAGTCGGTATATATGATCGTTCCTTTATAGACGCAGCACAGACGATAGAGGGAACTCCAAAATTGACTAGTTTACAAATCGAAGCATTAGATTACCTCGATGCGCTCTGTGTAAAGTTGCAGATTGAAATGCGCTTACTTTCTGGAGACATCCAATGGCTGCACAATCACACCACTTTCCATGCGCGCAGTGCTTTCAAAACCGAAAGTGAGTTACCGAGACACTTGCTACGCCTTTGGCTTTCGCCCGAAAACGGAATTAAGCTCCCCAACGCTTTCAAAACGAGATTTAATACTACTGAAAGATGGAGTCCAAACAGAGGTGGCATCCAAACCGAGGATGATGTGAAACTCGTGTGCCCATTAGAACCGTAGAAGAAAAGAATCATGTATTGAAATAGATCAGTACCGGTACCAGTACCAGGTAGCAACGATTCATCTTTGTTTGTTTTATGTCACGTCAATCGTAATATTATTATGGCTGTAACTCATTGTTGAAAAATATTGATATTTGAAAAGGCAACAATTTTGTATGTCCGAGGAAAGGCAACACAAAAAAGAAGAAACACGAAAATGTCGACGAGTGGCGGTAATGGTGGTAAAACCATTATCGCCACCACGGCAGCTGTTGGTGCGTTAGTCGCCACCGTCAGCGCCGTTTTTGCGTACACCAATAGCGCCGAGTACCAGTCTTCTTCGTCTTCTTCGAATAATTGGAAAAGGAAGTTTCTCGATTCGTTTTTAACGACCTCTTCTTACGTGACAACCAAAACGAGTCAAATGAAATCGGAGCATCGAAGAAGAGAGAAGAAAATGCTCACAACTCAAATCTGGTTCGCCGGATGCGATGAAGATGGAAGAATTGTCAATCCGGAGGCCATGAGGAAGATTATCATCGAAGGCGGCATCGAGTCCTCTTTACGACAGGAAGTGTATCCGTTTTTATTGAATATTCGCGACCCAAATGACTCTGCAGTGGAGGTTGAACAGGCGAAACAGATGCGGAAAGTGAAATATGACGCGTTAAGGAAGCGGTGTAAAGAGCTTGAATTGATGATGAAGAGTGGAAAGGCGTATAGTAAGGACTCGTTACCACCGAGAGATCTGGGTGTCTTCACAGAAAATGCGCCAGTTATCAAAGCGGATGCGCCAAGAACGACTTTTGTGTACGGAGAATTCGCGGCAATGTATGATGCGTGCGATGACACGAACGCCGCTGCACTATTAGAGAAAGATATAAACGTGAATTGTAGTGGTGATAAAAGGGATAAGAAGAAAAAATCATGGGAAGTAGCGCAGACGGAGCGATGTCAAAAAATCTTGGAAGCTTTCGCATTATACGATACAACAATCGGGTATTGTCAAGGAATGAATGAATTGGCGGCTGGATTTTTACGGGACTGCGTGGATGAATCCGAAGCATTTTGGTGCTTTGCGCATTTCACTTCCGGAGCGTTTAGAAGTCATTTTGTCATCTCCGGACACGCGCATTTAGACGGGGGTATTTCAGAACGTTTACTGGCTTTGTCAACAATTTTGCAAATTTGCGATAAACCGCTTTGGAAACATTTACACTCGTTAAATAGCGAGAACTGTATGTTTGCATTTCGATCGGTCGTTGTGTTACTTTCTCGCGAATTGGACGTCTCTTCCACGATTTTCCTTTGGGATGTTTTGATGGCGACGAGAGATTATGCGCCGACGGTTGAAGCGACGGCGATGTCAGCGGCTGCCGCGGTGTACGAAGAACGAAACAACTCACAATTCGATGGCGACTCGGATATATTGGAGGTTTTGACGGTCGGTGGGGGACGATTATTTTTACATGTCGTAGCTGCTGCGTTTCTAGAGATGCGACATAGCGTGTTTTCATGCAAAAATTACGACGATTTGTTGCAATTGTGTAACCAAATGCCAGCGCAGCAGTTCAGTGTTTCGAGACTTTTGGAAAAAGCGAAAGTGTTGCTCGGAAAAACAAGGGGCGTTGGCGAAGCGAAAGTTTCCCAAAACGTGGCGGCAGCCACGCTCTTTTAGTTTCAAAATAGCAGAGATACAAAAGCGTTGTACGGTAATAATCAAGTAAAGTAGTCATCATAGTTATAAATAATTAACCGCTTTGTCGCCTACCGCATATTCTCCCTGTATATCTGTTGGGGAAACTTTGGATCCCTTTCCAGGAATGCCGGACATATCAACGCATCTCACCTGACCCAACTCAAATGGATAATCTAAGTGGTGTCTCCCTAAGTCAGTTCCATATAACGCCGCGCAAAAACATGACAAAGTATCCGCATGCGAGACCAGCACTATATCCGTGCCGAAATACGATGCCTCTAATCTCGTAAATGCCTCCAGTGTTCTTCTATACAAATCTCTCACCGACTCTACGCTCGCAGATGGCTGCAAAGAGTCCGATACCGGTGGAGGCGTCGATAACGGATCTCTCAAATCGTTTTCCCAAACTTCTTTCCAATTGGATCGGTCCTGGAAATCTAAACTTCCCATTTTCCTCGGGTCCAACAAACCGCTAAACTCCGTCCTAACTTCGCTAAACAACAAACCCAAGTCTTCTCGCATAACCAACGCCGTTTGGAACGAGCGTTGAAAATTACTCGTATATAACCACGACGGACTCCCGTCATACTCCTCCAAAATTATTCTCGCAGCCTCGTGCACTTGCTCCACGCCTTTTGCCGTTAACCCGTACGTAGTGTCATATTTATAGCTTGGATTCGATAATATCTGATTTCTAACGTCTAGAGTAGATTCGCCGTGCCTGACTAGAAAGTAACGATTATGAAGTCTACTTGGTAAATCAATAAACGCTTTCGCTTCTTCGTTATCGTCATTAATACTTTTCTCGTAACACTTCGTTCCTAAAACCAATCCACTCGCCGCTAATAGCGCTTTCCTTCGATGGATTACTTTAACTGCCTCACCCTCATCGTCACTTCCAATCGACGAACACGAAGCGCCTCTCGAACTCCATCGACGACGACGATCATCTCGTCCTACTCCTCGACGTTTGTTTACGCATCGCGTCCCTAAAAATGCAGTATTGCTCGTTCGCGTTGCAACTGTCGTGGCCGTCGTCGTCATCGATCGGTGTACACGTGACGCGTTGTTTTTTTGAAAAAGAGATGGGATAATACGTAGATACATAAAGCGCAAAGCACGCTTTGGTTCGAAGACGCGTCATCGCGTGTGCGCCACAACACCTTTCACACACACACAACGAACGGAGATTTTGTCTCTCTTTTTTTTTTCTTTTTTTTCTCTCTCTGCCATCTGCCATCTGCTCTCTCTCTCTCTCTCTCTCTCTCTTTTCTTCTCTGCTTCACAGAAAAAACTCTCGCAATTTAAAACGATATTTAATAACAGCAACAGCAACAGCAATCACAATCACATGGGGAAGAAACGACAGCCATCGGTCGAGGACGAAGAGGAGGAAGAAGAGAAAGGGCTAAACATGGAAGAGTTTGAAGAGTCAGAGTCAGACGAGTACGATTCAGATGTGCGTTTTATTGTTGAGTGAATTTTATGAGGAGCAGCCGCCATTGCTCTCTCTTTGCGTTAAAGCTCTTTCTTTCTCTCTCTCTCTCTTTCTCTCTCATTCGATGTGTACTCGTATCATTCACAGCACTTGCACTAACTCCTTTCTTCTTTATTATTATTGAACTTACACAAAACAGGAGGAACTCGAAGCGGAGATGAAAGCGTTAGAAAGCATTCAAGCAGATCGACGAAAACAACAACACTCGAATCACCCCTCGCACTCTTCTCATAACGCGAATAAAATTTTCGTCAACAACAAGGCAGGATTGAAGCAGTCATTGGAAGATTTTCAGTGGACAAACAAAGCAAAATGGTTTGACCATCTCGTCATCGTCGGAGAGAATAGAGAGGAAAAGTTAGAAACCGTAGATGACGATCTCACCCGAGAGACGTTCTTTTATGAACGGGCATTGGAGTCGGCGAACCAGGTGGTGAAGAAATTGAAAAAGCTCGGGGTACCAGTGAAGAGACCGCACGATTATTACGCAGAGATGGTCAAATCGGACGAGCACATGAAAAAAGTCCGCTCTGAGTTGATGTATGAGCAGCAACAGTTAGAAATTAGAGACGAGAGACGAAAGACGAGAGAGGCGAAGAGATACGGTAAGCAAGTCCAAGCTGAAAAAGTGAAGCAACGGACGCTGGCGAAGAAGGAAGCGATTAAGGATTTAGATAAATGGAGATTGCAAAGAAAAAAATCTGGTTTTGCGGACGACGGGAAGGCGCCGTTTGAGGTTAGCGGCGGAGATGCGAAGAGGAAAAGAGAAACCCGAGACTCTAAGTTTGGTTTTGGCGGCAAGAAGAGGGTGCGTTATTTTATTTTGTTCTTCTTTTCGAAAGAAGACATCTAGTTTTTCGTTTCGTTTTTCTATTTTCATTTAGGCGGATATAGGGGGTGCTGCCCGCATCCCCTGTATCAATGCGACTGGGGCATCGAAAACTTCCACGGTGTATATCCCTGCTCAAACGCCTTAAATAGACCGGCGGTTGTAGGCGTAAGCAATTTATTTTGTTTTCGCCTCCCTAACCGGAGTGAGCATATTCCATTGCCTAGGCAAAGCGGCGTCGCTGCAGTTATGTCACGGGACAGACCATGCTATCTATATTCTTCTCTATTCTATTCTTTTCCTTTCTTGTTTACACATTTAGTACGTCATCGATCAATTAATGAGGCATGTGTCTCTATTCTATTTCTTTTCTACATGCAGGGAATGAAACGAAACGATAAAAATTCGGCGAGAGACATGTCTGACTATAGACCGGCGAGTTTTGATCGAGGAGGCAACGGCAAATATGCTACCGGCAGCGGTGGGCGAAAAGGTGGTAAAGGAAAGAAATTTAGCAATTAGTATTTGTTAGAGCACAAACTTAATATACATATTGATAGTATTCCTTTCTCATGTCAAAAAACGCTCGTCAAACTTCCCGTCCGCGTCAAATCTACACTCCTCCTTCTTCCCCATCAAATTATATCTGTTTGTCGCTACTGTATCGTACACCGTATCCCGTATAAATGTTGGTACTAAAAAGGCGGCAACTTTTGCAAACGGAGACAACGGTATGTTGTAAAAGTTCCCGAGCTTCGCACCAATCCTTAATACAGCTTCCGATTTGAAGTAAAATTTCAACTTTTTATTCTCTTTATTGTTAGTTTCTCCAGAATTCTGTTCGCATTCGACTAACACTATCGAACTAATATCGTCTGGTCGTTTTCCTGCTCTGTCTAATAACGATTTTCCTAATTCCGACTGCAAGGCTGCGAACCGTAACGCGCCGTCTGGCGTATTGTCCGTGTCCAGCACGAAATTCACCCCTCCGTGGCACAAGTTACACACGCCGTCAAACAATATTATCGGTCGAGAATCTGATTTGGAAAAAGCGTCGTCGATGTTGATTGTATTTGTGGGGGCAAGTGATGACGACGACGCTATAGCTTTGTTTTTGTTCTTTGTTTTCGATTTTGATAATGACGATAGTCGAGTACTTCTTCTCGGTTTCTTCATAATGTTTATATTCCTTACTGCTGTTATTAACCTTTGTGCGCGCGCAGCCTCCATGACCTTTCTTTCTCTTTCTCGCTCTCTCGCTCTCTATGGTTGGTGAGCGCGGGCGTGGAGAATGAGTGACGCAACAAAATGCAAGAGTCGTCTTTTAGTCTTATTTTTTTCTCGTTTACGTAAAACACAAACCAGGTAATAAATTAAAAAACAACTACTAGTAATATTAACAATTCTCTCCCCTCCTCTCTCACTAAAAACTAGAACGTATCATCGTCAATATACGTTGTGGTCTCACTCTTGGCTAAGTATGGCTCCGATTGCGGGTTGTATATCCAAGCGACCAATTTACCGTTGGAGCTGTGAATCGTGAACTCTCTCGTATCCATGGTACCGTCGGCCTCGTCGTTGTACGCTTGGATGAAAATTTTCATCGGTTCGACAAATGTCTCTCTAGCATGTTCCTTCAAACCATTCGCCGTCATCATGTATTTTACAAATTCGCTCGCACGTTCAGAGATTTTCTTGCATTCTCCTGGGTTCGCTTTAGCCCAATTTAATTGCTCATCTAGATCGGTCAAGTCTTCCTTCACCGGGATGTAATGTTTCCACGCTTCGATTTTGCCGAAAAAAGAATCTCGCATTGGAGTTTCGTGATGAAAGAGAACACCGGGCATACCCATAGCCCAAAACGTCGTCTTCCACGAGGTCCCACCGCCACCGCCAATATTCAGCAAATACTTGTACTGTGCATAATCGCACGCCGTTTTCGTTTCAGTGGAAAATGTGGGGAGCGTATTTTGAATGCACAATGTCTCTGGCGCGTTCGGATTGCTGCTTGTGAATTTAATGTCATAATCGTCTTGATTCATCGCTGCATGAACAACTGTGCGTAAACGCGGAGGTACGCGATTCTCTAACGCTTTCCCGCTGTTACTCCCGGAATTGAGAATAGCATTTACGATGTCCCCTTTACTCGCGCCGCAGAGATTCCTCCTGTTTAAAAAATCAGTCCCGCTCGTCGTACCTATAGACAGATATTTCTCCAAATACGGCCAATCGCTCCCACGCCAAAACATTTTCGGTATCAAGCTATCAAACGAAGCCGTACTTTCCGTAAACATTTTATCTGTGTTACACTGTCCTGGACTACTAAACCAATCGCACTGATTATACTGGTCCGGCTCAAACGCGTGGGCAATGCACGGCGTTAATGGCAAAGTTGGCGCCTGAATCAATCCAGAAATCTTAGAAGAATCTTTCGGTACAGAACCAAAGGAAAATATCGGCGCTTTACTCTGTCCGCATCCACCGGCGCTATCGACGCATGCGTTTCGAGGGTAATCATGCGATACCCATCCAAAGTGAATAGGTTTGTGCACATCGGAAAACTCTGCTTTCATGACCGCTTTGAGAAACATATCTGCCCCTGTTGAACGGTCATCCATATTATTCTTAGATCCAGACGGTGTAATCGTCCATGATTGACCATTTTGGTGATTCGAATTTCCCCATTCAAACACGTGCATCGGCATTCTGACTTGCTCCGGTTGCGTCAAGTGCCTCGCTTCCAACACGTCCTCGTATGAAATAGACGACTGAGATTGCCAATCAAATGCAAACGAAGAATAGCCGTCTCGTCTCACCGAATCGAGTCCGTTTTTCAAAAATGCTCCCAGGGCGACTAAGGCGCACCCACCACACGCAATCATAAGCACGTTGTTGCAAAACACTCTAGCGGTTATGCCGTCTTTTTTCTCTGCTCCGATGAGAGCATTTCTATTCGTACTTGATGATGACGCTAACAGATTCTCTCGTTCGTTCGAATCTACGTTACTACGCCGCGTGGTCATACTGTTTACGTTCACGCGCGTGGATCTCTCTCTCTCTCTCTCTCGCGCGCGTTATATATATGTGTCTGGGACTCTATTTTTCAAGTTTCTCCGCGGCGCCTTCCTTTCCACAAAACCTAAACCCTAAATAAAACACAAGGAAAATCTTCCCACCAGAGTTCGTAGAGCTCGTATGGCCCATATTATTCATTCGCTCGTTATTATAAAAATCAACTCAAAAGGCACAAACTAAGAAGCCTATTTGAAACCTACCACCAAATTTAGAGCGGATTTACACCACTTTCTGTGCATACCCCCAGAACAAGGTGAGACTTTTTTTTTTGCGCGTGCTTTTTTGGGGGTCCTTTTTGTTTAGCTCAGAGGCTCCGTTCGTTTTAATTCGTGTAATCTTGTAAAGGCCGCGGGTACCGCGGGTGCGATTGTTTTTTCCAATCGAGACTCGAAAGCTGAATATATCGACAAGACGCGTGTTTATTTTTATTTGAATCGAGACCTCGATTGTTCAAATGTTTTATTGGATGAGTTTGAGAGTTTATGCGTGTATCTTTACGCATTTGCAAGTCGCACATGCACTGAAACCTCTTACAATCTCTTTCTCAACAAACAGGATATAAAAGGAAAATGTTGACGAATTGGAGCTTGCGCGAGAAGAACATTTTATTTCCGAGACGACAAAACGCGATCGTCGTGCTCATCAGCTGCTTATTCTGTTCATTGTATTGCCATCGAGCCGAGGCATTTGAACCAACTGCAAACGATAATTGCGATACATTAGCTGATACCACGGAGAAAGGGTTATCTGTTGGAAATGGCATCACTTTTCCGGATGATAATTGTTGCTCTACTCCAAATTCGTATTACTACGTGTATGCAAACGTAACAACGCAAACGTCGAGCTCGTGGGATTCATATTCGGATATCTATTTGATTGGGGCGGACGTTGCTTGTGGCGGGTGGTTCGGCGGGTTGTATCATGGTAAACCATTTATTGGAACGCAGTGCAATATGAATTCTGATGATGTCAAATATTCGAACAATGTGCTTGATAACGACACCGCTTATGAAATTGAGTGGCAATATTACCCCGCAGAACAAACGTATGAAATCAAGATTGATGGTGTATCCGTTTTGAGTGGTAGCGCAAACTTTGTTGTTGATACATCAAAGAGCGATCAACTTGTAAGCATCGGTTACGGGTATCACACAAAGTCAGGTGAAGAGTGGCTTGGAGATATAAATCAGGTGCAGGCTTATTGGTGCACTCCATCACCCTCTCCACCCCCAGCTGAATCGACCACGGATGAGCTTGAAATCACGTTCGACGAGGAGGGTAACGTTGCGAGTGCGTTTTTACACGAACCACCACACCCGCCACCTCTGCCAACGCCACCGCCGCCTTCCCCACCTTCTCCACCACCGAATCCGCCGAATCCTTCCCCACCGCCACCACCTTCTCCGCCGCCTCCACCGTCTCCACCACCGCTTATGCGCATTCCAAAGACTATGATGTTCAGTTTTGACTCGTCCGGGAACATGAAGGATTACTCGGTCGACACCTATTGGGGCAGCGCAAGTCTCGGAAGTGCTTTGGTTCCATCCACGCCAATGCAAGCCATTCCCCACGCGCTCTTATTCGTCGCGGCGTTCGTCGGAGTTACGACGAGGTGGAAACGCTCTAAAGAAAGAAAGGCGGTTTTGAAAGATTTGGAACAGGCGGAAGGCCAATATGGAGCACTTGAAGCGTAAACAAAAAAAGAGTTAAGTATTTATTTGTGGATTTGGTGCCGAAGACGCTTCTCCGTATCTTCAGTTTTAATATTTGCATCACGTACACGTATTCTTGCGGACATAATTCAATTCGATTAGACTCGAGGTTCATCGTTCATCCATCCCTTCCCTAGCACCCCAAAATGAACCATTTTTACCTCATTTTTACCAATCTTTTAGACGAACAAAAATATATTCGTATGCACATAGAAGAGAACAAAAGAGTACGCGAACCGTAGAGTAAGAGTACATGGGCCGAAGCGGTGCGATATTAGTCTCCGCGGCGTTCTCGAGACCCAGCGCGCTGACCTCAAAGCTTCGTTTCCGGGTGCATTCCTCTTCTTCCGCGAACACGATGGGAAACGCACATTCGTCGAGACAGAGCAGGACGGTCGCGAGAACGAGAACAAGAGCGTCTACGGAAGAAACGTGCGATGATACGAACAACGCTATAACTGATAAAAGAAGAAAAGCGAAAGTTTTAGTCGTTGGCGCCGGAGCGTCTGGTTTAGTCTGCGCAAAAGAGTTGCGACAAAGAGGGCACGAGGTGCGAGTGTTTGAAGCCAAGAGCAACTTGGGCGGTGTGTGGTTACACGCCACGAATACGGATGATGCGTCGAATAACAACACGAAAACAGCTATGTATGATTCGCTGCGAACGAATTTACCGAGAGAGGTGATGGGGTTCGAAGCCTTCCCGTTTACATCGTCGTCTTTTTCGTCTTCCGTCGACACGCGACGGTTTTGCTCGCATAAAGAAGTTCAAGGGTATTTACAAGAGTTTGCAAAAACGTTTCAACTGTTCGACTTGCTCGAGTTTAACACGACAGTGAAAGAGTGCAGAAAAAATCATTCGAAGAAGAAAGAAGAAGAAGAAGAAGAATTCGGCCCGAAATGGACGGTGAAATATGAACAAGGAGAGAAGAAAGAGGTAAAGCGGGACACTTTCGATGCCGTCGTTGTCGCAAACGGGCATTACTCGAAACCGAGAAGTGCTTATTTTCCTGGAGTAGACGTGTTTCCTGGAAATCAAATGCACTCATCGACGTATAAAGAACCTTCGGTGTTTACCAATCAAAATGTTGTTCTGATTGGTGCACAAGCTTCCGGCGAAGATATTTCTCGAGATATCGCCACAAAAGCGAAGAACGTGTATTTGAGTGCAAAGACGTGGCAAAATGCAGAGTGGGGGTCGAATCCAACCATATCGGAGAACTTGTTTCGAAAACCAAACGTGAAAGCACTTTTGCAGAACGGCTCGGTGGAATTTGAAGATGGGACTGTAGTTGAAAACGTCGATTCGATCGTGTATTGCATCGGATACGAGTATGATTTTCCATTCTTGGATCCAAAAGACGCAAATTTTTCAGTCGATGAAAATTACGTCAATCCTTTGTATGAACACTTATTCGTCCCGGAAAACCGATCGAGTTTATCTTTTGTCGGTTTGTGTTGGAAAGTAGTCCCATTCCCACAGTTTGAATTGCAAGCTAAATGGATCGCAAAGCTTTTATCAGGAGATTTGAAGCTCCCACCGACAAAGGAAATGCTGAAACATGTGGAAAATTTCGAAAATGATCGTAAAAGTCAAAACATTCCAAAACGGCACTGGCACTGCTTGGGCGCCGAGCAGTTTGCATATAACGATAGAATAGCCGAGTACGCCAAGGAAACGAAATTGAAGGAGTGGAGACGTGAGATGTACGAAAAAACGGGAATCAATAAGCGAACAAACCCAGAAAAATACCGAGATGAACATATCGACAGAGAAGTTTTGGAGAAAGCCATGAATGAAGAATTGACGATTCTGAGCAGTAGAAGCGGAAGTCCTCGTCGAGGAGACGGTCAAGTCGTCAACGCCTTCGCGAAAGAGAACGGAAAGAATAAAACATCATCTTCAGACAAACGTAGCGTGAGCAGCGGCAATCTCCCGTTATCAGCTTTGGAAAGAGAAATAGTGCAAAACCAACTGAATGCTTTGTCGGATGCGCAAATGAAACAAGTGAAAATATACTCTTCGCTTTTGTTGGAGTGGAATCAGAAAATGAACTTGACTGGAGCGAAAACTGAAGACGATGTCTTGGAGCGTCACGTCGCAGACTCACTATCAATCATAGAAGCGATTGAAAATACGTGTCCGGACAGTAAAGACACCTCGAAACCGTTCAGGATAATCGATGTTGGCACAGGCGCTGGATTTCCCGGAATGGCTTTAGCCATTGCGCGTCCGCATTGGGAAATATCGCTCTTGGACTCGCTGCAAAAGAGAACAAAATTCTTGGATCACGTCGCTGATGCAGCAGGAATAAAAAACGTGAAAACAATTTGGAGCAGAGCTGAAGATGCGGGTAAATTTGAGTCCGAACATCGCGAAAAGTTTGACATCGCGACGGCACGCGCAGTTGCAGATTTGCGTTTGTTATCAGAGCTTTGCATCCCGTTCGTGAAAGTTGGTGGCGCTTGGATTGCGATGAAAAATCAATCTGGTTTGGAAGAGATTGAATCGGCCTCAAATGCGGTCGAGATATTAGGTGGCGAAGCGATGTCATACAAGGAGGTCCAAAGCATCGGTCCAGATGGAAATTTGCGAACAGTAGTGACAAGTTACAAGCTTATGGAAACAGATAAAAAATATCCAAGAAGAGCAGGAACTCCGCAGAAAAGGCCTTTGTGATGATGATGAAGCTCGTGAAAGTAGTAAATATAGCACTAGCAGATTGTAAGGTACCGGTATCACGTATGTGTAGAAGTCACTAAATCAAATAGTGCAGCGATGAGGTCCGTCTTCATCCACAAGTATTTTGCTATTAAAAGAAGCTAGCGATTTTGGAAAACACATTACTTTGCTCGTTCGATTCGTCTTTGAGATTTTGGATAAGACCCCAATCAACTTCGCCTTTCTCTGCATCTCGACCAGATCCTCCCCTCAAAGCAGGTAAACTGACAGGTAAGTACGAGAATCGTAACGTTTCGCTCGCAGTGGAGGTAGTGCTGGATGCGGGCGTTCGTTTCTTGCTTGCAGCCGTGGACACGTCTTTGTGCAACTTGTACAGTTGCACAAAAGAACCAAGTAATACGGAGCATCGAACATAACATTTTGCCTCATTTTCCCATAAATGCGGTTCATAAGTTGCCCAATCGATTGGATCGATACCCTTGACGAGAGATTGGGTAATAACTTGCGCTTTTTCATTCGCGAGCTTTGGAGCCACAGGGCTAGGTTTCACGCCTCCAGCCAAGAAATCGTGCACAAGCCGTTGATCGAAGAGCATTTGTAATGCCCCTTTCTCCGATAATTCCGTGTTATTAAGGAGCTGCACTTTTTTAGAAACTGACGAGTCCGAAAGTCCGAGAAAGTTTGCATACACAGACATAGCACCACAACCAAGTGCATCGGCGAAATGTTTCAAGGCTCTCTTTGACAGCACATGGCCTCCCGCTTTACTCACGAGCCTCGAAGCCCTGTGCAACATCTCCATAACATAGCTCGATGGTAACACCGGAAGTTCGATCGTGACATCGTCAGATGTTCCAAGGGCAATAGTTTCCCAATCGTGCGGCGCATGAGCCAGCTCTAACTGATCGTCGTTTAATAAGTTTTCCTCCAAGTCTTTAACGCAGAGAGAAGACGCATATTCCACCCAAATACTAAATGCCTCGTCTGATGATGAAATCAAAGCTTCATTCGTTTCAGTTAAGATTCTATTACTTCCATTTTGACATGTTTTGGAAGAAGCTTTTCTAACACTACCGGTCGATGTTTTGACATTGTACCACTCCGACGCAGGACCGAGAATGAGTGAGAGCTCGCTGGAGTGCGTCGCAATGGCGTGAGCTAGTCTTCCACAAAGCAAAGCTTTTTCGACGACAATGTCTTTCGAGCGCGTTCGCTTTACAGAATCTCTCTTAATTTCTTCCACCTTTTCATTCAGAAACGATGAAAAGCCGACGATGCCTCTCGCTGCTTCCTCTTTCACGAAAGGCTCTAAAAACTGAATGCGTTTTTCATCATACAGCGAAGAATACGAGCTCGAAGATTTCCCGCCGTGTCGAGCGAGTAATAAGGCATCGTCCCGTGCGCTTTTCAAGCTCTGATCAATTTTTGATGCCAGCGAGCGAGCTAGACTCAAACCAGGAGGAGATCCAGGGGTGTTGCTATTGCTGGAATCCTCATTGAGCCAAAAGTCTGTGTTTTCTCCAGCTTTGATGTTTTCTAATATCGATTCTTCTGTTAAAGCGTCGTTGAGTAATTTTCTCGCAGAAACATGCGCTAAAGAATTCGCGAGTAAAGTTTTACCACGCTCCAACATTGGTTCCTCAACAAGAGTCGTCAAAATATCAATATCCTTATCGAGAAATGCGAGCGAGAATTCGGACCACGAAGTAGTCATTATGGTTGAATTATTACTTTTCCCCGCACTCAATTTTCTTAGATGCGCTCTTTCAATCTTTTCGCACATTTCGTTTGCATTTCTTTCCGCTTCAGCTAAGCGAGCGCACTTATCTAATCCTTCAAAGACGTTCTTGCCTCTAGTTTTCGCATCTACGGCAACATCGGCGAGCCAACTTTGTATGGCTGAAGAAACGCTTTCCTTTGATTGTGGCACTGTACTCCTCTCACGAGCACTTATAGACTCGTGCCACAATTCGTCTTCTCTTGTTGCTTCAGAAACGCCCGAAAATTGAGAATTCCCTTCCATCGGTCGTCGATTCAGCGTCTGAAAGAACAATGGCTTTCCTTCTTCGCTATCTTCGTTCTCGACGAAGAGTTTTCGAGCTAGCCTAGTTGTCTTTCGAATCTCCGCGCAAATTAAACCTAAAGCTTTCCCCAGCCTAAGCGCATCTGTTTCACTGTTCAGCTTGCGTAAATTCGCTCTCACCCACGCCCGTCTCGATTGCAACAACAATTGCAAAAGTACTCTAGGTTCTTTAATATCTTCGACGACGCATACGGCACACAAAGCCGAAGCTACTTGCTCTGGAGTGTCAGTGACGCGTTGCAACGCCAGACGCGATCTTTTGGAGATTTGCCCAGCAAACGAATGCAAAGCGTTCGCTTGCGCAGTAATCAAAGGAAACGTCTTGAAAATTCGCTCTTCTGCCTTCATTTTCTCTTGTAAGCACGCCAAAATGACTTTACTAGCTCCGAACCGTTTCGCCGCTTCGTAGCACGATCCAGCTTCCAAGTATCCCCAAATTTGCTCTGGAGAGTCCACCAAATACTTCACTCGAGACCCCGCGGCGTATAACAAGTCTCTCAACTCTTGGTCAATTTCGTCGTTTTCATGCTTCCCCGTCGTTCCGTCCGCGCTGTCGCCGCTCTTATTCTTCCTCGAGGCTTCCTCTGCTTCTTCGCTCACGTCTAACGTTCCAAATATTTTCACCAAATCTTTGATTTCTTCGATACACTCGCTCAAGTTTTTCGTCTCTTCGCTCATCCGCACGAGATCGTCCGCGTTCGCGATGGCATCTTTATAACTCGACCCGATGATTTGCCTCAACTCTTCTTGCTTATCTTCGGCTTCTTTTCGAGTTCGAACTTCAATTTCTCTCACCTCTTTCACCGAACGCGATTCGAAAATCTCTTCCACCGCTTTCAATACTTGAGGAGAGAAGGTCTCTTGTTTTTTAGCAGCAGCAGCAACAATATCCTCCTTGCCATCGCTGTTCATTGCCTCGAGCGCACTCCCATCGGAAGAAGTGGAGGCTTTGTTGGCTTCCATCTTGTCGACCATTGTAGTCCGCGCTTGAAAAAATGCAGGTTTTGTGAGAGGATCGTATTTTTTCGAAGAGAAAGTGAGAAACTTAGAAAGACAAAAATCTATGTGACGAAAGAGATTTCGAGAGTGAATTTTATGCGCGTATGAAAAAATCGTAACATTCCATTTTACAACTAGAAAGCCTACACCCAAGCGGCCCAGCCATGATACATCTTGGATAGATTTTCTTCATCTTGCGCGTCGTGTAAGAGCTGTTGGACTTGGCCTTCGACGGAGAGGATTTCGCCTTCTTCGTAACCATCAAGTTTTTGTGTTACGCGAAGCAAAGCCCGCTCAGCATCCAAGTTCCCGGTTTGCGCTGCCAGCCCATTGTCTGCTTCTTCGACGGATATTCCCGTTCTTTGGCGTTTAGAGCTAACGGCCCATTTCACGATTGGATCATGGACTAATACCGCTATGATGGTTGTCAGGGCATCTTTGTTTGCCCGCAAAACTTTCATGGTTTCTTCGCAGCATCTTCGCATGACGCCTTCGACTCCACAAGCTCCCATGGCATCCACTAAATCTCTCGTCAGCCGAAATGGGACCCTTTCCGGTGTTTTTAAATATAAACCTTGCTCAAACGCGATGCCCAAGTCGATATGCACAACTTCAGCAGTTTTGTTATCGATCAAAATATTCGAATTGTGACGATCACCCAATCCAATAATATAACCAACCATGCTATTTACAGCCACCGATCGAGTGTACTGCAATCTTGCAGCGTGCCATTGAGCGGGCAACGCAAAATTTTCTAGGAAGAGGTGATGCATAACTGGTTTGAATTTGTCGCAGATCTCATCGTACGTCATTCGAAGGCTGTTTGAAGATATTGCTTGCATCATCATCTCTCGACATTTATCTGATCTCAAATCGTTCGGTCGGTAGCGCTCGTGAGCAGATCGAACGCCACCTTCGCCACTGACTAAGTAACTCGCAAGTGTCATCGTATCGTCGACCCATTCCAGAAGACCAGCCTCAGGAGTAAATGGGATGACTTTGTACGTCTTCACACGTAATTTTCGTGCGCTCTGAGTTGTTTTCAGTAAAGAGTTGGTCAATTTGAAATACTGTTGCATGACTGCATCTTGCCGCAAGTCATCGTTTCCAGATTTTGCGAGTTGTTTGTATACATTACCGTCTGATCCGTAACACTCCACTAATTTGGGTTGATTGATGCCGCCAACGAGTCTGCAGTTTTCGCCAAAGTGTCGAAATGTTGCAATACCAGAATGCGCGAGATTGTACTCACATTCAAAGTCGACTGGGACATCGGCCGTTAAGATGGGTAGTAAATCTAAGTTACTGAGTGCTCGTTTCTTTACTTGCGATGGAATAGGATACGGGTTTCTCGATTTGGTTTTATCGATCCGATTCTGCGCAAGCAAAATGTATGCTTCAATCATCTGTTCCATTTGCTCAATTATATGCCTAAATTTTCCATCTTTGTTTCTAATTCTCTCGATAATTTCTTTAGCAACTATGGCTTTGCGGTCATCAATAGCAGACGACCGCATTTGAGCAAATACGTGGTATAGGACGTGATATGGATGATCAGATGCCATTTTCATGACCAGATCTGTCATGTTCTGCATGTATGTTTCGTCAACACCATCGACACCTAATCGGGATACTATCTGATGAGTCAACTCGAGCCAGTTGTGCGTCAGTACTGTATCGATTACTTTTCTGATCTCACTGTTTAAGATAGTAGCAACATCATCGCTGTAATCGCGCGTCCTGTCTGTCTTCCCCCCGCAATTGTTTATCCATAGTTCGAAAATTCGAAAAACTGCTCTCCGAGCATAGAAAACCCCACAATTTAAGCTCCTTCGGTAATTTTGAATCGTTAAGACTAACCAGTTGTCTAAGATTAAAGCTAACCTAGTCGACTCTTCACAGTCTTTGGTAACTTGAGTGTGTAATGGTTGTACTTTTCGAGCTAATTCACGAACTTGTTGTTCCCATTTCGCTTTGTTGGAACTTCTCAGTGCGACATCATTCCGAGTTGTTCTGAGTTGATGTTCTAGGCGAAGGTATTCTTCCTCGTTCAGTCTCTTGAGTTCTTCCTGCTTTTGCCACTCTGTGCTTTTCAATCGAGTGTCTATAGACTTGTATTGGGAATATGCGAATGTTGCCAATCGAAAATACGCCTTTGCGACCTTTCTGTTATTCTTCACTTTTGATGTTGTAACATTTTTTGTCATCCCACGCACGGCAGAAAACATTTGTGCATAAACTTGGTTGGAAGACTCAGATCGTGTTTGATGTTGCCATTTTGACAGAAGAGTCAAAATCTCAAAGAAGCTATCTGGAGCAGAATTCATTGCAGGTGGAAAATATGCCACATGTCCTTCTTCGTCGCATACTTCGTTTTGTAGTCGTGCAAGTTTGATCTTGGGAGAATAACCTTCGATCAAAGACTTTGCAAGTGCAATGGCTGCGGTCTTTCTTCCCTTTGCCCAGAACAACTTAGCTTCTTCTACCTTCCAATCTGCGAGCGAGGAGTGCAAAACTGAATTCCCGCACATTTTTGCGTCACTCGGTCTCGGTGTTGTTTCTGCAACGAGACGGAGTTCCCTAACTGCTTGCAAAGCTTCGTCGAAAGCACCTGCTTTCCGAGCAATCGTGGCAGTTAATATAAGCTGTTTAGCGAGTGCTTCCTTATACCCGAAGGCTCTCAAAATCGTTCCTCGAACCGCAAGAAGAGGTTCTGAGATTGAATATGGAGTGGTGTTTTCCATATTAGTCTTTCCGCCTATAGATGAATAGTTTACAAGTAGTGTCCTTGACCATTCTTCCTCCAAGCACTTCAACTGTTCATCCAGAAGTTGCGGATCCTGCTTAACATTATTACACAGAACCAACGAGTTGAAGATATCATGCAGTGATCGTAAACGAATGATAGTTCTGTTCATTGTGTCTGCCGATTCAGGACACTCTGCAACTGAGCTGCGAACTAGTCTGGATCCGGCAGCTTGGACGAGAGAAAATGCAACTTGTAAATCGCCACTCGACAACGCCCTCAACGAAGAATGTACATCCTTATGGAATTTTCCATCAAGCGTGAGTGAAAACAAAGCAGAATCACAGCTGGACTCGTTATCATTATGCCCATCTTTAGTAGCCTCGTTGTTTGTAATCTCGCCTTGCAAGAACTCAGAACTTAAATCCCATTGTCCAGATCGCCAGGCAGCTTCAAACTGTGCTTCCGCAAGTTCTGGTCTAATTGTCTCGACATCAGAGCTGAGTGATTTGGCATATAAATCCAAAGTATGCAAACATCCTAAACGTCTGAGTGACTTCATAATTCTTGCTTGAGATTTCACATATTCAGAGTTATCCCCTTTCTGTGCTCGCTGTTCATTATTATTTCTACTACTTGCAGCATTTATTCTACAATTCAAATCATGTCCTGCCAGTACTTGTTCCCACGAACCTTCGTGCTCGCTCATTCTCAATTGTAACTGCAACGCATTCGTTCTATTCAGACCGTGCATACCGTCTGGTTCGTTCAAGCATTCTTGCGCTTCGATCAATATTCGAAGATGACGCGGTACACCATTGATGGAATCCTTTTTATCGACACTTTCGTGTTGGTCCAACTTTACAGTTTGTCTAGTATGCTCGAGCCAAGCCTCAACTAGGAGTGTAGCAGTAAACGGTGCACCAACAGTAATTGCTGCGTCGGCAGCATCTAAATAATCGACATTAACCCAATATGCATGTGTCCATCTCTCTGGCGGCGTTCCTTTGGACGATTTTTTACTCCCCATGCTCTTCCGACTACCACCACCTGCGTCTAATGTAACAAGTGCCCTCGCACGTCGCGCTCTCATGCTATCTAAAGCTTTCAACATCGTTTGACATGCACGCTTACCATTCATATCTGCTGCATCTTCGAAGCAGCGCGAGACACCTATTGATATAAGTCTATGGTTCTGCGCCTCTTCTGCTGATCTTGCATCTTTACGTTCGGGATGGTTTTCAGCGATATCAGCTAAGACCGCAGGGAAAATCAGCTCTGCCAACTCCGCGTTCTTGAATGCCGTGATACGACACAGCTTCAAAAACGGAGATTTGCAGTGCAATATTAATGTCGAGACTAACCTACATATCCACTCACCGTGTCGCTTCTTCATTTCTGCGCCGCTCTTTGGACTTTCTTGATATCGATTTGCAGGTGACCATAGCGCCGGAGAATCCAAAAGAAACATTTGCCCACTGTTTTCTTTACAGAGCGCTTCGTCAATCTCACGGTCGTACTTGTCTTGCGCCGCTAGCGCACCTTTCTGAGTTTGTTGGACAAACGGGCGAAGATATTCATTTGTCATCGAATCTAGCCCTTTCAAAGCCTCCAATGCAGCTTTAGATCCGAGCATTAATCGAGCCGTGCGCATAGAACTGATGACAGTATCCGAGTTATGAGAGCACGTCAAATCCGAAATCATAGTCAAAGCTTCTCCGGCGAGTTTGCTCTCGTCAAAGTCTTTATCCATCATTTGTTTGACGTGGCGATCTGTGGGCGAGAAAAACGCAGAAATATTCGGATTGAGAGGACCAAACATTCCGAGTATTTGAGCGGCTACGGTCAATAATTCTTCATCCCCAACTGAATCAGCGTGTTCGGCGAACTGCCATGCGAGTCCTTCCAATGAATCAGCTTGGTTGAATTTCATGTCACGTCGTAATTCGTCCTGTATCATATTTTCTTGCTCACCCTGTTCAGCTTTCTGTACCTTCTGGACGTTCACAATGAGATCGGGATCGTTGATTATCGCTCGACCTCCGCTAAGCAGTGTTTGCGTGCGAGCTACGGGAGGTAAGCCGTTTGATGACTGTATCAAGAATGCCAAGTAATATTTCAATCCGTTTTTGTCTGGTTTACGAGACCCAGTTTCTGGCAAAAGTTTAGTAGCCTGCTTTAAAAGCGGATTCTTTTTCAGGTCCTCATGTGATATTGGGGAAACGTATTCCATAGCTTGCAATACGTTAAATGTGCTTTTATCATTGGATTGAAACCGATATGCTCGAGGCTTTTTGTCTAAAAAGCAAAAACGAAGCAAATCTGCGACCAGTGCTGCCGCCGCTGCTGCACTCGCTTGCATGTTTCTCGCCGCATCAAGTAAAGTGCACATTAGAGGCTGGAGCTGTTCTAGAAATGTCATATTCGACATTATTGCGCGGTTTTGTGCTTTTTTGACAGATTCTGCAGTATCTTGGCCCTGAACTTCCGGACTTTGTAACACATCAACGAGAATGATCTTCAACAACTGTACACATTCAACACCTAATACTTCATCCTCAACATACGGCATCAAAACATGTATGAAGTACCTCATCGTAGGTGGAGAAATAATATTTGTCGAAAGTGCTTCTATTAATGTCTTAATACCCGCAAACGTCTGTTTCCTAAGCCGTGAACTCGGCGCATGGTCAAGGGAGTAGTGCAGATTTGCGAGACATCGTAAGGGTCGATCGTTACCCCAGATATCCCAATCTTTCCCAGCTTGAGTCGCAATCCTTTTGATGGCTTCAATTATAACACATGGGAACACATAACCTGGCGCAACGTTACCTATTCCAGATTCTTCACTCGTTGGCTCATCTACAGTATCTAACATCTCTTTCACTATGTCCCCGAGTCTGTCTGACATTTCCGATAACATTACTTCCTCCTCATAATTGAAGCCTCGCAGTAAAGCTTCAGATTTGAATGCCTTGACGCACCGTTTCTCTGGAGGATTTGAATATGCGCCAGGATAAATGCGGGCTATGATTGTAGAAAAATGCTGCTTAATCAAATAAGCTCCATCATCGGAGTAACCACAACCTTTCGCAACTTTAGTCACATCTTCAGCGTCACATTTCAGTATCAATGCTGGCAAAAGCATACTTGCCCAAAGATGCGCAATTTTTCGTATAGATGATTCAGTTTCAGAAGACATCTGACTCGAACCGGGAAGAAATTTCGTTGAGCCACATTTTCCGGAATCAATCGCAAACAGATCCGGATTATCGAAGAGTTTATCCAGCGGCAAAGATGCCATCGCCCATAAGTAACTTATAGAACGTGAATGTCTGCGAATATATGATTTCCTATTTGCAGCACCGCTGTATTCCATTAATTCATCGATTGCTTTTACGGCAATTGCGCGTTGTTTTGCATCCCGGACAGCACCATGTGCACAAATCATGAATACGCTCCATGGCTCGATCACGTCACTTGCAATACCCATTGCCGCTATAGCATACAGTGCACTTGCTTCAATCTCCGGAGTCGTCTCTTCAGCAGGTTCTGCGAGATACGGACCTGCCTCTATCTTTTCTGACGACCCCGGAGCTGGGCAAGCAATTCGAAATTGTGGCAATATGCGTTCCCTAAAAATATCTAAAACATCTGCATTGTCATACTGTGAGAGAGTTGCCGCTAACGCAAATCCAGCTGAGCAACGAACTTTGAATGAATCATCTTCCACGAGTACACACAGAACATCACCAAATGCAGGCTGAAACGCATCCACTGAAAGTCTATGCAGAGATTCGATTGTATAAGTCAATTGCACCCGGCAATCTACCTGAGATAATTCGACAAGATCGCAAATACCATCTTTCATTTTATTCGGATCTATTCCAATGATTTTTTGGACCAATTCAATTATCCTCGGAAAATATTCAGAACCCAAAGATTCGGCAGTGCTTGATGATTTCTGATCATGAAAGCGTTGTGATCGCAAAAATTGGTTGACAAACGTTTCGATACGTCTAAGAATCCATTTTCGTGCAGACAAAGGCATTCCCGCACTCAATTTTGAATTTTCAGAAAGTCTCTGTAAAGCCTCGAGCGCTTCTATGGTTATTTCGATAGCAAATGGCACACCAGGTCCTATCAACTCACATATGACTTCAAGAGTACATTCCGCTGGTACAGCAACGCCGGTTACTCCACGAGGTATGACCCCATTCGGAGGAACAGCTAATTGAAGTATTGAAGTGACCTTCTCTGCCGCAGCGTTGGCATCTATTTTACTATATGCGCGCAAAGCGTTTACTCCGGCAATAACCATTCTTTCAAACGAAGAAATTGTGCTTTCCGCACGTTGAGAGAATACATTTGACGTGGTATTATTATACGATTGACTCGTTTGAGTTGTCTTTTCACGAGGAAGCCCCTCGTCTAGTTCGTCATCAAACAATTCTTGGGTGTTTTTGTTTTGTCCAGTAGCCCTCTGTGATTGAGACAGTCCTCCATGTCTCCCAGGAGCTTCTTTTGGCAAGTCGCGATAATTTCTCATTCGCTTTGATGATTGTTCCCATGTTGTCTTAACTCTATCAACGGACACGCGAACAGATTCCGTTATGGCTGAGCCCAAACATTGTATAGATTGACTCAATCGGGAATTCTCACCGACAAGTTTTGGTTCAATTTTCTGAAGATTTGCAATCGCGTTGAAAAGCGAAGGAAGCCTGTCTAACACTGAACAACAGCCATTTGTCTTTTCGGACGAAGACAAAGCCGTCATAGAGTCTATCAGCAAGCCTGCATGTCTAGAAATAGCATTTGAGACGGCTGAAATTACCGAATGACTACTTTCTCTCCACTGTTTTTCTCCAGGCGTGACTTTCTGAGCATCACAAAGATATAAAGAATTAATTTCTAAAGCAACGGCCGCCAATTGGAACGCTTCCTCCGACGAAATGTCGTCATCTTCCAATCCATTTCGAAAAACGGTAACTAAAGCATCGCACATCACAGTAGTAGCAACAGTGGAAGGTATTTCGGATGCTTTTGGTTTCAAAGCCAAATCAGAAATTGTTTGATTATTATTGGAAGTTGAGCAATATGTGTCCTCAGCCATCGTTTGTTTAAATCGTGAGAAAAGATTCGAAATAAAGTCGAGATTTCTTATTTCTCTTTGTACTTGCACTTGTTCCTCGTCCGCACCGCCAATCCAATCCTTCGTGTCAATTGTTTCAACTTTCGATCCCATGCTCGTAACCGTACGAATTGTCCGAACAATCGTCTCCAATTTTTTCAACATCAACTCATTCTCAATAACAGGATTTCTCTTTCTATAAAAGACCATTTTATCACGCGGTGTTGAATCTAGCAAACTAAGTATCCATCGAAATCTATTTGCGACATTCATAGTGGCATTTCTATCGCTACTGAATTTACCGAAAAGAACAAAAGAATGCTCTGGGTTCATACTCGCAATAGTTTCTAAAGCGGCTATTGTTGGCGGCTGTTCCATATCGAAAGGATGAAGTTTCCAGAACTCAGAAGATACGGGAGTTGCGACGAGATCTGCTACTGTCATCGCGGATATTAAGCGTAGAGATGCACTTGATATCGCATTATCCGTTGCCAACGCAGGAAGCCATTTACATGCAAAATCTCGCGCTTCTGTCCATAGAGCTTTATCTGTCGTTGATATTGCAAGAGTCTTCGAGTTGTCTTCGTTACGAAATCGCATAACGATTGCGAGCTGTTCTAAAGCTCTCGTGAGCCACAAAATATGACCACGCGCATGCGCATCTGTGCCACTTACCGCATAGATTGTTCGAAATTTTTGATTCAGCAAGCTGGCCCAATTTCGAAGAGTAGTATCTGGGAAAATGAGTTCATCTGTTCCACTGTTGCAGAGGAATGCACAAACTACTGGGCCCCATTCTTTGGAATGCTCTCCACAAATTCTACTAATTAACGTTGAAATGCTCACCGAAGTAGGGGAAATATTCATCGTCTTTGCACGTTTCGAATCGTGGTTGACGATGGTATTATCGTCTAGATCCACTAGTACATCTTTGCGCAATCTTGAGTGCACCGCGAGAACGTCAGCGAGTAATTCGCACATTGACCAATGAGCAGCCTTCACGCGAAACTCATGATCATAATCACCACCGCGTTCATATGAAGTAGTATTACCTTGTTGCATTTGTAAATACGAACTTTCAATTTCCTTTTCCAACGTCACTGCCAACTCTCTAAGTGCTTTTTCATCTTCTAAACCTCCCAATTTTAATTGAATACGTGAGTAGGTTACTAGGTTATCACGCAATTTTTTATCTCTGGCGTTTTTTGCTTTGAAGGCCCAATGTAAGAAATGAGCTACATCTTCGTGAATTTCTTTTGAGTTCGACTGACAATCGATTCCGTTTCTCGCCAGAACTAGATTCAAACCAAGCATCAAACTTGCAGGTAGTTTCGTATCTTCTTTCAATGTTTTCAAATTCGTTGCAAAGAACTTGAGCAATCTCAAAGCGTATTCTGAAGTAATATCGGAAGGATAAGATTTCAAGAGCTGAACCAGAGTCGACGCGGACTTATACATGTCCTCTTTTGTAATGACACCAGTGTCGAGATCGTCCGAATCCATCGATCCATAGCCTTCGTCACTGCGCTTCTGTTCGATTTGCTGGACAAAAAATTCACACAACCCCTCAAACACATCTGCTTGCAATTTTGTGCAGTACTCAGGAACCATTAAGAGGTGCATTCGAAGCAAATGCGAGTAATCCGTCATGAATTCCGATCCTGCTTCCTCCAAGACATCTACTACGTGCTCAAAAATTTTCTTTGCGCGCTTCAAAAGCGGCAACTGTACACCTGCAACTTTCTTCCTCTCTTCCGCTGTCTTAACAACTTCTCTCAATATCGAAGTTATATTTTTATCACATACTTTATTTTTGCCTCTATGAGATTCAATTTCTGCGTTCACGTATGCCACAACGGAGCTCACGATGCCCGACCAAGTATGTCGCAAGCTCACATCTTCAACTTGAGCTGTAAAATCATTCGTTCGTCTATCCAGATATTGCAAAAAATCTCTCGAACCAAGATGGTTTTTAAGCTCTTTGATACCCTCCTGTCGATACAAAGCGGGATACGATACCGTAAGAATGAATGTTAGTATAATTAGTAAAAAGGAAATAAACTTGTGTCAAGGATAACTCGAAACCTTCCTCTTGATGGGTGAATCTCGTTAAGATGCGATTTGCAAACGGAGAATCCGAAGAAAAGGAAATCATCACGCAAGCACGCCAAAAGGAAGGAAACGCGACGACTTACCCTTCGTTTACTGATTTTATCGCTCTTCAGTAACGCATGGAGGTTATCTAAGGCCGAAGACCTAGGATCTAAGTCCGCGGCTGCCATGGCCCCGCGATTCGGAGAGTGCAGTTTGTTTTTTGAAAAATGAAGACGAAAGAAAAATTCGAGGAGGAAGGAGAATTTTTGTGTAACTTTATTTCGAGAAGAATCGCAAAGAGAAAATTAGGGGTGCTTTAATGTATATCAATTTTGTATTTCGGATGTTTTGATTCGGAATGGCACTTCAACTGTTGTCTCATTACATCCAAGCTTTCCATCCCGTCCAGCTGTTCGCGAGTATGCGAGGGTCAGTGGCCATATCCATGAGGCATTCAACTTGTTGCTCGACATCTTCGCACATCTTTCCAGCTCGAGCTCTTGCGCCATTGTCGTCGCCAAGGATGAGTCTTTGTAGACCTTCCCAGTGTGCAGATTGACTGTGCTTTGGTTTGCATTGCTCGGTGCATATGGAAGCTGGGTTAGCGAGAGACAATTTCGAGCGCGCGTGCATAACTCTCATTTCGACGTGCTTTTCCACATCGTCTCCCTTTTGAGTTTCTCGGGTCCAATCTAAAATTGGGTCCCGGATGAAAATGTCCATAGCGCCTTCCAATAAATTTTTACCTGATCGCAAAGCAGTCAGAACTCTGGCCATATCTGTCTCCAACCACTCCCTCGCATCCAAAGGTTTTAAAGCACCAAGAAACGTGCGCGTTGCTCTAAATGGTACAATCTCAGGTATCGGTAACGTTAATGTTCCAGTTCCAAATGCGTAGCCAAAATCAACATGGACGAGAGACCCGTGAGAAACATCGAGTAAAATATTTTCACAGTGTCTATCACCTAATCCAACGATCCATCCAGAAATTGAGGAAGCCGCAAGGGAAGCCGCAAATACTCTCCGTGCTGCCAAGAAGGCTTCTGGACATCCGCTTGCAACTTGAAGTTTATGACGGATTGCATCCTCAGCAGGAGAATATCCTGGATGACTCAATCCTCGAAGAATTTTATTGCTCGCATGCAATTCAGCATTTGCCATGGCGGTGAGGTAGTCGTCGTGGGCAGGTCGCGATACTTTGGACAGATCACACGTCACGCCCATTTTGTCTTCCTGAACAAGCGAACCTCCATCTATTTCTTTGCGCTTTTTCCCACTCAAACCAAGCATGGCTCTAGCTTTAATAAAAGCTTCATGTCTCACGGATATGTTTCCTATATTGCTTTTCGCAACATCACTTGAATTCAAGAGTATGCGACCGACAGGTTCAGTGCGATGGACGAACTCAATCAATCCACTTCGTCGCGTTAGGGGTAGGACATGGAAAGTTCGAATTCTTAGCGCTTTCGCTCTTGCGGACGGAGATTGAGTCAAGAGCGAATCCATCGCACGATACAACCTCTGAATTCGCTCATCCTGTCGCAAATCTTCCGAACCTTTCGCAATAAATGCGTATTCTCTGCCATCCGAACCACGAATGATAATTTTCTTTGGTTTCTGTTTCGACTGCGTGAATATTGTTGTGTTAGTCTCGAAGCTAACAATCTTCGCATGCCAAGTTGGATCAGGAGCCTGTGAGAGCGAATCATATTGTCCTGGTATTTCAAGATTTGCCATGAACTGTTCTTTGACGCCACCATAAGACTTTTGTTCAAAAGAAGAGAAAAATGGAGAAAATCTTTCGAGCGGAAGCGTCGAAGCCGATTCAAACCTATCGTTTCCGAATTTCTTCCATTGTTTTTCGATCAGAATTACTGCATCTTGAAGCGCTTTTGAAACAGCAGGCGTATTCGCAGTGATCGATCTTGTAATTTCTTCAAGAATTGGTTTTGCGAGCTTTGCGAATGATGCATTAATAGGACCTAAGGTCGGGTCATCCGGATTTGCGACATCTTCGAGCATTTCATTCAGTATCTTTGACAATTTCTGTGACTCTGGGGGCAAACCCTCTTTGTGCTCCACGAGCTCAATTTCTTTCAACCACCATTTCAATCTAGCCATAGGAAAATCAAGTAGTGTAACGGCCCGTTCGAACTGAAGCGCAGCCGGCGAATTCAATAATACTTCCCCAATTTTGAGAGCTGAAAGCGTCAAGGTATTCTTCCCAAGCGAGAAATGTGGCCGTAAAGCTGCAGGATACGCTTCAACAAGTCGAGTCACGAGCGAAGACACCGCACCATACGCGGATTCAGATGAGAGTAAAACAACAAGTTCAGAAATCCAATCAAGAAAATACCAAGCCGGTGTGTTCCTAACGCCACTTTCAAATTGTGAAAATATTGCACTTTTTCCGGTCGTGTTACGCAAAATTGCGAGTACTCTAGGTAGTAAATGTCGCGCTTTTTCGCACGCTTTAGATCTTGATTTCATTGCTTTTAGCACGTGCTCCACAAGAGTAGCACTCAGCACATCAATGTCCCTTGTCATAGAATCTTCATATTGAATGAGAAGCTCATCACAAAAACGCGCAAGATTCAACGATGCTTTCGAAGCAAGCTTAACGTTATTCTCAGCCTCTGCGCATGATTCTGCCGCAGAGTAACAGCGTATCGTATCATGGGCAAGAGTTTCTGCACGATGTTTGTCTTTAGTAAACATGCAAAGTTTTTCGCAAACTGAGCCTTCTATATTCTTAACATCTGAGATGTGTGGTGCAGTCACAAATGATTTTTCCAAGGCTTCTCTGTTTTGGATCATAGACAATATGGATTCCAAATCTTCCGCCTTTCTCGTAACTAATATTTTTCCTTTGAGCGTAGCTTTTCCATATTTCCATTCCTTCTCTCTCTCAGAGTTTTTGATCGCGTCGCCATATTTCTGCAAGAACTTCAAAGATAATTTTGTTTCTCCAACTCTCCGCAAACCTCGACTTGCATGCCAGTAGGTGTCAGTATTAGCCTGTTTTATTAAATTCCCTGACGTCTGCGTTGAGAGCTGCGATAAAGCTTCCAAACAAATACAACGAAATGATGATACACGCTCCCATACTTCAACAGAATCGTAACTTGTCGAAGGCCACCTCATTTGCCACTTCGACAACGTGTTCCTTAAACCCTTTTCAAATTCAGATACCTCATTGCTTGAGACGGGGATCCTCGACAACGTCGCGCAGTGCAAAACTTCCTCAATTTCAGTGCACGGTTGGAGGGACTGCAAGAGTGCTCGACGAACGGCAACTGCTCTTGGGTGCGTTGAAGACCAGCGCGTAGCAAATCTGTCGCGAACATCTCGAACAATAGTTTTGGAAGTATCTTCAAGTTCGTTTACGAGGGTTCTGACAGCAAATTCAACGCCTAAGTCTTGTAGCAATAATGCATGCCTCGCGTGGTCTTTATCCTCCTTATCCGTACCACTTTTATGCAGGAAGTCCAAAAACTCGCCCATATTTAGTGTCGGTTCCCTCAAGGAAATTCTAATGGCAGCTGCACTCATATCTCCACCGGAAGCTTCACCAGATACACCCCTGAGTTCTTCACCGCCAAATGTAAGCAACTTCGATGTTTGGCGCCACTCCTTAGCTCTTATGCTTCTCTTTACGTCTTCATCGAATTCGTCAAAAGCAAGCGACCATTCGCCTAATTGCTCCGCGCATCGAGTACGTTCTCGCGTCCAGGAACGCCATTCTACAGTTCCTGTATTGGTATTGTTTTGCTTTAATTTTCTGTAGATTTTACCTGCTTTTTTTGCATCGCCAGATAATTGTGCTTTAAGCGCAGAATGTGTCTGTTCATCATCGTCGAATGCTTTAGCAACAGATAATAAAGCAGCATCTCCATCACCCGCGGCACGATGCAAAGCAGCCATGGCACGCCATGTGAAAGTAACATCTTTACCCACCGAACCTTCTGTTAATGCGACTGATTTTTTGCCCATTAAAGTTGATTCCAAAGCTATAATGCCACCGGCTAAACAATCCCCTGCAAATGCGATGCGTCGTAAATCTTTCGACGAGACTCTTGATTCTTTATCATCAGCAGAAGCTTTAAGTACCCATGATGCGAGGAATACATTAGAACCCTTGATACTTTTAGCAAACGCGGAGAGAAGATTCCGTGCCTCTTCCTGTTGTGATTCACCTGGAATTGCATTTTCCCATGGCTCATTCGTCCCTTTTATCGTCAAGCGAGACTTCTCAGACTGCGTCGCGTTCCACAGCGCTGAAAATAGTAATACTGATATCGCATGATCGCGTTTCGCAAGTGAAATTAATGGTGCAAGAATTTCAGCGCGTGAAATTCTTACATCTGGTAGCTCACCGTCGCGATATCGTCTGACTAAATGCACTGCATGTTTTCTTTGCTCTCTGGTGTGTTTCTGAAGTGCGCGATACCTTCGAGCCTCTAACGAGGATGCATTTTCTTCTTTGCGTTTGTAATAGTCTTGTGAAACCGTTTGCTTTGCAGGCCATTTGGAAGATCCGTCTATTATTGTTTGTTTCTGATGGTGTGCGACTTGCACCTGAGGAACGAGAGGTAATGTGGAACCAAACAGAGGATCTCGTTGCAGAGTGCCAGTTAGTGCTTGCTCACGGATCAACCACTCTGGTAAATCACCAGATTCTCCTGTCGCTAGAGTAGACGATGTAATCGTTTTTCTAGAATCTTCGCTTCGTCTTTTCGTCACATCGGAAACCAGTGTTGCCGCTTGTGCCTGCTGTGTGGCAATCGCTAACGTTCCTGGAGCAGCTGGTGTCGCTCGTACGAGCCCAGGTGCAGGCTTTTGCGATATTCCAACCATATTACTTGGACTAAATCGGTGCCCAGATCCAGGCAAACCACTTGATGTAAACGTCATTGATGACATAACTTGGGTACTCATTGTTGAAAATAGTGGCGTCATTGGCAAACTAGAACCTTGCCAGTCCGTATTTATGTCAAGTTCAGTGAGTTCACAATCTGCCAAATCATCTTCAGCAACAGTCTGCTCGTAGTCTTGATGCACTTCAGGAATAGCAAGTACTAATGCACAAGCTGCTTTTATCCATGAATCCTCTGCGTTGGCAGATGGCGGTGTTTTCATAAGATCCAGAAGCCTCTCACCCAAAGTGTACACGTGATTGACCTTTTCCCAGTGTTCTCTAGCAGCAGTGCGCCCCGCTTCTTCATTTGGATCAGCCATAGCACGAAACAAAGGTCCCATGACAACACCTTCCTCTCTGAATTCGGGAAATGCGTGTAAAACAGCGACGCATAATTTTGTCTGTGCAGCGCGCACTTTTGTCGATACGACTGACGAATATTGAAAAACACGGTCAAGTTTATTCATCGTGGTGAGCCAAAGACGTTTTGACTCGCTATTCAGTAATTCCACGTTACAGATACCACCCGAATGATTATCCGCATCCGATGACGCAAATAATACTCCCCGGGCGAGTATTTCCATCAAGAGAGCGTGGGTTTGAGGGTCTCTGCTGTCCAAGAATGTTTTCATCCTTGGAAGCAGTTGTTTTGCGCATTCAATATTATTTTCGCTACTGCTTGTGTCATAAGATAAGGCACGTAAAGCGACATAGCGCGGTTCACCATAAATTTTGTCTAAAGAGCTTTGCACTATGCTTGCAAAATCAGCTTCATATGGAAAGGGAGGGTAATGCTTTGATATTCGATCCAGGGCAATAAGAAAAACATCGAGTTTATTTTGCTTCAAAGCGTGCAGGCGCGTAGACAAGTCACGAACCCAAGCTTCATCACCCGCCACACTTGTTTCCAGAGCTATTCGTTTTTCTGCTCGTTTTGCCAATGCGACTCCAACAAGCGACGCTGCAGCTTCATGGCATTTCCGACCCGAGGTTGCATCTGGCTTCATCAGGCAATGGTGGACTACCGCTCTCGTTAGAGTGATATCCGATGTCCAATCCTTATCATGACTTTGACTCTCTGAATTAAATTTCACGATTGTTTTCTTTTCGGTAATATCCAAAATACCATCTGCAACAAAAGCGCCAATCATCTGAACACCCGCGATTCGACGAAGTCGACCCGTCTCTTCTTGACTTGGTGTTTTGACCAATGACTGCATTTCTCTCAAAGCGTCGTAAAATATTTCGGACACCGTATCCGAATCGAACGTTGAAAATATACAGTCTCGTAGTTTACGCGCTAAACGTGTTCCGAGCGCAACGTTCTCTCGAAGTTCAACCACAGACCCAGTTGGTGAGTTACGAATCACACAACAAAGTAGATTAGAAAGTACACATCTTGTTTCAGTAGTCCATGTTTCTGCACATTCCAACGCCATCACTGCTACTTCCCGTAAAGGAGAAGGAATGATATTTTTGCGCTGAAAGTTGCTCTTTGGTCCATCAGTGGACTCATTGCAATATTTCGAGACGTCAATCAGCGCGATAACTACAGAGCTTAAAAGGTTTGGTGCTATAGTTCGAAAAAGAGATATCTCAATGTTTGATTCGTGATTGTTTGAATTTTTTGCTGGATTAAGCGCCTGAATTGAAACACGCTGCGCTCTCAACACCGCTTTTGCTATTGCGAATCTGACGTGAGGTAACAATTGCGTGTCTTTCAGCAATAGTATTATGCGGCCAATTAAAGCGTTTCCAGAAGGATCTTCTGACGTTCCTTGCATGGCAATATCTAGCAAAAAATAAAAGCCATTAGAAACAGAAAACGCCTCCAAATTATCACGAACAGATTGTGATGAGGACTCCGCAGATTCTCGTGGATAATCTTCGCCCAAGCTTGGATTTGCATTATTATTTTTAGCTCGCTCTGCTGGTTCTGCAGGAGTTTTTGTTGCCAGCGTAGGATCGAGATTCAATAGCGTGGAAGAAAGCATTGTAAACGGAAGTGCATTTTCTCCTTCGGGTTGGGTCACATTGTGCGTCGGTGCTACGTTCTTTGACCATATCGGTTCCATATAGCATGGAGAATTTCCATCAATCAAAGCATTGAAGCGCTGTGGATCTCCCTGTAGAAGAGTATCGAAAAACTTCACTATTTTTTCTTTTGTTTGTGTTCGACTGAGTAGTGCAGAGAATGTCTCAAAACAAACTTGCCGAATACGTAGGCAGAGCTCTTTATGCTCATCGAAAATAGACTTACTAGATGCGCCTTTTCCTTTAATTTCAACAAGTGCACGCGTCGAAACTATTTGGTTAAGATTTTTCTGTTTCTGTTTCTTTGCTGTATTTTGCAGATTAGGACGAATTTCTGCAATCTGCTCTTTCGAGCATTTCTGGTAAAGTCCGTTCATGATCATAAATGCGTTCAATATATTTGTGGCGTCAGCATCTGACTTTGATTCATCCCTATTGGTGCGCTCTAATATTTCCACGATCACATCCACTCGTTCAGATATGAAACTGCACACCGTGGATGAACTTGAATTCATCAATATTATGCTCAAAAGTCGTCCGCACACCCTTTTCTGGTATGATTCTCTACCATTTTCGAAAGCTAAATTGAATAACTCTACCGCAAGCGCTTCGTCCCACGCGTTTTCAACAGAGGTCAATGTCTTCGTGATAAACTTTAACGTCTGGTCACTGTAATTATCTTCAATGAGTGGAAGTACAATGCGCATGAGTTGGCTTTTTGAGCTTGATAGTCGAAACGATCGAAGGATAGCATCTTTAGTTCCTTCGGCGACACCAGAAGAGTCCCATTGATCCGATTCTACTGACTTGACATGATTTACGAGATCTGCCAACGCTTCTATGACAATAGCATAGCAAACGTTGTTTCTGTATTCTCCATTCTGGAGTAAAGTCTGCATCGAAATTCTGATGGCTTCTATACGTACCGAGGAACTCGAATCTAGTCGCAAACATGTTGCCAATGCATCTCCTATAAAGTATGCAGCATTTTCTTGATCCTTTTTCTCATCCGCAACCTCTGTGTGAAGTAAAGCTCGGTTTTGCTTCAATGATGCGTCAAGAATCAGCGCACGTTCAATAATAGCTAAAGCTCTGCGATGACACCGCGCAATAACATCATTCGATCGAGAAGAGTCAGATTTAACAAGCGGATCGAGCGCAAGTATACGTTTCGTAAATACAAGCAAGACTGAACGTGCATGTATTCCTGTATCCGTCATCACTGCTAAGATTAGATGCGTCGCAATCCTTCCACCCGGCGAGGAAACATCGTTTGCCGCTCGATCTAGTATTGATGCGGCATATTTCCAAAAATCAAATACAACGTAATTCGTAATCAATTTGTGGAAGGATAAGTAAAATGATTCACCCTTTTCTTGCTCGAGGCGAGCGTTTTTCTCTTTTTTCCTGCGTTGAGTGGACGCCGTACCAGTATTTTGTCGTCCACTTATGAAGAGTAAACCGTCCTCCCATTCATCGTCTCTTAAAATAATTTCCATGATTCGATCAGCCTCAATCCCAAGTTGAAACGCTAAACGCAAAATTTCAGTCCCAACAGCTTTTTGTCTTGGATTGGCCGATTTGCCTAGGTTATAGACAACCATTACTAACCTCTCACCGATTACTCCGCTCTGCATCTCTTCTTTAGGTAAAATAGTTCGTAACATTTGAATATCGAATAGTTTTCTATAGCCAGTGACCAATCTCGCAGCTTTGGAGCATCCAGAAGTGTTCGAGAGGTTCACACACCTGAGATCACCAATTGAATCTTTGCTCACTCCTAACCGAAGCTCTTCCACAACTTTGCCATAAATCTCCCCAAAATATGGAGACAGATTGTCTCCATATTCTTTGACGAGTGAACTCAACTCCTTCAAAATTCCAGCCGCAGTTGCAGAAATGCGTATTTCTTCTTGTGCTTCTGTTTCAAATGACTCCAGCGATAAGAATGATTTGACGAGCACCTTGACAAATCCATCGTTATCAACAATCTCTTTCAGAGCTAGATTTTCAGAAATTCTCGCTTCACTACTCGAAGATCTTAGTTTCGTTATTGAGGTATGAACAAACAATAAAACTTGTACAAGAAAGTCCATCTTTGCTCGGCGCCACTTCCGAAGCGCCGTCGGCCCCACATTTAAAGTGGCGTTGTCTTCTAACAGTAACAGGTACTCCGATGCATTCTGGAATATGCCCAAATGTCTAGGTTGTGAAAAAATTTCAGGTGGGAGTATATTGACTTCCAAGCTCCATCTGGCGAAGTGAAAAGCACTTCTTTTGGCATGAAGCCAGCGTATAGCAGCATCGCACTTACCTCGATCGCTTGGCCCGTTTATATTTGAAATGTTCACATTTTTCATTTCATCAAATAAGTCCGATGTGTAGGGAAGACCTTTATCTTCTACATGCCTAAGAACGTCGAATTTACACGTCGGATATAAAACACAAAACGCATATTGCGATTCTAGTCGTAGGCGTCTCTCTGGTCTTGCTACTCCGTCATCAAATATCCACATGACGATATCGCGGAGTGTTTGAAAAGTTCCCGACCTAGCTGGTTTTGAAGGTTGCATGAGTAGACGTGCGTGTCGCTTACAGACGCGTACTACCAATCGCGATAAACGCGCCGTGGCATCTTCCGCAGCATCCTTTGACTGTGCAAAAGAAGCCAGACGAAATGATCGAAGCGTCACCTCCAGCATCTCCAGGATGTGATTTTTCAAAATCTCTGTAGCCGATCCATCTTGCGTTTCGAATAGTTCTAGACAACGTAAAGCAGCACTGGAAGCCCCTAGACGTCGATTTGAATCTGGATGCGACATCAGCGAGTATAATCGGCGCAAAATGCTCTTTACATTCACTGCATTTTGAACATCCATCATCTGTTTCATGCTCCACTTAAGCGCCTCGGCAGCTAGTGACGCGCATAAATCACGTTTGATGCCGAAGCGAGCATCGGCAACACCAAGGGTGATTGAGTCAAGTAATGCCATCGTCTCTGCTGCTTCCTTCACTTGATTTTTCGTAAACCATCGAACCAATTGGAATGCTAGCTTACGGAAAAGAGTGCTCGTAACGGGTTCAAAATCTGCAGCTAAATCTATGATGACTGGAAATAGAGAACGGTATACCAGATGGAACGGCGTAATGCCACTCCTATCGTCAGTCGAATCCGGTCTTCGCGCATTGCGTCCTACCATAAGTAATGTCATAGCATGTAATGCTTCACATGCTGCGACTTTCGTTGCGCGGTCTCGAGAGAATTTGGCCAACTGCGCGATTCGAGGCAAACAACTATCTAACCACAGAGTTGCTTCTGTGGCATATAACGGTACATCTATAGAAATCCGCATTGTAGAATCCCAAAGAATAGTTGAGTCTCTATTCTGATCTGTGCCGCTTTGTTCGTCTTCTTCCATGGAATTCACTAAAAAATGAGAATAACTACCTATGGAACCGAGGAGTCTGAGCACTCTCATTAGCAATATCTTTTCTTCAGAATTACTTTCTTGCTCTAACGCCTGCTTTGCCATTCTCTTCTCAAAGCGCCACTCAGCGACACTACCAGATGGGGTGTTTTCATCAATATCGAACATAGTCATTGCTCTATTTCGATCTATTTCTAAATCTTCAGACAAAGCGTCTCCACGATCCAAATATGGCCTCAAGCTTCTCACGCACTCTGGAAGTGTAGGCAGCAATTCTTCCCTTCGATTGGTTAGCCAAGTTTCAAGCACCTTCAATCCGGTTTCTGCCATCGGAGAATGTTGCAATCCAAGTTCAAGCATCGAGCACAATGGCCACACTAGATCATTCAAGGAAAGTAAACCTTCAGGTGCTTCTAATAGTAAACTCAATGAAGCTGCTCTCAATTCACCTGTTTTCCCTGAACTTTCTGCCAGTACCTCGTGCAAAAAGTTTTGAAAGCTTCTCGCCACGTGAAGTCGTGCAGCCTTTTCTTCGTCATCACTTTCGATTTGTTGAGTTTCATAATCTTTTCTATCTGTTTGTGCATTTTCATCAAGACGAACGGATCGAAAGTATCCTGAACGCTCTGCAGCATGTAACGAACTCTGAATGAGTTTGTAAAAGCCACTCAAAGCTGTATTTTTCGTCGCTAATAGCATGAGCTCCTCTCCTAGCTGCCCAATCCATGCGCACATCTGCTTCGAAGGAGATTTATCGATAACTTTACGGAAGAAATCCACTAAACCAAGAAAAGTTTGCATGTCAGCTGAATTTTTGGCCTCTAAATTACCTTCTAAATTTAACGCTATTAATGCGTTTGCTTCTATGTTTTGATCTACTAAATCTTCTGGAATTCTTGTATCTTTTTCCTTCGATTCGTCTCCTAAATTCGCACTAGGCTTGTCAATTGTAGACTCTCGAACCCCAAGTTCTAGAGTATTGCATATCAAAAGTATATGCTCCACGAAACAATCGTACACTACGTTTGCCGTGCCCTGGACAATTTGTGTTTGTTCATCCATGACTACATCGATATCCATGCCGTGTTCGTCCAAGGAATTTTCTGATAAATGCTCCGATACCACTGCTGAGTCGAGACTTTGTGAGCGCTTCTTATTTTCTAATCCAGATGAGATGTAACGTTTGGACGCTCTATTCGGCTTGAATCTTTCGTATTTTTCGTCACCGCCGAGCAAGCGAACCCATAAATCAACGTACCTTGGCCAAAGCTGTATTGGTGGAGCGTCTGTCAGCAACCTGTCGATAGGATCGGGCGGTCCAACGCGCAACGACAAAAGGACTAAAGACTGTCCGCATCTGCTAAACAAACTCCGTAACGCACCACCTCTCTCGTATAACGTTTGAAATAAATTGGCAATGGCGTCATGCGCGACGCGTTTTCTAGTATCGACTTCGTTTGAATAGTGTTCAAATATCCAGCGTAATATAGAGGCAACCATATCTAACATAGTTTCATCAACAGTTTGTTGCAATTCGAGAACGTCCGTATATGCAATCAAAAGTGCAACCTGTCTTTCCATGGACTCGAATCTCTTCTCAAAAGCGTTACCCCCGGCAGCGAATTTTTCTTCTAAAGTAAATCTTGCTAATTGTTCCATCAGCTCGTCCAAATCCATCTCCAGTTCATCGCTCGACATGTAAAACGCTGGTTTAGCTAGTTTGCCTAGAGCGCGGACCGCAACAGTAATCTTTCGAGGGTTTGAATTTTTGTCGTGCTTTGTGTCTAAAAGCTCTTTAACTTTTCCCATCATGTTTTTCATAGCCTCAATTCGTTTGCTTTCCTCCAATAAAGTATTGTCCATCAACGCGTCCTGTAAGGTTATTAAAAATGCATCTAAAGAAACCATTGCATTTCTGGTGACATCTTTATTCGAGCACACTCTGAGTTCTAAGAGTTTCTCAAAAATTTCGGGAGCAAACTCGATGAACTCTTTCTTTAAAATTGAGCCAACGCACTCGACGACTTTCATCGCGCTTTTCGGAACTTCGCTGCGTTGACCATGAGATGGAGGTGCCAATGCTTTGAGCAAAATTTTAGATAAAGCCGTTCGCGAACTCGTTGAAATCTTATCTGGGACAGACTGTATAGAAGAAGCAATCGCTTCGAGTGCGCCAGAGATCAATACCATGTCGATTTTTTTCTTTTCTTTCTCGCTTGCGTATTTCCCTCCCTTTTCTGCTTCCTCGACGTTGTCGTCGTCGGAATCCGCAGATCCAATTTGATCGTCTAATATCCCCAACGCTTTATTGATCAACCATCTTGGATGAGCATCTCGCGCAACATCTTCTTCTTTAAAGTCAACATCAAAATTTGCGTGTAAAGCCGCGCAAGCCCTTAAAATTAAAGACTTTACCGTCGGCGTCTTTGCGGTTCTTTCGTAATCTCTTCGCAACGATTCCCCTACTTTTTTCAACTCTTCTTCCGTTGCGTTGAAAGGTAGCTGCAAACTGAAAAGAGCAATTATCGGTCCCAAAGCAGCAGCTTTAGTCATATTCTGTTGCTCGCTCCGGAACTGCCGCATGCATATATCGCGCATTTCTCTCGCATTTGCTGAACTTTGGTTTTGCCCAATGCGTTCGATATGTTTGGTAATCGTATCGAAAGCCTTCGCCCGAGCCGCTTGAACGTCTTTCGCAGCCACGTTCGCAGTTTCTTTCAAATAGCTCAAAATCCCAACGTCAGGGTCCAGAAATATCGCCGATAAAGCCGGGATGTTCTCCTCATGCGCAGCCTCTAAGGTTTCCTGTTAATTTTTCAAAGAAGAAAATGGTTAGTTATGTTCTTGCTTTCTTTTGTAAACTCTCTCTCTCTCTCTCTCTCTCTCTCTCTCTCTCTCTGAAAACACGCGAAGAAAATTCCATCTACACCACTACGTGTTAACGAACCTGTATCGTCGCGATGATTTGTTTCGACTCGTCTTCGGGGCCGAGCGCGTGCGCCGATTCTCGTCGCGCGACTCTCGCGAGTCGCTTTAACGATTCGCGCAAGGCAGTTTCCATCTCGCGAGAAAATTTGTGCGCACTCTCTTCCTCTCTCTTTGCGACGAGATTTCTCCGTCAATGAGCGCGCGTGCGGAACAAAAAAACGACACAAAATCGGCTTCCCGTTAGCGCGTCGAGGAGGATGGCGTCATCTGTTCTGCCCTCCGCGCGCGACAGAAAGATACAACAACGACGACGACGACAACAACAACAACAACAACAACAACAACACTCTTTTTAAAGGTTTGATGTTTTGTGTGAAACGATACGCGCTTTTTATTTTCGAATTTTTCTTCTCGAGTTTTCATCTGGGAGTTTGGGTCGTCACTCGTTGGCAAAAGACAAAAATCTCTTCTCTGACAACAACTCTTTACAAAAATAGGCTTCGAAGGAAGATGTCTCAAAACTCCCCGTCGTGGTGGTTTCGGAAGATTTCCCAGCACGGCGCGCACGACGTCACCAATCATCGGACGAACGAGACCCCGAACGGCGCGTCGACGAGTCATCCGCAACCTCGTCGCCACCGCGAAAAAAGTCACCCCCAAGAAGGAGGAGGAGAACTCATTGACAGAGAAAATCCCCTAGCGTCGTCCACGGAATACGTCTCTAAAGAAGACTTGGGAAGAGCGACGTGGCTCTTGTTACATTCGATAGCGTCGCAGTACCCAGACGAGCCGACGGAAAGAGAAAAGAGAGACGCGAAAAATTTAGTCAACGCCATTACGAATTTATATCCGTGCAAGGAGTGTCAGGTGCACTTCAAGACGGTTATTGAAAAGTATCCTCCCGAGGTGGCAGATTCGGTGAGCTTCCAGGAATGGATGTGTAAAGTGCACAATGCAGTGAACGAGAAATTAGGAAAGGAGATATTTGATTGCGCGAAAGTAGACGAGAGGTGGGGTGGAGTGGAGTGTTTTGGAGAGGATGGGAGTAGCGAAGGAGGATGTAGCTTTGAAGATGCGCCGAGAAGGAGTCGCCGAGTGCGCTGAATGCCATGCGCATGTCATATAGATTTTCTTATATAAAAAATATATCGTTAGAACACTATTATTATTAACGCTACGTGTATTTATGATTCTTTCTTCTTCTTTGCTTGGACTCGGTTTTTGATTTCTGGCAAAATAGTTGAGAGCTGACGTTCAGCCATCATGAGCGCAATCGTTGGCGATTCGTCTTTTTTATGCTTAATCGACGTAACTTTACTTGCGCCTAATTGTTTATACATCGGAGTAAACTCCGTCGTTTTCAATTTTAAAGCGGCGCGTAATGGTTCGGAATCCACCTGCCAGTTTGATACGCGCAAGGCAAGAAGAATAATGTGAAGGACGAGTAAATCCTTGAGTCTCTTCGTTCGCAGTCGCGATTCGCCGTATTGCGTCCCGTCTCCAACTTCTACTTCCGTAAATGTATCGATGATACACTGCTGTATGAGCGGATCTACCCGCTCAGGTTTCGTAAACAACCATTTGTGCTTCACTTCCTCTTCTATTATTTCTATTTCTTCTTCTTCTTCTTCTTCTTCTTCTTTTTCCCCATCTTCTTCCTTCTTCACGCCTTCTTCTCCTTCCTCTTTCCGCTTTCGTTTCTTCATCTCTATTCGTTTCGGCCTGGTCTCTTTTACTCGTCCACTTTTTAAGCTCGCAAATTGTAGAAGTGCATCCATAAACGCCAACGCCTTTGCTTTCTCCGTGGCATCGAAACTGTGGTCGCCGGCAGAAATCGCCCAATTCGGATCAGTCACGTGAATCATCGGTAACAAATCTATAATTGCTTTCGGTTTTTCCGACCCGCCCAAAGAATCTATCATAGCCTCCACAGTCGTTTTCTTCCCGGCTTTTATGAAGTCGTTATATGGTAAATTATGCGAGAACAAGACGTAGCCCGGTGTCAATTTCCACGGAAACGCCTCGTGTGGCTTCGTCGCCTCCAAATCATGGGGTGGCAAATTTCTCTGTTCTCCCGCCTTCTGCATCAAATCTTTTCTCGTCATCGCGAACCTCGACGATTTGCCAATTTGTGATTCTAACAATTTCGGCGATGCGATGGCATCCGAGTCCAACTTCCTCGCCGACATGAGCTTTGCCTGTTGTCTTTGCCTCTTTTGCGAGGAAAACAACTTCGTCGCGTCTGCGGTAATCGCCCTTCGCACGTTAATATCGTCGTAATCCAACTTTTCTACGTCGTCTCTGTTGAACTGATAGTTAAGTCTCTGTGGTCGCGTCAACATGTGAACCACAGAATCGCCACATAACCTTTGTAACTTCAACACGTACTCCCCGGAGCCTTCCTTGCCAACTGGCACTAATCTACCCAAAACGTCCATCGACCGTCCGTCCTCGTGTGCCATCACGCCCTGAGTCGCATCTTTCGGCAACACGCCAATGCCAAATCCGCACTTCTCGTGCGCGAAATTTTTCCCGATAACGTCGCACCCGTCGCCTCTCCCAACAACCACTAAATGCCGTTCCGAATGCGGCGTATCGCCGTTTCCAAGTTTGCCATTGGTGAAGTTATACGCTCGTTCGTACGCATCATTCCCAAACTCCTTCTCCAATTCCCTGTCGCTCGTATCTGGATTACCTCTGAACAAGTTGAACGCGTACGTCCCGTCGGTCAGAGTTGTCGGCGCGGTGCGTAAAGAAACGACCAAAGGGCCTCCCAAATCGTTCCCTTCGTTTTTTTCCGACGGCGCAACTTCAATCTTCAAGGCCTTGATGTCGCGCATCGCCGCCGCCGCCGTCGTCGTCGTCGTCGTCGTCGTCTTCGTCCTCGGGCCGTCGGGGGTCCGTTTCTTCTTCTTCTTCTTCTTCTTCTTCGGCGGGGCTGCCACGAGTCTTGTGCCCGCGTCTGTGCGCGCGCGAGCTTTGGAGAGTGCGCACGTGTGAAAAAAAAAGTCACGACACAAAAAAAGCGAGAAAAAGCGGGTCCAAAAAAACTGACGAGAGTCCAAAAAATCCTCCGGTCCGGGGGCGTGTTCCTCCTTTTGTGTGTCCACACGCGAGTGTGAGAGAGTGGGTTCGGGGACGCAAAAAAGAAAGATTTCAGTCAAAAAAGTTGGAAAAGATACGCCCCATTTGTCATATTTACCCACATTATACAACCGCACCAAGTGCGCGCTTCCTTCGTTTGTCTTTTCTCGCGGCGCCGCGTGGGAAGCAGAAGAGAGCTCGTCAAGAAATAGAGCAGAGCGGAGCGCCGTCTCGTTTTCTCTCTCTCTCTCTGTCTCTCCGCGACGTCGCATCGAGTCCGGTCGAATCGCACGATTGGAATTCCAAAAAGATAATATTTGATGTTGCAAACGGCAACGAAAATGGCTTCCTCTGCTTCTTCTTCTACGATGATGATGAACGGCAGTAATACGTTTCGACAAAGACCGCACCGCGCGAACGTTCGAAACTGCGGTGCTAAAACCCAGCGCCGCTCTGTTATCAAAGCGATGGCTGGTTCCATCGAATCTCCGGACGAAGAGTACGACTGCGTTGTCATCGGTTCTGGCATTGGTGGTTTATCCTGCGGGTCGTTGCTTGCTCGGTACGGGAACTCGGTGAAAGTGTTCGAGTCGCACTATTTAGCCGGTGGGTGTTGCCACATGTTCGATCACAAAACACCCGAAGGGGATTTATATAAGTTCGAGGTTGGTCCGTCTATTTGGGAAGGGTTGGATCGACCGACAGGGAACCCGCTGAGGATGGTTTTTGACGCGTTAGGAGAGGAGATGCCGGTCAAGACGTACGATGGGATTTCGCTTTGGACAGAGGAAGGACACTGGAGGTTTCAAACCGGAGACGACGAAGCGCCGGGTGGGTTTTGCGATTTGTTGAGAGAACAGTCGGATAATCCAGAGTTGGCCATTAAGGAATGGAAGGCGTTGAAAGGACGGTTGGAACCGCTGTACGACGCGTTGGACGCGTGCCCGTTAACCGCGCTGAGACAAGACCCTGGCTTGCTCGTGTCCACGATTATTGCCGTGCCATTTTATTTAACACACCCAATGGTTATGTTAGACATTCCGTACATTTTGGATTCGTTTCATAAGTTGTCTGAACAATACGTGACGGATAAGTTTTTGAAACGGTGGATTGATATGTTGGCATTTTTCAGTGGGTTTCCGGCGGAAGGGACAATGGGTGCAACGATGATTTATAGTATCCCTGGGTTCCATCGACCGGGGGCGTCGTTGTGTGCGCCAGAAGGCGGGACGCAAGCGGTCGTGGATAAGTTGACGTATTGTTTAGAAAAATTTGGCGGAGAGTTGCAATTGAAATCGCATGTGGAGGAGATCATCGTCCAAGACGGCGAAGCGAAAGGCGTGCGATTGAAAAACGGGAAAGTGATTAAAGCGAGAAATGCGGTGGTGTCGAACGCGACTATTTGGGATACCGTGCCCATGTTACCAGATGCGGAGGTTTTGAAAGCGCAGCAATTGGACCGTTCCGTGGAGTGGAAGGAAGAGATGTCTGAAATTCCAGAGCTCGGTTCCATCATGCATTTATTTTTAGGTATCGACGCGACTGGGCTACCGGATCTAGATCCCTCGCATATCTGCATTCGTGATTGGAATCGTCCGTTGGGTGACCCGCAGAACGTGGTAACTATATTCATTCCAACTGTGTTAGATCCGGAAGTCGCGCCGGAAGGGAAACACATCGTTCACGTCTACACCGCCGGTTCAGAACCGTACGACATTTGGAAAGAAAAACAAAGAGGCACGAAAGATTACGAAGATTTTAAACGCGAACGAGCGGAAATTTTATGGGAAACCATGGAGCGCATCATCCCGGACATTCGCGAACGCGTGGAAGTTGAAATTTATGCCTCCCCTCAAACCCACCAACGGTTTTTACGACGCCACAAAGGTACGTACGGTCCGGCTTTACAAGCTGGCGGTAACTTATTCGACGTGTTGCCGTTACCAAACATCCCCCAACCGGGCGTATTGACTCCCATCCCAAAGCTCTTGCGGTGCGGTGACTCCGTCTTCCCAGGCGTTGGCGTCCCTGCCGTTGCCGCGTCTGGCGCCATCGCCGCCTCCACCCTCGCGCCATTACCCGCCCACCTCAAAATGATGTGGGACGTCTCTCAAACGCAAAACAACTTCTGGCAAAAAAACGGTGGGAGAGATAAATGGCTTCGAGAAACCGAGAAACCATTCCACCCGAGCGAAGGTGGAGGTGCAGAACACATGGACCCAAGCGAGTATTACAAAGCTGCCGCGAACAAAATGAAAGTCACGGGAAATATGAAACCGTCCGGGTTGGAGAATGAATCTTCTTCCGCGGTGAGCACTTAAGTGCAGAGAAATGAGAGATGAAGAGAGTTTGTATTATAGCTTATATAGCTACTAGAACCGATTAATGTTGTCATTTTTGAGGATAACTACGTACCAGTTCTTTCTAAGATTATTACCATTACTTCTTTTCACTTTTTCCTTCTTCCAAAAAAATATCTTCCAAGAAGATATCTGCCTTTTTGGTCCACAGAATACAAACGCACGTGTATGCACAGCATACAGTCCGACAAAATATCATGCCAAAATCTATGGACCCGTGTCAAATATGCGATCGTTTTTTCACGGCTGCGTTTAAAGCCATCATCGGGTTCATAAAGTGGTTTTTTCGAGGGACCTTGGACGGCAACAGTCCGTTTTCAATTTTGGCGTTTCCATTCGTGTTGCTGTACCACTCCGTTGTTATATACTTAATACCAACCCTCGGCATTTACGTAAAGCGAGCATATCGAGGTTTCTTAAGTTTTCTGTGCAAACCGTTCGGTGGGTACGTTTTGGATGACTCGCCGCACTTCCACACGACCGCGATGGTTTTAGGTAAATACGAAGAAAAGGATGGCGAGGAAAGTTTGAAAAAATTGTATGAGGAGCAGAAATACAAGACGTACGAAGAGTGGCACAAGACGATTGAACTCGTGCGATTTAAAGATTTAGGTCCAATAGGAAGTAAAAAAGTGAATGAAGATGATACGAATACGTATCTATTCAAAGAAGGTATCAATCCGTCGGATATCGGGCAAGGCGCATTGGGCGATTGTTGGTTACTAGCGGCCATCGCGTGTCTTGCAGAACATCCGGACGCCTTGAGATCTTTGTTCATCGATCGAGAGATTAACTCGAGAGGCTATTATAAGTTACGATTATTTCACGCGGCAAGAGATAAATGGGTCACGGTTGGCGTGGACGATCGATTTCCAGTTAAAATTGCTGAAACCAAGTTCTCATCAAAGAAAGAACTGCTATTTCTCAGAGATACGGACAACGAGTTGTGGGTTTGTTTATTACAAAAAGCGTTCGCGAAGATTTTTGGGGGCTACGCGCAACTCGACGGAGGATCATCTGTCATCGCGTGGAACTTTTTAACTGGCGGCAATTCCATGATGCTCATACGCAAAGCCAATGAGACGGTCTGGGATAAGAAGGATTATACATTTGGTTCCGAGAAGTCATTCGAGGATATGTATTGTAGTCGAGTAGGACGGTCGTCGGTGTTCTATTCTGTAACTTCCGAACGAGACTTTAAGAAGAAAACGGGAGACCAAGTTTTTGACGTCTTGAGAGCGTACGCGAAAGCGAAATGTCTCTTGGGCGCATCGATTCAAAAGAACGACGACGAAAAGATGGAAGATGAAAGAGAGACTGGATTATTCGTTCAACACGCGTATTCCATTTTAGAATGTCGGCGACCGGGAATGAAAAGCATGGACAAAGTCTACGACAAAGGCAAAACGGGAGTCAAACTTGTCAAATTACGAAACCCATGGGGGAACGAGCACGAATGGAAAGGCGCATGGTCCGATGGTTCTAAAGAATGGACCGAAAATCCAACCTTTGCGGCGGAACTAAACTACGTACCGAAAGCAAACGACGGCGTCTTTTGGATGGAATGGTCGGATTTCAGCAAATATTTCAACAAGATTCAAATATGCGACCGGGATGCGAACAAAGATCTTTCCTTGGAAATTTTCGAAGACTACCCGAAATGTGGACCGATGATTGGGTGCTTGCACGGATGCGCTTCGTTTTGGTGTAAATGCAACGGATGTCGAGTGATTTATTTCGGAAACGAAAAAGGAGACGCGTTGAAGTCGGGTGGAGGATGTACAAAAATGTGCACCGCTGTTTAGGGAACACTCCTTTGTATCACTCCTTGCTACGAAAAAGCTGAAAAAGCTGAGAATGATGACCTTTTACGTACCTTTTTTGTAATAGAAATCCCCTATGATGTAACCAACCAACCCTTCTCTCTCCCTTTTGTTGTTTTTTTTTAAAGGAGGGGGTCAATAATTTTAGATAAAGGGGACTGACGAGGCATCCAATTCTGCACAAAAAACCTTTCGGAAAAGACATCAACAACAACAACAACAACGGCACATATGATTGTGTTCGTGTTAGATAGCGTCAAAGACACGGACTTCTATAAAAAGAACAGAATAGTCACGACTGATTCTCGATTCGTCGAGTTGGCGACGAAGTTTCAAGCGCTCGATTATTTGGCCTTGGTGTATTTCAGCTCATTGTTGCTCTTCATTATCGCAATTCACTTATTTTTTGTTTTCGTCCGGTGGTTCAGGAAGCAAGTGGATGTCTTTCGAAAGACGAGATACGATATAGTCAACTATCGAATCGTGAGAGTTACCGTAAACGATGATATGAAAGGAGAGGTGAAAAAATCGCCGTTAAAAACGTTCCAAGGATTATTTCAACCGTCTCCAACTGAGAACAAGAGAGCGCCGGACAAAAAAGCATTGAAGGTGCCTGAATTAGCAGAGAAGAACGGAACGACGACGAAAATACCTTTAACGCCGCCAAATACGAACGGAACTTCTACGCAGCCAAAAAAAGAGGAAAAGAAATCACCCTCGCGCAAACTGAGTTTCGAGAACGGTAAGAAGGAGGAAAAAGAAGAAGAGCAACAACAAAACTCGCCGTTTTCTTTCCTGAAAAATTTGTTTCCGGAACCGAATTACGTTGGGTATGTGACTAACGCCGATAAGACGTACACCACTGTGTTAATGCAAGATCACGCGAAGAAGAGAAGAGAAAGAAGAGTGAAATTGATTCCAGATTTCTTAGCCGATAAAATCAAAACGCATCTGTTGTTTGACTCGAGAGACTTTCCGTTGGTGGAGACACTGGTGAGCGTATGCGTGTATTTACCTTTCAGCATTTTACTTTTGGTGACGATAATTAACATCGATGAATTGAAAAATCGCAAGAGAGATCACTTTGTTGGACTCATGTGGTTGGTAGTCACGCGAGCTTTGTTTGGAAAACAATTCATGTCTGTTTTGAGTAAATTTGTAAAGTACGACGTGTTTAAAGGAAAAACTGCTCAATTTTTGAACCGGGTGCCGTCGATTTTGTTGGCGCCAGCGTTTGGTGTGCCCAGTGGGGTATATTTTTTCTACAGAAACGCAGTGATGCCAGACGAGTGTGCGTTAGGTAAATACCGAAATCGAGAGAGAAATGCGAAAGCATTGGCGTCGACGAGCGCGTACCAAAGAGACTCGATATCGCAGTTTATTATGTATTGGATGCGGAATGCCCTATTCGGTCCAATCGAACTCACTCTGTGGGTGTATAAAAACAGAAGCGTAAAAGATGCGCTCAAAACTGTCGGTGGCTTTTACTTTAGTTACTCCTTGTATGCATTCTTGAAAATGCAGTCACCGATAGCGGCGTTTTGGACGTTCCTCGTACCATGGTTGTTGAGCATGTGGGATTTGTCCTTTGAGAACTGGTCCAAGCACATGTTCATAACGCCTCGAGACTCAAACTCGCTCTGGGCGAAGAACTTTACCATAATCAACACGAACGAAAATCAAAAGAGCTTTAACGATGGATATATGCTTTTAGAGCACATTTATACCGGTGCGAATTCCTTGGATCTCATTCATTGGAGCGAGTTTCCGGAGAAATTTTTGGAAAATAGAAGGCAGTACGGGGGTCACAAAACGTTCGTTTTCACGTGCATTTCTCAAGGAGAAGTCGCACTGTTGGTGTTTTCCGGACATTTGTACAAACTTGCGACGAAGTGTGTAGATGTGGGACAAGGCGTTGGAGGGAAGAGCTACGATGATATGGTGCAAGCTTTTGAGGAGCGTTTGAGACCGATACCAGAGGAGAAAAATTTGAATGGATTTGACGCCATAGTAGACTTCTTCGAAAACTTGTTCCCGGCGGACATTTTTAATCAAGTGAGCAAGAGCGACGAAAACGTAAAAACGAAGAGCACTGCCACTATTGCTGCTAAAGCGGTCGTCACGCCGAAAGAAAAAATGCCGCACGCAAAGCCACCTGAACCGACCAATGGAGCATCACTCAGTGGACTTATCGATTACGCCGAGGCATCTCGAGATGATGATGAAATCGTACTCAACTATATGAACAAAGAGAAAAATAATTTCGACACCATTATGGGTCTTAAACCTCTAAGTCCCACGAAACAAAGAAAACGCGACGCGGAAAACATAGCGCCGTGAAGAGGTCCATCTTCTTATTTATAAAACCATGAAACTACATAAGTGAGGAAGTTTGCCTTACCACTAAAAATTGTTGTACGATCGTATTCAAAAGTTTTTCTATCTGTATTATGCTATTATGTTCGATGACTCTAATTTTTCTTTTAACGCAAATCCGCAATCGCTTTCAAAAGTTGTTCGTGCAACTCTGGAGTAGCACTCGCTACGATACCTCCATTGATGTCGAGAAACCTTCCCTTTCCAAATTCAAGTGGAACGCCAGCCGCGTCGGAAATGACACCACCAGACTCCGATATTATGATCGCACCAGCCGCGTGATCCCAAACCTTTTCTCTGTACGTTTTCGGCGGAAATCGCAAATAAATGTGGGCGTCGCCTCTGCTCAAACTACCGTATTTCGCCTGCGAGTCAATTCGGAGTGCTTTCCGAGTGATTCCAACCTTCTCGCTCAAAGCGTTCGTAAACGCATGGTCTGCGACGATGGAATCCCCCCACGATTCCATGTATCTTGCTCCATCTTCCCCGCACTTTACTAATTGATCGCTTGTCGCGGTAAAACTATCCTTCCCCACCGGTTCCTTTGCATCCATAGCCGCGTACTTGCATCCCAAATTTTCATACGCCGCGAAAATCACCCCTGGTTTCTTCGTCTCCAACGCATCCACATCCTCTGGTATCTTACTCATCGGCATATTCGGGCACCCTAAAACACCCCCAACAATCTTTCCCTTCTCGCACAGACCAAGAGCGATGGCATATTGTCTCTGATTGATAAAACCTTTCGTCCCATCTATGGGATCTAAAACGAAAAATGTTGATTCGCTCCCACCTTCGTGGTTTCCGCGATCAATCAGTCGTACTACTTCTTCTCGGGAAAGGTACACAGACACGTCGTCACCAAATATGCACTCATTTGTAATTTCCGTAATCTTCTCTAAAAGCCCTCTCGTCTCTTCGCTTCCTCCTCTCAACGCTTTCGCATCCTCTTCGGCTAACAAAGCCACATCTGGATATTTCTGTTCCAACACGTACGAAACCACCGCTTGCGCGGCGTAATCCGCCACCGTGACCGGACTATCGTCCAGTTTCGAGACTTGATCGGAAGATTCCAGCATTTTTTGCGTCTTCGAGGTTAACTTTGAGCATAGTTGTACCGCTTCGCACATTGCTTGTAAAATATCGGTATTGGATGACGCATTCGTCGACGACGAAGCGGAAAAGGAAGACGCGACTCGACTCGACGACGATGAATGCCGAAAGATACCGCGCTTTCTCGTAAAAGACGTAGAAGAAAAGGAAGAGGAAGGTGCTGCTGTTGTAGCGAGCACCGATGAAATCATGATGGATGATGCCGTGTTATATCTCTGGGTGTGCGTGTTTATAAAGAAAGGTGTGTGTGTAATCTCTAACTAAAACGTGGTAGTAATTTTACAGGTATATTTTACATGACGCGACTCCTTCTTCCTTTACCAGTCGTCGTCGTTGCCACTTTTGATGCTTCTGCATCCTTCTCTTCTTCTCTCGCCTTCTTCAGTTCTTGCGGTTTCAACGCGAACGATTCCAATTTTGCTTCGAAGACTGTCCCGGTTCGTTGCGATGCCATCAAATACCCACCAGTCATTTGACCTTTGAGGTGCTTCAACGGTACAGCACTCGTGTACTCAAATTTCTCCCCAACGTCCAAAATGGGTTGTTTCCCGATCACTCCGTGCCCGTCGACGAATTCTTTCCCTCCGTTCTCGTCCGTGATTTCAAACCGTCGAGAAATCAACTGTACCGGTTCCGTCATCGACTCGTTTTCAATTCTCACGTTGTACGCGTACACGAATCGTTGTTCTCTCGGCGAACTCTGTTCGGGAATCAAACTTGAACTCGCCGTCACCCGTACGCCTCGTGTCACGCACGTCGATCTGGATTTCGCCGGCGTCTTCTCTAACAGCGCCGTTCTTTCGTTCAGCGTCGACAGGACGCCGATGGCGGCGTCTATGCGTCTGTCGAACGCTCGTTTCGCGTCGCCTTTTTTTACCACCAAAGGTTTCCGAAACTCGTTCAGGATGTCCCGTCGGAGTAAGTGGCTTTCTGGTTTCGTCTTTGTGTTTCGTTGACTCGTCGTCGTTGCGGTCCCTTCCTTTCTCAAAACATCATTCTCTTCTTTTTCTTCTTCTTTTTCTTCGCCATCACCGCTCGCCGAGATTTGCACGCTCTTCAAGTAGTTCGGGCAGAGGTATCTCAGC
>JACLAA010005432.1_pt1 | contig 65669 bp, 42 predicted proteins | sample 8027891 | NCBI WGS metagenome assembly JACLAA01 (sample SAMN15724900, study PRJNA655200) | protist metagenome | isolation source: fluorescence activated cell sorting (FACS) single amplified genomes of... | place: Spain: Blaines Bay Microbial Observatory, Mediterranean Sea | collected 2016-01-19 | reverse complement strand
AGGAAGACGAAAAGTGGAAGAAAGAAGAGCTCGAGCGCGAACAGAGAGAAAAGGAACGAGAGGTACAAGGGAAATCCGATATGACGTCGTTCTATGCGAACTTAATGAATAGAAACGTAGCAACTGGGGGTGATACCGCGACGCACTCCAGGAAAGCACCCGAGCCTAAACTCGTTCATTCGCCAGCAGTTGTTGCGCAAAACGAGAAGAAGGAAGAAGAAAAGGCGAAAGCGATAGAAACGATCGATCAAAAGACAAAAGTCTCCCGCGGCGATGAGAATAAACTTCCAGCGAATACGATAGAAAGAACCACAGGTGACGACAAGAGACTAGTAGAAGAAAAGAGTAAAGATAACGTGCAAAAAGAAGCGGCTGTCAGAGAGCAAGTTGCGGCTCAAAAGCAAGTAGATAGGGAGGAGAAGGCTAAGAGTGCTCGTGAGCGATATCTTGCGAGAAAACGAAAAGATCTTGATAGTTAATAGCGGTTAGTCTCATGAGTGTTGTGTATAACACATGCATTGTACGGTACCGAACGCCGCGGTAAGGCGTGTGTAGCCCAACCTTTAAGAACGAAATACGATAAAGCGCGCAAAAATATTTTCATTTAATCCCCTAAATTTGTGTGACTTTTTGTGACTTTCAAATCCGCATTTTAAAAAAACGCCTGCTTTTTTTATATTCTATCTAAGCGGCGCGAATGAAGACTTAAAGATAGAATATCGTCTGCTCGCGTTGCCAAATATGAGGAGAATGTCGATGGTGCTGCTAACTTGTTGGCCTCGATGCGCGCGTTTCATCCTTTTTTCACTCTTTCTTTTAGGTGAACGAGTTGCAAGTTTCTCCTACAACGGTGACGTTTTCGTTTCCTCCACGAGACGGAGCGGTTTTCGAATGATCCTATACGGAGCTAATGATTATATGAATGAAACTGAAAGTACGGATAACAGAGACGCGATTGCGAGTAACGTTACGCACATCAGTGGGAAACTTTCGCTGACTGGCACGTTTGATTCGAGTGAACGAAGTTCTATTTTTCACAAACTTAGGAGTGTTGGGAGCTTGACCGTATTCGATAACTACGAAAATACAGGCGATATCCTTTCTTCTTTGATGTACGTCAAAGGAAACTTGACGATTACGAACAGCGATGTATTATCATCGCGAGACGATTTCTTACCAAACTTGCGAATCATTCGCGGATCGTTCGTCTATATTGATACGTCATCTTCCTCGACGTTCTCCCTGAGGAGAAGCATGCGAAACGCGGCGGCGAATCTTGAAAAAGTTGGTCAAAACTTCGAACTCCACGTCTCAGGAGTGCATCAAAGAGTTGAATCGACAGCGTTTCCGTCCCTTGAATCTGTTGGTGGGTCGTTCATAATCAGCGCTTCGAAAAGTTTAGAAGTTCTTGAGATTGGATGTTTCAGAAACCTTTGGCACGTCGGGAAAGACTTCGTAATATCGAGCGAAAGCATAAGGCGTATATCCAACTTCATGTCTTTGCAAGTCGTAGAGGGTAGATTGGACTTAAACGCGACGAAAAATTTACGTTCACTCGATGGATTACAGAATTTGAGACGCGTTGTCTCGGGCGATATTGCTTTGGGAAGCTCTGCGGTAAAAAACGGGGAGCAGTTTGGAAAATGTGGATTTATAATGCTCGACGAAGATAAATTCAGGGAGTCGAACAAAACTGCATACCTCATTCAACACGCTTGCTTTTACGATGCCTATAAATGGTGTCAATCTATGCTACTTCCCAACGCGTACCGATGCGTAAACTCTATCGCGACAAAAATAACCACAAACAGAAACTTGCGGAAGTTTTCTCGTATTCTCGAATCAAGCGGTGAAGTCTTGAGACTACAAGCGTTACAGAAACCAATCACGGTGTTTGCGCCCATCGACGCAGCATTTTTATTTCTCCGATCTACCCTGAGAGAACGAAACGGACGTAATAGCTCGGAGTACGATGAGCATTCATTTTCGGCTACGCAAGCGACATTAAGAAATGTCGCCCGAGCGCATTTGTATTCGTCCTCGATTGATCTCTCAATGCTAATGAATGAAGTGAAGTTAATCTCCGAACTTGGTGAAATGGAAGCGCTCGAAATATTGCTTTCGCAAAATGGAGAAATCAATACATATCCACATCCAGGCGCACACGCTTTAGCAGTCCGGAGACAAGCTCCTTTATTTCGATCAGTCTCGCCAATCGATAAAAGCGTCTGCGAGTCGTTTTCATTTCACAGCGTTTCGACAACAAATGCGTTATATTCAAAGTACTGCAAAGATACGACATTATCTGCGCGCGCTATGCTGCGACCAATCGATATTGTTCCTTATAATGAGGAAAACGAAGCCGTTAGCACGAACGCATCTTCTTCGTCAGCATCAACTATGGAAAATATGGACACGACGTCTTCCACCTGCTTAAACAGGTGTGGTACTTGCGATAACATTGAACTGAAAACGTGTTGTTGCGACGAAGCGTGCGTTCAAAATGGTGATTGTTGCGGTGACTTTTCCTATTTTTGTTCAATACAATACTTTTTATCGAGGGAAGAGCGAGTTAATAACGTTGTGCAACGAAGCAGTGCCTTTACGACGAACCGAAACTTTGCGTCTGGTGAAACAGAACGCGCGGCTCTAATAATCAAATCGAACGTCGCGCAATCGCACAACGGGGCGAAGTTGATTCTTATCGATCGCGTCTTACATCCAATCGAACGTTATCACAGTTCTCAACTGTTATTGTACGAAGTTAAGCAGAGCGAAGCGAACGAAGACTTTGACGGCGACTATTTTCCAGATGTGAGCTCTCCGTCTCCGCCTCCGCCTCCTCCCAGGCCACCTCCAGCTCCGCGGCGCGTCACCGAATTCAGTTGGCTATATCAAACGAGACCGCCACCACCGTCAACTTCTGTCGATTTAAAGAGTCCTCCGCCACCTGAATCGCCTCCGTCATCCGCTCCTACAACAACAATACCACCGCCACCACTTACGTTTTCTTCTTCGCCTCCGTCGCCGCCACAGAACACGCACATCGGTAGTTGCCAAGTACAGCTTCCAAACATCTGCGGTTTGTGTGATTACACAGATGAATCAAATGTGTGCTGCTGTGATTCAATGTGTGTATCTACGGGAGATTGCTGTGGAGATTACACAAACTTATGTCTATAGAAAATGAAAATATTTTGTTTTTCAAAAAGGCAAAGGGTACAACACTACAGATTACTAACTACTACGGGCATGGTAATGATAAATCTACTAAAAACGATTCAAAACGTTAATGCGCATCGTCCTCTGATGCGCTGATATCTGATTCGCCTAGCATCGCACGCGCAGCCTTAATTAAACTCACCGGGCGTTCCGTTTTCATGGCATAAATTGGAATACCTCTCGATCTTGCCGCGTGCCGTAACCACTTCGCACTCTTTACGCGAGTTTTTACGCCCAAAATTGCATCTGCATCCTCCAAACGACTCACCAGATGAATTAAAGTTTCGAATCCGAGCTCTAAGAAAACCTTTCTAACTTCACTTTCGTTCAATTCAAACGGAAAGACGCACAGAACCGCCTCTTCGTCGCTGTTTCCGTTTGAATAGTCGTCGTCGTCGTCGTCTTCGTCATCCTCGTCGTCCTCATCTTCATCGTTGTTTTCCATACTTTCTTTTACGGAACGATCCCCACTGAGACGTCGATTCATCATAACATCTGCTGCCTCTGATGCGGATGATTTACGTTCTCGAAGAAGTGCTGCGTTGGCGATTTCTTGCGCCACATATCCAGCTGAAGTCAACGGTGGAGGTGCCGACGGCCGAGGCGCTTTCCGTCGCAATCCAGAGTCTCTTTCATCTGCACCCAAGTACCCAGACGACCCGTACGCTTCACTAACATTCGGGGGCGTGTTAAATTGTTTCGTGACAGCCGCTTCGGTCGCAAGAGAGGATCGATTACCGTACGACGAAGAAGTGGAAGTTGACGCCGAACCCGGACGGGATCGATATTGCATCGCGCCGACACCAAATTTGGGAGCAGATGCTCCTGGCCCGCTATTTGATGCATACGATCGAGAGTTTTCGCGAAACTCGGGAACTTGTACGACTATACCGTCCTCTCGAAGCGCTCGCAATTCGGTAAACGGAGCTTGCCCGGCTAAAAGTGCATCTACGGACGACGCCACGTCCGTATGCACCCTCCAGAGTCCGATGTCGAGCATCTCTACGGCAATGCTGAAGGTTGGCGGACCTTCTCGCTCCAAAATTGTTTTCTGCCCGCGTCTTCTTCGCGCTTCGTCGTCGCCAAGCGTGACGGATTGGACCCCGCCAACTAAATCACAAAGAGATGGGTTCTTCAAGACATTTTCTAACGTGTGACCGTGCGCGGTGGCAATCATTTTCACCCCTCGTTCTGATATAGTTCGCGCAGCCATTGCTTCCTCCTCCGTACCAATCTCGTCAACAATAACGACTTGCGGCGTGTGGTTCTCCACTGCTTCTATTAACACTGCGTGTTGGAGTTTCGGATCCGCTACTTGCATGCGCCTGGAGTTTCCTACGCCAGGATGCGCCACGTCGCCGTCGCCGCCGATTTCATTCGAAGTGTCCACGATGACAACTCTTTGATTAAAATCCGCCGATAACAACCTGGACATTTCGCGAATAGCCGTCGTTTTGCCCACACCGGGTGGACCTAGTAATAGTACCGAGCTCGATTCTTCTGAGCTCACTAAGTCTTTACATAATTCAGCCGCGCCTTTGACCGCTCGTCCAACTCGACACGTCAAACCAATCACGGTTCCTCTTCTGTTTCTAATCATCGAGATACGGTGTAAAGTACCATCAATTCCCGCTCGGTTATCTCCGCCAACTTCACCGAGTAAGCGCACGGCTTCGTCGATGTCATCCATGGTAATTTTCGAGCTTTCTGCGTCCCAGACATCGAATTTCTTCAGGCTCTCTTTCGAATACAACGGCTCCGCAGGGCCTTCCGGGAATCTCGCCAAGGGCACTCTCCCGACGTCCATGACGACTTCGATGAGTTCAAGTTTTCTTTCGTGTTTATGCAATTGCTCGCGAATTCTCGATGGTAACACCCGCAAAAGCATGTTCAATTCGTTTTCGTCCGTTACCAAGGCGAGATTTTTCTTCAACCCTCCGCCGCCGCTCCCGCTCTCTGGGCTTGTTGTTTTTTTATCCTCGTGCTCTTTTTCAGTTTTTGTTTCCATCATCATCGTGAGACTCGCTTTCATTTCTTCGGGTGTTTTCGGCATCTGCCTCCTTTCCCGCGCTTGCAAATCGGCCTCATCGAACGAATCAGACATCAAGAGCTCTTCCGTGCCTTTCACTTCACCTTCTTGTTCCTCTTCTTCCTCCTCTTCCGCTCTCTTCACTCCTTCATCGATGCTACTGTTACCGCTACCTCTCTGAGCACTGCTTAAACGACTAGGACGACATTGTTGTCGTCGTCGACAGTTTTGGATAATCACCTTTAGTGCGTGTTTCTGTTGTTCGCTCGCGCGAAAAGAATGACAATAAGAAGAAGAAGAAGAAGAAGAAGATACAAACGATGAGGATAGGTTTGACGACGCCGATGAAAAGAACGTCATGATATGTTGTTGTTGTTGTTGTTGTTGTGTGCGCTCGAGCGTGTTATATTCTCTTCTTAAAAATTTGTGCCGAAAGAATTTGATTTTTCCTCGAAAACTCATTTATTCAATTCTCGACAAAACAAAGAAGATGACGATGACTGTCGCCAACGGCGGCGAGGAAAAGCAGGAACACGAGGTCAAGAAAGAACCCGAGGAGAAAGACCAAGCGATGATGCAGGTGGACCCTCCTCCTCCTGCGGCACCGGCTCCCGCAGTAGAAGTTGCAAATGCAACGCCTCCACTCGCTCCTCCTGTACCCCAACAACAACAACAACAACAACAACAACTCCCTCAAAGAAAGATGATTCCAAACCCACAGGACGTGAATAAAGCGGCGTCTATTGCCTCGGAAAGAGCTCTGATAGACGCCAAGAAAGCCATCTCTGTGCGTTTAAAGTTTAAAAGCAAAGAAGGAGGAAAAGGAGATAAAAAGAAAGACGATTTCTTTCGGACGGCCAAGGACGTGCTCGAAACGTTGATGCCGTTTCACGCGTTCGCCGACCAGAGAGGTTTGTTTCAGTTTGACCCTTCTTTTCCTTCTTCTTTGATGGTCGACGACGACGAAGACAATAAAAACAAGAACGCGAGGAGGAAGAAGTTGCGACTGTTGCGCGAGGCTGTCGGGATGTTAATAGCCGAGAAGGAAGGATTCAGCACAAAAGAAGAGGAAGAAAAAGAAAAAGAGGAAGACAAAAAGGAAGAAGGAGAGGAGAGGAAAGCGAGTGAGAACAACGAAAACGAACAGAAAGTAAAGAGAAGACGACTGAATGAAGCTTACGCTTTGCTCACGGAAGAGAACGTTTTACGTAGCGGGTTTGCGTTTCGTATGAATAGAGTTGATGACGGTTTGCTTAAAGAGCTTCGAACACTACACAAAGGACTCGAAGTGTGCGAACAAAGTTGCGCGCGGTTGCAAAGACACTCAGACGAAGATTCAACGTCGGCGAACGTTTTATCCAAAGCCGAAGAGTTCTTAATAGAACGTCTCGTATCCGAGGAAACTCGAATTGTTCTCGATGCTAAATCGAGCGAGCTCCGTAAAATAGCTCAAGAAGAGCGGCAAAAGATGGCCGATGTGCGCAAAGCCGAAACGGCATTTGCGCTCGCATCAAAAGCTGCCGCTGCTGCGCAGCAACAACAACAAATACAATTGCGCTTTCAACAACAACAACAACAAATACAACAACAGCAAACGAATTAGTAGCTAGAAACTTTTCGATTTTAGTAATATAAGCGCATATAGTAAAAAAATAAATTAAATGGAGTTGGGACTAATAATAATGAGTTATGAAGCCGCTGCTTTCTTCTTTCGCGCCTTCCATTCCGCGTAGCTTTCGTTCGCTTTTGGCGTTTCCGCACTTTCGCGCAACGTGAACTGTCGAGAAAAAGATGGCGACGAAACATAAACCTTCGTTTTGCTGTTATCTGTGGATGAAGGCACCGAAGAAGCAAGATTTCCCAACGTCGACGACGTGTTGTTGTTCTCCTCCTGGTTCATAGATCGTTGTTGCAAGAAGCTCGAGCCACCTTCTTTCAGGCCTTTAACATAGAGCTCTTGTTTTGATTTTATCTTTTGAGAAAACATTCGTAAAATTTGCCTTAAGCGCACCGAAGCTATGATGACTTGAATTGGCCCTCCTTCGTACGGTTCGTCGTTTTCATCTCTTTTCCCGTCTCCTTCGCCTTCGTTGTCGTCATCGTCGTCATCATCTTCATCAATTTCCTCGCCGTGAGCAAACGTAAAACGCTCTAGTAGAATAGCCACGAATAAGTTTCCAAAAAGGAATATCGATAGAACGACGTAGATCACGAAGAAGAACGCACTGGCAATATCCGGGGAACATTTTGGCTCAGAACCCGGCTCCGGTGCATCAACCGAGAAGCAGTCTTCCTTCACGTACAAGTCGTTAAAGAAACCTTGCCAATTCCCTGAAAACGCGATGAAGAGCGCCGTAAACGCGCGCTGAAAGTTGCTAAAATTCGAGTACTCGCCAATGGATTTTAATTTGGTAACATCGAAAGGACCGGTATCGTTTCCAAACAAAGATACGCCAAGGCACGAGAATATGAAAATTACCAACAACGATAACGCGGAGACGTTAATCACTCCGGGTATGGCAGAGACTGCGGTAAGCACAAGCGTTCTCAAACCTTTGAAAACCTGTATTACTTTCAAAAGCCTGAAGAAACGAACCATTCGAATAATATTTGACGGGAGAATACCCGGTAAAATAGCGCCAAGCCCACCGCTCCACGCGACGACAAAGTCAATCTTATTCCACATGGACTCCCAATACAAGTACCATCCCATACCAGTGATGAGAAAAAGAGATTCCAAGCAATACCAAACAGTAAATATATACCCAGCGTACGATTGGAAATCCATCTCAGCTTGGCTTCCGTTCGCGCGATATGCAATCAACACAAACATATTCAGCACGATCATGGTGATTGAAAGTTTATCGAACCAATCCGTTGCGATAATTGAGTGAACTTTCTTGCGCATCGGGTTCTTCGGAACAATTTTTCGCCAGCGATTCGTGTGCACGCGATTTGCAATCAACATGGCTTGTTGCCACTCTCGCTGCTTCTCTGTCGTTAAAGTGACGCCGGCGCTCGCCAAGGTTGTAAAATTATCAACTAATGCACTCACAAAAAGGTTCGCCCACAACATCATGGCAAATAGGATTGAAAAGACGAAAAATGCAGCGGCACCTTTGTTCGCGTCTCGTTCTGGTGCCGTATCGTCACCGGTAGAATCCATGGCTACGTACATGATATCTTGCCAATTATCGCCGGTGGAAATGATGAATATTGTGATAATAGCTTGGCCGATGTTATCGAAATTGAAGCGGTTAGCTCGCCACACGCCACCCTGTTCGAGACACGCTGCTTTGTCTAAGTTACTCTTATCAGTGAGCGGGTCGCGTGTATCCTCGCCGCCAGCTAACGTGCACGAAGCCATTTGTCCGAGAAATAGTTCCATACCTGTGATGCCTAAAACAATCATCATCCCAAAGCCAATTATGCACACGTATTTAATGGCAGGAAGAGATTGCAGGATCACGGTGATGACCAATTTCAAACCCGGGAGCCTTTGAATCGTTCTCAACGGTCTCAATACGCGCAAAATACGAAGCGTTTTGACAGGAATCGCGTCTCCGACCGCGTACGTGACTAAAGATGAAAGCACGACGAAGCAATCGAGGCGGTTGAAGCCTGTCTTTAAATACGCACCGGGACCTTTCCAGATGCCATATCCAATCATTTTTAACACCATTTCCAAGGTGAAAACAGCGTTAAAAATGATATCAATCAAGTTGTAAGCGTCGTCAACTTTCGTGCCTGCAACAGGCCATCTTTGCGTGTTCGTCGCCATCATCGCCGAAGAGGCAATAATCAAGAGTAAAATGAGCGTATCAAACCAGAAATTCGTAGCAATTTTCAGGCATCTCCATCGAAAAGAACCCCAGCCCGTGACTGGATCAATTGCAAGATATTTACGTATTTGTTGACAGTTATCTTCGCAAACATCGCGCATTTGCGGGCTCATCAATCTTTCCGGCGCGCGCATAAAGATTGGTTTTACAAAATCCGGATTCATCTTTTCCTGATCAAACTTAACCCAAATATCGTCTGAATCCATCACGTTACAACGCAAGGACATAGCGCGCGGTATCGTTCTTACATTTTCGAGTTTTTCGCTCAAGTGCTCACGTGCGATTTTCAGTTCTTCCTTCGCTTGCTTTACTCTTCTTTCGCGATAACACGTTAATCGTTTTCGGGCGCGCACCACGTGACCTGGTCTCAAAGACTCTTGGATTTTCAGACTCTCCTCGGTATGGTGCGCGAATCCGATCGAGACGAGCCATTGTCGGACAACGGCAACTTCTTGGACCGAACGCTGTACTCTTGATTCGTTATCGTCTCGACCAAAATCTGCAGCTGACAATTTTTCTTTCTTCGCCTTGGCTCTTCTCTTCGCAGCGTAATAATGCTCCCCGTTTTCATCGTCGTCGGTGGAATTTTCTTCTTCGACAAACGTCTTCCCGAGCGTGGACTGGGAAGTCGCGCGCTTTCGAATTTCTTCGATGACACTTGTCGCGCCTTCCTTATGAAATTCACCTTCTTCTATTAAAAACGTCTCCGACGCGATCGCGTCAATCAGAATACCGAGAATCAACGCCAAGACGGCGGTGGTGATGAAACACCAGATTATCATATAAATGCCGGCGGCGATATTCGTTACTTTCATAGAGCTCCAAGCTACTTCAAATGTATTCTCACCAGTTGACACTGCAAATAAGGTTATCAAAGCTGATCCAAAGTTTTTAAAACTCAAGCGCTCTTCGTCGAAACTTTCTCTCGCCGCGAACAGTTGCACTCCGAGAATCGCGAAAATTGCCAAGAACATGAGCCACACGAGTAAAAACACCCACATGTTTTGCGTCGCCGAAATCGCAGAGTTTGCGATTTTCGAAAACTCCGCGTTATTTCGCACGATTTTGAGCGTTCTTAAAATACGAAACACGCGGAATACTCTGAGAAAAGATAAATCGACTGGTGTACCGCCTTCTTCATCGCCTCCTGAATTTGACATCCCGTAGGTCAACGAGAAATCGATGATGCTCACGAGCACTACAAACCCATCCAATTTGTTCCAGTTATTCTTCCAGTATCGCACTACTCCTAATCCAATGTGTTTGAGTACGAATTCAAAGAGAAAGATGCCCGAACACGTGAGGTCTATGATCAATTCGACATCCTTGAACGAATCGGTTTTATCCACGTGATTAGCGCACATCAATCCCGTATTCACGAGAATTGTAAACGTGATAAAGTTTTGGAAGATTGGATGATTGGTTATATCTAAAATCATCTGCCTCGGTTTGTGCGCGCACGCGTGTTCTAGTTGAGGGTACGCTTCCTCCGGCTCCAGAGATTTCTCGTGCGCCTCTCGCAACTCTTCCATCTCTTTCTCGTGCGCTTCCGGATCATCGTCTTCTTCGACTTCACCCAACGTAGCGCAAATGACCGCGGTAAATAACTGAAACACGAAGAACCCACCTAGAACGGCGACGGCGCAAAAGTACGACATGGCGGGAACGTACCCCGCCGTGTTCGCGACTGGCCACGCGAGTTCGTTCCAACCGTCAATTGTAATCACGTGAAGAACGATAAACATCCCGCGAACAAAATTGTCGAAATTCAAGTAATTATCAAACGGTGAAACGCCAGAATCGCAGCAATACACGTTTGATTCGACACCATCGAGCAGAGTTGCGTTTTTTACAAGCGTGTCGACATCACTGTTCAAACATAACTCCTCGTCGCCGGGTACACCGCCATCATCATAGCGCGATATGCTCACACCGTCTACAGTTCCGTAATTTGACACGAGAAATGAACATCTTTCTTTCGGGTCACCTCCTAAATTTGCAACGTCTTCATAGTTGCGTCCGCTCATAATCGTGCCAAAAAGCATGACGCCCATAACCGTGGCTAAAATGACGAACCACAGAAGCAAGAGTACTACGTCTATCATCATCGGTAAGGCTTTTTCTGCGGTATCCATCACCATTCTTCCCGCTTTATACTTACTCAGCGCTTTGAGCGGTTGGAAACATTTCATTAATCTCAACGTCGTGATCCATCCGCCTCCGTCTAAAATGACGTCCAAGATACCGGTGATGACGATGAACAAATCAAACACGTTCCAATACGACCACATGTACGAGTCTGGTCCGTTGAGTAAGAATCCGTACGCTACTATTTTAACGATAGCTTCCAAGCCGAACAAAATTAAGAACGCGTTTCCTAACCAAAACGTGACATCTTTTGGAATGTGTGGCTTCGTTCCGTACATTTCCACCCCTCTATCTGGAGTATCCAACGCGACAATGACGCCGTTCAAAATCACGACGAATAAAATCGCGCGCGAAAAGTATATCGAGTTTGCAACTTTACTGCACATTTTCCGAACCGGATTCGAGGCTTGTAAAAAGCCGAGAGATCGGTCAAAGTTGAGTTTGTTCGACCTGTTGTTATTATATGTATGCATATATATACAAGTGTGTGTAAAGAAGAAGACAATGTGAGTCGAATGGTGAGCTAAGCCATGTAAACACCGAGAACAAACACCGCGTGAACGAAGGTTTTCATTTTTTGGTCCGTTTGTTTGTTTGTTTTTTCGGGAAGAATTGAGAAAAGCGAATTGAACAATGCGCGTGTCTACCGCTGCTGTCTGACGATGAAGAAAGACGATGGGAAGACACTTCGAGCGCGACTGGACGGCGAGACAGAGAGAGCAAAAGAATAAACACGCTACGAAAACGCACACTGTTTCTTTGATGGACGTTTTCTTCTTCTTCTTCTTTCCCGACGACGACGACGGGGACTTGTTGTTGTTGTTTTTCCCTTCCTCATCGGCTTTGAAACCTTCGTTTAAAGTGTATCCTCCTCCCTTTTTATCTTTCGTCGTCTTCTTTCCCTCGTATCGTTCGTCGTCGTAAGAGTACGATCTTTTTTCGTCATCATCACTCGACGATGATGGCATCGTCGATGGCATCTTTTATTATATTAATAACTAACTAAACGCCTGCGAGGATGAAGATGGGCTTTGGGTGTGATGACAGAAGAGTGAGGAAAGAATTTTGATTTTGGGGTTGAGGACTCACATGAAAATTCAACAGGAGTGTTCAAGGACACACCACACTTTTTAATTAAGAAGTTCATTAGTCTCAAAATCGCTAAGATGATGATAGAACGACTACACGCAACGAAGCAATCACACGCACACCTCCCCGCGTTATTTTTGCGCAAACATCCGTTCCGTCCTTCGCTCTTTCGTTCTCGCGCTTTGTTTTCGTCGTCGAGAAAACGAAGCAGCAAAATTAGAACGGAAAAAGTAGTTGAAACAAAAAGCAGTGATGATGATGATGAAAAGAGTAAATACGATGAACAGAAAAGGAAACGATTGAATCACATGCCGTGGTTGTACGACATCGAGAAGCATAAAACGTTCGCCAAAACGTGGCAGAAAGATGTGCAGGAAAAGCTTATGGAATTGGAGACCGTAGAGTTTATAGGAGACGACACGTTTATGGCCGACGTGAATGTGAACGTCTTTGCCGAGAGAGGAAGAAAAATTGTGTTTCATAATAACTGTCGCATAGCAGCGAACGTATATTTACACGGGCCCATAGAAGTAGGGGAAAACGTTTCGATCAATCAGCACTGTCACATGGAAGGACCCATCGTGATAGGGAGCGATTCGAGGATAGGCCCGTCCACTTCTATTTTCGCCTTTAACCACAACTTCGACGAGTCAGAAACACTCATTCGCTCACAGAAAGTAAAATCAGAAGGAGTACACATTGGAGAGGACGTGTGGATAGGCGCAAACGTTTCAATCGTCGATGGTGTGACTATAGGCGCACACTCCGTCGTCGGCATTGCATCAGTTGTTACGAAGAATATTCCAGAGTATGAGGTATGGGCAGGCAATCCGTGTAAAAAAATAGGCGAACGCAAGCGACCCCCCCCTCGGGAATGAAAAAGAGTACTCGTAGTTTTACAGAAGATACATTACCATGGTACATCTAATATCAATACATATTCTAATCTAAACTAGCCTAAAAATTCTTCTACCGACGCTTTCGGCTCGGCGTACAAGAAATCTTCGTCATCCGCATCGAAGGAAGCAAAGGCAATACTTGAGAGCTCGTTTTCTAAATCCTCTCGAAATTTTTCGTCTCGCGTGATGATGTTGAGCTCTTGAAATTGACCAAACGAGCGCTGTCGCATGTTGCAACTCCCTAAAGAAGCGATGCCTACGTCTGGATTCGTCGTACTTTTCGCCACGAAAGCTTTGGCGTGTAACATTTCCGGTAACAATTTGATCGACAGTCGAGGCGCGGACGTTTTCGATCTCAATTTAATCAACTCGTGAACTTTTTTCAATTTTGCCAACGCTTTTCTGTTCGCATCGTGATACACGTTCGGGAAACACGGCATTAAGATTGTCACGTTCGCGTTTCGGTCGATGATTTTGCGAATCATCGCAACTCCGGAGGAATCTAAGTACGCTATAGAAAACGTGTAATCGTCAAACTGTCTATCGTTCAAAATCTCCTCGAACGACTTCTTGACGCCAAACGTGCCCGGGAAATTTTTTATTCGTGGAAACGCCCAAGCTAAAGGACAAAAACCGGTTGGATTGTTCGAGACAAACTTGGTGTGAATTTCCTCTTTATTCTTTGCATCTTTCTTTCCATTTGGCCACCGCAACTTCTCAAACAACTTTGACGTCGACAACGACGACAAAGAAGGAGTAAAAGAAGCACCAGAGGATACTGAACTTTCCAACGCTTCGACGAGCGTTTGGCCTTGGACGAGAACCGTGAAATCGCGCCAATTCTCAAATCGATCTCCGATGTTAATGCCACCTAACATTCCGGTGTACTCGCCATTATTCTTTCGTTTAAACGTCGCGAACTTCGCGTGCGTTGGAATCGTGCTCTCTAAAAGCTCAAACTCGTTCGCGTTGTTCCGCTCTTTTTCCAACTCTCGCAACTTTTCGACCAAAGTCGTCGACTGTTCGCACCACCTTGTGAACTTTGACACAGCGGAACCGTCAACTTTTACGCGAACCGATACGCCTCGATTACACGCGTTCGATAAACTTTCAATTACTTTTTCGGTCGATTTACCGTGCTCAAACACGTAAACGCTAAGTTGAATCTCATCTCCTCTGTTCGTGTCGTTTATTTCTCGGGTCAAGTTTTCGATGCTTCTCGAATACCCGCTGACGAGTGTAATTTTATTTTTCGTGTTGGTGTTGTTTCTCACGGTCAACTCCTTCTCGAACTCGCGCGCAACCATCGAGGATTGAATTTCACGCGTCTCTCCACCTCTTAAACGCTTCCCTTCTTCGTTTGGAGAGACAGACGTCTTCTCAATCGCGAACGATGATGATGATGATGATGATGATGATGATGATGACAAAGCTCCGTTTACGCTTCTTCGGTTCAAACTTCTTTGAAGAGGATGCCTCGCAAAATTCGCGCCTCTATTTTTTCTTCCATTCCATTTCCCATCGATCGCAGATGAAAAAGTTAACGACGACGACGACGACGACGAGAAGGATGTAGAAGACATCATCGTCTTCCAACGCGCGAACCGATCGGTACTCTCTGTGTGTGAGAGAGTTACAGAGAGAGAGAGAGATTTTGGGTTCGTTTTTTGGCGTCTTAAAAGTGATTAATATCTTTGCTTTTTGTGGATCCACCGTGGCAAAGATTCTGTTTGTTTTGTCTTTTTTCGTGCTCGAAGCAAAAATACTATTATGGCGTCGTATATCGCATTCTTATTAAAACAAGAATCTGGGTAAGCTAAAAGATGGGAAATCGAAGAACGATACGCTCGACGCAGGTTCTTCTTCTGCGACTGCAGTGGGTGGAGTAGTGGACGAAGGAGTCACCTTCGTCGGTGTCGTTGCTACTGTTGCAGCTCTCGGACTCGTCCCGTTTTTACTGGCTACTACCGTTGGTTTCACCGGCGGCGTCGCCGATAATTTCAAGGCGACTGTCGCCGTTTCCAATTTCCCGGAAGTATCCGGTCGAAACGTGTGGAACTCGTTTTCAAAAATCGTTTCTACGCCAGGGTAATGCACCGCAGCCTTGTCAATCAGTCTGCGCAACTCGCGCACGTGATCTAAAGTTTCCTCGTACCGTTCGGATGTCTTCTCCACTAAGAATATCACCTCGCGTTCTCTCGTGTAATTTTTCTCCGCCGCCTCGTACGACTCGATGGCGTGCATCTCTTTCAACTGTTCGATTTCAAATTCGTGTTCTAACTTCATTCGATTCGCGCGATCTCTATAAAACTCGATTTCCTCCGTCAATTTCTCCGTCGTCGTTTCGATTTCTTCCGTTAACGTTTGTTTCATCAACTCGAACGTTTCCTCGCGTTCGGTTTCGATTCTATTCAACTCGCTCAAATATTTCTCTTTCAGTTCGAGCAAGTCTTCTTCGTGCACTTTGTTAATGTCCGCTTTGAACTCTTCCACGTGTTGTTCCTTTTCTAACATTTTCTTCATGTCTCTTTTTTCCGTCTCTTGTATTTGTTTCAGAAGCAATTCGATTCTTGTTTCGTTCCTTTTCAGTTTCTCATTGGCTTCGTCCAACTCTTTTCTCAAAGCGTCCATCTCTTGTACTTTTTCTTTAAACTCCACCGCTTTCTTATACGTCTTCTCCTCCGCTTCTATGGTTTCTTTGAGCTCTTCCTCTGTCTTTTGTAACTCCATTTGTAACTGCTCCACCATCTCTTCCGCGTCTAATCTCATTTTGGTTTCCTCGTCGAGCAACTCTTTCAAAGAGTCGAGCTCGTCTCTTAACTCCGACAATCGGTTCCCGATCGGTCGGACGTTTTCGCCGTTGGCTTCATCGTCTTCACCGGAGAAGTCTGATTTCGTTGAAGTCATCGTTGTTGTTATTGTTGTTGTTGTTGTATGTGGAGAGATGTTTAGTACTGTTTGTTTATGGGTATTATATTTCTGTTATCACAAGAATTGATTACAGCAACAACTGCGTACTGAATGAGCGGTGTGACGACGTTTCGCCTGTTTTTTTCTTATATGTCTTGTGGTCCGTCATTTTTCGTCTTTTTGTCCCCCGCGTCAAATCGGTTGTGTGTGTGACATTTAACGAACTGTTTCGCCGCCAAAGAAAAAAAGCACACACACTGCTCTGTTGTACTTAAAATCTTATGCGCGCGCCCTTTCGTTAACAGACAAATAATAACAACAACAACAACAAGAAAATGGAAAAGAAACTAGAGTACGAGGCGTTACCACAGAGAGGACCGAGAAGGAGAAAGAAGAAGAATAAGAATGTTGAGAATGTCGAGAACGACGACGATGAAGACGAAGAAAACGAGAAGAAGAGAGCGAAAACAAACGACAAACCCATGAAGAAGAATGTGGTGGTGATGATGATGAACACCACCAACGAGGGCGAATATGATGGGGATGCTAATGATGGGGATAAGAGGACGAGAACGGGCGCGAATGCAACAACAACAGCAACAACAACAACAGCGTGTTTTCTTTCGACAGAACCAATCGTGAGCTACGACACCACCGCTGCAACTAAAAATCAATACGAATACAAAGACCACACGGCGGATATTCAAATCAAAAGCTGGGGCGACTCCATCACCACCGCGTTCGCTTGGTCAGCTCTGGGAATGTTCGACTACATGACGCCACTTCATAATATATCGGAAACGCCGAAAGTGTATAGAAAATTTGAGTGCTCCGCGCACGACTTGAAGTCGCTCTTATTCGCATTCTTGGACGAGTTGTTGTTCGTGTTCCACACGGAGAGTTTAGTGTGCACGAAAATCCAAATCAACGAGTTTCGAGAAAATGAAGGAAATCTAGGAGAAGAAGTAAATCGATGGACGATTGAAGGTATTGTCGCGGGAGATTTGTTCGTCGATGGCGTGCACGAACAAGGCACGGAAGTCAAGGCGATTACGTATTCGGAAATGCAAATTCACGTCGCAGAGGATGGTTCAACGGAGGTGTACGTGATAGTAGATATATAAGAAATAATGCTCGTAATTGCACTCGTTACGGTAGTTCATAGTAAACAATCGTCTTCACCTTCTTTAAGCGACGATGCTTGGCATGACTTTTGCTTCTATGACTGCAACGATGCGTTTCAACCAATCGATTTTGCTTTCCTTTTCGAGAGGGAATAAATGGTTACCGCCTTGTACAATTTCGAGCGCAAACGCGCCGGTTGTCATCGTTTCCCATTTTTCGACCATACTTTTTGAGATCATTCTGTCGTTCGTGCCATGAAACGCAGTCACGTCTGAGGTGAACGTCTTCTCCTTCAAATCGTTCTCGTAGCTATCAAAGAGACAAAAATCCGCGCGCATGAGCGGATGGTAAATCTTCCAGATGCCAGTGAACACCACTTCTTGAACGTCCCATCGACGACATTCGTCTTGAAACTCTCGTTCGGATAAGTGCTTATTTTTGCGCCAAGGCTTATCTTTGTCCTCAATCGTCGGCGCTGGGAAGTTTGAAAGGAAAAAATGTAGCGGCTCATTGACGCCGTATGTGCTTTTCAAAACGTCCACGAGTTGTACCGCAAGCCAGCATCCCACGGAATGACCGACGACGACGTACGGCACGTCTCGCAATTCGTTCGCGAGCGTTGGTGCAATTTCTCGAATAACCGTTTGTATTTTCGGCTCGTCCCACGGTTCGTTACGTCTGGATCCTCTTCCCGGTAATTGCACCGACAACAACTCCGCTTTGTAGTTCTTACAAAACGTCAACAGAGGAGACACGATTCGTCGCTCCCCCAAGCCTTCGTTCGTGAACAAGTCCTCTGCATTTCCCGCGTTGGCGAAACAAATCACTCTCAGATTTGGTCTCTCCGGAGCTCTGATTTGTGTACCACTTCTCTGTAATCCAGGGAAGAGTTTCTTGAACGTGACTTCATCCCTTTGTTGATCAACATCACTCATCGTATTCTTATGATTCCGAAAAAAAAATTGGCGTTACTTTTACTTTAAACTTTGACGACGATTTTTGTTTGCTTGGAAAAAAGGGAAAAAGAAACAATTTAACGACACATCTTCTTCTCATCGTCGTCCTGAATCATCATCATCATCATCATGTTAATCATCCTCTCCCCTGCGAAGACGCTAACCGTCCCGAAATCGCTCGCGAAGAGTTTGAAAACATCCACGCCATCCATGCAGAAAACGATGGAGATTTTATTGAGCGAACTGAGGAAAATGAGTGCCAATCAACTCGCGTCTACTTTGGAAGTCTCGACTGCGATTGCCAACACGAATTTGGAGAGATACAAAGTTTGGGAAAAGCAAACGGAATACCCGTGCGGGTTCGCTTTTGATGGCCCAGCTTACAAAGGATTATCGTGCTCTTCGTTGAACGAGAAAGAGCTGAATTATTTACAGACTCATTTGCGGATCGTCGATCCTTTGTACGGTTTATTGAAACCGTTAGATTTGATAAAACAATACAGGCTGGAGATGAAGACGAAAGGGTTGAAAGCAACCAAAGATACGAAAGGCGGGTTAGCTGCGTTTTGGTCGAAAGAAATGACCGAGAGCTTGATTAGAGATTTGGACGAGCAAGAACGAACGAGTAGTAGCAAAAGTAGCGATAGTAAAAAAGAGCAGCGTTTTATTCTCAACGTGGCCTCTCAGGAGTATTCAAAGGTTCTGGACAGAAAGTTGCTCGAAGAGAACAACGTGGAAGTTTTCGACATGGTCATCGAAGGTTCGACGTTCGACGCCAAGTTTGGTCGAGGCTGTGCCGCGCGATATTGCGCGAAAGTAAATGCAAAAACCAGGGATGATTTGAAGAACTTCACTGGGAGTGATTTGGACGGAAGCAAAACGTGGAAACTGAACGAGAAATCCGCCAAGACCGTGGAAGGAAAATCCATGTGCTTTTCCTTTTCGAAGAACGAATCAGGAGGTCCGGCGCTCAAGAAGCAAAAGAAGTAATACTTTTATGTATTTTTGAAATCCACGCGCGGCAAACTGATATTCATACAAAATCTAATTCTCGTTGTCGCTCTGAGCCATTCACTGCGTCACACATCCACTCTACGGCTTCTTTTATGCCTACTCCGGTAAACGCGCTCGCACCCATCACTCTCTTTGCAATCGGCGTCGCCGAAGCGTCTTCTTTCTTCTTTTTCTTCTTCTTCGTATTATCGAGGATACCATTCTTCGCGAGCGATGTCGTTGTTGTCCCGTCTGTTCTTCCATCTTTACTAGTGGTATCGTTGCTATTACTATTCAAAGCGCTGTGTTCAAACGCCGTTTTCACCATCGTCAATCCTTCCGGTCCGCTCTCGTCTATTTTATTCGCCACAATCAACACCGGCGCGTTTTGCAAATCTGTGTTCGCCAACATTCGATTGCACACCACTCTCGCGTCGTCTATTCTCGTCTCGTCCGTGGAGTCGACGAGGAAAAAAATCCCGTGCGATTCTCGATAATACTTCAACCAAATCGGTCTCAATCTTTCCAAGCCTCCTAAATCCCAAAACGTCCACTGGACGCCCAGAAAGTCTTCTATTTTCGCGACGTTTAAACCGACGGTTGGTTTGATGTGTTCTTTTGGAATCGGTTGCAAATCGCTAAACATTTCCTTCATTTTCTCCAACATGGAGGTTTTCCCGGACGAGTCTAAACCTACGATTAAAATCCGCATCTCCGGTTTCGAAAACGTCCACCCTTCGCACAAGCCGTGTATGAGATAGGTAAACATTATTCTTTAAATAAGATATTTTATGCTTGTGTTATTATGGTGTGTTTTGCTGCGTGTGTAATCGTTTCGTTGTTCAAAAAAAAAAGGGGGAAAAACGAACGAAAAAGAGGGACAACACACACACGCACTCCTTTGCTTTGTTTGTGGGACTGGCCTGGCTCTTGTGGTAAAAAATGGGGTCAGCGCTTTTTTCGATGTTGTGTTGTTTTGTGAGTTCATCACTCCATCATCATAAAAAACAAAACTCTTGTCCCACCCGCCGGCACTTACATACATACTCTTCTCCATCACACAGACAGACAGATACGCGGCAGTTTCGAACTCGATCGGTTCGCGCGAAAACAGTACCACAGGTGGCAAAACGTTCGAATCATCTATCTCACCGAGCGCGGCAAAAGAGAGAAAGAAAGAAAATTAGTAAAAAAGAGATAGAGAGAAGAGAGCGATGACTTTTTCCTCTTCTTCTTCTTCTTCTTCTTCTTCTTCGACAATGCCTTTGACGCGCTGCACGAGAACGTCTTCCTCGGCGACAATAAGTAACAGACGGACGCCAAAATGCTCGGCTTCTTCTTCTTCTTCTCCTTCTTCGTCGTCGTTTACGATGACGAACAACAAAAACAGAAACGTTATTAGAAGAAGAAATGAAAGGACAAAAAGAAAAACGAACGCCACGGGAGCAGCAGCAGCAGCTTCTGCGGTTGAAGAAGAAGAGGAGGCAAAAAATACAACAGAACAAGTCCCTACTTGGGCCGCGAGAGAATTCACAGAGGAAGGGAGGGTGTTCACAGAAACATTTCCTATTCGTTTCGATGAAGTTGGTCCGAATAAGTTGGCAGATATGGGTACCATGGCGAGAATATCCCAGGAGTGCGCGTGCAACCATGCCCAAGGTTTGTGGGGCCGCTCGCAGTCTATGCCAGAAGACATGCGCAAGGTGGACATGGCGTGGGTCTGCACGCGATTACATTTGGACATCTTTGAATATCCGAAATGGGGCGACCAAGTCGTCGTAAAGACGTGGTTTGAGTCGCAAGGTAGAGTAGCCGCCCGAAGAGACTGGGATTTGGTCAACAACGAAACAGAAAAACGCGTGGGTAAGGCTACGAGTCAATGGATAGCGTTTAATTTGAAAACGCGAAGAATGGGTCGAATTCCATCGCAAGTCGTCGAGGATTTTCAATTACAACAGTGGTGCAACGAACCAATCATGGGAAGCGAATACGAAGTAGAAAAGTTGCCAGATGCGAGAGATATTGGTGCGATTGAAGGATCGCAGTGCTCGGTCCCGGTAGTGCATTACACGAGAAGAAGTGATTTAGATATGAATGGACACGTAAATAACTGCATCTACACGGAATGGTTGTTAGAGTCAGTGCCGCAATCGTACCGGGACGAGTACGAGTTGAAAGAGTTAATCATCGAGTTCAAAGCAGAGTGTAATTTTGGGGACGTTATCGAAGCCGTGTGTTGCGAAGATACCTCTTCAAACGTTGGAGACAGCGTTTTCTTGGCGCACACGTTGACGAAAAAGAGCGACGAAAAACAAACCGAAGTCGTGAGAGCGCGAACGATATGGGCAAAGCGATGAAAAATGAGTAATAATAGGTAAACGTCCCACTTAATAATATGGTTTTATCTTCCACCTTCCTTTCTCCCTTTTATATGGTAGCAATAATAACAAGCTTAACGAGTTGTAACCAGCGGCGAACTATTTATGCGAAACATTATGTTGTGATATATAATAGATTATGTTTTATAGAGAAATTAAAACGCTCTTCTAAAAACTCTCACTCTCTCCTCCTCATCTCTCACCTCCTCCTCATGATACTTCTTCTCTCTCTTGATACAAAGTTGTCGTTCCTCTCTCTCCGCAAATTTATATAAGCTGCTAAATATTTATACTTTTTACGTTCGGGATTGTTTATTTTTTTTGCTTCTTTTACTTTTTACTCTCTCTTCTCTTCTTACTTCCACCACGGGGCCAAGCCAGTTCTGAAGTCAGTCTCAGTCCACGGGGAAAAGATGACGGTGTCGGAGGCGTCGATGGTCAAGTGCGCTAAAGCCAAAGACAACGGGGCCGGGCCACGGATAACCATACCATCGGCGTTGTATTGGGAGCCGTGGCACGGGCATTTAAATTTGTTCTCCGCCTTGTTCCACGGAACGACGCAACCCAAGTGCGTGCACACGGCGTTGATACCAAAGTCACGAATTTTACCCCCCGCATCGACCATCAAGTACGTCGCGTCACCCTTCAAACCTTGCGACAAAGTGTAATCACCCGGCAAGTGGTTCTTCAACCAAGTCGCTTGCTTAATGTCGTTACCGGCAGCGTCCTTCGCCGCTTGGCCAGCGCCACCACCACCCGCAGACGGCGGGACGAAGTAGTACGCGAAGCCACCCAACAAAGTCGTACCCGGAAGACCGAGCGCACCGACGAGCAGCAAGTTCATCACGTTACGTTTAGCCATGTCCTGTGATATTTTTATTTAGAAAAAAAAAGTTCTCGTCAGTTTTGGTTTTTTTTTAGCGGGGAAAATTTATTTTGAGAGCAGAGGAATTTCCTCTTCTCTTTCTTTTTTTTGGTCGGAGAAAGAGAGAAAGAGATAACAACTTTCAAGCGGCCAACGTCGACTCTGGATTTTCACGCAAGAACGCTGTGGACGACAGACGAGCACACCGAAAACGGCCCTTCTCTATCCATCCAAACGCGGAAGGATATCAAATATCTATTATTATTGGGTCGAGTATCCAAATATAATCTCGCGAGACCAAACGAGGAGACTAATCTGCCCCGAGATTACTCGCGGATGAGGAGGAGATCCCGCGATATCTCTCTTTGTTTTTTGGCCTGTTTTTTGCTCTCTCTCTTCCCTCTATATCGTCGTCTCTCGATTGGTGATGATGATTATACCCGAAAATGACGCGCGTAAAACGAGAGTTTAGAGATGAAAAGATCCAACGCATCAATCAAAACGCGCCGGAATCATATCGAAACAACACTCATGAACGTTTCTATTTGGTTTATGAACCGCAAAACCGTTCGCGAATGCTCCTTCGAGACTCATCTCCGCGACATTTTGTCTCTCTGTCGTGTTTCCTCTCTTCCTTTTTAAGCGGTACGGCCATCGAGTGAGAAAAAAAAAACTATATCGACGCACCGGAACTTCACCCGAAACGGCCGCCGCGCGAACCATCGTGGATTGCTTCTTTTGAACATTTTGTTGTTTGCGCAAGGCAACCTTGGCGCCGGCAAACGAGGAAGTAGAGACCGCGAAGGACATAGTGTGCGATTTATTATAAGGAAATTTGTGTTGGTTTCTCACCCACAACGAAAGGAGGAAGTCAGCAAAAGATCAAATTAAAAAAATGGACTGCGAAAGGTCCTCCTCTCGCAAGAAAGGACCAAAAAAATTCAAAAAACTTCAGATAAACCATACCCAAGGCCGCTTTAGATTATATACATATCAGATCAGAGGATAGAAGAAGAAGGAGAAAATAATAATAATATGAGCGCGTTACATATCATCGAAGAGAACACCACTCCGAATGCTGCTGCATTGGATTCTTCCGCGAGGAAAAGGCAGAGAGTCGCGCAAAAACCATCAACGACGACAACATCGCCATCGTCTTTGAATTTAAATAATTTCAAAAATCTTTCTCAACAGAAAACAGCACTGGAAGTGTACGAGGACGAGGAAGACGGAGATAAGGAAAACAGAAATCCGAACCTGCCATCGAACAATAGAAGATACAATAGTAACAGTGGCGCGAACGACGATTTAGGAGGAAACGATCAGATGAAGAAGATGAAGTCGTCGAATGTGAACGTGGTGATGGATGATTTTGAAGAGGCTACAAAAGTGAACACGAAAATTTTTAAAGAGAAGAAAACATCGGCGCCGCGAGCACCGTTCGTCGCGAAACTTTACTCATCCTTACCAACGAGCAGAGTAGTACTGGGTGACATCACGCGAAATCACTCGCCGAACCGTCTCGCTCCGGGGAAGTATCGCATTGGGCCGAATTCTTCTTCGAGCGGGCAACAAAAACGTAGCGAAGGCGACACGACTACTAACAGAACCTCAATTCTCAAAGTCCGTTGAAGCTTTAAAAGAAGAATAGTGTATTGATGTGAATACTAGATTCAGTGTTAGCCATTATAGTTATATTATTTATTCTATATGCAATGTACATGTTACACAACAAACTACTTAAGAGAAGAAGGTACAAAGGCGCGTCGAGGAACTTGCCGCCCCGAGGAAGCGCTTTCTCCTTCTCTTCCTCCTCCTTCTCCCTCTTCTTTGTGCCGCATCCTTGCATCATCTAATGTCCTACCGGGGAGTTCTAATATCACCTCCTTTTCGTTACTTTTAGTGCTACTGCTCCCTCTCGAAGAAGAAGGAGAAGAAGAAGAAGAAGGTCCAACACTGCCTAGTCCAGAGATTTTTGTCAAATTGAACTCTTCCTTCAACTCAGATATGAAATTCTCTCCTTTTCCTCCTTCTCTCTCTGTTTCTCTTAACTTTTGCATCAATCCAATCACGCTTATTTTCAACTGCTTGTTCTCTAATTCCAAAATCTCGTTCGATTTGGACAAGTCTAATATGATTGTATCTTTCACGTTTGATTTCTTCAACTCAAAGTTCTTCTTGTCTTCCTGGAAACTGTCCATGCGGTTTCGTCGCGCGTTATGTCTCAACTCTCCAGCTCCCGGGCCAGAAGTTAACACGAAAAAGAAGAGCAAAAAGAGCAAAAGAAATCCTCTCTGTTGCTGTTGCTGTTGTTGTGGCGTCATTTGGATGAACGGAGGGTTCATTTAAGTTGACAACAAACGAGAACAACACAAATTTTATGAGGACGACGGATGGGTTTTTTTCTCTCGTATGAGTACACACGTCTCTTCTTCTTTTTTTACATACTTTCAACCACACTATTTTGAACTTCGCTCATGCGTGCTAAAGTTTTCTTTACTGCTCTAATAATACTGAATCGTCCATCCTAAGACGACTACACTTTCGGATACGTCTTGATTTCAAATTCTTTCAACGCGCCAGAGGCTTCGTCAAACGTGAAATAGCCGCCGTGAATCTTCTTCTCCTCGTCGACGATTGACGCCTCTATCACCTTCGGATACCAGTGCATATCGTCTTCGGGCATTTCTGCATACGGTATGTCTTCAACTTTGAACCATTTGGGAATCACGCGGATTGTTTCCTTGGCGGACACACTCAACTCCGTGTAATCTTTCAATAACGCTTCTTTTTCTCTCGAGTTGTTTAAAATCAACACGCACTCGTGTTCAATCGCCACCTTGCTCTCTTTTAACCATCCGTGAAATCGAAATCGAGCTTTCTCAGTGACCCGTGCTTTCGCATTTTCCGGCATAGTAATGTTCTCTTCCAAGGCTTCGCAGGCGGCAAAAATTGACGTTTCTGCTAACGCATTAATGTCGTACCACGTTTCTACTTTTCCTATGAAACCGGTGTATCGCTCTGCGAACTCTCCCGATTTGTGTAACGCTAAGCAAATATGCCACTGCGCGTCGTCGTCTTTCGCCAAAATTAAGAGTTGAGCGAACCGTTCGGGGTTTGCCGTTAACGCCTCCTTGGGATGTTTCTTTCTTTTCACGAGGTCTTTCAAATTTCTATCCGCTTCTTTAACTTTTGTCGTGATTAAATCGAGCTGTGTTGTCATCGCTTCACCTCGCTTTCTTTTAGCTCCAACAAAGTCAGGCAACGGGTTTACCTGCGTCTCCGCGTTGACACCGTTAAAGCGAACGATGGAAAATCTTTCCCTGTTCTCGGGTCGCTCTACTCGATGCGGTGTCGCTTTGTACGTTCCATTCGTGAACGCTTCTAATCCATCGCTAATGATTACTAAAAACTTTGCCTCGTCTTCCTGCAAAACTGGGGCAGACATCCATTCGCCTTCTTCGTCTCTGTTTTTTCCTCTCCGTTTCTTCACGTACAAACCGCGTTCATTCTGATGCAAGAAAGTCATCATCTCAAAGTCCGTGTGTTCTGACACGCCCACCTCTTTTGCGTCGTCGCTAGACTTGCTCTTGTTCTTCTTCTTATCGTTATTATTATTATTATTATTATTATCATTATTAGGATATCGCATGAACCGCATGGCGCAGTGAGAATCTCTCGAAAAGTGCTTCTCAAACGCGCGTTCGTCTTTTATAGACAGTGCCTTTGCAAACGACAAGAACAAAACTCGCGCGATCTCGTCGCATTTTCGGTAAAAGATGTTGAACGCATTTTTCATCTCCGGAACTTCAACGGGCCAATCGATTCTTCCTCTCGCGCCGGATGGTTGTTTCGTAAAATCATCATCTGTTTCATTATTTTCGTCTTCTTCATCTTTCTCATTTTCTTCGATATCTCTGACCAAATCAAAAGACTCCACGCACGCGATTTCGTTCGCTTTATACGCGTACTCTTCGAATAAAGGAACGTACCCACCGGTCTCAAACGTCTCGTATTGCGTGTGTACGTATTGCTTCTTCTCGTCCTCGCTGAGTTCTTTGAAGAACTTTCTTCCAGAATCGTAAACTCGTTTGATATCTTTCCCGAATTTACTCGTGTCGTCTGAATCGTCGTCGACGACCAACTGGAAAAATCCATATTCGCTGTCCACGAGCGCGTATTTTAACCGAGCGAGTTCTTCTTCATCCTTTGATTTTAACCTTCGATAGCTAATCAGAGGAAGATTTTCATCGCTCATGTGTTAGAGATGATAAAAAGTTTTTTATGCCGGTTTTGGACAAAATGTGATGATGAAAAAAAAAAAGTTCGTTGAGGTACCAGAAGGAAAGCTTTACATGTGTCCATTTCTTTTCCACTAGATTCACACAACACAGCTAAGACCACGCTAAAACTACCACAAACAAACAACTTGGAAAGAAACCACAGGGCACAAAACTATTCTTATCGCTACTCGTAAAAACTAACATCTAATCATCATCCGCTTTTCTTCTTCCCAAACTTTCTAAACCCGAGTCCTTTAGCTTTGGCGACCATTCTTTCTTTCTTCTTCTCGATTTCCAAAGCCTCGTCGCTTTTGACGCCTAAATCGATCCACTCTTCTCCTTCGTCGTCGGCGGCGTCTTCTTTATTTTTTTGGCGTTGTATTCGCTTCTTGGCGTCTTCGGTCGCTTGTAACATTTTCACTCGTTCGAATTGGGATATTTCAACCTCGGTTATGCCGGTTAAATTTCTATCCGCAGTTTCTTTGCGAGCGATGTCGTCTTTCCGTTTTTGCGCGGCGTTCGCGTAGTACGTTTCCGTTTTCCACAAATCCTCTTTGGCTTTTTGTAACGAGTGAAAATCGCCTCTGTCTCCTCCTTCGTTTCGTTCTCGTTCGTCCTCGCCGTCGCCGTCTTTTTGTTGTTGCGCCTCTTCCCGTTCCCGTCGTCGCTTCTCTAACTCTTCCTCCACGTACAATTGCATTTGTGGGTCTTCGTTGTAGTTGCTATTATTTTCGTTCTGCATTATCGTTAATCCTCCTTTCGCTCCCGCTCCAAACGCCAGTTGCACTTCCCCGCCGCCGCTCCTCTCTTTCTTTTCTTGTTGTTCTTTCAACAACAACTCTCGTTCTCTCGCTTTTGCCTCTCGCTCTTTCGTGTCGCCTAATAAGAGCAACTCACTGTCCACACCTTTACTCTGACCGACTTTAGACATCTCCTGGCGTTCATTCAAGCGCTCTTTCGCTTTCTGTACTCTCACGGAAACGTCGTCGATATCATCATCTTCTTCTTCTTCTTCTTCTTCTTCGTTTGTCTTCTTTCGTTTGTTCTTCTTGTTAGTATTGGTGTTTCGACGAATTGATGAATTCTTCTTCTTCTTGAAGAACAAAGCAACTTCTTCCTCTTTGTCTTCTTTGTCTTCTTTTCGCGTCGGAGATGAACGCGGATGTGGTGGCAGTGTTTGAGATGCCATTCGTAGTATTACTATTATTAAACAACTTTTACACACTACACTGTTGTTGTTGTGTGTTTTGAAGAATCACCCAAAGAAGAAATTGGAGAGAGAAGAAATGTGTTGCAAACAAAACACCATTGCAAAACAAAGGAAAAAAAAAGAGAAGAGAAAGAGAAGAAGCTCAGAAGGTGTTCTGCACATTGTGAAGATGAGAGTATTGCCGACGATGGTACTAAAAAAACTGCCCTCGAATCCGAAAGCTTTTTTATTCGACATCGATGGCACGCTCTGTGATTCCGACCCGGTGCACTTCGAATGTTTTCAAGAGTTGATTATGAAAGTTCCATCGGTGAAAAATCCATCTCGAAAGCCAATCGACCACGACTTCTTTCGGAAACACATAGCCGGAGGGTCAAATCCAATCATATTCAACAACTTATATCCGGATTTAAGCGAAGAAGAGCGCGAGAGAATGTGGACAGAGAAGGAAAAAGAATACAGAAGACGAGCGATTACATCTTTACGGAGACTGAATGGACTTTCAGAGTTGATGAGCCAAATAGATGCTGAGAAAATACCAAAAATAGCAGTCACAAACGCACCGAGAGAAAACGCAGATATGATGCTAAAAGCGCTGCAATTAGACGTTTGGTTCAAAGAGTTAGTCGTGTTAGGTGGTGAGTGTGAACACGCCAAGCCGCATCCGCAACCGTACATCGACGGCTTGCGTTTGCTGGGACTAGACCCGATTGAAGACGCGAAGGATTGCATCGTTTTTGAAGATTCGCCGAGTGGAGCGACGGCTGCAGTGGCGGCGGGATGTTTTGTCGTTGGTGTTATGACTTCTCAAAAAGCAGAGCACTTATTAGAGGTGGGAGTTCACATGACGGTCAAGGATTTCGAGGAGTTTAATTCTAAAAGAAGAGAGTATAAAAGTCGATAGCAGTTTTTTAGCGTTTTTTAGCGGGCACACAGGAGTGGCATTTATAAAAATGTAGTATAGCATAGCGCGGCAATTGTTAAAGTATTATTCTTGTTTTATTCGTCATCTTTCTCTCCTTTTTCTTCTTCTACTTTCTTCTTCGGAACGCCGTTCAAAATCTTCATCGCGTACGCCTCTTCTTCGTCGGTCAACTCGTCCGGGCGATTCGCGATTTCGTCCATGTCTATGTTTGGTAAAACCAAAGCGGCGGATAAAATCGTCGCTCCGACGAGCGCCCCGATCGTCACTTGTACCCACGACATTGGACTATTCAGCGACATAATACCCCCACTTTTCGCTCTCTTCGGCATCGGTTGTGGCTGATATACCGCCGCCTCTTTCCATTTCCTTCTATCCGGCGGCAAAGGGCTCGACAACAGCGACTTCATTTCCAACCGCTTTTCGTCGAGATACGCCAATCGACACAAATCGCCAAACGCGCCGTGATTCGGTAAACACCGTCTCACTTGCCAACTTTGCAACGCCGTTTTCGTGCCTTCGTCGAAAATCCCGGTCGGTGCGACGTCTTTGCTTAGCAATCCCTCGCTCATTAACAAAGCCTGCAACGCTTTCACGTCCTCGCCTCGGTCGCCTTTGGAGAGAAACCTCGACCCGACGTCGTAGACTTCGCACCCAGACGCTCTCAGTTTATCTAAAGCGATGGAATAATCGTTGTGGTTCTTCGAGCTGTTCGAGGAGAAGAGCACTCCGTTCGGCGTGTTGGATAATATCGTATTTGACGAAGAGGAGATCGAGGAGGAAGAGGAAGTGGACGTGGACGACGAGGACGTCGCTCGAACTTCGAACGACTTCTGTCGATGATGATGGACAAAAAGTTTTTGTCCTCCTTTTCCTCCTTTTCCTTTTCCTCCTGCTGCACTCGAAAGACTCGTTCTCATCGCCGATATTTTCGGTGTTGTTGTTGTTAAAATCATCGTCTGAATCGTCGTCGTCGTCGTCATTACTAAAACTGTAATGTGAATAAGCGCGCGTGTTGTGCGAACAAAAATGAAGAGATATCTTCACGTTTTACTTTTTTTGGTTTTTTGAAATCTTTTTCCTTCTTTTCTGTGTTCAACAAACAAAAACGTACTCATCACAACGACACACGACTTTTTTGTTTGAGGAATACAAGAAGAAGAAGAATTTAGTAGTAGTAGTCTTCTGTGTACGAATAATAAAATGGAGAGTACTAACAACAACAACAACAACAACAACAATAACAACGCGAGACGGAGAGTGCAATCGATTCGAGACCACGTTCTTCTTCATTCACAACAAAACGCGTTTTCGACGTTTCACGATTTCGAGGACGACAATGGACGAGATTTTTTATCCAATTTCAACAACAACAACGCGCGCATTCATCAGACGACGACGAGCATGATGACCACGCATCGAACGAGTAGTAACACGTACGCCTCGGCGACTGGGGAACCGACGTCGTACGAGAAAATGCACGGGTACGTCTCCCAAGAACCGGTGTGTTGGGAAGAGTGCGTTCCGGAAACGGAGTTTTCACATTTGATGCACACGAAACCGATATTGGAAGAAGTGATTTACGAGAAATCGAAAATCGAAGATATGAGGAGAGAAGGAGGAAAGATTGCACGAATCACCATCAACAGACCGGAGAAAAGAAACGCATTCACGCCAAAAACAATCAAGGAAATGCAGAGATGTTTTGATGACGCGAGAGACGACGCGACAGTCGGGGTGGTTGTGTTGCGCGGCGCCGGAGACTTGGCGTTTTGTTCCGGAGGAGATCAGAGCGTACGAGGTGACGGTGGCTACGTGGATGAGAGGGAGGAACGAGGAGGAAAAAAAGTTCCGAGATTAAACGTTTTGGATTTACAGATGCAAATTCGTCGATTGCCGAAACCAGTGATCGCGTCGGTGGCTGGATATTGCGTCGGCGGCGGACACATCTTACATATGATTTGCGATTTGACCATCGCGGCGGACAACGCGGTGTTTGGACAGACTGGACCAAAAGTTGGGTCGTTCGATGCGGGATACGGGTCCACGCACATGGCGCGGCTAATAGGGCAGAAGAAAGCGAGAGAGATGTGGTTTTTAGCGAGAATGTACGACGCGAAAGAGGCGTTGAATATGGGATTAGTCAACTGCGTCGTACCTTTGAAAGATTTAGAGCGAGAAACGGCGACGTGGTGTAGAGAAATTTTGCGGAACTCGCCGACAGCTTTGCGATTAACGAAGAACGCGCTGAACGCGGCTGAGGATGGGCAAGCTGGCATTCAAGATTTAGGCGGGTCCGCAACTATGTTGTTTTATCAAAGCGGCGAAGGTGCCGAAGGGAGGAGAGCGTTCCTGGAGAAACGTGCGCCAGACTTTTCGCAGTTTCAAAGGTTTCCGTAATAGTGTGTACGTAACGTATAAAGTAAGCAAATATAGAATCCTAATAGAAAAAGAGGCATTAGATGGTAATTCTTGCTTGGACTAAAAGCGCTGCTATAAGTACTATAGTATATTAAAACTTGCTGTCAAAGAACTCGCTCGCTTTTATCCCTCTTTGAACTTCTTCCTCCACGATTTTGATTTCCATCACTTCTTCCTCTCCAATTCGTCCTACACACTTTACGTACTTTTTCTCAACTCCTTCTTCCTCTTCCGAGCTATTTTCCAAAACTACACAAACCGGAGCACGCATAGCGCAAACATTCGCATCGCTTGATTCTGCGTCATGTTTGAGGATTTCGTCTTCTTTTCCGGCGAGTTCGTTCACGAACATAAGCGCGCCAAACTTCTTCCCGTTTTCAAGTATCGCGACAACCGAAATAGAGTTTTCATCATCGGTTGGCATCACGTCCAAGTCTTGCACTGGAATCTCCGGAGTACATTTCACGGTTTTAGAAACCTGTTTGCCTGTCAAACAATCCCACGCGCGTATTGTCCCGTCGCCACCTGCGGAAACGATGATATTTTTATTTTTCGAAAACGCGGGGACTACTTTCGCCACGAATCCTTGGTGCCCAAAGCAAAACGATTGAATGTCAAATCCCGAACCTTCGATATCCGTGCGGAGATCAGCTGGAGGCATTCTCGTGACTCGTATCTTTCCTTCTTGATCTGCCGTGCACACGAATTCTTCTTTTTTGTCGTCTTTTGTAACGCCGTCGACGACGCATACGCTCGTCACCACCGTTCCTGTGTGTCCTAGGAGAAGTTTGTCGAAAACGCCCGTTTCCGCATCGCCGCCCTCCGCGTCGATTTTCTCGTCTTTTGTTGTTGTTGTCGTTGTAATGTCTTTATTGGTGTCGTTCACTGGTGTTAAAACCTCACTGACGCGCACGTCGCCGTATTTATCGCTGTAAACGATATGTTTGGAATCTAAAGTAAATGTCACCGAGGTGACTTTCTTATTCGCCAAACGCGTGTTCGCGAGCGAGTAATAAAAATCTCCTCCCTCTTGGTCTTCTCCCTTCTTTCTTTCAAAGATGCACACTCTCTTATCGTCCCCGGAAACGGCAAAGTAATTGCCGCATCGCGAAAACGCCATCGCTCGTATCGTATCTTCCGCTTCAAATTCTCTTTTTTCTCCCACACCGCCGCCGAAAACAGACACCACCAAACTCTTTTTACTCCTATCTTCCACTAACAACATCATTTTCATCTCCTTACAATATGCCATGGCAACGAAAAGACCCCCAAAAGCATCGTCACGGTAAGAGGCTAGAATCGGCACCGCCTCGATTATACCAGCACCAAAAGCACCACCACCACCACCATTAGTGTTCCTGTTGTTGTTGTTGTTCTTTGTGGTTCCATTTTTATTTTTTCCATCATCGTCGTGAAAGTCGCCGCCGGAAGAAGAAATTTTCTTCTGTTTCTTCTTCGACTCTTGTATCTTCTCTATTCGTTTTCGATTGTTTTCTTTCACCTCTGGTTTCTTTCTTCGGCTTTTCGCTCCCATTATTATTATTATTATTTGCTGCTGTTCTTTATTAATATATATATATATACTATATGCGTGTGAGTGAAATGAATGAATGATGTCTCTCGTTGTTGGTTTCTCTTTTTTTCTCTCTTTTTTGCAATCAAAAAGGAGAAAAAAGAAGAGAGAAAAAGAAGAGCTGAAAAAATCTTCTCGTGAAAAAGAAGCAAAAAATCAGTTCACAAAGGGGTGAAAACTTTTGTTTGCAAATATGAAAGAATTCATGAATTCAAACTTTCTTCATTCTTTTAAAGAAGCAGTAACGTAAGGTACGCACATATACAAAATAAATCGTTTTTATTCTCGCACGAAAAGAACGGAAAATGAGCGGGTATCCTGTACCTTTCATTTTTGTTCATCATTCGTTCCTCGTTGTTCGTTTTTCTGCGCGTTAAGAAGGAGAAAGAGTGTGCCAATTTCTGTTAGCTCCCATATAATTGTCTCTTTGTTCAAAAGAGACAATTATATAGGAGAGATCACGCGCTTGAAGAAATTTCTCATTCGAAAAAAAACGGGACAATGTACCCCAGAAGATATGAAAAATACCTATCAAAATGGACAGAAATCGATCGAGAGAACAGTTTACGTTCTTCTCCCCGTTGATCGGATACGTTTTCACCTGTTAAATGTGGCCAGAGAAGAAGAGACGATTTAATTTTCTCTTTAGATTCTTCTCAACGTTCTCCTTCGACGTGCTTCTTCTCTCAAAAAAGAGAGAAAAAAGGACTGATTTTTTCACTCAAATTTTTGAAAAACGAGAGAAAAAAAGAGAGAAAAAAAGGCGAAAGGGGCAAAAAACAAAATTTTCCTCGTCAAATCAAAACAGCCAGAGACTGACCATTTCATCGCTTCTCTCTAAAACAGTTTTTAAAAACAACACATACACAAAATGGCCAAGACTCCAGCGAAATCCCCGAAGAAGGTGAAGAAAGTGAAGAAGGTGAAAGACCCGAACGCGCCGAAAAGAAACTTGTCCGCGTACTTTTTCTTCATGAACGACCAAAGAGCGAAGGTTGTCAAAGCGAACCCGGACATGAAGGTGACCGAAGTCGGCAAGAAGCTCGGCGAATTGTGGAGAGCCATGTCTGATTCCGAAAAGGTGCCGTACAACAAGAAGGCGGACGCCGATAAGGTCAGATACGAGAAAGCGAAGGCTGCGTACAAGCCGAAGTAATCCTTTTCTGCTTAACTGGGGGGTGAAAGGTGTTTTTGTTCGAGAAAAAGGTGTACAGTCAGCTTTTTGGAGCTGGCCGAACATTAGCTTTTTCGAAACCAAAACGCGCATTTCATCAACGCACTAGAAGTAAAGAGAAGAGATGAAAAATAATAATAGTGGAGTAATATAAACGCAACGCATGTGCTACTACATGCATTATGTTGTTGTTCGAGATACACACTGATATCTGAGATACTCATTTTATATATATAATAATAAGAAATACTATAACAATATTATTGAGAAAGAAACTCTCTTCAACATTCAACACGGGGGTCTTTTTTTCAAAAAAATTTCGATTTCTCACACAAAATACTAAAAGACTTGGTCCTCATTCCCCGCGCTCGTTTATTACATATATCTTCTTTTATATATCATCCATTCCATTCGAGGAGAGGAGAGAACAACTACTAACGCTTCTTAAAACTTCAACCGTTGATTCGGGTCGTCGTTTTTGACTCGAGAGAATACGTCGTCCGATTGGACATCGTATTATTAAGAAGAAGAAGCATATACTACATCTCAAAAATCAGAAGACGAGAGAATATTCAAATATATCTGAACAACAACAACAAACAAGAATGACGACGACGAGTGCTCAGCCAACGAAACGATTAACCGAGAGGCAACAATTAGCTCTAGCGTTAGCTGAATCCACCCGAGATTGCCCGGTGGATGCGCTGATCGCGAACAAAGTTTCGCCGTCCTCGAGCAGCAGTGAGAGCGACGGTGAGACGGATGACGACGACGACCAACGTGACCAACAGTCTGAAGACCAAGATATGGAAGAAAAAGAACAAAACGACGAGAAGAAGAAGAAGAAGAAGAATACGACGACGAGGAAATTGTCTCCGAAAAATACAAAACACCCGCAACAACTGCAAGTCCCGATGTCTCGACAACAGAAAGAACTCGCCAAGTTAGCTCCTTGGGCGTGGGATCCGCTCGTTTCTCGACACGCGCCAGGCCCGTCGGCGTTGAGAGACTTCTCGGAAGTGTTGCCTTCGTCCGGGGTGAAGCACAAACCGAGAGCGACGATGATGACGCCAACCGCCGCAAGACCAGCCTTGAAAGCAACTTTCGGGTCTTTAACTGGGTCTGCGAAGAATAAGAAAGCCGAGAAGGAGAAGGAAAACGTAGTTCCATCGCCGCCGTTGTTGAAGAATATTGTAGCTTCTTCTACTAACAACGACGCGGCGAAGAAGTCATCGAATACTGCGAATACCAAGGCGGTTTCAGGTGGTGCGAAGAGAAAAACGGCAGCGGCGGAGAAAACTCCAAAGACGCCAGCAGTGGATGCTGTCGCTACGAAAAAGGTGCGGAAGAATGCTGCTTCGAACGCCGAGAAAGTTGCGGCGGCAACGAAGAAAGAAGAAGAAAAAATAGAGAAAGAGAAGGAGATTCCCGCGACGGCAATAGCGACCAAGAAGAGGTCAACGATCGCGGCTTCGAGAGGCAAGAAAGGTGGTGCCGTGGCCACGGAAGAGCCGAAGACGGCGCCGCAGAAGCGCACACAAAAGAGCGAGCAAATAACCCCCGTCGCTTTCGAACTCGAACCGGCGAGCGGCGCCGAGTCGAATAAAAAGAGCGGCGAGAAGAATCTCAAGAGAAGCGCCGTTAATGCCGCTGGTGCTACCACTGATACCGTCGTTCCGGCGACTGCTGCGAAAGGTGCGCGAGGAAAGAAGGCAGCAGTGATCATCGATACGCCAGTGGTGACGGCAAAGAAGAAGTTGAACCTCCAAACGCCGGGAGCGACGACGGTTGAGAACAACAACAACGACAACAAGAGGAAAGCCGTCGTCGCGGAGCGAGAAGCAGCCGGAACAGCGGCGAAGAAATTGAACCCGTCGACGAAGAAAAGGAAGAAAGATAGCGGCGTGGATACCACCGCGGTGGGGACGAAAGATTCGAAATTAGATCCCAGCAAACTCGTACCGCCGGAGTTTCAACAAAGACAACTCACTCCGGAGGAGAGAAAAGAACGCCGCGACAAATTTTGGGTATTCCTGGAAACCATCAAAGTCAAACCTCCGAAAGAGAGCTCATTATTGGTCAAGGAGGCGATACCTTCGCATAAGTTATACCAGTCGTTCTGCTTTGCCACCGGGCGCATCGCTCGCGAGGCGTTCAATCCTACTGATGCTGCTGCTACTCGTAAACAAGGCTTCGCGAAAGTGACTTTGTCCTCCTCTCGCCAGTACGAAGACGAAGACGAGGGGGCGGCTTCGTTAGCGAGAAGAGTTCGATTGGTGCCCATGTCCCAATCCCTTCGAATCGCCGTTCGCGCGTTGAAATAAATGAGAAAGAAGAAGGAGTGCTGCTGCTGCTTTGTTGTTGTTGTGATACTCATCATCGTGCTCTCGTATCGTAACCCATCATCTAAAAATCGTAAATCAACACACACACACATCAAAAAACACCAAAATCTTGTAAAATTTTTGAATTTTTCGAAGGTGTCAGCCCCTTTGTTTTGTTTCGTTGAAGGAAGGGCTTTTTCGAAAAACTTTTCATCGTCTTCTTCTTCTTCTTCTTTTACAACACAACTTTTACAACGACACAACATCTCATTTATATAGAATATATAATACTGACGAAATAAAGAACAATACACTAATGATGTCTTTTTCTTCTTCTTCCTTGTCGTCTTCTTCCTTGTCGTCTTCTTTTTTTGTGGTGGCAGCAAGCCGCCGGAAAAGCAGAACTCATCAATCACCATCGTCATCTCAGTTGTTTTTAAAAAAGACGGCGACGACGATGAGAAGAAGAAGAAGAAGAACTTCTTGGGAAAGATCGTCATCTTTGATCGTATCATCGGCGAAACCGAGAGCTTTGATTTCGGTTTCCGATAAAACGAACTTGGACAAGTTAGCTTCCGGTTTAGTCGCTCTCGGTTTTGAAGTCATCTCCACCGGTGGCTCCGCCAAGTTTATTCAAGACAAGAACATTCCGGTGACTTCGGTGGACTCGGTGACTTCGTTTCCGGAGATGTTGGACGGAAGAGTGAAAACGTTGCACCCGGGGATTCACGGCGGAATTTTAGCGAGAAGAGAGAATGAAACGCACATGAAGCAGATTTCAGAACACAACATCGATTTAATCGACGTCGTCGTCGTGAACTTGTATCCGTTTCGAGAGACGGTTTTAGGCGGGAAGGCGTTTGAGGAGTGCGTGGAGAACATCGACATCGGTGGACCGGCTATGATCCGAGCAGCGGCAAAGAACCATCCGCACGTGAGCGTTGTCGTCGATCCGAACGATTACGATGAGTTGTTGGAGAACTTGAAGAAGGATGGTTCCAATTTGGATTTCAAAAAGTTGCTCGCGTGGAAGGCGTTCCAACACTGCGCTTCCTACGACGCCTCGGTGGCGGAGTATTTGTGGCAAGAAGATTCCATCGGCCACGGCAAACCTGCTCCAGAGAAGACGGTTTCTATGACTTTGTTGAACGAGTTGAGATATGGGGAAAATCCGCACCAACCGGCGGCGGTGTATTCGGACAGCACGTTGGCCGAGTCATCGGGTACCGGCGTCGCTCGATCCATCGTGCACCACGGTAAAGAGATGTCGTACAACAACTACTTGGATGCGGAAGCGGCGTATTCATGCGCTTGCGATTACCCGTCCTCGGACAGAACGTGCGTCATCGTCAAGCACACGAATCCGTGTGGTATTGCCTCGGAATCTGCCACCGGCGGTGACTTGTTGGAGGCGTACCGATTAGCCGTTCGAGCCGATCCAATCTCCGCTTTTGGCGGCATCGTCGCTTTCAATTGCACGGTGGACGAAGAAATGGCCCGAGAAATTCGCGAATTTCGCTCACCGACCGATGATGAAACGAGAATGTTTTACGAAATTGTCATCGCTCCGTCGTACACGGAAAAAGGCTTGGAAGTTTTGAAAGGAAAATCGAAAGCGTTGAGAATTTTAGAGACGAAACCGAGAGCGGCGGACGCGCCGATGGGTTTGCGCCAAGTCGGCGGTGGATGGTTGAGCCAAGAACCAGACTCGTTAGTCCCGGAAGACATTGAATTCACATCTGTCTCTGCGACCAAGCCGACTGAAGACCAATTAGAAGCCTTGCGATTCGCGTGGAGAGCTGTGAAACACGTCAAATCCAACGCCATCACCGTCGCCAAGAAGGGCAAATTGTTAGGCATGGGTTCTGGTCAACCGAACAGAGTAAACTCCGTCCGCATCGCGTTAGAAAAAGCTGGAGACGACGTCGAAGGTTCCGTCTTAGCTTCCGACGCGTTCTTTCCGTTTGCTTGGGGTGATTCCGTCGAGAAAGCGTGCCAAGCCGGCGTCAAAGCCATCGCTCATCCGGGCGGATCTATGAGAGACCAAGACGCCATCGATTGTTGCGACAAGTATGGCGTCGCCTTGGTCACCACCGGTGTCAGACACTTTAGACATTAATAGTATAACGATTAGCTTGTTTAATTGACGTACCTACCTCCGATGATGATAGTATAATAATACTACCATAATACAAAATTATTTTGAAGAAATATGAAAGAAAAGGGGGTGTATCTCAATATCAAAAAGAGGGGAAAAAGAACTTTTTTTCACTGTGGGCACCCCCACACATCGTCATTTTTTAGAGGAACAACTTGTAACGACACCATTTTTATAACTTACTTTGAGTACTTACTTTTAGTCCTCTTAAGTCATACGTTATTAATTCGTTTTTGTGAGAAGTCGTCGTTGAATAAAAGTAGACCACACAAGTAGATCAGCAGAGAGAGGAGCGTTTAGGCAGAGCAGTGTTTAGTATTATTATTATTATAAACTCATCATCGTTAAAAAAAAAACGGGTACGAACGAACAAAACGGGAACAACAACAACAACGAAAAGAAAAGAAAAAAGAATTCAAAAATGTCTCCTTCGACGACGACAACGAAAGAGGCCGCTCCGAATAGCGCGACGCATGCGGGGGCACCGCAATTAATAACGAATTCACCGTTATCTCCACCACCACCAACGACGACGAGCAGCCGATTTGCCGCGTTGCAAAGGAGAGATTCCTTGTGCAACTCAGCCGAGTTAGAAAGTGGGAACGGACGAGGAGGAGGAGGAGGAGGAGAAGCGGTAAAGGGAAGGCGAACGTCCACGGCGTCGACTTTGTTCGTAGCCACGAATCAACAACAACAACAACAACTTCCACCACGTAAGCCACCGCGAACGATCGGATCTCAAGTCAAGCGCAGACGCAAATCGATTAATGAATCAGACTCGCGAGGCGCGTTTGACGCGTTGCCGAACGAGTTAGTCGAGGCTATTTTGTTGAAAGTCGACGCCCCGGCTTTGGCGAGTTTGCAAGCGACGTCGAAGTATTTTAGGCACTCTGGGGTGTGCGATAGAGTGGCGAGGTTTATATTAGCGACTAGAGATGGCGAGCCTGGGTTTGATGAGAATCATAGAGGCGAAGTGAACGACGAAGAAGAGGAGGAGGAGGAGGAGGAAGAGATTTTAGACCCGCTGCAGAGGATATTGGACGACGATTCCGAGGAGGAGAATAGAAGAAGCAGGAAAAGGAAGCTGAGAACGAGGAATAACGTTAGGAGTAAAAGCATCGTGCCACCGACGGTTGGAAGCTGTCGCGTGAGACCTCAAGACTCGGCGATTGCCGTGTTACGCTTTAAAGACGTCATGGAGAGAGCGGAACGGGCATCCAGTCTCGTTTCGTTGGGATCGTTTCACACGGTTCGAATCGCGGACAGGTTTGTGCCTTGCAAGTGTCTTGATAAACGTGTTTTTTGTCGTCGTCATCAGTGCAACACTAATCATTGCCAAGTGTTCCGCGTGAGCGACGTAGAAACGTCTGGAAGAGGGTTCCACGGCCAGCTCGGAAGAGGGCAGGATATGTACAACGCGGAAGCCTCGTTCGGCAAAGTCGCCATGGGGCCGCTCAGCTTCGATGATTACGACTACGAGGATTGTTTTAACTCGTTTAATGACAATGATGAAGAGTTTGTCCAGTCCGACGATAACAATACTTCATGGTATAGGACACTTGAACCTACGACTTTCGTTCAAGTCTCCGCAGGAGGTTCGCACTGTGCGGGACTGACCAAAAATGGGACGCTGTACACGTGGGGCCTCGCCTCCTCGGGAGAGACGGGACATCACCATACACCTATTGAAGTTGCGATTCCGAGGAAAGTATTTTCGATGGCGGAGAATTTGCATCGAGTCACAAAAGTTGCGTGTGGTTCTAATCACACTTTAGCCGTCACGGTCGACGGTCAGTTGTTTTCCTGCGGTCGTGGACGACACGGTCAGTTAGGATTGGGTTACTTCCACGACGGCGGTCCGTTGACGCGTTGCGACGCGTTACGTGGTATGCACGTCACTAAAGTTGCTGCTGGTGGACAGCACTCGGTTTGCATAACCGATGATGGTAGAGTGTGGTCGTGGGGAGATTGTACAAAAGGTCAGCTCGGTTTAGGGGATTTGCGATTCGCGACTAGTGCCGGATGGCACACCGGCGTGCCGTGGCCGTGCCTGGTCGAATCGCTCTGCGAAGAAAATTTATCTTCCTTCGATTTACTAGACGGTAAAGATTCAGTCGTGCAAGTGAGTTGTGGTAAAATGCACACGATGTTTGTGACGCAATCTGGCAAACTGTTTGCGTGTGGTAATGGCTCCTACGGCCAGATCGCCGGCCTTGCACCCACGCTGAAAGAACAAAAAAGTAGAAACGGCACAGTGGGAGGTTACAACCAATACACGCCAAAGCAAATCCAGATTAAGCACCACGTGCGCAAACAGGATGGCACAACGTTAATGCACAGAGTTCGAGCGTGCCCGTGCGTGAACGCGAATCAACCATCGAATGGTAACGTAATTTGTAGAGTTGCTCAAGTAACGTGCGGAGGGAATCATTCGTTAGTACTCACTGGCTGTGGTGCCGTTTTTGCCACCGGTACGAACTCGTACGGTCAACTCGGGTTGGGCGACGTGGAGTCTAGGGACGTTTTTAGTCGCGTGTGGAGATTTCACGACAAGAAACTAAACGTCGTCAGTATCACAACTGGAGCACACCACTCCGCGGCAATTGTTTCCAATCAAACTGTTTTGAAAGAGACGGATTGCGAAGAACGCATATCGAACGACGAGTGGTTGGAAGCGAAAGCTTGCTCGTACGCCGCCGGAGGCAAAGGGGAATACGACAAGTTGCATACAAAATATGGGTACAAACTTTATCAGTGGGGCAGAGGCGACTGGGGTCAGTTGGGTAACGGTGAGAACCGTGGTAAATGGTTGCCGACGTTGACAAAGTCGAACGATCCATTGGCGAGACCGTCGAGAAGAGCTGATTTTTTGGGGTACGAACGATACTATGAGAGCGAAGCGGAGTTACAGAGGATAGCAAAAGAAACGGAAATTAGAAACTTTGAAAACGGCGTCAATAATGATGACGTTGAATAATAGATAAATGTTTTTTTGCAAATACATACACGTATATATTAACAAGTAAACAGATTTTTATATCACGTAAGATCAGAGCTCTTTCTTGTCGCCTCCTCGGAATCGGTTGAACGCGCCCGAGACTTTAGAGAACAAGCCGCCACCTTGTTCTTTTTTGTCACTTTTAGTGACCGGAACTTCTTGACCGGACACGTCTTCTTCGTCGCCGTCGTCCTCATCGTCGTTGTCAACAGCGCTATTAAACGCTCCGACGTCATCGCCTTCTTTTTCTTCTTCTTCTTCTCCGGAAGGCATATCGTCGCCATAATCGCCGTAGTCACCGTAGTCGCCCATGCCGCCCATGCCGCCCATGCCGCCCATGCCGCCCATTCCTCCTTCATCGTCGTCGTCGTCGTAATCGTCATCTCCACCTCCCATGCCGCCCATTCCCATCATGTCGTCTCGATTATACATCTGCATTCCCGGCATTCCCGGCATATTCTTCAACTTTCCCATCATCCTCTCCGTATCGATGTCTTTCTTCTCTTTTTTCTTAAACTCCGGCAACGGCTTTCGCGTCTTGGAAACGCTCTTGGCCTTCTTGGAGCAACTCTCCGTCTCCTCCGTGCACAACCACTCCTCGATCCCTTTCGCCGTTTTAATTCGATTCTTAAACAAAATCTCCGCTAAATCCGTATCTCTCCCTTCCATCACATCTTCGCACGCTTTCAACATCGTCTTACACGTCGTTTCGCACGACGAATACGCGTCTTCACCCATAAACTTCAAAACCAATTTGTTTCTGAAATTCACTTTCAAATCGTTTTGGACCGCCCACATGGTCTTATCGTCCGATTCGTCGCACATTAATTCCATCTCTTCGATCACGTCAACCTCGGTCAACTTCTCTCCTTTCTCTTCTCTCAAGCGCACGCCGGTTTCAAAGGCTATTTTCGAGACTTTTTGACAGACTTCGCAATGGATGAGTTTCGAATCCGATTTGACCGCTCGAAACGTCTCTTTGTTCTTCCCTCCTCCCATTCCGGGCATTCCAAACTGCGCTCGAACGACAGCAACACTTAAGAGGAAGAAGACAAAGAACGAAGAGAGAAGAAGAGAAGAGGAGGAGGAAGCAGATGATGATGATGATGATGATGTAAACATTTTTTGTTGTTTAGTAGTAACTTGAATGACGACTTTTCCTTTGCCCGCCGCCAAAAAAAAAAAAGAAGAAGAAGACAGAAGAAGAGAATACACTGGAGAAGGTTTTTTATCAAACTTCTTTGTATTTACTTTTTCATCAAACAACACACGACTCGAGCGACGCTTATGTCGTACGAGAAGAACGCATTCCTTTCTCCGTCGTCGCAGTTGTCATCATCGTACGAGAAAGACTGTGGGTTAGAGTCACCACCACACAAAACGCGTCGAGCACCCGGTCTTCTACATTTTAAACGCATCTGCACGCAGAACGTATCCGCGCGCAGCGAGCCGCAAGCGATCCACAAGGAGCCTCCTCCTTTCGTATCATTTCTATCGCTCTCGTCGAGCGCTCGGGAAAGGTCGGTTACTTTAAGTGGAAGAACTGTTTTCAATGTAGTGGTTGAAGTGGTAACAGCATCGTTGCCGTCGTCGTTCCTTTCCACAGAGACGCGAACGTAGCGAGGGTTTGAGAACCATCGAGAAGAGGAGCGCGAGCACAGACGACGTTGTTTCGATTGCGCGTCGTCGTCGGGGAGAGTTTCTTTTCCTCGGTCTTCTTCACCAACATATGCGCACTTAAATCGTTCGCCTCGAACGTATCCCGTTGTGCCGTCGATACTTTTACCCGCATCTTTCTTCTGCGAGAGCACAACGTCTGCATCTGGAAGAAGGCAATCTGCGTCCCGGGCATCAAACGCGTACAGTAACTCTTGTTGTACCATACGTTCTTCTTCGTTATCGTTGTGCAGAAATTGGACGCGAACGGTGTGTGCAGACGATGTCTGCGGTTCTGAAAGATTATCGTTGGTATTTGTCGCAATGCTTTTGATATTGTCGAGAACATCGTACTCTTCATCGAACATATTCAGAACCTCCTGGCGCACTCGGGCGGAGTAGACGTCGAAATTTTCTGAATGCCTCGAGACAAAAGCATCCACCCAACGCGTTGCGTCCTCTTTAGCTTTCTCATGAACGGTTTGTCGAAAACTTGTCGACTGAATAGGTTGAATCAAAGTGAATGCGCTTCTTTTCTGTGTTTCTTTTCCGTGCTTTGAATTTTCTGATGCGCACGTCTCCTCGCCTTTTTTCATCGCGTTCATATTTCTGGTCAAAACGTGCGCATCAAACAAAGTTGTTTCTACGTCCGCGCGCTTGTTTCTTTGAATCTCGTGCAAATGATATAAGATGGCGCGCTGGAGTCCATCGCCACCTAATTGAGGAATTTGATCGATTAATCGACTATTCCCGTTCGATCCCAGTAACTTCGATTTCAAGTCAATTAAGCTACGTTCAAACGTTGAATCGTGATAGTCGTGTCTTCCGGAACACACCGGCTCGGCTAAAAGTGCTCGCAGACACAACCAAACTTGCGCTTCTGGTTTCGGCATCTTCACTAGAGATTTTGCACTGATCCATCGACCGTCGTTGAGTACTTTTTGTTCTTCTTTTCGAAACCACGGTACTTTCGACAAAAGCGCAGGAAGCAAATGTGAGTGTATTTTATGCTTCGATATTAATCGCGCGACGACCGAGAGCGGCAATTCCGAGACGCTGTCGCATATGCTCCGCAAAATCGATAAGCACGACATTGTTCGACACAAGTATTCATCGTTTTCGTCTGAATTCTCCGATAGAGTGCTTTTCTCTGTTGGATCACTCACATTATTCAAAGCCTCTAATCGTTCCACGCAATAATCCACCAAATCGAGCAGGTTGGATTCGTTGAGACTTTTACCTACCGAACACGCATTATCGAACAGGGCTATCTCTAACACGCCAAGAATAGAGCTTTGGAGCTGCCCGACGTGCAACAACAGCTTTGATTTCGCTAGATATTGCGTCATCATTTCTTTCCTTTCTCGCTCTATGCGAGCCGACAATACTGGTAAAACGTCATCCTTCCACGCTTCCAGCGCAAACAAGCACCGGACCACGTCGTCCAAAATCTCCCCCGTTGACTGCGCATCTTCTGCAACGCTCGCACAGTCGCTACAACTGTTTTCCAAAATTTCTTCTCCTCCTTTGTTCGCATTTTTCAATACCAGTCGCAGCGCTGCTTTCCTCGCCCGGTCTGCGTTTAACACAAACTCGTGCCATTCGGGCGAGTCAACGTTTTCTGGGTTTTCCAGATACGCCTTGAGGAAGTCCCGTTCTTCCCCTGCTCCTTCATCTGTGCCAACAAAGAGCGAATGAATGCAGTTTCGCACTGAACGCATTTCGGGAGCGGATGAAGAAAATTGCAGATGATCCGTGTCATCATCGGCAAGTATCCCGTCGTACGCGTCTGTCTGCGCGATTGCAACCATGAATGTCTTGTTGTTGTTGTTGTTGTTTATCGAAACCCCTAATAATAATAATAATAATAATAACGGACAGAGCAGTCGTATTTTTTATCCCAAAAAAAACGCACAAAAAAGCCGTTAAATTAAAATGAAAAACCCCCTCTCACCTAAAGTTGTTGTTGTTCGCGCGCTGCTGCTTTCGGGGTTAGCGCTTCCGCTGTGCATCGCATCATCGATATCGACAAACACGCCAGCTTCGCCGTGTTTTCAAGTTCTCAACGACTTGTTGGAAGAAAGCGGCAAAGTTTCCGCGCAAAACGGTCGCACTTCATCAGTTTCGTCTTCCTTGTTCTCAAACGCCGTTCAATATGCGTTGTCTGCTGGGGTCAACAATCGAGCCACGTCGGAAGGGAGCACGAGTTTAGGTATCGGATCCTCGTCTTCAGCGAGAGGTAGCTTCGCGTCTGGAGTGTTTGCAAACGCTGCGGCAGAAGGTGCGAGTTCTTTCGGAGGGGGCACGGATGCGACTGGCGTTTTATCTGCTGCTCTCGGAACGTATACAAGAGCGTCGGGCGTTTCGAGCATGGCTACGAATGTTGGGTCGGAGGCGACGAGCGATGCCTCCTTTGCTGCAAATTTATTAACGAAAGCGACAGGTACTGTGACTCTGTGAATTCTCTTCCTCTCTCCATTATTATTAATTCTCTCTATATACCAGGAATTGCTTCTTCAAGCTTCGGCAAACAAACTATCGCGAGCGGTGACTACGCAAACGCATTTGGTGAGAGATCAGAAGCAAGGGGAAGATCGAGCATGGTATCCGGAGAGCGCAACCGAGCAAACGGGAGAGCTTCTGTGGCATCAGGTTTGTTGAGCTTAGCGCAAGGAGCTGGAAGTTTCGCACAAGGCCTTCTCGCGCAATCCTATGGATCTGGAGGATTCGCGAGCGGTATTATGGCCCGTAGCTTTGGTGAAGGAAGCGGCGCGTTGGGTATATCTTCATTCGCGGCAGGTTTGTCCAGTTTTGCAAACGGTTTGAACGTTCGCGCTAATCTTGGTATTGCCAATTTCGCATCCGGGGCAAATTCGCAAGCGTCTGGTCGTTTGGCGTCTGCGGCGTTCAATCTAAACACTACCGCCGGTGGAAGTGCGAGTGCGTCTTTCGGCAACGGCACTTTAACGAAAGCAGAAACGAGCTTTGTCATCGGTCGAAACAACGCGATTGAAGTCAACGCCTCGAATTCTTTCGTGGGTGGTGAAAATTCGATCGCCTATGACGCAAATAGTTTCGTCTTTGGCAAAAATGTCGTTTCAAGAGGTGAGAATAACGCCGTTTTCGGCGGCACGGTATACGCGGATAATTTTAAGTTATCCAAGGGCACGTTTGGTGACATCGGGAAAATGGCGGATCGTATCAATGAGTTAGTGCGTGTGGCGCAAAACTTGAACGACCGCGTCACGGAGATAGAGTTAAAGTACATTGGGAAGTAATGAATGTAGCGTCGATGATAAAATTGGTTCAGTAGAGTATTTCTTGTATATTCCTTCTTTATATATTCTTACACGTTCTTCACGTAAATCCCTCAAAATGGCTGTAGTTCTCCTACGGAGTGCACGGTTGCAATTCGCTTTGGAGATGGAGACCAGCTCCAGGTCGGTACCCGTTGAAGATGCACAAAACTGTGACGTTGTCGTTATATTCTAACCCATTCAACAGCTTTGGCGTGAGGAGAAAGCACTGCGGGGTCGACGGTTCCGACGCCGAGTCCACCATTTGTTTGAACACTTTTCGTTCATTCTTCGGATCCATACCTTGGTTAATTTCGTCAACGACGCGGAATGGACATTTTGTCAGATTTTGGAGCGATATGAGGTACAACATCGTCGCAACGGCGCGTTCGCCACCAGATTGTCTATTCTTATCGAGCGCGTGTAATGGTTCACCTTCTCGGAACTTGACGTGAATATCCAACGCGTACTGTGAGAACTCATCTGGATCGTCGGGTTCGCGAAGTCTGACTTCTCCGTGGATACCAACTTGTCGGCAGTTTGTGTGAAACGCTACCGAAATTTCCCCCAGAACCTTCTGGAGCTGCGGTAACCATTGCTCCTTGAGTCCTTTGATGACCTCTTGTCCGCCATTCACGGTCGGTGCGAGTGCTGCGATTTTCTCTTTCAGGTCTTTCTTTTCGGCTTCGTACTTCTTATATTGCTGCATGGCGGTTGGATTGTTGCACACAACAGCGCTCGCTTTTTCTTCCCAAAGTTCAACCTCCTTCAACAGCTCGTCTTCATCGTCCGGCATACTTTCCATCTTCTTTTTCAACTCTTCCGTGAGCGGTGCTTCGGCATCGGCTTCTTCCTTCGCTTCTTTGCATTGTCGAGCACTTCGTTGCTTCTTTTCAGTAATTTCGTCGTGCGCATCGGCTACCTTATCACAGTCGTCCCTGACTTGGGCTTCAATGTTCTTGTAGTGCATCAAGCGTATCTTTGTATCAGTATACTTCAACTCGGCCAAGTCCTGTTCCTTTCTCGCCGCAAAGAGTGCATCTAAAACGGCGACGTATGTCTGCACTTGTTGCGCGCGTTGCGTCGCGAGAGTCGCGAGAGACTTTTTTAATTGTTCGCGAGTCGCCGAGAGGTTCGTGTTCGCTTTTGCCAGTTTGTACGATTCTTGCAAACTTCTTAGCTTTGCCTCTAATCTTTGTTTATCTGACTTCGGTTTGTTCAATCGCGCTTTTTCCTCTCGCCACGCTCTTTCGGCTTCCATCTCTCGCCTTTTGAGCGCGTTTGACTGTTCAACGATATCATTCTGGTCTTTTTGAAGTTCTTGGACTTGCGACCTGGCCTCCGCCAAATCTCTCTTCACCTTTTCCATGTCCTCTCTGTCCACTTGTGCGCCAAACAGTCTGAAATTTAGCGGTCTCATTTCTTCCGTTTCAAACGTAACTTTCGAATTGTACCTCGATCTGAGTTCAATAAAGACGTTTTTAGTCGTATACACTTGGCCAATCTTCCCGAGCTTCGAGTTGACCATTTCTTGGTACTTCGCAGCGTCCATGACTTTCACGTCGGCGATGGCGGCTTTATCTACGCGATTCAAAGCGACCAAGGTCTTCATGACGCAGTTTGGCGCCGTAAACGTCAAATCTAACGTTTCCGAAACGCCATAGGCTTTGTACTCGTTCTTAAAGTTCGCGCCTCTCACGTGCTCATTCGTGTCCGTTTGGTTGTTGCACATCAAATGCCATCTTTTCGTTTTGAAGAGGTTATTAATCGCGCCCAGCAACTCTTGGTCGTCATCGATGACGTAGCTCGACAACATCGAAAGCCCGAGATGTTTTTGTAAGAACGTCTGGTTGTTTTGATTGTTGCACTCAATTTCGCACAAAACTGGTCCTTTGAGCTTCTTCTCTTTGTTCAATCTTTTCGCCAAATCGCGAACTTCCTTATCGACCTCCGTCATATTGATTGCGTTTCTGTGCGCATGCGTCAAAGCTTTCAATTTCTTTCCGCGAACGCTGTCCAAATCCGATTGGCGGATTTCTAAGTTTCTCACCCTCTGTTCCGCGGGCCGCAATCTCATGGACGCCTGGTCAATACGAGTATCAAGCGGTATCCGATCTTTTCGTACGCTTTCGTATTTCGCCTTCAAGGTTTTCAACAAATCCAAGTTTGTATCGGCAACCTCAGGGATTTCGCTCATCGCTTGCGTAATATTCTTAATATCGGCCTTAATTCTGTTCACGGTTTTTTCCGCATCCTTCTCTTTTCTGTTTGCCGAAGAGAGCAGCCCGGCTTTATCGTCGTATGTCGTTCCCAAACCTCTCAATTTCGTGAGTGCGGTGCGCTCTTTAACCTGAGCGTCCATCGTCGCTTTCTTTTTCACGCTGTATTCCTTGCCCATCTTGTGTTCTAAAACTTCCAGTTCCTTTACCGGCTTGGCCGCGATTTCTTTCTCTTTAAGGCAACCTCTCAACTTTTCTTTCGATTCGGCGTACTTTTCTTTGATTTTGCTAAACTCCACTTTCTTCTTTTCAAATCTGATCCACGGAATCTTCATCTTGTATTCTTCCGCTTTCGTTTGAAACTCCTGCTGTTTCTCCACTTTTTCCTTGTCCGCGGACAACGTCTGCAAACTTCGCGTGTTTTGATCTAAACTGTGCTGCAACATCGACAATCTCCGCTCATCGTTGCGAATGTTTTCTTTCTTCGCGATCAACTCTTCGTGCAACTTCCACAACTCTCCGTTATTTACCGTCGTTTCCGTCGTCGACAACTTGTCCGTTTCCGATAATCCGGCGAAACTCGCCACTTTATCTTGCGGTAAAAAGTTCGTCAAGTTCCCCAATTCGACGTGATGCTTTCCCTTTACCAACAAGTCGACTTCGGCCGAATTCGACGGTTGCCCGTTGATGTGCCACGCGGAACCCGTGTTTGCTTTCGTCCCGCCTTTTGCTTTCGTCAGCGTTCTTTTCACCACGTCCACCTCGTCGCCTCCGCCGGAGGTTCTTTTCAAGGTAATCTCAATCGTCGCTTTCGTCTCGCCTCTTTTCACGAATTCCGACAGCTCTTTCGCTCGTCCTAACAAATCCGTTTTACCGTTCAAGCCTAACGCAATCGCGCAAACGAAACTGGACTTCCCGGTCCCGTTCGCGCCAATCAACACGTTCAAATCTGGACCAGGCGTCAACGAGACGGAGGAATACGTCATGAAGTTTGATAAAACGATTTTAGTGATTGATCCGGCGGCATAATCGGACAACGGGTGCTTCTCGCCTTGCCGTTGGTGTTTCTTCTGCGTCGTCGTTGCGAGGGACTGCGCGGAAGCGTTTCGTTTCTTCGTCCTCGTCGGGTCCATGTTTTCCGAATCTTGGATTGGATTCATCGTCGTCGGTGTGATGAAGATTTTGGCTTTTTTAAAAATTTGAATCTCGACTGAAAAAAAATTCCCAAAGCTGCCCTTTTTCTCATCAACCATAATTTTTGTCATCTGTCATCACAGAAACACTTCGGACCAACACATTTCGGAACAACACAGACGCGCACAATCTTTTATTAAAGATGACGACGATGATATTTAAGAGCAAATTATTCATTCTCTCGTTCTAAACGACAGAAGAGTGTGTCTCTGAGAGCACAAAGAGAGCTCTTCGTCTTCTTCTTCTTCTTCTTCTTCTTCTTCTTTGCAGCCGGGAAAAAGTGGATTAGAGGGACCGCGTGTCTTTGGAAGAGATGTCGCCTCCTTTTTTAACCGCCGAAAAGAACGTCCGAGAGAAACTGAAAAAGATTAACCAAGTCATCGACCGCGCTGATGGATTGTATCACCAGAAAGCGGCGAGCGGGCGGGATGTTAGCATCCACGACGACGAGGATAACAACAACAACTTCAACAATCGTGGTACTGTTGGCAATGGTGCCGATTCGAGTAACGCGAGTCTCACCAAACTCCTTTCGCAGCCGATGAAAATGAAAGACGGGACGATAGGCGCGCCAATTTTCGTTTTAGCCACGTGTGCTGCGGAGGGATTGGACAGTCATACCGTGAGAGATGTGTTTGAACGATTGATACGGTACGGCGCGTGGCGCGTCGCGTTGGACGAACACGGGACGTACCCGAGAGTGGCGAAAACGATATCGCCCGTCGCACTTCTGTGCTCGGTGTACGCGCCGCACGTTTTAAAGCAAGCGGTCGTTGATAACGTCGATCACGATAAGAAATACGACAGTTTGGACGGGAAAACCGTCGTCGCTGTGAGCACGGTAAAGGAGGAGAACCACGAGGAAGCTAAAGTGCACAAACATACTCTCCAAAATCTAAATAAAGTGTTGGAGATGTTTGTCGACGCGGGCGCAAATGTGGACGAAACGTATCAAATTGATCCGAGCGTAAGTAGTATATACACGCCTTCGCTTTCATCCAGAGATGGCGGATCGCCAACGTCTTCGGCGTCGGCATCTCCAAAGAAAGATACGGAAGACTCGACGGAATCGTTGTCGTCATCCAACCATCAATACCAGCAGTACGCGTCGTACAAGTTTCCGTCATGCGCGATGCACTCAGGAACTATTGGAAACTGTCTCTTCTTTCTATCGATAGCTATTTCTTTCGGTTCTGATATTCAAGAAACGATAGAAGCTTTACACATCATCACTCAACGAGGCTCGAATAAGCAGTGCGATCTCAACGTAAAGTGCTATGTGCCAGATCGGCCGTTTGATTTTGAATACGACGAAACGAAATCGTTCCTAGACCTCGAACGCAGAGTTTGCCCTCGGACTCCTGCTGGAGATTACATTTCCAGTTTACAGTTCCTCGTCATGTCCCTGGTTGAAAACGCTGCATTTTCCGTGGAAATTCGCGATGGAATTGCGTTGTTTTGCGTGCGTCTGATTGACCTCGGTAGCGTGCTTGGTATAGACGTCAACAACGAGTGCTCCTTTTACGCACAAAATGATTTGAGCAGATTCGAGATTAACAATAAGCGTTTGGCGTTTGATTTCATCGAGTCTAAAGAAGAACTTGCGAGAGGTTCGGCAGGAAACGCGTGCAATGCGTTGCAGCCGAAAGGCTCGCCTCTGTTTTTCACTGGAATTGCACTTTTAGAAGGCTGCGGTACCCCGGCTTTGCGACTAGCAAAAAAACTTTTAGAGAAAGGAGCGAACCCGAATTGTTTCGGTGATTATCCCATGATTGGTTCAAACACGCCTCTCGTCGCGTTGGCGCTGTATTGTTCGTTAAATCCAAGTGGTTGGGACGAACAGCACTGCATACACTACGTAGAGAAACCATGGTGGACTCTCTATTACGAGGCGCCAAAGCCGACGCATCATGAATCGAGAAGATCCTCGGCTATTCCGAACAATAGCTACAATGCAAACAACTCGGCGGATGATACGAGAGGACATATTCGTAAAAATGACTCACAAGACTATGATGGCGATGCGCAAGTGATGATCTCGGACCTTCGTGATCAGCGTACCTCATACAAGGATACCAGGCAAAGAGAGCGCAACGACCAAGAAGAAGGAAACGTAATGCACCATCAACAACAAAATTCTTCCCCGACGTCCTCACTCAACGGTACAAACGATAGATACGGGATCGACGCGATAAGCACGTTTGATTACGCGGCGAGCGCATTCGTTGATCGAATGCACGACTTTTTTAGAGAACCAAAGCGCGGTGAGCGCGCATTGAAACACTCCAGTGAACTTTTCAAACTTTTGCTTGATTACGGCGCGAGTCCATCGACGGAGTGGCAGCGAGTGCCGCGTTTACATATCGACGATATCGAGAAACGCGAACACCGGGTGTCTACTCTTCTCTCAATTGCTATCGAAGATATGTTAAACTTTGTCGAGCACGGCAAGGGTACCGTAGAGTTGCTCATAAAGAAGGGCGCGGATATAAATAAGTGTGGTCTCGGTCCCTTTCCTGTTTTTTGCTCACCGTTGTTTGCTGCATCAGCGGCATTACGATATGGCCACCCCGATGCGGATTGGTTGTTTGAAACTATCATAAAAAGCAGTGCAAGCGCGAACGCCCTGGGCTATTTTCCCGGTGGATCACAATCAACTGCAATGATAGAATTAATTCGCTGCGTTGGCGAGTCAAAATCTAAAGTGCGCAGAGAAAACGTTTTTTCAAAGATTGAAAGTCTCCTGAAAATGGGTGCTGACGCGAATCAGTCATGTTTAGATTGTTTTCTGAACACGACACCAACAGCATACACCGATATCATACAGTATCGAGCTGGGTTGACTCCGGACGTCACTCCTCTTGACACTCCTCTTGATACTCCCAATTCCATTAATATAATAGATAATAGCGCGGTTAGCAAAACTTGTGTCGAAGATGACGACGACGGTGACGACGACGACGACGACGAAGGATACAGTTCAAATGGTTACACTCGATTTTACGATCCTTACCATGAAATGTACTATTACGTGGATGAAGCGACAGGCGCGTCTGATTGGATGAAGCCGGATGTTTTCGTCGATCCGAAAGAACGAAAAATCCGTCCCCCTCTGCAACCTCCACACGATTCTGATGATAACGATCCCGAACGGCACGGGGTGCCGTATATGGATGAATTGTCCGAAGATTACGATGAAGATTCGTACGATCAAGGCTATAAATCGAACGATTGGGTCCGCTGGTACGATGCTACATATGCAAGGTACTACTACTTCAACGAAAAGACATACGAAGTTCAATGGGCAAAACCTGAGGATTTTAATGAGTTGGATGTAGCCAAAGTAACGAAGTCTCCGCTCGCAGCACGTGCTGTATCCGATGCGGACGTCGCCAGAAGTTTACGGGAAAAGATGGATCTGGAAGTAAAAGGGAAGGAAAACGCGACAAAAATAGATCACAAAGCGGCCGAGGCAAAGGAAAAGAAAAAGTCCGCTGACTCTGACGCATCGATGGAAACGAAGCGAGTTTCATTGCATTCGTTGCGAGTTGATGCGGGTAAATTAGCGGACACGAGAAACAGTGAAAACGTCTCAACAGAGGAAAGTGACGGCAAGAAAGGGGCTGTGCGAACATCCGTCTCCTCGAACAAGTTCAAATCGGCATTTAATAAGCAACAAAGGGATGAAATTTCGTTTGATACGAAAGCTTCAGAGCCTTTAGTGAGCGATACTGCAGATGTTCTTCCGAAAACGATCGATCGGACAGGCGAGTGCACGTTTTCTCCGTTATTCGTTGCAATGGACTGTTTAGAAGGTGACGGTCATCAAGTTGCGGCAAGAATCATACTTCTCCTCCTCGATTTTGGCGCCGATATCGAATACGAACAGGAGAGAAACTTAAGAAGCTGGTACGAGGGGTCGATAATCGCCATCGCGATTCAGATCGCTATTTCATGCGGCAGTCCAATCGAATTGACGCATCCGTCTGTTGGTGACGGTGACGGTGACGGTGACGGTGACGGTAAAAACGATGGAAACAGTAATAAGGAGAATTTCCGCGGACATCGCGTCAAAGAAAGACAACAAGAACCCGACAATGACTCTTTCGATGGTAACAAAGAATTCACGCGCGGTATCATTCAACTCGAACAACATATTCCTACTTTGGAAACGATATCTGCTACTGAAGCCTCGGCCCAGGGTCACGGTGGTGTAAGTGACGGGTATGGTAATAATAATGATTCCGATTTCGATAGTCGAGAGATAACGTCTGATTCCGTGCAACAGAACGATGGTGTTAAAGTCGCTATGGATATCGCCAGAGTGGGTAAGCTGAGGCGCAAGCAACTGGGGATGACGGAAGATACGCCCAGACACGACTCGTACGACAGATTGAAGTCCCTCAGAGGTGACGCTGAAACTATACCTGACACAAAAGAGGCAAGAACGACGGTAGTAGCTCAAACAGTATACGAATCTTCGAAGTTTCGTTATGATGCGGCAGATCTGCACTTGGTGCAAGCCGAAATCGCACGTGAACGCCTGCGTTTGAGATACCCTCAGGATGAAGAAAACCAAGTGCCGGAGGAAAAAAAGTCGTTTTGGAAAACAGTAGCCAAGGCGATAGGTTTCGAAGATTCGGATGATGAAGGTGATGACGGTGAAGATACGCTTATGGTTGGCATGTTCTTCGATACCGTCTTCGGATTCGACGATGGTTTCGAAAAACAATACAAATTGAACACATTTGAAGAGGATCACGCGCGAGCGTCACTCGCGAGAATACACTATGGAATTGACGATCGCGGTTCATTAAAATCTTCCAGAATAAAGATGGAACAGTTTCGAAAAGCTCGGTTCGAATCGGCAACAAAGGTTGCGAAGGCTCTCATCGCGCGTTCATCTGCGAGAGTTTTGAATAGGCTCTGTCGCAATCCACTTCTAGAGGAATACGGTACTGATTTGGTCCCGTTCGAGTTTACGCCTTTTTTCGCAGCCTGTTTTGGCGCGGCTACCGCAGAGAGCGACGAACAAGTTAAGTTAGGCATAGAACTTGCTCGGGATATTCTCGCGAAAGGTGCAGACTGTACTGTTGTAGGTAGGCACGCGAAAGATAAACCATCCGAAGCAAAAGTGGCAGATTACGCCAAGTCTATCGAAGCTCGGACTGCCCCCTTTGTATGGGCGGTGACGGCCTCTGCGAGATGCCCCAAACCAGAATTTGGAGGCTTAAAGCTCGTCAAGGACTGCTTAGCGAAAGGTGCCAATCCCTTACTGTGCGAATTGGAAACGACGCGATATCCAGAAGGTCGAGGAATGACTATTTCAAATAATCCATCGAAATTGCTCAATTTATGGGATGATAAGAAATTCTTAGAAAACATGCCGCCGAAACAACGCCGTGAAGCGGAGGCTTCGCGCATTGAACTCGGACGTTTGTTAGGCGAGGCATCAACGGTGAGAAGTGTTTTCACTAAATCAAACGCACTTGCCAAAAAGAGCATGGACGCAATCATTGCAGACGCCAAGAAAGAGTGCTTCCTCAACGGGAGATGGGGCATGAAAGGCGAGAAGAATCACGGCGTAACGAGAAGGAACGACAACGACGAGATTGAAGACATTGCTACTATTGAACAGTCTGCTCGCAAAACCACGCAAGCGCTCATGCAAGCGCTCTCTCGAGACGATTTGACGAGCGAAGAAGTAGCCGTCGCGAGTGACGAAGAAAATATTATGAAATTGAGCGAAGACTTATCAAAACTCAACGCGTCTCTCAACATCACGGCGAATCAGACCAGATCGTCGACAATGCCGGTTCCTGGCATGTCTCGAGCGGTCGAGGACGCGAAGTTTGAAAGCGGACAAAAAGATAAGTTTGTGATGGGTGATATTATGAAACCTGTCTTGGGAGCACCGAAACGTTTCGCGCAAGTAGCCGTACTTGCTCGTGAGTCTTCTCTTCGTAATAGAACTGGACGAAAGAATAACTCTAAAACCACGCTGAAAGCACCGATGTTTTCTGCCATGTCGTCGTCTTTTGTAAAGAAAGATGGTCTGCGTTACTCTTCATCACCATCATTCCTCGGGAGTTTTCGACGCAAGAAAGAGTCTTCTGCAAAGAACGAGAAGACGGTATCGTTTAAGTAAATGCTATTTTTTGTAATGTGCTGTACTAAAATTAAAACAAAATTACATCTCTAAGTTACATGGTATCGTATATACACGCGGTACCGTTTCTGCGGGAAGGCTGATAATATTGTAAATTATCGCGCTTCGTCAAGTCCAACGTGGAGAGTTCAGGCGTCGCAGCGTTGTTTTTGACCACCACAAACGCGCGCGTTTGTTTCTCTTTGCCGTTGCTACGATTATTGATGCCGCCTAAGCGCGACTTGGTTTGCGTCCATACTTTCCGAGCGGCGCGAATGTAGGAATCGAGCGATAGTCGCTTCTTGCCGCCCGTGAAACCAGAGCTCGGAATGATGGTGCTATTATTATTCCCTCGCTGCCGCTTCATTCTTTTGTAGGTAGTATTATTTCCATCAACTCTCACATCATCTTCTGTCTTCTCCTTCGTTTGTACTTTCCTTCCTTTTCTCTTCGGGCTGAAAGAGAATAAATTCCAACGCGCGTTTTTTTTCGCCTCTTCCATGTTTTGCTTATGCTGAATATCGTCATCATTGTCGTTGTCATCATCGTCATCCTCTTCTGCGAATATGTCGCCTTCGGCGACGTCGTAGAAGCACACGTCTTCCTTCCCGGTATTTTTCGTATTTTTGTTGTTGCTGCTACCGCTTCCTTTTCGTTTCGTTTGCTCTAAGACGCCGTTGTCTGTCGACATTGCCGAGACGTCAATATCCAGGTTCGAAGACCCCTCCAACAGCATCCCGCTCAAACACGCTTCCGAGGAATACTTTCGTTTCAAAAGGGCGTTCTCCCCTAACGGAACGAGCATATCCGCGTACTCGTCGAAAATAAAATTTGGTATGTGTTTATGCACGGTGAGAATGAAATCTTTACACGAACACGGTTTCGCCAATCGATCGTCGACGATGCCTTCGATTAACGCAGGTACAATCATGTGAAACTCAGTTGTGAACATCAAAATCGGAACTTTTTCGAAATACTTTTGTTCAAAAGGCAGCCGTTTCGGTTGATTCATCATCGCGTTTTCTTCCTCCTGCTTGAATTTTTCCATGGCTCGAATATACTTACACGCCGATAACCCGTCGCACTTTGGCATTTGAAAATCCATCACGATCATTGCCAGTCTGTCGTGACTATTATCAGCATTAGCATTCATACTCTTATACGCTTCGATCGCTTCCAACCCATCTCTGCACTGGATGACTTTCACTTCCCGAAAGAACACTTTCGAAAACAATCGAGTTAAAATTTTCAAGTTGACTTCGTTGTCGTCGCATATGATAACCGCCAGCTTTGGTCTTGAATTCTCGAGTCGTCGTTGGTTTTCGAAATACGCGTCTTCTTGCTGTAAAAACATCTGTTCCTCTTCCACGTACCACGGTGGGACTTCGTGTTGTTGTTGTTGTTGTTGCTCGCGTATGATGCTTTTTTGCAACTCGGTTAAACCACCATCATAATCTTCGTGAGCTTGAACCGTCGTCGTCGTCGTCGTCGTTTGTGTATGCTCGAGACTTTTCCGCTTCATCTATTCTGCGTATTATCAAAACTGTTCTTTCTTTCTCTCTCTCTTATTATTATTATTATTACTTTTATACGCGCTTGTCTTCTCCCTTTTCTCCAACCCTCTCTTTAGAGTATACGCGCAAGAGAGAGAATAATAATTCCACGTAATAATAATAACGTGAGAAACAAAAAGTGGTGGGATTCTTGGAAAAATCCCCGCTTTTTCGAAAAGAAATTTGATTCGATTTTTTTTTCCTCTTTTTTTTTCGAACCAGAGAGAAAAGTGACGAAAGATTTGGACAGAGAGCGAGAGCGAAAGAGTCCAGAGAGAAAGAGAGAGGGAGAGAGAGAAAGTGTGAACCTGACACGTGTTTGTGTTTTGCGTTCAATCGTCCCTTTTTTCAAGGGGAGAAAAATCTTCACTTCACACACACGTATATATATATATCACAACACACACACACACACATATATATATTTAAGAAGAAGAAGACAGAGATGATGGCATCGTCTCAAACTTTATCTTTCGCGCGCGCAGTCGCACCTTCCCCAAGAAAACTTACTCGTAAATCTACCCTCTCCTTTTCAAACAAGAGATCTTCTTCGATCAAAATTTCCGCGTCGTCGATCCCAATCCACATCGAATACTGCGAAAAGTGAAACTACCTCCCCCGCGTTAAAATGCTCATCGATAAAGCAGACGCGGCGTACCCGGGGAAGTTTACTTTTACCATGAACGATAACGAGATTTTGAAAAAAACCGTTCCGGAAGGACAAGGTTGGGCGATTGAAAACCAAGCCGAAAAGCCGATTCCGAACGGGGAAAACGCCTTGTGGAGAAAAGGCGCTTTCGAGGTTTTGAGATTAGACACGAACGAGTTGTTGTACTCGAAGAAAGAGACTGGGAGTCATTTGGTGGACGGGAAACCGGGAGGTGCGCTGGATGTGTTCATCGAGACGAAGATGAAGGATGCTTAACTTGAAAATGTCTTGCTCGCTTGTAAAAGACAAAGGTCGTATCGTCTCGAGATTATGCACGACGAAACGTGCACGTACACGCGTGTATCTATATATAATTTAGAAGAACAGAAAGAACAAAGTACAAGTAAACGGGATGAGAATGATGTAAAAATTATAAAGAAGTGATGAACGCGTTCGTAAAAGATTACAGGACAGACAAACTTGTCCAGCGAACGATGTTTTGATGGTACCATCCCTCGTTTACTCGAAACGTTTTGATACGTGTTTAATAAAAATAATATAGCGTAACAACAAAGACAACTGTACTCGTCGTCCTTAAATTCCCATCTTCATCAGCGAGTTCTTGGACAAACCGACGTCGGTTTTAATCCTCGTGACGAGCTCATCTAATCCGTTAAATTTCATCTCCGGTCGCACGAAACCGAGGCATTCCACGGACATGGTTTCTCCGTAAAACTGTTTCTTCCCGTTCTCAAACGCGAGTCCGTCCTCGTTCTTCTCCACGCAGTGCACTTCAACCGTGACGTCGTTTTCGTAGTTTTTCTTGTCGACGAACGAAGGGCGTCGACCGACGTTTAAGACGGCTATTTTTTTACCCGATTCGTCGCCTTCTAACTGACAATATCCGAAATAGACTCCCAATGGAATGTTTTTCACGTCGACGGTATCGTCGTTCAACTCCTTTTGCCAGTTCAGAGAGATTTCGGCGGGATCCAAATTCGCCGTCGGTAAACCCATCTCGGCGCTGCCGCGACCGAAACCTCTCACGACTTTAGCTCGCATGTGAAGAGGTTTCGCCAGTTTATAGTTTTCCGTCAAGTATAAAACTCTCGTGGCGTCTAAATCGTTGTCGTCGTTTTGGACGTTGTTGTTTCCTATCGAGTTGTTGTTGTTGCTATTGCTATTGCTATTGCTGCTGCTACTTTTATTATCTATATTACTATCGCTGCTCAAATCTAACGCTTTCCCTCTCTTCGCCTCTTCCTCCGTCCACGCTAACGGCAATCCTTTTACTAACGCCTCCAGCTCCTCCCTTTTCAATCTCGCGTAACTCTCGTCGCCTTCTCTGGTCTCCCTGGACGAAATAACAATCCTAGACGTCGCCTCGTTTACGCCACCCTCATCACTTCCCGACGACGACGACGACGACGACGAGGTTATTTGTTTCAATAAATTCGCCGCTCTCGCCAGCGTCTCTTTCCTCTTCTTTTCCGGAAACTGTTCGAACGTGTCGTTGAAGACGATCGCGTCGAACGGACCGAAATACGGTTTCACTTCCTCTAAACTCATCTCGGAGAGTTGGAAATACTTCGCGCCTTTCTCGTTTCCTGATATTCCCACGTCCGGGACTTTCTCCATCGCGCGATCGAGCTGTTTTTCCGATACGTCCACAACCGTCGCCAACTTCGCCCCTTCTCCTTCAAACGCAGCACACGAGGACACGAAACGCTCCACGACCTCGCCGGTCTCCGCGCCGACGAGTAACGCGGTTCCAAACGGTTTCGACCTGATGAAAGCGGGAAAGCACGCATTAAAAACATTTTCCGCTCGGTCTTTCTCTCGAGGGAAGTAACACTCGGAACATCCTCGAGAGGCTTCGTCCCTCAACGCTTTGACAAAATCGTCGTTTCCGTCGTCAAAGTCATCGTCGTTGTTGTTGTTTGCTCTTCTTCTCCGTGATGATGTTTCCTCCGAACGACTTTTACGACACAGACTTTTACGACGAACATGAGGAAAACAACTGTTGTTCTTGATGGTGGTGGTGGTGAAAGTCGTCGTCGTTTGAGTAGTGCGTGGCTTCATCCTAAACTCGTCGCTCACAAAGCGTGTTTTTTGTGCTCGATTTTATCCAAAAATCCATCCGAAAAAGCAACAGATTTTTTGCCCTCGTGAGACTTTTCCTCTTATGTCACACAGTTATTCTAATGAAGAAGATGGAGAGATGAAGAGATGAAGAGATGAAGAAGAGTGAAACTTTCTCTCCCAGTGCTAAAGCTCATGCTGAAATTGTTGTCGCGCGGGGTGTTGCTGAAAAAAAGAGCGACAAAAATGATTCAGACGACGACGACTCAGACAAAAACAACAAATCCAAATCCATCCAAACGCACGTCCTCTTGTTCCTTTCGCAACTGAACTGGATGGGAATGCACATCGTCTTCGCGGTCGCCTTGAGAAGTTCAACGAGAGCGATGGTTTTATCCTTTTACAGAGAGATGTTGGCGTGTGTTTTACTGACGATGTATTGTTTTTATGTCAGACAGAGGAGGAAGAAGAGGAAAAGGAAGGAGATGACGACGGATGAGATGACGACGGAGGTGGTGGTGACGGCGACGGCGGAACAGGCGAACGATGATGCAACAAAGAAGACAAAATATGAAAATGGGGTGACATCGATGCAAATAGTCGCAGTTTCCATAGTTTTAGGCGCAATATTAGCTCTGATACGAGGATCGGTAGTGTTAGCGAACGCGAACGCGGGGCCGGACGTGACCTCGGCGTTGGTGTTGACGACGCCCGTGTTGACGTTTTTCTTCTCGGCGTTGTTGCGAGTGGAACACTTTTCGTTTCGAGAGGTGAATCGAGAGCATCCGGAAAACGTGATGAAAGTTTTGGCGATTTTGTTCGTGACGATTAGCGTTGCCGTCGTGTGTTCGTATAAAGGTGCGTTGATGTTTGGGGACCCGAAAGAGTACGAAGCGCCGAACGTTGCTGTCGGCGCGATATGGATGTTGACCAACACGTTGGCGAGCTCCGTGGCGATTGTCATGCAAAAAATGATTATAAACGCAAAGATACCAATCGAGGTAGTCAACGCGGCGATGACCGGTATAGGCGCGTTTTGGTTACTCATCGTTGGTTTAATCGCCCACGGAACCGCGAAAGATATTTGGACGTTATCTTCCGATGGTTTATACGCCGTGCTCTTCGGCGCGTTCTTTCCGAGCGCGATGAATTTGATCATTTTCGCAAAGAGTTCGAAACTTTTAGGCCCAAACATAACTGCGAGGTACTTTTTGTTACAACCTGCGATGACGTGGGCGTTGGATTATTTGGTTCTGAAAGACGCGGTGTACGAATCTTACGTGATATGTGCTGTTTTCTCGGCTATGGCTATGATGTCCTTCGCGAGCGCGAATTCGTTTGTCCGAAATACGACGAGTAAGAAGGAAGAAGAAAGAGAAGAGGAAATGTAGATGTAGTGGTATAATAGATGTTAGAAATAATTTTAGGTTGTAGTATCTTGTTCGTTATGCACAGATTGCTGTATTTCACCGCTACTGTTTGCTGCCGCCGCCGCTGCTACTGATTATTAACATTGATTTTACACAAGAGACTTCTTGCTTCCTCGTCTTCTTTTTCGTCTTTCATACCGACGATTTAACCACGTCGTACGTGCCGTCCTCGTTGAGAACAAAAGTGACCCCCCCTGTTTTATCCAACATCCCGGATTTGCCTTTCGACATCGATAGGCAAGCTCGATGGTAAACGTCTTCGTCCTTTTCTCCGTCTTTATTCTCGCCGCCGCTGCTCATCGTTCTCGCGTGACTTTCGATGTCGACGACACACTTAAAAATCTGAGGATCGTCCAAGTTTGTCTTTTGCCCGCAATGAAATTGCTTACAAAATTCTTCTTCGTTTTCTTTGTTATTAGTATCGTTTTCGTCATCTTCTTCCTCTTCTTCCAAAACTTTTTCTTCTTCAACCTCCCTCGTTTCGTCATCTTTCGCGTCTCCTAGAATCCCAATCAACTCGCTTAACTCCTCCGCGCACTCCTCGGCGAGTTCCTCGTATCCTTCTAAAAACAATATCCTCGCGAACAAACGCATCTTCGTTACGCAGTGTTGCCCTTTCGCTCGCGATATCGCACGCATCCTGTTCCTTAATTTCGGTTCCGTCATCGTTCGCACTCTCATCAACGTGTGTTGATACGACGCCGTGCCCACGATGGTCTGTTTCTTCTGTTTCATCTTGTTTCTGTACGAAAACTCCTGCTCTGCGATGCGATGTTTTCGTTCTTGTTCTTCGTCTCTTTCTTTGAATTCTTCTTCTTTGTCTTCTTTGATGTCTTTGTCTTCTTCTTGTTGTTGTTCGTCAGTTTCTCCTTTTCCTCCTCCTCGTTTTAATCGCGAAGACGATCTTCGAACACCGACAACTTTTTCAACGTCGTCAGTTTCTCTTTCGCGTCTTTTCTTCTCCTTCTTCTTCTTCTTCTTCTTCTTCTCATCGGATGAATCATCCTCTTCTTCTCTTTTGTTTTTAGAAGATGATGCGTTTTTATGCATGTACGAATCAAAGTCGGACAATCCTAAACGACGCATCAACAGTTCGTTTCGCATCACTCGCGCGTTTCTTTCTTTTTCGTACTCGGTTAAAAAATTCGACGACGAGTGTATAGTATTATTCGTCGTCGTCGTCATCCTCAATACGCTTCTTCTTTAGGTTGTCTTCCTCTCACCACTTTGACAAAGTTATTATATTATTAGTATATGATGATGAAAACGATTAAAGTGTTTAGAAGAACTCTTCTCTGGCTTTACTTTTCTGCATTCGCTCCTTTTTTGAATTTTCTTCTCTTTTCTCTCCTTTTTTTTCTGATTTTTCGGATTTTCTGAGCATTTGATACCCTAAACTCCTAAACGCCTTCTCTGTTTTTTTTGTTCGAGCAGCGTTGGTGTGTTAAAAAAGCCGCGCGTCGTTCTTGCCTTCATTCTTCATTCGCGTTTGACAACAGAAGACGACTTCTTTATCTTTCTTCTCTGATTATATATACACACACACACAAAATCGAGTAGTCTATTCGCGAATATATAATAGAATACTCTCGATCAAAAATAATATGTTTAACGACGAAACCTCTTCGCTTCTTTCTAAGAAGCAACACACCCAACGCGATGATCTCGAATCGAATACTTTTGTCGCTCCATCTCCCGATGACGACGAATTGTTCCGTGGTTCGATTTTGAATAAAACGAAAACAAAAACGCACCACGCGACGACGAAGAAGTTTGTCGTCGCCATTGGTGCCTTGTGCGTCGGCGGCAGCGCGTTGGCTGTTTCCACCAGTTCGTCTTCGTCTTCTTCGTCTTTGAGGATGTTCAATACCAGCAGATTGGGAGGCGAAGAAGAATTTGAGACCGCGGGAGGAACACAAAACTTCTCTGAAAATGGTGTTGACGAAAGCGAACTCTTAATCGACGCAAAAGGCACGCAATATCGCGGGAAACAAACGAAATCAGTCACCGGGAAAGACTGCAAGAACTGGGTGCAAACGACCATGCACCCAGACGATCACCCGAACGATGGTTTATACGAGAACTATTGTCGGAACCCGCAAGGACAGCAAGAGACTATCTTTTGCTTCGTCGGCGGAGGCGAAACGGAGAAGTGCGAACCGCTGGGTTTTAAGAACGTTCTTCTCACACAAGACGAAGAGGAAGTGGAACGATTAGAACGGGAGTTGGCGCAAGCCGAGGAAGAGGCAAAATTGCCGCGCGCGGATGGCGACGAGTCTTCAAACCCGCAAGAGCCGCAAGTCGGGGAGATTATCATCACGGAGGAAGTGCCGGTGACGGACGGGCCAACCGCGGACGAGATGGACGATACGATCGGGTCGAGAGAGCCGATGCAGTTCCAAGGTGAAACTGGCGGAAATAACAACGATCCGGACGGATCTTTTGCCGATGATGGACAAATGGTTCAACCGCAATCGCCGGACGACGAACGCGTCGTCGGAAACGGTCAAGCGTACCGAGGGAAACAAACAAAGTCGAAATCTGGCGTCGAGTGTAAGAAGTGGGTGCAAACCACCTCCACTCCGGACGATAACCCGACCGAAGGTTTAGAGGAAAACTTTTGCCGTAACCCACACGGTGCTCAGGAATCGATATGGTGCTACGTTGGCGGTGGCCAATCCGAGTTGTGCGACCCGCTCGGAGGCGGTTCGGTGGAGGAATCCGCGGAGCCGGACGCCAACGTCGTCGCGGCGTCTGTGCAACAAGCCACCACGGAACAACAACAAAACTCGTTCACTGATATTTTGCAAGAAGTGGAGAAAACGGCGGACGCGTTGAGGACGGAAGCGGACGCTTTACAATCGGAAGAGCAAAGGTTGAACCCACCGAATACCGAAGCCGGCGTCGGGTTTGACGAGACTCCGGAAGTAAACGAAGAAGAAGAAAAACAAGCGAAGAAAAAAGGTAACTTTGACCCGGCGGTTGAAGTCCTCGACGGCGACGGTACCTCATACAGAGGCTTCCAGACGTTCTCCAAAACTGGCAAAGAGTGCGTCGCGTGGCAATTCACGCAACGCACCGCGTTCGAATACCCGGATGGCGATTTGTCCGGTAACTTTTGCCGTAACCCGGACAACCAAAAGTCCATCTATTGTTACGTTGGAAATAACGTCGCGGAATTGTGCGAACCGTTGCAAGCGCCGAAAGAGTTAAACAACGCGAACATTAAAGAAGCCGTGAACAAATGCTTACAAGAAGCGCCGAACGATGGGAATTGCCCACACTTTGCCGCCAAGTCGCAATTCGGCGTCATGAAGGATTGGGACGTCTCCAAAGTCACGAACATGCAAGAGTTGTTCAAAGGTAAAGAAGCATTTAACGGTGATTTGTCCGAATGGGACACGTCCTCGTTGACCAGTGCGTACCAAATGTTTCACAGTTGTCGGTTGTTCAATTCGGACATCTCGAACTGGGACGTCTCGAACGTGGAAAGCTTCCAAGGCATGTTTAACGGCAACGCCGCGTTCAACGCGGACATTTCCAAATGGAACACGAGTAAAGCGAAGACCATGCAAGGCATGTTCAAAGACGCGATTAACTTCAACCAAGACATTTCAGATTGGGACACGTCGAAGGTGGAAAGCTTTGTGAGCCAATTTGAAGGCGCCGAGCAGTTTAACCAAGCCATTGGGAAGTGGAACACCGGCTCTTCGAAATGGGACGGCATGCAAGGCATGTTCCAACGCGCCAAGTCGTTTGCTCAAGACGTGTCTTCGTTCACCGGCCAAGCGTCGACACAAAACCAAGGCATGATGTTCTCCGGTGCATCTGCGTTCCACGCGCGATTCAAGTGCGCCATGCCGGACATGGGACCGGCGGCGACGTGCAAAGACACGATGGCGACGGCGGAACAACAACTCGGT
>JACLAA010002139.1_pt1:2500-65734 | contig 65734 bp, 69 predicted proteins | sample 8027891 | NCBI WGS metagenome assembly JACLAA01 (sample SAMN15724900, study PRJNA655200) | protist metagenome | isolation source: fluorescence activated cell sorting (FACS) single amplified genomes of... | place: Spain: Blaines Bay Microbial Observatory, Mediterranean Sea | collected... | reverse complement strand
ACTTAGTTTTATGAAGTCATACGCAATTGTTCAAGCAAGTGGAAGGCAGTTTTGGATCGAAGAAGATAGATTTTACGATTTTGATAAATTACCTTTACAACCAGGGGATAATTTTAATCTAACAAATATCTTACTAGTAAACGATCAGGGTAAAGTAAATATCGGACAACCGTTCGTAGAAGATTCCTACACTATAGAAGCGACAGTTTTACGTCATTTAGCAGGACCAAAAACGCGAGTATATAAAATGCGTTCTAAGAAAAAAACTCGTAAAACCTTTGGAAGTCGTCCAAAATTAACGCGCATACTTGTTAAATCCATAATTAAAAATAATCAGGCGGTTCCTGTATGTTCCATTTCATAATGTGAAATGAGCTTTATTTTTGTAAAAACATAATTTAAACTAATGAATTTTTTAACACCACAAAAACTTAGAATTGGTTTAAAAGCCTATAGATCAGACTTATTAGACGATTCTTGTAAACAAATAATAGAAGCTTTAAATTCAAATGAAACACAGGCGGTGGGGCCAGTCCCTTTACCAACTAAACGTCGTATTTATTGTGTTTTAAAATCTCCACATGTTAATAAAGACGCTCGTGAACATTTTGAAATTCGCACACATAAGCGAATAATTGATGTTTATTCACCCTCAGAACAAACAATGGAAAATTTAAGAAATTTAGATTTATCTGCAGGTGTTGATGTTGAAATTAAAAATTTATAATTAATAATTAATAATTAACTATTTATATATATGGTTAGGGTAAAAAGAGGAAATGTTGCGATTAAACGTCGTAAAAAAATCTTTAAATTCGCTAAAGGATATACGGGGGCGCATTCTCGCTTATTTCGAACGGCAAACCAACAAGTTATGAAAGCTTTGGTTTACTCGTATGTGGGTAGAAAAAGACGTAAAAGAGATTTCCGAAGTCTTTGGATATGTCGAGTTAATGCTGCGGCACGCAGTTATGGTTTAACATACTCGCGATTAAAAAATCTTCTTAAAACGAATTCTATCAGTATCAATTTAAAGTTATTAGCCCAAATTGCATTGTTAGACCAAAAAACTTTTTCCTGTTTAATTGAAAAAGTTCAAGCTAATTAAAAACGATTAATTTAAAAAGACTATGGCACATAAAAAAGGTAGTGGAAGTACCAAAAACGGTCGAGATTCAAATTCTCAGAGATTGGGGGTTAAAGTTTATGGTAACCAACCAATTAAAGCTGGGGGAATAGTTGTTCGTCAACGCGGATTAACATTTAAACCAGGAAAAGATATTGGTGTTGGTAAAGATTATACACTTTTTGCTCTGACTGACGGTATAGTGGAATTTCAAAAAGACGGAAAACAAAAATTAGTGAACATCATTCAATAAAAAATAACAGCGTAACCACCAAGTGAAACTTGGCGGTTACGCTGTTATTTTTTTAATAGATACTTTTAAAATTCATCACGTGACGCAAATTGCTCACCGATAAGTACTTTTACCTTACCATCTTGACCAACATCAACAACAGCTGTATCACCAGGCTTCACTTTTTCCATTAAAATTTCTTCAGATAGACTATCTTCTAATAATCGCATCACAGCACGACGTAAAGGACGTGCACCATATGTTGGGTTAAACCCTTCATCGATTAATCGGGACTTAAAGCGATTAGTAACTTCAAGTTGAATACCTTTTAAAGATAAACGGTCAAAAACTTCTTTTAACATGATTTCAGCAATCTGACCAACTTCATCTTTGGTTAGTTGTCTAAAAACAATAATTTCATCAAGACGGTTTAAAAACTCAGGTCGGAAATATTGCTTTAATTCATCGTTAACAAGAGATTTAATGCGATTATACTGAGAATTAGATTCATCTTCTGATAATTCGAATCCTAGGCCGCCTCCGCCTTTTTCAATAACCTTTGAACCAATATTTGATGTCAAAATTAATAATACATTTTTGAAATCAATTACACGACCCTTAGAATCTGTAAGACGACCATCTTCAAGAATTTGTAACATTAAATTGAAAACATCTGGATGCGCTTTTTCAACTTCATCAAATAAAACAACGGTGTAAGGGCGACGACGTACTGCTTCGGTAAGTTGACCACCCTCGTTATAACCAACATAACCTGGCGGAGATCCAATTAATTTTGAAACGGTATGGCGTTCCATATATTCAGACATATCTAATCGAACCATCGCTTCTTCTGAACCAAAGAAGTATGTTGCTAAAGCTTTTGTAAGCTCAGTTTTTCCAACACCTGTAGGTCCTGAAAAAATAAAACTTGCAATCGGACGATTCGGATTTTTTAGACCTACTCGTGCTCTTCGGATTGCTCGTGAAACAGCTACAACAGCTTCGTCTTGACCAATTACACGACTGTGTAATGTATCTTCCATTTGTAGCAGTTTCTCAGATTCACTTTTTGTTAGCTTATTTACCGGAATACTTGTCCAAGCTGCAACAATACCAGCTATATCCTCTTCTGTAACTATCGGAGTTTCCGTAGTTGGAGTCTCGGATGCGCCTTTTTTACTTTTTGCGATGGCATTAATTTGCGCTTTAATTTCCATTTCACGTTCACGAAGTTGACCAGCTTTCTCAAAATCTTGCCCACGAACAGCATCGTCTTTTTGCTTTAAGATATCTCTTAACTCTTTATCTAGCTCTTTTGCCGCTTGTGGAAGTTGAGAATTTAATAAACGAACACGCGAACCAGCCTCATCAATTAAATCAATTGCTTTATCTGGTAAGAAACGATCGGCAATATATTGATCAGAAAATTTCGCTGCAGCAACTAACGCTTCATCACTAATTACTAATTTATGATGTTTTTCATAACGATCACGTAAGCCGTATAAAATTTCAATTGTTTCATCAACACTCGGTTCACCTACCATTACTGGTTGAAAACGTCTTTCTAAGGCTGCATCTTTTTCGATATGCTTTCGATACTCTTCTAGAGTAGTTGCACCAATACACTGAAGCTCACCTCGTGATAATGCTGGTTTCAAAATATTGGCTGCATCAATGGCACCTTCTGCAGCACCTGCGCCAATTAATGTATGAACTTCGTCAATAACAAGAATGACATTATTTGAAGTTTTAACTTCGTCCATAATTTTCTTAAGACGTTCTTCAAATTCACCACGATATTTCGTTCCTGCAATTAATAAACCAATATCTAAAGCAACAACACGCTTGTCTTCTAAAGTATCTGGGATATCACGATTAGAAATCCGTTGTGCTAAACCTTCTGCAATAGCTGTTTTACCAACTCCAGGTTCACCAATTAAAACTGGGTTGTTTTTTGTTCTTCGACCAAGAATTTGAATAACACGCTCAATTTCTTTCGCTCGACCAACAACTGGATCTAAACGACCTTCCATTGCTTTCTGAGTTAAATTCGTGCCGAATTCTTCTAAAGTAGGAGTTGTACTTTCAGGGCCACTACCGTTTGCAGATACTTCAACAGTATCACCAAGTGATTTAACAATTTGACTCTTAACTTTTGTTAAGTCAACGCCTAAATTTTCAAGCACTCTAGCAGCAACTCCTTCTCCTTCTCTAATTAGTCCTAGTAAGAGATGCTCCGTTCCAATATAGTTGTGACCTAATTGACGAGCCTCTTCTAGTGAGAGTTCTAAAACTCTTTTTGCTCGTGGTGTAAATGGTATTTCTACCGCAACAAATCCCGAACCCCGTCCTATAATTTTTTCAACCTCAACGCGTGCATCTTTTAAATTAACACCCATCGATTTAAGAACTTTAGGGCCGATGCCTGTACCTTCACCAATTAATCCGAGCAGTATCTGTTCTGTTCCAACAAAGTTGTGGCCTAATCGTCGAGCTTCCTCTTGGGCCAACATTATAACTTTAATAGCTTTTTCAGTAAATCGTTCAAACATCTATACTGATACTACATTTAATTCAAAAAAACCAACTTTGATAATATCAATAATACCATATATTCTTATGAAATAAAAAAATGTTATCGATTGTTATTTTTATCTCAAATTTAAAATAGTTAAAAAAAAAATGTCCAAACTTAGCGAATGGTGTAATAATGAATTTAACAGGATACGTCCTGGGAGGTTTTTAAACCATTAAAATTAACTTAACTAATAAAATCATGACTACTACTTTACAAAGACGCGAGAGCGCAAGCTTCTGGGAGCAATTCTGCGCATGGATCACTTCAACTGAGAACAGACTTTACATCGGTTGGTTCGGTTGTCTAATGTTCCCTACTCTACTTACAGCTACTTCTTGTTACATTATTGCTTTTATCGCTGCACCTCCAGTAGATATCGATGGTATCCGTGAGCCAGTTGCTGGTTCTCTACTTTACGGAAACAACATCATCTCTGGTGCGGTAGTACCAAGCTCTAACGCTATCGGTGTTCACTTCTACCCAATTTGGGAAGCTGCTTCAGTTGATGAGTGGTTATACAACGGTGGTCCTTACCAGCTTGTAGTATTCCACTTCTTCATTGGTGTATGTGCTTACATTGGTCGTGAGTGGGAACTTTCATACCGTCTAGGTATGCGTCCATGGATCTGTGTTGCATTCTCAGCTCCTGTAGCTGCTGCTGCTGCAGTATTCGTAATCTACCCAATCGGTCAGGGTTCTTTCTCTGATGGTATGCCTCTAGGTATCTCTGGTACTTTCAACTTCATGCTTGTATTCCAAGCTGAGCACAACATCCTAATGCACCCATTCCACATGCTTGGTGTTGCTGGTGTATTCGGTGGTTCACTATTCTCAGCTATGCACGGTTCTCTAGTAACTTCATCTCTAATCCGTGAGACTACTGAGAACGAGTCAGCTAACTACGGTTACAAGTTCGGTCAAGAAGAAGAGACTTACAACATCGTTGCAGCTCACGGTTACTTCGGTCGTCTAATCTTCCAGTACGCTTCATTCAACAACTCACGTGCTCTTCACTTCTTCTTAGGTGCATGGCCAGTAGTTGGTATCTGGTTCACAGCAATGGGTGTAGCTACAATGGCATTCAACCTAAACGGTTTCAACTTCAACCAGTCTGTAGTTGATTCACAAGGTCGTGTAATCAACACTTGGGCGGATATCCTAAACCGTTCAAACCTAGGTATGGAAGTAATGCACGAGCGTAACGCTCACAACTTCCCTCTAGATCTAGCAGCTGGTGAGTCTCTACCAGTAGCTCTAGTTGCTCCTGCAGTTGCAGCGTAATTAGTCTATCTAGTTTAGGTAAAAAAAAAATAGGAGGTCTTTGACCTCCTATTTTTTTTTTTGTTTAATTTTGAATTTGATGTTGAAAACTTGTGAAGTTTTAATAAATAATGTTATATTTATTAATATGAAATTTAAGGCGATATGGCCAAGTGGTAAGGCAGTGGATTGCAAATTCTCTATCCCCAGTTCGAATCTGGGTGTCGCCTTAACTATATAGGGGGTATGGTGGAATGGTAGACACAACAGACTTAAAATCTGTTGACTTAATAAGTCGTGAGGGTTCAAGTCCCTCTACCCCCAATGAACATTTAAATCTTAACTAGAGTAACAATGGAACTAGATTTTATACGCAACTATTTCGTAGAAAATAAATTAAATGTGTCTTCTTTACACAATAAACCATTTCAAATTATAAATAATAACAAAACCAAAAAATCAACTGGCAATCAAGATTTTCTTCATAGTTTATATAACTCAAATTTACAAATTAAATGGTCAAATTTTAATAATATTTATAAAAAACCTGAGACCAAAATACCTTTATCGGGCCCAACTGAAACAAACATATCAAAAGTTAAACCAAATAGTTTTTATAAAAGACGAACGAGTACGCTACAAAAAAAATTATCTCAGGTTCCGGTTTACGTAATTTTAAATGGACGAGGTGAAATTGTTTTAGCAAACCCTCATGTTAGAAATTCAACAGATTCACAAATGGGGTTTTTTTTCATTAATCGACAAGAAGCAAAAGAATACCTTAACAATGTTCTTACGTCTGATTTTCAGGGAGCAAAAACAATCGGTGTATCGATGCATTCTGTTGGTTTAGATTTCGCTTATAAATTAATGCGACAATCAAATACAAATATTGATTTTCGATTCGTACCAAGTTTCAAAGAACTAAGAACGTTAGTAAAATCAAAAAACCACCGTAGTCTGACTTTTAATATTCCCAACCACCAAGTGCAAGACGTAAATATTAAAAAATGGAAATGGCAAAATATAGGGAATTTATCAAAATGTTGGAAATGGGTAAAAGAAACAAAAAATGATAAATCCGAACTTCAACTAAAGTTTATCAAACGTAATAAACGAGATGAATTTAATCGAAGATTATCATTACCTTATTTGCAACGAACACATTCAAACTACCAATCCGTTAAAGGCGTTCCTATTTACATTGTTCAAACAGTAAAAGTAGAAAAATCCAAACTCGCTTCTATAAAACCAGTTATTGGTCAATTTGAAACTCAACCCCTTGAGCAACAATTTAAAAATTCGCTTAAAAGTCGTGGAGCCAATTTAAAAGTAGCAAATAAGGTGGCGAAAGAATGGCAAGATGATATTGCTACTTATATATTTTTTAATAAAATTCAAGCAGAAAATTTTTGTAGTAAAACTAAAACGACTTTAAAATCGATACCTGGAATCAAAAATGTTGATGTTGGAACAACAATTAATTCCAAACTGCGCGTTTTTAATCTAGAAGATTTCTTAGAAATTTTAGAAAATAAAATGATGAATAGCACTCTTTTCGATGAAGAACAACAAATGAAAACACTTGAAAATATTTATTTCATTCCAGATCAGGACGCTATTAATTCAATTAAAAAACAATCTCAATCTTTACAGGTGAAACAACCTTGGTTATTGCATAAAGGCAACCGTTTCTTACTAAAAACAAAAACACTTGCTCGGTATTTAGAAATTGCTTTAACACCAGGCTTATATTAATTTAAAGTTTGAGAAATTGACAAAAAGTAGTCGATTAAATATTTATTTCTGAACGAAAAAGAATAGCAAAACAAAATTTTTCGGGTATAATTAAAATTAGGCGTAGCAATTAATAAAATAACTACAATAAATTTATGTCACATAATGTAAGAGTTTACGATACTTGTATCGGATGTACTCAATGTGTTCGTGCTTGTCCATGTGATGTTCTTGAAATGGTCCCTTGGGATGGTTGTAAAGCTGGTCAAATTGCGTCTGCACCACGTGCAGAAGATTGTATTGGTTGTAAAAGATGTGAAACAGCTTGTCCAACAGATTTCTTAAGTGTACGGGTTTATCTGGGAGCGGAAACGACAAGAAGTTTAGGTTTAACATATTAAATTTAACCTTAAAAAAGCTTGCAAGTAAAACGGAATTGTAATAGTTTTTTCCGTTTTACTTGCAAGCTTTTTTTAATTGAATCTCTCTAAGAGTACACGTACAGATCCATTTTCAAGATTTTCTGAACGCTTAATTTGAAAATTCTCTTTTCCACTTAGGTTCAAAATCGCATTATATGCGTATCTTTGGTTAATCTGGTTTAAAAACTTATCTACCGAATAGTCTTGAGACCAAAACATTAAATCTGTTACCATTTGATATTCAGTCCCGTTCCATTTGAAACCAATATCGTAATTATTGCTTTGTTTAATAATAAGGTCGGCTGATGCTTTTTGATTGTTATACCCGTTTATTTCTAAGTTTTCAGCTGTAAACTCTAAGTTTAAATCTGTTAAACTCTTTTTTAAAATTTCAAGGTCATAGATCTTAGTCTTAATTTTTGTAAAATGAGACATATTTCAGCACTTTAGTATAATTAAATTTTTTAAGCTACTTATTAAAAATTGAGATACCTCCCAACTATATGACCACTATAGCATAATTTTAACGCTAAATGTAGTGTTATTAATCTTTTTTTTAATTAACAGCTGATTTATAAGTATCGGGAAACTTAGTCCTAGACTTTTGTACAATAATTTTGTAAACTACAAAAGTGATCTATAAATTTATCAAAGGAACGTAACAAAACAAATTTATTAGTTTATGTATAAAGAGTTAGAGTACTACGAAGCCATTTATTTAATTAGTCCGAACTTAACTGAACAGGAAGTTAGTACAAAAATGGAATTTTATCAAAATTTCCTACAAAATAAAGGAAGCCAAGTAACGGTACAAAATCGCGGCAAAAGAAGTTTAAGCTATCCGATTAAAGGATTTGAAACAGCTAATTTTATTCAAATGTTATACGTTGGCAACGGTAACTTATTAAAAGTATTAACAAAAGAAATTTTACGTGATGCTCGAGTATTACGACATTTAATTACGAAAATGCCTTCATCGTTTGAAATTTAACACAAGTTTGCTATAGTAAATTTTTGATTAAGTTCAATGTCCAATACTTCAAACTTGAACTTGATTGACAAACAGTTAACCAATAAAATAAGATTATAGTATCGTTTCGCGGGATAGAGCAGTTTGGTAGCTCGTCGGGCTCATAACCCGAAGGTCAATGGTTCAAATCCGTTTCCCGCTAGTACCTTCAACCGACATTAGTTTCACAATTTACATTTGTATCGTAAATGGTGCGCAAACCGTAATGAAGAAAATTTATTTTCTGGATACTTAACTATTGCTTATTAACCGTATTATACTAGAATTGTAGCTTACTAGACCGTTCAATTAAACGCGAAGTCACACCAATTTAATACTACAAAAATAAAACTAAATTTTTATTTATGTTATTAGCCGATGATTTAAATCAAATATTACAAATATTACCTGATTTTATCCGTAAACCCCTTGAAAAGCACCCTAAACATGAATCATTGATAGAAATTGTCTTAGATCTTGGTCGCCGTCCTGAAGTACGTTTTGCCAATGAAACTGAATATTTATCGTACCGAATTATTGTTTGGCAAGATTTAGACCATATAATAAAAAAATTAGGCAAATTCAGTGGAGATAACCGTGCTGGAATTGAAAGAACACTCCACCGAATTAGTTCGATACGAAATCGACAAGGTAGCATAATTGGTTTGACTTGTCGAATTGGAAGGGCAGTTTTTGGAACGGTAAGTGTTATTCGGGATCTTTTAGAAAAACAGAAGTCAATATTAATTTTAGGTCGTCCCGGTGTAGGTAAAACAACATCTATTAGAGAAATTGCCCGTGTTTTGTCTGATGAAATGGGTAAACGAGTTATTATTATTGATACTTCTAACGAAATTGCGGGTGATGGGGATTTACCACACCCGTCGATAGGTAAATCCAGAAGAATGCAAGTAGCAAACCCCCAAAACCAACACCAAGTTATGATTGAAGCTGTTGAGAACCATATGCCCGAGATAATTATAATTGATGAAATCGGAACGGAACTTGAAGCAGCGGCAGCTCGAACAATTGCAGAACGTGGTGTTCAATTAATTGGTACAGCGCACGGAAATGCTTTAGAAAATTTAATTAAAAATCCGGTAATAACAGATTTAGTAGGAGGCATACAATATGTTACGCTTGGCGATGAAGAGGCAAAACGACGTGGTACTTCGAAAAGTATCTTAGAAAGAAAGGCACCGTCTACATTTGAAATTGCACTTGAAATTCATGACCCAGAAACCTGGATCATTCATGATAATGTTGATAAGTCTGTCGATTCGTTACTTCGAAATCAAAACCCATTTGTTCAAAATCGAAAAATAACAAAACAGGGTCGAATGTTAAATTGTGGTGTAAGTGGTGAGCAAAATTCAATTGATACGATTGGTTATGAAAATACATCACATAAAAATTCAGTTGTACGTAAAAATAATAACCGTTTGATTCAAAAGACTGCAAAAGCAACAATGCAAAAATCGAAAAAAGTAACTAAAAATAACCTATATCAAAAACCATCCGAAAATAGTAATTTTTTATTTTTGTATATCTATGGTGTTAATAGCCGAGATTTAGCATCCATAATTAAAACTTTAAATTTACCGATTATAATTACCAAAGAAATTCAACATGCGCATGCAATTCTTGCTTTAAACAATCTAATGAAAAATAATAAACGATTAAAACAAATTGCACATTCTTGTAAAATAAATATTTACACTATCCAAAACACCAATTTATTAAAAATTACAAAAGCTTTGCGCCAATTACTGGATGGCGTAAATATTTCGATTTCAAATGGAAAAAAAGAAAATATTAAAAATATTTCAAAAATAATTGAAAAATCTTTGTTAACGCCATTGGAAGAAGCTCGAATAGTAATTGAAGAGTTAATTATTCCACAAAAGTTAACTTTAGATTTAGTACCCCAAAATAGCCAAATCCGAAAACTTCAACATGAAATAATAAATCATTATCGTTTGAAAGGGATTAGCATAGGTGATGGAAAAAATAGACGTGTACGCATTTATTCAAATTAAATTACGATCAAAAATCGAATGCAGTTCAAAATTTGTATAATTTTGAAATACGAAAAATATTTTTTGAAAAATAACACATCTTTTTCGGAAGATGTGTTAACATTTAGTTAAAATAGAATAATATAATTTTGAAAGTTATTATCTTATGGCTACAATTAATTTACAAGAAGAGTATAACAAAACTGATATAAAAGGTGTGATTGCTCAATTAGAAGAAGATCTAATTGGTCTAGCTCCTGTAAAGGCAAGAATTAAAGAAATTGCAGCTTTACTGTTAGTTCAAAAACTTAGAAAAAACCTTGGTATGGGTTTAAATGCTTCTGCGGTAGGTTTACATATGTCTTTTACTGGTAGCCCAGGTACTGGTAAAACTGCTGTAGCAAACCGAATGGCTGATATTTTATTTAAATTAGGTTATATTCGTAAAGGGCACCTAATTACAGTTACTCGTGATGACCTTGTTGGTCAGTACATCGGTCACACTGCACCAAAAACAAAAGAAGTTCTTAAGCGTGCTATGGGTGGCGTGCTGTTTATTGATGAAGCTTATTACCTATATAAGCCTGACAATGAAAGAGATTATGGAGCTGAAGCGATTGAAATTTTACTTCAGGTAATGGAAAACCAACGTGAAGATCTTGTAGTAATTTTCGCAGGATATAAAGATCGAATGGATAGTTTCTATGAATCAAACCCTGGTTTATCATCACGAGTGGCAAACCACATCGATTTCCCAGATTACACTCCAGAGGAGCTTCTTCAAATCGGAGAGTTAATGCTTGAGGAGCAACAATATCGAATGACTGACAGTGCAAAAGCAGCGCTTCTAGAGTATGTAGATAAGCGTAAAGATTTACCTTTATTTGCAAATGCTAGAACAATCGATAATGCTATTGATAAAGCTCGAATGAAGCACGCAAACCGAATGTTTACATCTGGTGGTAAAGTTCTAACTAAGTCAGATCTTGTTACAATCGAAGAGCAGGATATTCGTGAAAGTAGTTTATTCGACGAAATTAAAGCTTAGATTTCAGTAATAGATTATAATTAAATAAAAATACAACTTTTAATTAAAATGGTTGAAGTATTATTATCTGGAATCGTTTTAGGACTTGTTCCGTGTACAATCGTAGGATTATTTGTTGCTGCTTATCTACAATATCGACGTGGTAACCAATTCGGAATTTAAAAAAAAACCCGGGCTTTTAATAGTTTTCTATTAAAAGTTCGGGTTTCTCTTTTATAAAATTTTTTAAACCTCTTTTTTAATCCCTAGTCCTAGACATAATCTTGGTTTAGACTTGACAGCTCCTAAGAAATGGGGTAACTTCATATTTTAGAAGGGGCTTTTATTTGTTTGAAAAATTTTATCGGGATGTAGCGCAGCTTGGTAGCGCATCTGCCTTGGGTGCAGGGTGTCGCAGGTTCAAATCCTGTCATCCCGAATTTTACAGAGTCAACATAGAAAAGTGCGTGTTTGTGATTTTTTAGGAACTCAAAACTTAAATTATAATTAGCTTTACGTGAAAAATTGTTTTTATTTTTAAATTAAAAGCGGGTGACGCGATTCGAACGCGCGACATCAACCTTGGCAAGGTTGCGCTCTACCCCTGAGCTACACCCGCTTTTTGTTTAAATCTTAAATGATTCATAGTCAAATAGTATCTTAAACGCATTTGTCTGTCAAGAACTTGGAAAACAAGGATACGCTAATATTAGTGAATATTAAATTTTTATTAGTGAATTGAAAAATTTTGATTTAGTTCAGTCAAATACATTGTATAATTCTAATTAAGGTTGTATTTCAAAAAACAATTATCAATCATGTGCCCTCTATTTTCATAGTCAGGCGTAAAATAATTTTGTAAGAAAGTAAAAAGTTTTTCTATAAGGAGGAAAAAGTAAATGGCGTTACCTTGGTATCGTGTACATACAGTAGTTCTTAACGACCCAGGTCGATTAATCGCTGTACATCTAATGCATACTTCATTAGTTGCTGGTTGGGCTGGTTCAATGGCTTTATACGAACTTGCAGTTTTTGACCCTTCGGATCCAGTACTAAACCCTATGTGGAGACAAGGTATGTTTGTAATGCCTTTCATGGCACGTTTAGGCGTAACTGATTCATGGGGTGGATGGAGTATTACTGGTGAAAGTGTTTCAAACCCAGGTATCTGGAGTTTTGAAGGTGTAGCCTTAACTCACATCGTCCTATCTGGTTTATGTTTCTTAGCAGCTGTTTGGCATTGGGTTTATTGGGATCTTGAACTTTTCAGAGATCCGCGTACAGGTGAGCCTGCGTTAGATTTACCTAAAATTTTTGGTATTCACTTATTCCTAGCAAGTTTACTTTGTTTTGGATTTGGTGCTTTCCACGTAACTGGTGCGTTTGGACCAGGTATTTGGGTTTCTGATGCTTATGGTATTACAGGTCGAGTACAAGCCGTAGCTCCTGCTTGGGGTGCTGAAGGGTTTAACCCATTCAACCCTGGTGGAATTGCGTCACACCATATTGCAGCTGGAATTTTAGGTCTGCTTGCAGGTACATTCCACTTAACTATTAGACCACCACAAAGACTTTACCGAGCTCTTCGTATGGGTAATATTGAAACTGTACTATCAAGTAGTATTTCAGCAGTATTTTTTGCTGCGTTTATTACTTCTGGTACAATGTGGTATGGTGCTGCTACAACACCAATCGAATTATTTGGCCCAACTCGTTATCAGTGGGATAGTGGATACTTCCAGCAAGAGATTGAGCGACGTGTTGAAACTTCACTAAGTGAAGGTTTATCATTAAGTCAAGCTTGGTCGCGAATTCCAGATAAATTAGCATTTTATGACTACATCGGTAATAACCCAGCAAAAGGTGGTTTATTCCGTGCAGGTCCTATGAATAAAGGTGATGGTATTGCTGAAGCTTGGTTAGGTCACCCGGTCTTCCAGGATAAGGAAGGTCGTGAATTAACAGTACGAAGAATGCCTGCATTCTTCGAAACATTCCCAGTTATTTTAGTTGATAAAGACGGTATTGTTCGAGCTGATATTCCATTCAGACGAGCGGAGTCGAAATATAGTATTGAACAAGTTGGTGTTAGTTGTAACTTCTATGGTGGAAAGCTTAACGGTCAAGTGTTTACGGATGCTCCAACAGTTAAGAAATACGCTAGAAAAGCACAATTAGGTGAAGTTTTCGAATTTGATAGAACAACTTTAGAGTCTGATGGTGTATTTAGAAGTAGCCCAAGAGGTTGGTATACATTCGGACATGCTAACTTTGCACTACTATTCTTCTTAGGTCACTTATGGCATGGCGGTCGTACTCTATTCAGAGACGTTTTCGCTGGTATTGGTGCTGAAGTTTTAGAGCAAGTAGAATTTGGTGCATTCCAAAAACTTGGAGATAAAACTACTAAGAAGCAAGGTGTTGTATAAAACACTTAATTTACTCATAGTTTTTAATTATTAGAAATAAAAATGGAAGCACTAGTATATGCGTTCTTACTAATCGGAACTCTAGTTGTTATCTTCTTTGCAATTTTCTTTAGAGATCCTCCAAGAATTGTTAAGAAATAGTTAAATTAGATACGAATTAATAAAAAAAAATCATTCACAATTGTGAATGATTTTTTTTTAATCTTCATGTTCTTCGAATGGGTCACGCAATTCTTTTGAAGCTGGACCAAATGCCGTAAAAACTGAATAACCTGTTATTCCTAGGAGTAAACCTCCAATAAAAATACTTAGAATTGTTGCTGTTTCCATATCTGCCAGAATTTAATTTAACAAGTTGTACTGAAAAAACGAAATTTTGTTTATAATATTCATTATAAGTTATAAGTAAAATTACGTTAATAGAATTCAATTCTCTTTAAAATAACAATATGGCATTACGAACACGATTAGGAGAAATTTTAAGACCACTGAACTCAGAATACGGAAAAGTAGCTCCAGGTTGGGGAACAACTCCAGTAATGGGAGTTTTTATGGCTCTTTTTTTAGTATTTTTAACAATTATTCTACAAATTTATAATTCATCTATTATTTTAGAGAATGTTGATGTTGATTGGGTAACTGTAAATTAGCATTAAAGTATAAATAGGTTGTCTTTTTTGATAACCTATTTTTTTTAATTACTAAACGGAAATGATGAGAAAAGGGTTGTTTTATTCTCAATATTTTGATATTCTTTTGAAAGTTACTGAAGCGGACGTGGCGAAATTGGTAGACGCACTAGATTTAGGTTCTAGCGAGTATTTCTCTTGAGAGTTCGAGTCTCTCCGTCCGCATTAATAGATATTGTAATTAGTTTAAAAATTAATTAGGTTAAATCGTTGCAAAAATGTGTATGAACGTGTAATATAGTTAGTAGGGCGGTTAGCTCAGTGGTAGAGCGCCTGCCTTACAAGCAGGTGGTCATAGGTTCAAATCCTATACCGCCCACTAGCAAAAACATATAAAGTAAAAAAAAAAACGAGCATAACAAACTTCACCTAATTGTGTGATTGTTATGCTCGTTTTATCTAAACTTTTCGGGCTCATCGTCTAAGGGATTAGGACAGGGACCTTCTAAGTCTCTAATGTAGGTTCGAATCCTACTGGGCCTATTTTATTTGAAAACTTCTTCAAAAATTGAAGAAACCTTATCACCAGAATCAATTGATTCTAAAGGATCTTTTCTTAGACGGTGTCTAAGGCATAATGTAATAATTTCTTCAATATCGTCAACAGTAACTTCATCACGACCGTTGTATGCTGCATAAGCTTTTGCTGCACGGTTTGTTACAATATCACCACGTAATCCATCTACATCTAGATTTCCACAAACTTCTGAGATTTTAACACGAAGGGCAAAATCTAATTTTACGTCAGGTAAACGTGTTTGTGCGTCTACAATTTGTTTCTTTAAAGCATCTTGTGCTTCTCGATGCTCGTTTAAACAACTATCGGGATCTTGATCAAAGTTACTTCGTTGTTCTACAACTTGAACACGTGTTTCAGGATCACGTACTGTTCTAATTTCGGCGTGCATACCAAATCGATCCAGTAATTGAGGTCTTAATTCGCCTTCTTCGGGGTTACCTGAACCTACTAAAACAAAACGTGCTGGGTGTCGAATTGAAATACCTTCACGCTCTACTGTGTTCCACCCGGAAGCAGCCGAATCTAATAAAATATCAACTAAGTGATCATCTAAAAGGTTTACTTCGTCCACGTATAAAATACCTCGATTAGCTTTGGCTAATAATCCAGGCTCGAAAGCTTTAACACCTTCAGTAAGAGCTTTTTCAATATCGATTGTTCCACATACACGATCTTCTGTCGCACCTAATGGTAAATCAACCATTGGAACTTTCTTATAATCGATCTCTAGCTCATTATTATTTAGAACACTTTTTTTAACGTTGTCACTCATTAATTCAAAATCAACATCCGATGAGTTGAATGGATCATTTGCAACTACGCGAATTTCAGGTAAAAGATCAGCAACAGCTCGAATCGTTGTTGATTTTCCAGTTCCTCTATCTCCCATAATCATTACGCCGCCAATTCTTGGGTCAATTACATTCAAGATTAATGCAAGTTTCATTTGCTCTTGTCCAATAATTGCTGTAAATGGGTAAACAGGGCGCACTGACTTGTCCTTAATTTTGTTTTCTACTGTCATTTTAAATATTTAAAAGATTACACTAACTAGATTCTACTATAAAATTGTGGGTTTTCTTAAAAAAAATTACACAATCTTTCCTTTTTAAGCATTAGATTTTTTTGATGTTCTCGAAATCCAACAAATTAAGAAAGTCGTTTGTTTTTAAGTAAATAAGAAACTAATGTCATCTTTCGTTACTTTAAGAAATATTATCTAATGGTATAATTTACCTTATATTAACGTTTGTAAATTTAGCCTGCAAAGTATTATGGCTCGTGTTATAGTTGTTACTTCTGGTAAGGGAGGTGTAGGTAAAACGACCACAACATCTAATTTGGGAATGGCATTAGCGCGTTTAAATTATAATACGTTATTAATGGACGCTGATGTGGGCCTTCGTAATTTAGATTTATTATTAGGTCTTGAAAATCGAATAATTTATACAGGTTCAGATGTGCTAGCAGAAACGTGTCGTCTTGACCAAGCCTTAATAAAAGATAAACGACAATCTAAATTAACGTTTTTCCCTTTATCATCAAATCAAATTAAGGAGTCGATTACCCAATCACAAATACAAAAACTTGTAGATTCCCTTGAAAATGAAAATAAATTTGATTTCATTTTAATCGACAGTCCGGCTGGAATTGATGAGGGGTTTCAAACCGCAATACATTCTGCTAAAGAAGCAATAATAGTTGTAACGCCAGAAGTTCCATCCATTAGAGATGCGGATCGTGTTATCGGATTACTTTTAGCCAAAGGTATTCGTAAAATTAGTCTTTTGGTTAATCGTATTAGACCGAATATGATTAAATCTGAAGATATGATGTCAATTGAAGACGTCAAAAATATTTTAGGAATTCCATTAATCGGCGCGATACCAGATAATGAACAAGTTATAATAGCTTCAAACAGAGGTGAACCGATTGTATTAGAGGAAAAACTAACCCCGGCGGGTATTGCTTTTGAAAATACAGCGCGTCGGTTGGTTGGTGAAGAAGTTGAATTTTTAAATTTTAATGGTTCAACATTAAAAAACCCTGTTAAACGATTTTTAGGTAATCTCCTAAATAGGTCTAAGTAAATAAATGTAATAGAGAAAACCCATATACAATAGGTTTTCTCTATCTTTAAATTTTTTTGCGTTATTAAGCCATTCGCTTTAACTGCTGTAATGCTAGTCTACCGATGTTAAATAGTGCCCAAGAAGCAGCTGTTAAAACTGGTAGAGCAACGATTAGAAGTCTAGTATCTGCCATGAGAAGATCGATTCATATAAAATATTACTTAAAAATATTATACAACGATTAGCTACGATACCGTAAGATCTTAACTATCTTTTTTAATTTGATACCGTCGTAAATTTTTTTGATTTTTAATCCTCCCAATGTCTGATATTCCATTTACACTTGATCAATTAAAAATTTTACAAACTATTTCGCTTGAAGGTAGTTTCCGAAAAGCCGCTGAAAAACTTTATATTTCTCAACCTGCAGTTAGTTTACAGATCCAAAGTTTGGAAAAACAATTAAATGTTCCTATTTTTTATAGAGATAAACGAAAAGCTCGTTTAACTGAAACTGGGCAATTATTATTAAATTATTGCGAACGCATATTAAGTTTATGCGAAGAAACGTGTCGAGCTTTAGATGAATTACAAACTTTACAATCTGGTGTATTAACTATTGGCGCCAGCCAAACAACAGGAACTTATCTTATGCCCCGTTTAATTGGAGTTTTTAGGCATAAATATCCTCAAATTTCGATTGAACTACAAGTTCATTCCACACGACAAATTTCTTGGGGGGTTGCGAACGGGCAAATCGATTTAGCCGTAGTTGGCGGTGAGTTACCTACTGAACTCAATGATAGTTTGGATATAACTTCATATGCCGAAGATGAATTAGCACTTATTTTGCCACGTTCTCACCCATTTTCTTCTCTTGATTATATTGATAAAGAAGATCTTTATAGATTACGCTTTATTGCTTTAGATTCTCAATCAACTATCCGTAATGTAATTGAGAACACATTAATGCAAAACGGTATTGACAGTAAACAATTTAAAATTGAAATGGAATTAAATTCTATTGAAGCTATCAAAAATGCTGTTCAATCTGGTTTAGGTGCCTCTTTCGTTTCTGTTTCAGCAATTTCGAAAGAATTGGAATTAGGCATGCTGCATTGGGTAAAAATCAAAGATGTTCAAGTTAAACGAACACTGTCAATCATTGTTAATTCAAAACGCTACCACCATCCTACAACAAAAATTTTTAAGAAAGAAATTTTGGATATGTTTTCTATTACGCTTTAATTATTCTTTTATTAGGTATTGACAACCGTTGTTTTTTTTATTATCTTAATTGTGGTTATAAGTCATAAGCCCCCATCGTCTAGAGGCCTAGGACATCTCCCTTTCACGGAGGTAACGGGGATTCGAATTCCCCTGGGGGTAATAATAAAATTTTATAAAATAAGCCATCTAAAACAATTGGAACAAGACTACTTTAAATTGTTGATCTTGGTTCTTTTAAAAAAATTTATCCTTTTACTTAGCTTCCTTTTTTATATGGGGGTAAACTGAAAACCGATTTGGAAACGCTTACTAAATTCAAAAAAATTCTGTTACTAATTAAGTTTTAAGAAATCTAATATCAATTTAGGTTTATAATGTAGTAAAGATAATTATATAAAAGCCAAAAAACTCTAATAAATGAGCGAATTTATTAAACCATATAATGACGATCCGTTCGTAGGAAATTTATCTACACCTGTAACAACTTCAACAGCCACTAAACTTTATTTAGGTAACTTACCAATTTATCGTAAAGGCCTATCCCCTTTATTACGTGGGCTTGAAGTAGGTATGGCACACGGATATTTTTTAGTTGGACCTTTTTATATTCTTGGTCCATTACGTAACTCTGAAAATGCACTTCTTGTTGGACTGACTTCCGCTATTGGTTTAATCCTATTTTTAACAGTTGGGTTAACTATTTACGGATTAGCTACATTTCAAGATAGTTCAGGCGAAGGTCTACAATCTGCTAAAGGTTGGAGAAAATTTACTGGTGGTTTTTTTGCCGGTTCAGTAGGTGGAGCTATAGTTGCTTACGTACTATTAAATAATATTGCTTTTTTCGCCTAAAAAAAAATCAGAAAGAGAAATAAAATTCTCTTTCTGATTTTTTACCCTAAGTAACTAATTAGCAAGGTTAAAATAAAAAAGCTAATGACAAGAAACCAAGTAAATTTACGGAAATTTTTTTGGCCTTCACTCGCATTTGAAAATACTAAACTCAAATTATTACTATTACTAACGGAATTCGTTGGAGTTGTTATGAGTATAATTCCGATTATTGCAATAGATAAAATAATCCAAATTTGTTCAATTATAGTCATAATTGGCTAAGTTGTATTTCAAACTATTTATTTGTTTATTCGCCTTGAATTTTAAGCAATCCAAAACCTACACTTAAACCTGTTAAGGTTAAAGCCCACATTATTCCTGCTGTAGTAAAAATTTCTTTAGTCATGTTTTTAAAAAGTTTAAATTAGAAGCCGTTTCTTCCCCAAACAACTAGTGCTAGCGAAAAGCTAAACATTACCATAAGAGATGACCAGCCTAAGCTTAAAATGTCCATATAAAAATGTAAAGTTTAATATGATAATAACTAGAACTAGTAGAATCACTTTGATATTATTATAACATCTATCTTTAATAGTACAATTATTCCCTTTGAAAAATCGTTCAGCTTCAAATTTTTGCCGGACGTTAAAATGATAAGGAGAGGATGGGATTCGAACCCACGGTACATGCAATATGTACATCAGATTAGCAATCTAAAGCTTTCAACCACTCAGCCACCTCTCCTTTCTATTGCCTTTATTAAATATAACACTAGAAAAACAAAGTTAATAGTTTTTTTTTGCTTAGACACGCCCTGAAGGACTTGAACCCTCGACATCAGGTTTTGGAAACCTACGTTCTACCAACTGAACTAAGAGCGCGTATTTATTTACTTTAATATAATTTTTTTTGATCCAAAAAGTCAACTACGGGGATTAAATCGGTTAAAAAACCGATTTAATCCCCGTAATTTTGTTCTTTGAACCTTTTTTTTAAATAGTTTCCGTACTAAAGGTTACCTCTTTTGAAATATAAAAGGAAAATAATCGCAGGCCCAGATAAAATAACGGCACCAACTGAGATTAATTGAGCAATAACGTTTAAGTTCATCTTTTTTAATTTAGATAAAATATATAAAGTTGTTTAAAAACAACTGCAACTAGTTAATACATAATTATAACAGAATTACTAAATTATTTAGTAAATATTCATTTTTTATTTAGTTGAATTAAGACTCCTTGTTCGACTAGTTTTTACAATTCTTCTAAACTCTTCTTGAAATGATAATACGGCTCGATTAGATGTTCCACCGGTTACTAAGTCAAAATTGGATTCAAGTTCCCATATTTGTGAATAAGAGAGAAAACTAACATAAATACTAACCATTAAGAAAAAAAATGAGAAATATACGATCGGAATCCCTGGATCTTTTTTAATTTGTAAGCCGGTACTCGTTATAAATTCATTAAATGTGATTTGAGATTTTTGATTTATTGCAATCTTAGAGCCTATGGTTGACTCCGTAAGCAATGTTCCCTTTTTATCATAGACCAATACATTGCCTCGCAGATCATTTATTAAAATAAGTAATGTATTATTCTCAGAGGTTTTAGTTAATGGTACTGAGGTAAACCAAAATCGCCGCCCGTTTTTATTAATTTTTTGTAGAGGTAATTGAATTGGTAAATCCTCATTCACTTGCACTTTTAACCCTACTATATTCCAATCGGTTTGGTATATAGTTAAGCCATTATTTACAAACGGTTCATTTACAAATATTTTCTTTCGTTTGGTTTCAATCCCTTGTTGATTTAACGATGAGATATCAGAATAAAATTGATTGGTTTTTAGATCATCTGTGTAAGTAATCCAAAAATCGTTAACGCGCCAAGAAATATCTTGTGGAATTTGACTAATATTTCCTGATTTAATAAGATTTTGTAAATGAAAAATCTCACCTCTCGGAACAACTTCTTGTGCGTTATAACTGGTAAAAGAACTTACACTCGACCCAATCATTAGTAGAATAATACTAAAATGAACAACTATTGGACCAATACGTCCAAATAATCCTTTGTAACTATAATTGGTTTTACCTTGTCGAAAATTATGATAATTATTTTGATGTAAACCATAACTAAAGGTATTCGATAAAGTTTTTTCAATATCTGTTTGAATAGCAAGTTTTCTGTATTGATTACTATTTTGAAAAAATTGCCACAAACGAAATTTTCGTACAACCGGTAATTGTGTTGTAAAAGTACATGCTAACAATGATGAGCCGAATAGTAGTAAAATAAATAAAAACAATGGTGCTGTATAAATTTGGTTTAGATTTAAATTGATTAAAAATTTCCAATCAATAAATCCCCAAATTGGTTTGGTTTCGGGATAATTTTCTTTGTAAAAGGCTAAAGTTTGGTCTTGTTCGATAAAAGTTCCTAGGGCTATTAATATCCCAATAATAAACAAGAGAGCAATAGCTACTTTTAAATTGGCTAATTTTTTACTTCCATTTTTTAATATACGAAACATCTAAATGTTAAATTAATATCAAGTAATTTATTTGATCTATAATATAGTTTTTGTTTTTATCTAGACTAGAAGAAAAACGTTGACTGCGAAAGGTTGATATATTTAACTAAATTTCTAGTTTTTAAGGTCGTTTACAATATCTAATTTCCGACTTGGTTAATAAAAAAACTTTATATACTTGTCAAAATGTCTTGAATACATTACTATTGTAACATAGTTTAAGTAGCCGGGATAGCTCAGTTGGTAGAGCAGTGGATTGAAAATCCTCGTGTCTCCAGTTCAAATCTGGATCCTGGCATTATAGGTTTGTGTTTCTGGATTGAACTTTTAAAGAGGTTTTTTTGAATCGTTGTTGTAGTCATAATGGTAAATTTGTAGTTGCTTGAACCAATACATTAATAAATCTTATCATAACAATAAGTAGAGTTGGTGGTAGTTTGGGCTTGTATAGTGCTAAATTAGTATAAAAAGAGGAATAGCTCTATTTTGCTTATTATGTATTTGGGTTGTTTTTAACATTTCCAAAAAGCACATAAAATCCAGCAACCGTTTATCATAACTCTTAAAACCTGGAGGTTTTCATGTCTCAAGCCGTTGAATCACGTACTCGTATTAAAAGTGAGCGTTACGAATCTGGTGTAATCCCTTATGCTAAAATGGGTTACTGGGATCCAGACTACACAATTAAAGAAACAGATGTTCTAGCACTATTCCGTTGTACTCCACAGCCTGGTGTTGACCCTGTAGAAGCAGCTGCAGCACTTGCAGGTGAGTCTTCAACAGCTACTTGGACTGTTGTATGGACTGACCTACTAACTGCATGTGATCTATACCGTGCGAAAGCATACCGTGTAGACCCTGTACCTAGTTCTCCTGATGTTTACTTCTGTTACATCGCTTACGATCTAGATCTATTTGAGGAAGGTTCACTTGCTAACCTAACTGCATCAATCATTGGTAACATTTTCGGTTTCAAGGCTGTTAAGGCTCTTAGACTTGAAGATATGCGTTTCCCTGTAGCTCTTCTAAAGACTTACCAAGGTCCAGCTACTGGTATCGTTGTAGAGCGTGAGCGTATGGATAAGTACGGTCGTCCTTTCCTAGGTGCTACAGTTAAGCCTAAGCTAGGTCTTTCTGGTAAGAACTATGGTCGTGTAGTATTCGAAGGTCTTAAAGGTGGTCTAGACTTCCTTAAGGATGATGAGAACATTAACTCACAGCCATTCATGCGTTACAGAGAGCGTTTCCTATTCTGTATGGAAGGTGTTAACCACGCTGCTGCTGCTTCAGGTGAAGTTAAGGGTCACTACCTAAACGCTACTGCTGCAACAATGGAAGATATGTATGAGCGTGCTGAGTTCTCTAAAGAAGTTGGTTCAATCATTACAATGATCGACCTAGTAATCGGTTACACTGCTATCCAGTCTATGGGTAAGTGGGCTCGTAAGAACGATATGATTCTTCACCTACACCGTGCAGGTAACTCAACTTACTCTCGTCAGAAGGCTCACGGTATGAACTTCCGTGTAATCTGTAAGTGGATGCGTATGGCTGGTGTTGACCACATTCACGCTGGTACTGTAGTAGGTAAGCTAGAAGGTGATCCTCTAATGATTAAAGGATTCTACAACACTCTACTTGACTTCAAGACTGGTGTTGATCTACCTCAAGGTTTATTCTTCGCACAGGATTGGGCTTCTCTACGTAAGTGTGTACCAGTAGCTTCTGGTGGTATTCACTGTGGTCAGATGCACCAACTAATCAACTACCTAGGTGTTGATTGTGTACTTCAGTTTGGTGGTGGTACAATTGGTCACCCAGATGGTATCCAAGCTGGTGCAACTGCTAACCGTGTAGCACTTGAGTCTATGCTTCTAGCTGCTAACGAAGGTCGTGCTTACATCGAAGAAGGTCCTCAGATCCTTCGTGATGCTGCTAAGACTTGTGGTCCTCTACAAACTGCACTGGATCTATGGAAGGATATTACATTCAACTATGCTTCTACTGATACTGCAGACTTCGTTGAAACACCGACTGCAAACGTATAATTTTTAAAATTCTATAAGAACTCTATTTATTTAGAGTTCTTACAAAATAATAATTTATTAATTTTCATTTACGGAGTAACTAGATAATGAAACTAACTCAAGGAACTTTTTCTTTTCTTCCTGACCTAACTGATGAGCAAATCTCAAAGCAGATTCAGTTCTGTATTAACAACAACTTCGCAATGTCTGTAGAGTACACTGACGATGCACACCCACGTAACGCTTACTGGGAAATGTGGGGTCTTCCTTTATTTGATGTAAAGGATCCTGCAGCTGTAGTATTCGAGGTTAACATGGCACGTAAGGCTAAGCCTAACTACTACATCAAGGTTGTTGCATTCGATAACGCACGTGGTGTTGAGACTTCTGTAATCTCATTCATCGTTCAGCGTCCTGCTTACGAGCCAGGATTCAAGCTTATCCGTCAAGAAGCTGCTGGTCGTAACCTTGTTTACACTCTTGAGCCATACGCTACTTCTAAGCCTGAAGGTGAGCGTTACTAATTTTTTATTAAATTAGTTTCGGCTTTATGTAAATAAAGTAAAAAAAAAAGAAGAGTCTTGCGACTCTTCTTTTTTTTTGTTTTAATTTTATGCTACTGCTTGAACACGTGCTTTTGATTTACGTAATTCAATAGTTGCTTCAATCTTTTCTTTTTTAGTTTCCGCCTCATCAACTAATAGAGTATTCTTTTCTAATTCTTCTTGGGCAGTCTTCGGGTCGATTGAGCTCCCTTCTTCTGCACCATTACATAGAATAGTTACTTTATTGTCGTCTACTTCAGCAAAACCTTCCATTAATACAATTGAGGCCCAGTTCCCGTCAGTTTTTAAGCGCATTACTCCAATATCAAGTGCTGTAAGTAATGGCGCGTGGTCACTTAGGATACCAACTTGACCTGTGCTGCTTGGAAGAATTACCTCATCAGCTGGCGCATCCCAAACCGTTTGGTCTGGAGTAATTACACGAACGTTTAAACTCATTTTAAATTATGCTTTTAGTTTTTCAGCTTTTTCGATTGCTTCGTTCATATCACCTACTAAGTAGAATGACTGCTCAGGTAAATCATCATAACCACCATCTAGTAATTTTGTGAAACCGTCAATAGCATCAGCTAACGATACATATTTACCAGGCGAACCTGTAAAGATTTCTGCAACGAAGAATGGCTGTGATAAGAAACGTTCTACTTTACGTGCTCGAGCAACAGTTAGACGATCTTCTTCTGATAATTCATCAAGACCTAAAATCGCAATAATATCCTGAAGTTCTTTGTAACGTTGTAATGTTTCTTTAATTCTTTGAGCTGTAGCATAGTGAACATCACCAATAATTTCTGGCTGAAGCATTGTAGATGTCGAATCTAATGGATCTACTGCTGGGTAAATACCTTTAGAAGCTAAACCACGTGATAGTACTGTTGTTGCATCTAAGTGTGCAAATGTTGTAGCTGGTGCTGGGTCTGTTAAATCATCAGCTGGAACATAAACAGCCTGAATAGACGTAATAGAACCCTCGTTAGTCGATGTAATTCGCTCTTGTAGTACACCCATTTCAGTTGCTAATGTAGGCTGGTAACCTACCGCTGATGGCATACGACCTAATAAAGCAGATACTTCAGATCCAGCTTGAACAAATCGGAAAATGTTATCAATGAATAGTAAAACGTCTTGCTTGTTTACATCACGGAAATATTCCGCCATTGTTAACGCTGTTAATCCAACACGCATTCTTGCTCCAGGTGGTTCGTTCATCTGACCGTAAACTAGTGCTACTTTTGATTCAGACAGATTCTTTTCGTTAATTACACCAGATTCCTTCATTTCACAGTATAAGTCGTTACCCTCACGAGTACGCTCACCTACACCACCGAAAACTGATACACCACCGTGTGCTTTTGCGATGTTGTTAATTAATTCCATAATCAGTACAGTTTTACCTACACCGGCACCACCAAATAAACCAATTTTTCCACCACGTCGGTAAGGAGCTAGAAGATCTACAACCTTAATACCAGTTTCGAAAACTGAAGGCTTTGTTTCTAGGTCTGTAAATGCAGGTGCTGCTCTGTGAATAGGTAATCCAGATTGTGCATCACAAGGCCCCATTTCATCTACCGGCTCACCTAAAACGTTAAAAATACGTCCTAGAGTTGCTGTTCCAACAGGTACTGTAATTGGTGCGCCAGTATCCGTTACAGGAGCTCCTCTTTTTAAACCATCAGTAGTCGTCATAGAAACGGCTCTTACTTTGTTATTACCTAGAAGCTGTTGAACTTCACAAGTAACATTTTCACCCTTATCTGAAGAGATAACTAAGGCGTTATAAACTTTTGGTAAATCACCACTCGGGAATTCTACGTCAACTACAGGACCGATAATTTGAGCAATTAGACCTGTTTGTGTAGCAGTTGCAACCATACTATAAAATACTTTTTATTATAAATTTACTTAAGGTATAGACAAAATTTCGAAATCCTAGAATTTCTTTAAATAAATAAAGAATTTCTAGGATCTATATTTTATGATACCAGTTAACGATAACTAGTTCTAGTATTGTCAGTTAATTATTTTTATCTAAATCCTACTGAAGCTTGCCAAACAAACGCTAGTAAAAGAAAAAATACAGGAATAGCTGGCATTATGTCCACGATTGGACGAAATACACCGTAAGGCTCAGGTAAGTAAGATAGTAAGAAATTTACATCCATTTCGTGTTTCTGTCGTTACAAAAAATTCTAAAAACTATACGAATAGTATACAATAAATCGAAGTATATTGATTACACCTTATGTAAAGATTGTGGTAATTTCGAATTCGCCAACCTATTTAAAGATTTTTCAATTATTACATATCGGAATATCCTAAATTTAGGATAGTAAATCTGAAGCGAAATTTCTGGGGGTTTGGGATTTTGTTATAAGGTTATAAAATAGGTAAACATTTTATTTTCGTTTTCTTGCGTTTTTAAAAATTGTTTTGTCTTTTTTCCATTTTATTCAACGCAAGAAAATTCGTTTAAACGTATAGTTGTCTGCCTAACCCGATTGCAAAAATTGCGGCAATTAGAGCAATTCCTAATGCTAGAAAAATTTGACCGTCAGTAATCATGTTGTTTAATATGAATAAAAATTTAATATTTTGTTTAGCTACCCAGTTTGAAGGCGTCAACAATTAAGCCATATATCAAACCAACTTTAAGATAATTTATTAAGTTCAGTAACCTTATTATATAATATTTTTCTTTTAAAAAAGATACAATTTTTGATGCTATTAAATAAAACATTTTATTTAAAATTTCGAGACAAGCTACAACTAATGCAGCTCCAACAATTGCCCATTCCTGCAATTCACCTAATGTCGTGTCTAGAATGCTTGAGAGCATAAACCCGCCAAAAAATCCAATTAAGTTTATTAGCATTAAAAGTAGCTATTTCAAAAATTAATACTACAAAGTAAATTAAATTTTACCAAATTGCTGATTTTTTGAGTATTACAATTAATATACTATGTTTACTTAAAATTTGACTTTTCTTATTATTAACTATATTTGTTAGCACAGCCTCTTTTACCTGTTTTTAACTTTGGGAATAAAATTTAAGGGAATTTATCTTAGAATGTTTTTTTTATTTTTTCATTGTAATTTATGTTAAAATCTAAATAAGCGGTTATTTTAATCGTTCCAATACTTTTACGGGTATTTGGAAATACTTAATTTCGTTTTTAAAATTAAGATATGTCAGATATATTAAACTTACAAATACCTTCACCGACATTTGGTGGAAGCACAGGCGGTTGGTTAAGAGCTGCTGAAACTGAAGAAAAATATGCTATTACTTGGACAAGTAAAAAGGAGCAAATTTTCGAAATGCCAACTAGTGGTGCTGCGATAATGCAAAAAGGTGAAAACCTATTGTATTTAGCAAAGAAAGAGCAATGCTTAGCATTAGGCACACAACTTCGTACATTATTCAAAATCTCCGATTATAAGATTTATAGAATATTTCCAAATAGCGAAGTGCAATATTTACATCCGAAAGATGGTGTTTTCCCTGAGAAATTAAATGAGGGCCGTGTTGGTGTAGGTAACATCGGTCATTCGATCGGTAAAAACCCAAATCCGGTCAATGTTAAATTTAGTGGTAAAAATACGTTTGACGGTTAAGCAAATTTTGATTTTATAGCCTATAATTAAATCTAATTAGCTTATAGGAATATTACTACTAGAGTAATATTCAGTTATTAAAAATATATAAATACAATTAACTACCCAAAGATGCTAAAGAACAAGTTTTTATTAGGGAGTGTTTTAGCGGCTTTTGTTTTCGGTACTCAAGTTTCTACAGTTAATGCTTTAGAGCTAGACGAAGATACAAGAACAGTAGTACTTGATTCAAAAGGAAACACTGTAGTTTTAACTCCAGAGCAAGTTAAGCGAGGTAAGCGTTTATTTAACAACGCCTGTGGTACTTGTCATGTTGGTGGTGTTACAAAAACAAACCCTAACGTAGGTTTAGACGTAGAGTCTTTAAGTTTAGCAACTCCATCGCGTGATAACGTAACAAACTTGGTATCATATTTCAAAGATCCAATGAGTTATGACGGAGCTGATTCCATCTCTGAAATCCACCCAAGTATTAAGAGTGCCGACATTTTTCCAAAGATGCGTTCACTTACAGACGAAGATTTATTTGCTATAGCAGGTCATATTTTAACGCAGCCTAAGATCGTTAACGAAAAATGGGGTGGCGGTAAGATTTACTATTAACAAGTTTTTTTCGAAAGAGATTATTTTTTGTAATAATTTCTTTCGAATTTTTTTTTATACATTTTTAGGTATTGCATTTTCAAAAAAATTTGTTACCCTTATATAGGTGAGAACATTAAAAGCTGGTGTAGCTCAATTGGTAGAGCAACTGATTTGTAATCAGTAGGTTATGAGTTCAAGTCTCTTCACTAGCTATTTTTTTAAAATTTCTTGAATAACTAAGTGTATATTTCGACAATAAACAAACAATCTTTATCAACAACGAATTTTTTAGTTGCCGATATTATTAGCTTAAATTGTGCTCTGACAGCATTAAATGGGTTTTTACCAGACGAGTACCAAAAAACTTCAATTTTTTTAGTTTGGAGTCGTCTAAATTATTCAGATTTAGACCCTACTTTTTTAGGTTTAATGTACAACATATCTAAGTATAACGATATTCAAATTATCGCTGCAGATATGGTTACTTTTTTGCAGCAACTTTCTTTAAATTCCTTTCGATCTACTGATTCTAATATTGAATATTTTAACGAGATTCAAATTTATCTTAAAAAATTTAATTTTTTAATGTCCCGTAGGAACCTATTTTATCCAATAAAATCAATAAATCTTGATATATTAGCGTTTGAAATGCTTTTTATTCTTTCTGGAGATTAATCCTTAATTGGGCCGAGTAGGATTTGAACCTACGTAAGCTATGCTAGCGGATTTACAATCCGCCCCCATTAACCACTCGGGCATCGACCCATCTTATATGTTCTTTTGTTAGAATAACATAAAAAAAATTTAGTGTCTATTACACACGATTTCATCAAACTTTTTTTGAAATCGTGCGTATTAGTTTTGTTTAATATTCTTTATTTTTCAACTGAAAAATCAGTTTCTATAGTATTCCCATCATCTGGTGTAGCACCAGCAGACTCAGCGTTACTATAAATTTTTTGACCTACTTCCATCATTGTTTTGTTTAAATCCTCTGTTAAATCTTTCATACTAGTGTAATTTTCTTGTTGAACGGCGTCTTCAAGCGATTTTACCAGGGATTCAATTTTTTCTTTATCTTCCGAAGCCATTTTGTCGCCAATTTCGTCTAATTGTTTTTTCGTTTGGTAACAAAGGGATTCTGATTGATTAACTATTTGAATATTTTCAGATTTTTCTTTATCTGCTGTTGCATTTGCTTCAGCTTCATCTACCATACGTTCTACTTCGTCTTTGTCTAATGTCGAAGCCCCAGTGATAGTAATAGATTGTTGTTTGTTCGTTGCTGTATCTTTTGCAGTAACAGATAGGATTCCATTTGCATCAATATCAAAGGTTACTTCGATTTGAGGTACGCCACGTGGTGCTGCTGCTATTCCATCTAATCTGAACGTACCTAAACTTTTGTTATCTTTTGCTAATTCACGTTCGCCCTGAAGTACATGAATTTCAACATTAGGTTGGTTATCAACAGCAGTTGAAAACGTTTCAGATTTTTTTGTAGGAATAATTGTATTTCGTGGTGTTATTTTTGTTGAAATTCCACCAAGTGTTTCGACACCTAAAGAAAGTGGTGTTACATCTAGCAGAAGAATATCTTTAACTTCGCCACCTAAAACTCCAGCTTGTACTGCCGCACCAACAGCAACAACTTCATCTGGATTAACTGTTTGGTTTGGATCTTTTCCAAGTAATTTTTTCACTAAAGATTGGACAGCAGGAATTCTTGTTGAACCGCCAACTAAAACATTTTGATCAATATCGTCCGGTTTTACTTCAGCATCTTTTAGTGAATTTGTAATCGGTGTTGTACATCGATCAATTAATTTAGCACAAAGTTCTTCAAACTTTGCGCGAGTTAAATCACGTTCTAAATGTTTTGGACCCTCCGGTGTAACTGAAATAAATGGTAAATTAATAGATGTTTGTGTAACAGCTGAAAGCTCAATTTTTGCTTTCTCAGCTGCTTCTGTAAGACGTTGTAATGCTTGGCTATCAAGTGTTAAATCAATACCTTCGTCATTTTTGAATTCTTGAACAAGCCATTGAACAATCTTTTCATCGAAGTCATCCCCACCTAAATGAGTATCTCCTGAAGTTGCTAATACTTCAAAAACACCGTCCCCAACTTCAAGTATTGAAACATCAAATGTTCCACCACCTAAATCAAACACTAGTATCGTTTCATTATCTTTTTTATCTAAACCGTATGATAACGAAGCTGCCGTAGGTTCATTTATAATTCGTAGAACTTCTAAACCTGCGATTTTACCAGCGTCTTTTGTCGCTTGTCTTTGTGAATCATTAAAATAAGCCGGCACTGTTACTACAGCTTGTTTTACAGTTTCGCCTAAGTACTTTGTTGCATCATCAGCTAATTTTCTAAGAACTTGCGCTGATATTTCCTCGGCGGCAAATTGTTTATTAAGTGCTGGACAATCCAGCTTAATAATATCTTCAGTTTGCACTACTTTATAGGAAACTTGTCTAAGTTCTTCTGTAACCTCACTTGTTTTTCTTCCGATAAATCGTTTTACTGAGTAAAATGTATTTTCAGGATTTATCACCGCTTGACGCTTAGCAATCTGACCAACTAATAAGTCGCCTTTTTTTGTATAAGCTACAACTGAAGGTGTTGTACGTTGGCCTTCTGCATTTGTAATTACTTCCGGTTTACCACCCTCCATAACAGCAACTACTGAATTTGTAGTTCCTAAGTCAATACCTATAACTTTTGCCATATTAAAATTTTCTACCCTATTAATCTATTTTTATTCTATTTTGTTATCAATTATTACTGACAACCAAACGATGTAATATAGACTATTTACCGCATATTATCTGGACATTCTCTAGAATCATTAATATACTATTAGTATTCTTGACTATACAAAGTTAAGTAATAAAAAAAATTTAGATTTTTTTGCATTGTCAATGTGATATGTACCGCTAGTTAAATTTTATGGAAGTTGGGCTTTTCGGTAAAAAGTTAGGCATGACGCAGATCTTTGATGATCAAGGATCAATTATTCCAGTGACACTTGTCGAGGTAAAACCTTGTCAAGTAAGCCAGATTAAAACTATAGACAGCGATAGCTATAATGCTATTCAAATAGCTTACTTTGAGGAAAATTTAAACCGTCTTACGAAACCGACTTTAGGGCATCTTAAAAAGTCCGGTGACAAAGGGTTTAAATCGTTTGCTGAATTTCGTGTCTCTAAACCACAAGATTACAAATTGGGACAAAAAATTACAGTTGATTCGTTAGATGTAGGTCAAAAAGTAAAAGTTTCTGGTAACAGTATCGGAAAAGGATTTGCTGGAAACCAAAAACGACATAATTTCAGTCGAGGACCAATGACTCACGGTTCCAAGAATCACCGTTTACCGGGGTCAATTGGTGCTGGTAGTACACCTGGGCGTGTTTATCCAGGTAAAAAGATGGCTGGTCATCTAGGTAATAAAAAAATTACCATTAAAAACAGTGAAATTGTTTTTGTTAATAACGAAGAAAATATTGCTGTATTAAAAGGTTCTCTACCAGGCAAAATGGGGAATGTCTTAAAAATAATACCAAGCAATTAATTTACTATTAATTGAATTTTTGTAAACAATATGGAAATAAGCAAACAATCATTTATTGATTTAATTAAATTCCCTATTTGTACTGAAAAAACGATTCGACTTCTTCAACAGAATCAATATAGCTTTGCTGTAGATCCAAAAGCTAAAAAATCAACTATTAAACAGGCTGTAGAACAATTATTTGACGTAGATGTAACATCAGTTAATACTTCACTACAACCTATTCGTAAAAAACGAGTTGGTAAATTTTTAGGTCGAAAAGCACGGTATAAGAGGGCAATTGTTACACTTGCACCAGACAACAGTATAACGTTATTTGAAGACTCTTAGAGTCTAAAAAGATACGGGTTAAGTAAAAAAAATTTAAAAATATGGCAATTCGTTTGTATAGGGCTTATAGTCCAGGTACACGTACACGCTCTAGTCTTTATTATGATGATATAACATCATCAAAGCCCGAGCGTTCTTTAACTTTTGGTAAAAAAGCATGTAGTGGCCGAAATAATCGAGGGTTAATTACTCTTCAGAATCGTGGTGGTGCGCATAAGCGAAAATATCGAATTATCGATTTTAAGCGAAAGGAGACTTCTTTTTCTGCAAAAGTGGCGAGCATTCAATATGATCCAAATCGAAATGCTCGAATTGCTCTTCTAAACTACGAGGATGGGTCAAAGAGTTATATTATTTGTCCGCGTGCTTTAAAAGTCGGCATGTCAGTTTATTCCGGTAGCGATGTACCCATTGAAATCGGAAATGCGATGCCTTTAGCCGCTATTCCTTTAGGGAGTATTGTTCATAATATTGAATTAACACTAGGGAAAGGCGGCCAAATTGCACGAGCGGCAGGTGCTTATGCTCAACTTATTGCTAAACAAGGTGATTTTGTTACTTTAAAATTACCTTCTAATGAAATACGTTTAGTCAATAATCGTTGTTATGCAACGCTTGGTCAAGTAGGTAACGTTGAAGCTATCAACGTAACACTTGGAAAAGCAGGTAGAAATCGTTGGTTAGGTCACCGTCCTAAAGTTCGTGGTGTTGTGCAAAACCCGATTGATCACCCACACGGTGGTGGTGAAGGCCGTTCACCTATTGGACGTGCACGACCTGTTAATCCTTGGGGTAAACCGGCGTTAGGTATTAAAACACGAAAACCAACTAAAGCGAGTAGTCGTTATATACTTCGTTCGCGTCGTTAGTTTGGAATAAATTTATAAATTAAAGTTTTTAAAATGCCTCGTTCTTTAAAAAAAGGTCCTTTTGTTGCATCAAACATTAGTGAAGCGGTTGAAAAAATGAATCTAAGCGGCAAAAAAGATGTTATTCGTACATGGTCACGTTCATCTACTATTTTACCTACTATGATCGGACATACTTTTGCGGTTTATAACGGTAAACAACATGTTCCGGTATTCGTATCTGATCAAATGGTGGGTCATAAATTAGGTGAATTTTCCCCGACACGAACATTTAGATCTCATGTTAAAAAAGATAAAAAAGCACGCCGCTAGTTCTTATTCTTGTTTGTTATTATGAAAAAAACACCTTTACAACAAAATGAAGTTAGAGCTGTTTCGAAATATATTCGAATGTCGCCGACTAAGGTAAGACGAGTTCTAAGACAAATTCAAGGAAAAAATTATAGTGAGGCATTACTTCTTTTGGAGTTCATGCCTTATGTTTCATGTGATCCAATTATAAAAGTTTTACGTTCAGCTGCGGCTAACGCAAAAAACAATTCTGGATTTGATGAAAAAAGTATGTTTGTTAAGCTAGCGTTTGTGGATCAAGGTCCTGTAATGAAACGGTTTAGACCAAGAGCACAAGGTCGAGCGTTTCGTATTCAGAAAGCTACATCTCATATAACGATCGTATTAGCTTCATAACAAACTAAAAAAAAATTAACCAATAAAAAATTCGTGGGACAAAAAACACATCCAACAGGCTTTCGAATTGGAGTTAATAAATTGCACAACTCCACATGGTTTGCAAACTACGGTGCATACAGTAAGGTCCTAGAAGAAGATTATAAGATTAGGAAATTCTTTGAGAAAGAATTAGAATCGGTATACAGCAAAGCTGGAATATCTAATCTAGAAATTAAACGTAAAGTAAACCAATTTGAATTATTAATTTATGCCGCTCGCCCAAAGATTTTTGCTGCAGCTGCGGAAGAAAAATCTTTAGTTGAAGAGTTAACTTTTAAACTTAATAAGTTGTTTAAAGGTTCAAAGAAAATTCGCATAAGAATTGTTCAAGTAGATAAAAGTGAAACAGAGAGTTCTTTAGTTGCAAGAGCTTTAGGAGATCAGTTAGAAAAACGTGTGGCTTTTAGAAAAGCTATGCGTCAAATGGCTGCTCGTCTTCAAAAAAGTGGCATTAAAGGTTTTAAGATTCAGGTTTCGGGACGATTAAATGGTGCCGAAATTGCCAGAGCAGAATGGGTACGCGAAGGTCGAGTACCTCTTCAAACTATACGCGCCGATATTAGTTATGCCACTCATAGGGCTTATACAACATACGGGGTATTAGGTATTAAAGTTTGGATTTTTAATAAAGAACTTATCTAAACTATTAAAAAATTTAAATATATATTTTATGTTACTCCCTAAAAGAACTAAGTTTCGGAAGTTACATCGAGGAAGACTTAAAGGAATTGCTACAAAATCGAATACGATTGTTTTTGGGGACTACGGAATACAAGCTTTAGAGCCTGTGTGGTTAACTTCCAGACAGATCGAAGCAACTAGACGTAGTATTACACGATACGTTAGACGAACAGGAAAGATCTGGATTCGCGTATTCCCTGATAAACCTATTACGGAGCGTCCTGCAGAAACTCGAATGGGTTCTGGTAAAGGTGCACCAGCTTATTGGGTTGCTGTGGTTAAACCTGGAAATATTATTTTTGAAATTAATGGGTTAAAACGAGAGGTGGCTTACAAAGTTTTAAAAACTGCTGCTTATAAATTACCTATTAAAACAAAAATTATAGATCGGGTGCCTGCTAAAAGTTAAACCTCTATAAATCGTTAAATATTATTTATTTAAGCATGGCTGTAAAAGAAAAAACAGGAGTTGTTGTTAGTGACAGCATGATAAATACTCGGATTGTCGCTGTAAGCGATAGGGTTAATCATAAACGATATTCAAAGGTTGTTACAAGAACAAAACGTTATGCTGTACATGATCAAGATTCTGTTTCGAAAATCGGTGATCTAGTAAAAATTCAGCAATCGCAACCCATTAGTAAAACTAAAAAATGGGTTCTTTTGAATATTTTAAGAAAATCTTCTACATAGTTTTTGTAAGTTAAAAATGATACAACCGCAAACTTGTTTGAACGTTGCTGATAATAGTGGTGCAAAAAAATTAATGTGTATCCGAATTCTTGGCAGTAACCGACGTTATGGTAATGTCGGGGATGTTATTATTGGTGTTGTAAAAGATGCAACGCCTAACCTTACCGTAAAGAGATCTGATGTTGTAAGAGCGGTTATTGTTCGTACAAAACAATCTGTTTTTAGAAAGGATGGTTCGCGTTTAAGGTTTGATGATAATGCATCTGTTATTATTAATAAAGAAAATAACCCACGTGGCACTAGAATTTTTGGGCCTATTGCACGTGAACTAAAGGAAAGTGGATTTTCAAAAATTGTTTCTTTAGCTCCAGAAGTGCTGTAGTGTGTTAGTTTTGAAAAATCGTTAATTATTAATCTAATTTTTTCGCTACTAAGATGCAGCAAGATTTGAAAAATTTATATAAAGAAAAAATTGTTCCAGCTTTAGTTCAAGAATTTGAATATCAAAATATTTCACAAGTACCCAAAGTTGTAAAAATATCTGTTAACCGGGGTCTTGGTGAAGCATCAAAAAATTCAAAAGAACTAGATAGTTGTGTTAAAGAAATTGCAACTATTACTGGGCAACAACCGACTATTAATACTGCAAGAAAGTCAGTAGCCGGTTTTAAAATTCGAGATGGTATGCCTGTCGGTATTTCCGTCACTCTTCGCCAAGGACGTTCATACGCATTTCTTGAAAAATTAATACACGTTATTTTACCCCGAATCAGAGATTTCCGAGGTTTAAACCCTAATGGATTTGATGGCCGTGGTAATTATAATTTGGGAATAACCGATCAATTAATTTTCCCTGAAATTGCATACGATGATGTTATCCAATTACGTGGTCTTGATATTTCTATTGTTACGACTGCAAAAACGGATGAAGAAGCCTTTGCACTTTTAAAAGGTTTAGGTTTACCTCTTAAGGTTTCCTAAATTAAATACTATATTTTTAAATTTTTATTCTAGAGAATGACGAATGACACTATAGCGGATATGTTAACTCGTATACGAAATGCGAATTTAGCGAAGCATCAAATCGTTCAAATCCCAGCTACAAAAATTACAAGAAGTATAGCGAAAGTTCTTTTAAACGAAAATCTTATTTCTTCTTTTGAAGAATTGAAAAATGGTTTAAAAAGTTCTTTATTATTATCTCTTACATATACTGGTAAAAATCGAACACCCAAGATTACTAAAATCCAGCGTATTAGTAAGTCTGGTCGTCGAATTTACAGTAATCATAAAGATCTGCCGCGAGTTTTAGGCGGGTTTGGTTTAGCCATTGTTTCAACTTCGCGTGGCTTAATGACAGATCAGCAAGCGCGTGATGCAGGAATTGGTGGCGAACTTTTATGTTATATTTGGTAAATTGAATTAAATTATGTCTCGTATTGGTAAACGATTTATTACTATACCAGATAAGGTTGATATAAAACTGGAAGGTCAAAAGATATCAGTAAAAGGACCTAACGGTAGCCTTTCAAGGGTTATACCTTCTCTTATTTGTTGTACTTTGGATGAAAAAGAACAGAAAATCTTCTTAGAAAAATCCACGAATACAAAATTATCGAGTGAGCTTTACGGTTTATCTCGTACTTTAGTGGCGAACATGGTAAAAGGTGTTTCTGAAGGATTCCAGAAACGCCTTCAAATAACAGGCGTTGGTTATCGAGCTCAATTAGACGGGAAAAATTTAGTCTTAAATATGGGGTATAGCCATCCTGTTCACATGACTCCACCGGCTGATTTATCTATAAAAATTGAAAATCCAACAACAGTAGTGGTTTCAGGTCCTAGAAAAGATGTTGTAGGTGAATTTGCTGCGAAAATTCGATCTGTTAGACCCCCTGAACCCTACAAAGGAAAAGGGATTGCTTATGAAGGCGAGGTAATTCGTCGTAAAGCAGGTAAAACTGGTAAATAATCGCACTTAATTCTGTATATTTTAAATAATTTTTCTTACTATGGATAAACCAAAGAAGAGGTTAAAAAGAGAAAACCGCACAGAATGGTCTGAACGTGTTGTTGCAATCCAACGTGTAACAAAAGTAGTTAAAGGTGGTAAAAAAATGAGTTTTCGCGCCATTATAGTTGTTGGTAATGAGCAAGGAAAAGTTGGTGTTGGTGTTGGAAAAGCAGGTGACGTTATTACTGCAGTAAAGAAAGGTGTAACTGATGGCAAAAAAAATGTTATCCAAGTTCCTCTAACTAGCTCCGATTCAATTCCACATGCAATAAACGGTCGTTCAGGTGCAGCAAAACTTATTTTAAGACCATCAGCACCAGGTTCTGGAGTTATTGCTGGCGGTTCTGTTCGAACAGTTTTAGAGCTTGCTGGGGTAAAAAATATTTTATCTAAGCAATTAGGTTCTAATAATTTATTAAATAATGCGAGAGCAACAATTCATGGATTAAGTTGCTTAAAGTCTTATAATTCTTAATCCGTTAAGGCATTATTACATTGTTTATGGAAAATATTGAAGCAGCTACAACTCGGGAACTTTTACGCAATAAAATCGTTAAAATTTTATCGCTTTTACTCCTTATACGGTTGGGGCTTTATATTCCAATCCCAAAAGTAGATTTGGATATTCTATCACAAAGTGGAAATGTAAATTCTATTTTTGGTTTTGCAAAAAATTTAACAGGAAGTTCTTTTTTAGGACTTGGATCACTTGGTATATTACCGTATATTAATGCTTCAATTGTTATTCAATTGTTAACACCTGTGATTCCAGCTCTTGAAAAATTACAAAAAGAAGAAGGTGAACTTGGCCGTGAACAAATTACAAAGTATACACGTTATTTAACATTTGTTTGGGCATTGGTGATAAGTACTGGAGTTGCATTTGCTTTAGTTAAACCAGTTACATTTAATTGGGATTTAAGCGTTGCATTAGAAGTAATTTTATCCCTTACAACCGGATCCATGTTATCAATGTGGTTTGCCGAATTGATCACGGAAGAAAAACTTGGTAACGGGTCGTCCATGATTATTTTTATTAATATTATTGGTGGAATTCCTGCAGAATTAAACAAAACGCAGTTTTTTGCCAATGAATCTTCATTTTTAAATAATCTCGTAACGACGGGGGAAAGTTTATTAATTTACTTTTTTATTGTTTTAATTGTTATAGTCTTCCAAGATGCTTACAAGCGAATTGATATTATTTCTGCAAAACAATTAAGTTTTACAAATTCTAATCAGTCGCAAGATTTGTCTGAATTAAAGAGTAGTTTTATTCCACTTAAGATTAATTTAGGCGGTATCATGCCTCTTGTATTTAGTTCGACAGTTTCAGCAATTTTAGTATATCCGGTGCAAGCTTTATTTGCGACTATAGCGTCTGCAGGCATTTTGTCACAAGTAGTACCCTTTTATTCTTTTGCCCTAAATGTTACACTAATAGTGTTTTTTAGTTGCTTTTATGCTGTTATAGTTTTAAAACCAGGCGATATATCCCAAAATCTAGCAAAATCAGCTTATACAATTCCGGGAGTGCGCCAAGGTGATACAACAACAAAATATTTAGAACAAACCATTAATCGTTTATCTTTTATGGGGGGTTTATTTCTAGCTTTTTTAGCGTTTTCACCTTTAGTTATAGGTAACCTTTTTCAGCTACGTCTGTTTAGAAATATTACATCTTTACTTATTTTAATTGGTGTAATTACAGATGTAACTTCTCAAATTCAAGGTTACTTGGTGTCTCAGAAATATGAGACATTTAAAAAAGCAAATTAAATTTAAAGAAAAGTATTTGTATGAAAGTTGTAAGTTCGATTGGAAATTTGAAAAATCGGTCGAAAGATTGTCAAATCGTGAAACGTCGTGGGCGAATTTATTTAATTTGTAAAAGTGATCCACGACTTAAGGTTAGACAAGGTCGAGCAAAAATGAAACGTAAATAAAGGAACAATAAATGGTACGTATTTCAGGAGTAGATCTTCCGCGTAATAAGCGGATTGTAATAGCATTAACTTATATATTTGGTATTGGTTCTACAAGCGCAACAAAAATTCTAGACGAAGCCAACATATCGCCAGATATTCGATGTTTTGATTTAAAAGATGAAGATGTCAATCGTTTACGAACAATTATTGATGACAGTTATCAAACCGAAGGTGATTTAAGACGTGTTTATTCACTAAACATTAAACGATTAACGGAGGTGGGTTCTGCAAAAGGTCGACGTCATCGTGTTGGATTACCAGCACGTGGTCAACGAACACGTACCAATGCAAGAACACGTAAAGGTAAAGTCAAAACTGTTGCAGCCAAGAAAAAAGCTCGATAAGGTTTTTAATTGAGTGTTTTTAATATAAATTCGAATCAATTTTTATGATTAAAGTAAAAAAATTCACTGGTAGGAAGTCGAAAAAGGCTACAGTTAATACTGGTGTGGTACATATCAAATCCACATTTAATAACACTATTGTTAATATTACCGATAAACAAGGAAATACCCTATTTTGGGCTTCGGCCGGAGCTAGTGGCTTTAAAGGGGCAAAAAAGGGAACACCTTTTGCCGCTCAATCTGCAGCTGAAAAGGTTGGTTTAATGGCTTATGAACAAGGCATGAAACAAGCAGAAGTTGTTGTAAGCGGACCTGGAAGTGGCCGTGAGACAGCAATTCGAGCTTTACAAGGTTGTGGTTTAGAAGTTTTAGTTATTAAAGACGTTACACCAGTACCTCATAATGGTTGTCGTCCTCCTAAAAAGAGACGTGTCTAGTTTGAAGTATTCAAAGCATTATCAAACAATATTTAACAATTTTTTAATTTAATATGTTTGAAATACATTGTTTAGAGTCAAAAACCGAAAAAGCAACGAATTTATTTTCAAAATTTTGTATTGATCCGTTGCAAAAGGGACAAGGGATTACAATCGGAAATGCTTTACGACGAGTAATGCTATCTGATTTAGAAGGTTTGTCCATTATTGGGGTTAGAATTTTTGAGATTAACCACGAATTTTCGACCGTAGATGGTATAAAAGAAGATGTTATTGATATTCTTTTGAATCTAAAACAATTAGTCATTAAAGGTGAAATAAATGAACCTTCAATGGCGCGACTTATATTTCGAGGTCCTGGAATAGCAACAGCAAACGATATTGAACTACCTGATAATTTATCTATAGTAGAACCTCGTCAATATATTGCTACCGTATTAGACGATGTCTCATTAGAGATGGAATTACTAATTGAAAAAGGGACAGGTTATTCGTTAAGTGAAAAAATTATCAAACGGGTACCTAATGGATTTTTAGCGATTGATGCAGTATTTATGCCGGTTCGAAAAGTTAATTTTTTTGTTGAAACAGCAAAAAGTAAATTAACATCGGATATGGAAAATTTAATACTTGAAGTTTCTACGGATGGGAGTATCACTCCTATAGAAGCTGTAAGTTTAGCTTCAAGTTTTTTAGAAGAAGTTTTCCGTTCGTTAAAGCTTGAAAAGTCTATAGTTCAAATACCTCTCGTAGAAGATGAGCAAAAAGAAGAATTTACGTCTATTATGATCGAGGACTTAGAATTATCTGTACGTGCTTATAATTGTTTAAAACGATCTAATGTACATACATTAAAAGATTTATTACAGTATTCTCAAGAGGATCTTTTAGAGTTAAAAAACTTTGGGCAAAAATCTGCAAGTGAAGTTTGTGCTAGTTTAGAATCACGGTTTGGGCAAACTTTACCAAAACGAAAAATGTAAACTTAACTGTCCTAGAAAAACTTTAAATTAAATTTTTAAAAAATTGCACAATCAGCAAATTTTTTAAACTAACGATTGTTAATAGATAAGATTAAATTTTTTCATATAATCTTTGAACAAAAAGCAAATATTTAATAAAGCGAAAAAACGCAATATAAAAAACCATGTCTTTAACAGATACACAGCCAGTTTATTTTGGAATTGGTCGTAGAAAAACTTCGGTTGCGAAAGTTATTGTGGTTCCGGGTAATGGTGTGATGTTAGTCAATCATAAGCCGGGCGCATCTTATTTACAATTTAATTCCGAGTATATAAATGCTTCGAAAGCGCCTTTAACGGCATTAGGACTTGAAAATACCTATGATATCCATGTGATTACTCACGGTGGTGGTTTAAGAGGTCAAGCCGATGCTATTAAACTTGGTTTAACGCGAGCTCTTTGTTATATTTCAAGTGATAATAAAAGTTATTTAAAATCACTAGGTTATTTAACTCGAGATTATCGTGCTAAAGAGCGTAAGAAGTATGGATTGAAGAAAGCTCGAAAGGCTCCTCAATTCTCGAAACGTTAAATTTTTAATAACAACAAAAATTAGAATAAAATGCCGAAAAATTCAATTCACCCAACATGGTATGATAATGCCAAAGTTTATTGTGACGGTCAATTAATTATGAAAGTTGGGTCAACACAACCAAAATTAAATGTTGATATTTGGTCAGGGACCCACCCATTTTATACAGGCTCACAAAAGATTATTGATACGGAAGGGCGTGTAGAACGTTTTATGAGAAAATATGGATTAGAAGATCAAACTTAAGGAATAATTTTTATGCCTACTATACAGCAACTCGTTCGTTTTGAACGTGTAAGTACTAAAAAGAAATCAAAATCGCCGGCATTAAAATCTTGCCCTCAACGAAGAGGTGTTTGTACTCGTGTTTACACTTCAACACCTAAAAAACCAAATTCAGCTTTACGAAAAGTTGCACGTGTTAGATTAACGTCTGGATTTGAAGTTACAGCTTATATACCTGGAATTGGTCATAATATTCAGGAACACTCGGTTGTATTAATTCGTGGTGGTCGTGTTAAAGATTTACCAGGTTGTCGTTATCACGTTGTACGTGGTACGTTAGATGCTGGAGGTGTCAAAGATCGAAGACAAAGTAGATCTAAGTATGGCGGTAAAAAACCTAAAAAAACTGATTAATTAAAATATGTCTCGAAGAAATAAAGCACAACGAGCATTAGTTCAACCAGACCCTGTTTATAATAGTCGTTTAGTTACTTTATTAGTATCAAGAATATTAAAATCAGGGAAAAAATCGATTGCTCAAGCAATTGTATATAATTCGTTAGAAATAATTTCTGAAAAAACGGAAGAAAACCCAGTTCTTGTATTAGAAAAAGCGGTGAAGAATGTAACACCTCAAGTTGAAGTGAAATCTCGACGAGTAGGTGGTTCTACATTCCAAGTTCCGATCGAAATAAGAGCTTATAGGGGTACTAATATTGCTCTTCAATGGATTAAAGAATCTGCAAAAGGAAGATCGGGCAAAAGTATGTCTTTTAAATTAGCGAATGAAATTCTAGATGCTGTTAAAGACAACGGAAACGCCATTAAGAAGAAGGAACAAATGCATAAAATGGCAGAAGCAAATAAAGCTTTTGCTCATTATCGATACTAAATATTAATGATAATTTCATCCCCGCCAAAGGTATCCACAATAAATAAACATTTTTAAATAATAATTTTTTACATGGCACGCGAAAAGTTTGAAAGATCAAAACCACACGTAAATATTGGTACAATTGGGCACGTTGATCACGGTAAAACAACATTAACGGCTGCTATTTCAGCAACTTTAGCTATTTATAATGAGGACTTAGCTAAAAAATTTGATGAGATTGATTCTGCTCCTGAAGAAAAAGCACGAGGTATTACTATCAACACTGCTCACGTAGAGTATGAGACAGAAACAAGACATTACGCTCACGTAGATTGCCCAGGTCACGCGGATTATGTTAAAAATATGATTACAGGTGCGGCTCAAATGGATGGTGGAATTTTAGTAGTATCCGCTGCAGATGGTCCAATGCCACAAACACGAGAGCACATTTTATTAGCAAAACAGGTTGGTGTTCCACACCTAGTTGTATTTTTAAATAAAGCTGATCAGGTTGATGATGAAGAGCTTTTAGAATTAGTACAATTAGAAGTTCAAGAACTTTTAGAAAATTATGATTTCCCTGGAGATGAAATTCCATTTGTTTCTGGTTCTGCGTTATTAGCTTTACAAGCACTTGAAGGTGGTAGTAAAAAGCGTGGTGACGACAAATGGGTTGATTTAATTTTTGATCTAATGGATGCCATTGATGGTTACATTCCAACGCCAGAACGAGATACAGAAAAAACATTCCTAATGGCTATTGAGGATGTTTTCTCAATTACTGGTCGAGGTACTGTTTCGACAGGACGAATTGAGCGTGGTGTAATTAAAGTTGGAGAAGATGTTGAACTTGTTGGATTAAAAGATACAAAAACGACAACTGTTACTGGTATCGAGATGTTCCAAAAAACACTTGATGAAGGATTAGCTGGTGATAATGTTGGTATTTTAGTCCGTGGTATTACAAAAGCAGAAATTGAACGAGGCATGGTTTTAGCTAAGCCTGGTACTATTACACCTCACAAAAAGTTTGAAGCTGAAGTTTATATTTTAGGTAAAGATGAAGGTGGAAGACATACTCCATTTTTCACAGGGTACAGACCTCAGTTTTATGTTCGTACAACTGATGTAACAGGTACAATTGTTCAATTTACTGGTGATGATGGTAGTGCAGCTGAAATGGTAATGCCGGGTGACCGAATTAAGATGACAGCTGAGCTTATTAACCCGATTGCGATTGAACAAGGTATGAGATTTGCAATTCGAGAAGGTGGTAGAACTGTAGGGGCTGGTGTAGTTTCAAAAATTTTAGACTAAACAAATAAGCCTTTTAAATAGCGTTCCTTAATTTTTTGAGGAGCGCTATTTAAAAGGCTTTGTAAAGAAAGAACAAATCTTGCAAATAGATGTATACATTTTTTACAGTTATTTGATATAATCTTAGTGTTTCTAATTTTTTAGAAGGGTCGCTAACTCAATGGTAGAGTACTCGGCTTTTAACCGAATAGTTCTGGGTTCGAGTCCCAGGCGACCCATTAATTTTTCATCAAATCAAACCAAAAAACACTTCCAACGTCCTTTTTACTTGAAACGTTAATTGTTGAATTGTGATTTTGCAATATAGTATCCACAATTGAAAGCCCCAAACCCGTACCTTTTAAAGTATGAACTTCATTTTCGTCTCTGACAAACCTATTGAAAATTTTTTTCTTACTCCGAAAAGATATGCCGATGCCGCTATCAATTATTTCAATACGAACCTTTGAACCTATTTCGTACGCTTGAATAATTATTGCACCATCCTTATGAGTAAATTTAAGCGCGTTTCCAATTAGGTTAATAAGAACTTGTAATAATAAATTAGAGTTCCCGTAAACTAGCGGTAATGATTGATTTAAATTAGTTTCAACTAATATAGCTCGATCTTGAGCTATAAATTGGTAATTTCGAATAATTTGTTGAATTATTTTATTTAAATTTACACCTTCGAATACGTATTTATAACCCGATTCTAATCTTGATAAATTTAGTATCTCATTAACAAGTTTTGTTAAACGATCTGTTTCTTTATTGACCGTCTCTAAAAAATCATTTTTTTGGTTATTACTTAAAGTATACTTATACTCTTTGGTGGTTTCGATAAACGATTTAATATTAAATAAAGGAGTACGTAATTCGTGTGAGACGTTACTCATGAATTGATTGCGGGTTTTATCCAATTGCAATTCCCGAGTATTGTCTTGAATAGTTAGTGTGATACCCGTCAATCTTGTAAATGAATTTTTATAATTATAAACGAGTTTTAAAATTACGCAAATGGACGATTTCGTTGCATTTTCACTTTGTATTAAATTGTTAATTTCAGCATAAAAAATAGAACTCGTTTGGGAATTAATGGTTTGTTGAAGAGCTAAAAACATTTTTTTTTGAATATCCACGGGTAAATGTTTCCAAAGTGGAGTTCGGATTAGAGGAATTGTTTTACGTAAACCTAATAAGTTTAAAGCCGCTTCATTTATTAAAATGATATTCAAATTATTGTCTAATAAGACAGCTCCATCGGCAATTGTGGAAACTAAATTTTCTAACTTAGTTTTTTCATCCATTACTTGTTCGACATTATTTTCTTCGAATTTTTGTAATCGACGACCCATTTCATTGAAATTTAAAATTAGATTCCCAAATTCACCTCCAAAAGGCAATTCAATTCGTTGACGAAAATTACCATCAGCGATATTTTTAACCCCCACAGATAATTCTTTAATTGGTTTTACAATTGTAAACGCATTAAATACAGCTCCTAAAATTAGAAAAATCCAGAAACCAATAAAGACGATCGCAATAATACCTATAGTTAATCGTGAATTATTTATTAAGGTCGAATTTGAATTAATACCAACTATTAAAGTGCCTAAAAATTTTCCTTCGGAAATCAGATTTAATTTTATGCTTTGGTTTTGTAATGTCTTAGAAAAGTATAGGAGAGACGTTTTAACTCGGTCTTGGTTTATATTGGGTAGTAATTTATAATCAGACGCATCTTTATAAGAAAATGGTAATCCGTAATATACATTATCGGGTTGTGAGAAAAAAATAATATAACGAATTGTTGGACTATTTTGGTAAAAACGGCCGAAAAAGGGTAGAATTCCCTCTTGGGTTTTCTCGTTAATTAAAGATACAACATTTGCTCCAATCAATGAACTTACATCACGGACGATTCTTCTGTCATTAATACTATTTGCATCTTGAATCTCGAGTATAGTCCAAGACATAAAGCTTCCTATAGAGAATGAAATTACTGCCCCAGCAGTTAAAATTAATTGAGTTTGTAATTTTAAATTTAACCATACTTTATTGATTGAAATAATTATAAATTTTAAATTTGTAATCATTGTTATGATCGAAAGTTTAATATAGGTTTTAAATTATTTGTTGTATACTTCTTATAGTGGCCAGATTTAAGTTCCCCCATTTGTATTTCGCTCAGAAATTTACATAATTGCGAATAACATCCTCCCTTTATAGTTTTTTATTGCCAAACTAATCTTAATTTATGTTCAACACATTTTTACAAAATTCGACACAACAAACCCTATCCAACTACAAAGAAGACGTTAAGAGAATAAATGTTCTTGAAAAACAGCTACAAGGAAAAACGGAGGCCCAATTACAAGAAATTGCTGCGGATTTGAAAAGAAAGGCACAAAGTGGTGTTCCCAAAGAGTCTATTAGAAGCGAAGCTTTTGCTTTGGTACGAGAGGCTACATACCGGGTTTTAAAAATGCGTCACTTTGATGTTCAGCTAGTAGGTGGATTAATTTTAGATCAAGGTAAAATTGCTGAAATGAAAACAGGCGAAGGTAAAACATTAGTTGCTTTGCTGCCCGCATTTTTAAACGCACTCTACGGTAAAGGAGTTCATATTATTACAGTAAACGATTATTTGGCTAAACGAGATTCTAAAATCGTGGGTCAAGTTCACCGTTTTCTTGGTTTAACCACGGGGGTAATTCAAGAAAATATGAGTGCTGTTGAACGAAAACAAAATTATGATTGCGATATTGTCTATGTAACAAACAATGAATTAGGGTTTGATTATTTAAGAGATAATATGGCTTTTACAAAAGATGAAATTGTACAACGCCCTTTATATTATTGTATTGTTGATGAAGTTGATTCGATTTTAATTGATGAAGCTCGTACACCATTAATTATATCAGGTCCAAGTCAAGTTCCGACCGAAAAGTACTTACAAACCAAAAAATTAGCTAGCACGTTAAAAAAGAACATCCATTATCAAGTTGATGAAAAAAATCAAACAATAACCCTGTCTGAAGATGGTCAACGGTTTTGTGAAGAAGCTTTACTAATCACAAATCTGTATAGTTTAGAAAATCCATGGATTTTATACATCTTAAATTCGATCAAAGCGAAAGAACTCTTTAAACTTAATACTCATTATATCGTTAATGAAGAAGGTGAAATAGTGATAATCGATGAATTTACAGGCCGTACAATGGTAGGAAGACGTTGGAGCGACGGCCTGCATCAAGCGATTGAAGCTAAAGAAAATTTAGAAATACAAGATGAAAGTCAAACTCTAGCGTCGATTACTTATCAAAATTTATTCTTGCTTTATGAAAGTTTGTCGGGAATGACAGGAACTGCAAAAACCGAAGAATTGGAATTTAATCGAATATACAATTTAGATGTTGTTTCCGTACCTACTAATAAAGAACTTAAACGTAAGGATTTCCCTGATTTAATTTACAAGAATCAATACGTTAAATGGCAAGCAATTGCGAATGAATGTGTCGAAATGAACGAATCAAAACGACCTATTTTAGTAGGAACTACGACAATTGAAAAATCAGAATTGTTAGCCGCACTGTTGAAAGAATATAATATCCCTTACCGTTTATTAAATGCTCGACCTGAAAATATAGAAAGTGAATCTGAAATCGTTGCACAAGCTGGTTGTTTGAACGCAGTTACAATCGCCACAAATATGGCGGGTCGAGGTACTGATATTATTCTTGGCGGTAACGCTTCATTTTTAACCAAGTTTGAATTTAAAACTTTTTTCAAGCAATGGAAAACTAAAACGGTTGCTACTGATGAATATAATTTAAAAATAAATAATTCAATTAAACAATTTTTTAAAGAAGAGGATTTAAATTTTTTAGTAAAAGACTATACTTTTTTTCTAGACAATATTCAAGAACGTGATTTCGTTACGGATGAACCGTTACAATCACTTTATACCGCTTATAATCATAGATTAAAAGAAAATAAAGAAAATTTAGAACAACAAAGGTATGAAATATTAAAACTTGGTGGTCTTCATATTATTGGTACTGAACGACACGAATCACGACGTATTGATAACCAGCTTCGAGGAAGAGCAGCTCGCCAAGGGGATCCAGGCTCTTCGAAATTTTTCCTTAGTTTAGAAGATAAATTATTACGTCTCTTTGGCGGTGATCAAATTTTAGGCATTATGCAAAATATAGGATTTGATGACACAACACCTATACAATCGCAAATTTTAAACCAAAGTCTAGAAAGTGCGCAAAAAAAAGTAGAAGCATACTACTATGAGATGCGAAAAAATCTATTTGATTACGATCAAGTTCTTAATATGCAGCGCAACGGTGTATATGCAGAGCGGAAACGGATTTTACAACGTGACAATCTTCGGGATTGGATAATGGAGTATGGGGAACGAAGTTTATACGATCTAGTATCCTATTCGACAAAACAAAGCGAGAATGCAAATAATATTGTAGTAAATCAGAAATTACAAGAACTTTTGGGTGTACCTTTTACTTTAGAATTAGGCATTGAACCAAGAAATTTAGACGTCTTTAAATATTACACGCAACAGCAATTTCAAATTAGTTATGATTTGAAAGAAGTAGAAATGGAGACAATTGAATCAGGGCTACTTCGAGAATTGGAAAGATCCTTCTTACTTCAACAAATTGATTACTCTTGGAAAGAGCATCTACAAAAAATTAGCTCCTTACGCGAAGCAATAAATTGGCGCGGTTATGGTCAAAAAGACCCATTAACAGAGTATAAAAAGGAAGCTTACAATTTATTTGTTACGATGATGACTAGAATCCGCCATCGTGTTATTTATTTTATTCTTCGATCGAAAATACTTTTAGAAAACTAATTGATTATTTAGAAACGAAATCTTTGATTTTTGAAAAAAAATTTATTGAATTACCTAAATCAAAATCACGTGTTCAAGCAGTAGCATAAAATTAAAACAAAAAAAAGAAGAGTCTTGCGACTCTTCTTTTTTTCTAACAAAATCTAGTTACATACCACTTTTTACTTCGGCAATAGCTTTCTTTAGAGCTTCCTCACTTTCAGGAGAAATTTTCTTTTCAGATTTAACTGCTGAAATGAACTGCGGTGAAGCCGTACGAAGGTACTGTCTTAGTTTTGTAAGGAACGTTGAAACATCTTTAACTGCAAGATCATCAAGGAATCCATTAATACCAGAGTAAATTGTAGCAGCTTGCTCTTCTACCGAAATTGGTGAGTTTTGAGCTTGCTTTAACATTTCTCTTAATCGCTGTCCTCGAGCTAGCTCGTTTTGAGTAGCTTGGTCAAGGTCTGATGCGAATTGCGAGAAAGCCTCTAGTTCAGCAAACTGTGCAAGTTCTAGCTTTAATTTACCAGCTACCTGCTTCATTGCTTTAATTTGCGCAGCAGAACCCACTCGAGATACTGAGATACCTACGTTAATAGCAGGACGAATACCAGCGTTAAATAGATCACCTGATAGGAAAATCTGTCCATCTGTAATCGAAATTACATTCGTTGGAATATACGCTGAAACATCACCAGCTTGTGTTTCAATAATAGGTAATGAAGTCATACTTCCACCACCTAACTCATCGCTTAATTTCGCAGCACGCTCTAATAAACGTGAGTGAAGATAGAAAACATCTCCAGGGTATGCTTCACGTCCTGGTGGACGACGAAGAAGTAATGACATTTGACGATATGCAGAAGCCTGCTTCGTTAAATCGTCATAAATTGTTAATGTTGCTTGCCCGTTATACATGAAGTATTCTGCAAGAGCAGCTCCAGTATATGGTGCGATATATTGTAGAGTTGCTGGATCATCAGCGTTAGCTGTTACAACAATTGTGTAATCAGAAGCACCACGCTCTTCAAGAACGTTTACTACTGCAGCAACAGAAGATGCTTTTTGACCTACTGCAACATATACACAAACACACTCTTCACCTTTTTGGTTCAGAATTGTATCGATAGCTACTGAAGTCTTTCCTGTTTGACGATCACCAATAATTAGTTCTCGCTGTCCACGACCAACCGGGATCATCGCATCAATCGCTACAATACCAGTTTGTAATGGCTCACATACTGATTTTCTTTGAATGATACCAGCTGAAGCTCCTTCTACAAGACGACTTTCTGTTGAAGGGATATCACCTTTACCATCGATTGGTCTTGCTAACGCATCAACCACTCGACCACGGAATGCATCACCAACTGGAACCTGAGCAATTTTACCCGTTGAACGTACAGAACTACCTTCAAGGATGTCGATACCAGTACCCATTAGAACGGCACCTACGTTATCGTTCTCTAAATTTAAAGCAATACCAATTGTCTTGTCTGCAAATTCTAGAAGTTCCCCAGCCATAACCTGCTCAAGTCCATAAACACGTGCGATACCATCTCCAATTTGAAGAACTGTACCAACGTTATCTACTTGAACTTCTTGATCGTAGCTTTCGATTTGTTGACGAATAATATTTGTAATTTCGTTATTTACGTTTGGATTTCTTTCAAACGACCCGTCGCGAAACCCCAACAGAAAGGATCTCGAATAAAAAAAATGGATTGCAAATACATTATATGTATTTGCAATCCATTTTTTGTTACGATTGTGCTCTTTGCATTTGCAGTTTTGCCGCCTGGGTCAATACCGGAATTGCGGGCAAACGCCCAAATGATATTAATAATATTGAATAGAAAATCGCTAGCATTACCCCAAGAAACATACTATTAATACATATAATAGCTAAAGTTCCTTCTTTAATTCCAGTTGGTAGATACAAATAAATTGGCCCTACCATATTGCAAATAATATCCAATAATATGGCACAGATAATGTTGTATCTTGAAAAAGTTGAAAGAAATTTAAGATTTCCTCTTGCACAACATATAAATAATGCAATCATTACAGCAAAGCTAAAATAAAGGTTTTGCTCATAAAATTTGGTAAGCGGTATAATATTTTGAACAAAAAAAACTTTTAACGCTTTATTTCCAACACTTAAAAAAACTTTATTTCCGAAGAAATAACACATATTAGTGAAAGGAAATATAAATATTAGAATCGAGATACTTCTTTCAAACAAAATTTTAAATAGATTTTGCATTATACAACTGTTATTTATTAATAGAAACGGTTAGATTTTGCGTTTTAATCTTGCTGACTTTCCTGTTCTCTCACGAAGATAATACAATTTAGCTCTTCGAACTTGTGCTCTAGACACTACTGTTATGTCTTTTATCCATGGTGAGTTTAGCAAAAATACTTTTTCAATTCCACCTCCTTGGAACATTTTACGAACCGTAATTGTTGAATTGGTCTTTTTGCTATTATTGTGTTTTGCAATAACGACTCCTTCATAAACTTGTATTCTTTCTTTTTCTTTTTTACCACCTTCTTTAGCTTCTTTTGGTAATTCTAAAAAAATTGTTACCCTTACTTTATCACCAGGGTTGATAACTGGTAAATTTTCTTTTTTATAAAAAATGTCGAAATCAAAATCTGTGTTTTCGAACCCCATAATTAAGTTTGATTGATTTAGATGTTTTGCCGCGCAGTTTTTCCTACTTATTTAATATCATAAAATATTACAAAAGTAAACTTTTAATATTTGGAAGCTCTTGCAACATTGCCGGATTCAGCCCACTCTTTTAATGCTTTTAATTCTTTACTTTTTGTTTTGGCTAAAGGTACCGATTTTTGAATTGAAATAATAAGGTCTTCTGTTGTAAATTCTCGATTTTCGTTGAACCCTAATCGCATTGCTTCGATAACCACTTGTTCAATTTCTGCTCCAGAAAAATCTTTACTTAGTTCACTTAATAAGCCAATTTCAAAATTTCGTTCTTTACCTGGTCGAAACTTCGATAAATGAACTTCAAAAATCGCTTGACGTTCTTCGCGCGTAGGTAAAGCTAAGAAGAATACTTCATCAAAACGACCCTTTCGAATAACTTCCGGCGGTATCCAATCAATATTATTAGCTGTTGCTATAACAAAAACAGGGGATGTTTTTTCTGCTAACCAGGTAATAAAAGTTGCTAAAACTCTACTTGTGGTACCACTGTCACCACTACTTTGTGCTCCTGCGAATGCTTTGTCAATTTCATCCACCCATAGAATACACGGAGATAAAGCTTCTGCTATCTGTATCATTTTGCGAACTCTTAATTCTGATTGTCCGACAAGCGATGCAAATAAACGCCCAAAGTCTAAACGCAATAGTGGTAATTCCCACTCGCTTGCTATTATTTTTGCGGCTATCGATTTCCCAGTACCTTGAACTCCAACGAGTAAAACCCCTTTCGGATAGGGTAAACCATAGTTTATAGCGTCCGTTGAAAAAGCAGTTTGGCGAAGTTGTAGCCATTCTTTAAAAATATCTAAACCTCCTAAATCAGAGGCGTTTTTATCCGGGATACAAAAATCCAAAATTTGGCTTTGTTGTATTATTTGTTTCTTCTCTTCAAGAATTAAACTAGCACTAAATTTATCAATTTTTCCGTATTGAGCAATTATTTTAGAAAGAACACGCCGAATTCGTTCTAGCGACAATCCTTGACAAGCTATAGTCAAACTCGAAATATCTTTAATTGAAATTTCTTGTTTTATTGAATCCATTAAACGTTTTAATTCCTCTTGTATCTCACTATAACTGGGTAATGGAAAATCAACTACAGTAATAATTTCCTTTAAAGGGTCTGGAATATTAACTTCATTGGAAATAATAATTATATTTTTGGGTTGTGTTTTTAATGTTTTGCTTAAATTTTTAATCTTACGTGTTACTGATAAGTCTTTTAAAAAATTATCATAATCACGAAGGACAAAAACTGCTGGTGTTTCTGGCGTTAATTTTTCAATAAGCTCCAAAGCTTCTAATGGGTTACGGGCTGCGAACCCTGTATCGTTAGGATTTCCTTGATAACCATCAATAAAGTCCCATGCATAATATGCTCGGGAAACGTATTTTTTTGTACAATATTTAATAATATATTCAATCCGTTCTTCCTCATAAGTGCTAATGTAAATTATAGGATATCTCGCTTTTAAGAGCAGCACAAAATCATTTAAAAAACTCATTTTTTACTTTTTGCAAAAAAATTACTATTTTAACCGACTGACCCTTCTAATTTTAAACTCAATAATCGGTCTGCTTCGGAAGCAAATTCTAGCGGTAATTCGTTAAAGACTTCTTTACAAAAACCATTAACCATTAAAGCTATTGCTTCTTCCATTTCGATACCTCGTTGCAGTAAATAAAATAATTGTTCTTCGGCTATTTTCGATGTAGATGCTTCGTGTTCAACTTTACTAAAACTATTTAGTACTTCAATGTAAGGGAAAGTATTTGCACTACACGTTTTTCCAATTAATAAAGAGTCACATTGCGAGTAATTTGTTGCATTGTTTGCTTTAGGACCAATTTTTACTAGTCCTCTGTAACTATTTTTTGAATTTCCGGCAGAAATACCTTTTGAAATAATACGACTTTTAGTATTTGAACCCAAATGAATCATCTTTGTTCCAGTATCGGCCTGTTGATAATTACTCGTTAAAGCAATAGAATAAAATTCACCTAGTGACCGATCACCAGCTAATATACAACTTGGATATTTCCAGGTGATAGAAGATCCAGTTTCCACTTGTGTCCAAGATATTTTAGCGTTCTCACCACCGCACAAACCTCGTTTTGTAACAAAATTAAACACACCACCAACACCATTTTCGTCGCCAGCATACCAGTTTTGAACTGTGGAATATTTAATAGTTGCGTCATCTAATGCAACTAATTCAACAACAGCCGCATGCAGTTGATTGCTGCTAAACTGAGGTGCAGTACAACCTTCTAGATAACTTACTGAACTTCTTTCTTCAGCAATAATTAGTGTTCGTTCAAATTGACCAGCTTCTTCGTTATTTATGCGAAAATATGTAGACAGTTCTAACGGGCATTCAACATCTTTTGGAATGTAACAAAACGAACCGTCACTGAATACTGCGGAATTTAGTGCGGAAAAAAAGTTGTCGCCAATTGGTACAACCTTGCCTAAATATTTCTCTATTAATTCCGGATACAATTGAACAGCATCAGTAATTGAACAAAAAATAACACCCGATTTATGGAGTTGCTTTTTAAAAGTAGTTCCAATAGAAACACTGTCAAAAACAGCGTCTACGGCAACATTTGCGAGCAGCTTTTGTTCGTTTAATGAGACGCCTAATTTTTCAAATGTTTCTAAAAGTTCAGGGTCTGCGTCATCTAAGCTCCCCAACTTCTTTTTTGTTTTTGGAATTGAATAGTATTGAATATCTTGATAGTCGATGTTACCCATTGTAAGGTGAGCCCACGTTGGACTTTCCATCTTTTGCCAATTGTTAAATGCACGAATACGAAATTTTTGTAAAAATTCCGGTTCGTCTTTTTTGTCTATTATCTTTTGAATAATATTTAAATCTAAGCCTTTTGGAAAGCTTTCGGTTTCAATTTCTGTTTTAAAACCATATTTATAAGGACCTGTAACAATATCATCTAAAATGATATCTTCCTCAGAAAGTTGTTTCTCTACCATTTTAAGTTTAATGTTTTTGCAAATTATGTTATATAGTTACTTGCCCGACGCTAGAACAGATATCGATAAGGAATGTTATTAACATAAAACCTAGCAGAGGCGACATATCAAAACTCATAATTGAGGGTATTATACCGCGGAAGATTCTTAAGTAAGGGTCCGTAACTTTTGCAATGGAATAAAAAGGTTGGGTAAAGAAATTTATATTAGGAAACCAGGTTAAATAAATTCGAATAGTTAACAGTGTCATATAAAATTTTAAAAACCCTGATAAACCATTAAGCACTGTAATTATTAATACGCCCATTTTTTCCGATTAATTTTTGATCTTATCGTTAACTATACTACATTATAAGAAGAAATTATAGTCGTTAGAATTGAAGATACTTTTGTTTAATAATATTAATGCTACTTAAACACGTCCTTTATTTGGCGCGCTTGATTATAGTAGAATAAGTGCCAGATGATAAAATTTAAATTGGTTATATGGCTAAAAGTAAAGGCGTACGAATTCAAGTAACTCTAGAACATCGTTCTGAGCAAGGTGTATATCGTTATCATACTTCAAAAAATCGACGAAACACGACAGAACGTTTAGAATTAAAAAAATATTCTCCTATAACAAAAAAACACGAATTATTTAAAGAAATAAAATAACATTAATTAATTTATGTATAAAACTACATTTAAAGGACAAGATATCGAAGAAGACAAAATTGATTTTGAATCTTTAGATTATAAAAACATTAAAGTTTTAAATAATTTTATCAACGACCAAGGAAAAATCATGCCGCGTCGAATGACAGGATTAACGTCGAAACAGCAAAAAAAGATTGCTAGTTTAATTAAAAAAGCAAGAATTGTATCACTCTTACCTTTCGTAATTGGAAGCAATTAATCGTAATTTTTTGATTAAGTTCAATGTACAACCAATCCTTTAACAAGAAAACTGACTTTACTTCGAATTAAAATAATTAGTTGATCAGAATTTATGATACAATTTTATCTATATATATATATACATAGAAGATATCCAAATTATGACACCTTCACTAAGTGCATTTTTAGCTAGTCTAATTTTAGCAACTCTAATTGTTATTATTCCAATCTCAGCAGCATTAGTTTTTGTTAGTTCATCGGATAAGATTATTCGTTCATAAAAAAAGAACTGGATTTTAAAAAATCCAGTTCTTTTTTTTTTGATCGTTTTTCGTTCGATTAAAAACAATTTAACGTTATCGCTGGCTATTTAGAAATTCATTTCAGCAGCCTGCACTTTTTCAAATTGCTTCTTTTTAAGAACTAGAAGAATTTGTGTAACTGTTACTGTAAAGAAGAAAACAATCATTCCTTTTACACGGTTTGGGTTTTGTAAAACAATCTCTGTTTCTCCTTGTCCAAATCCGCCTACATTAGGATCGTATGTAAGGGCATCGTCTTTTTTGACAATATCATTTACTTTTATACGTAACTCTACACCAGCTGGTACCGTTTGATTAACGGTAGAACCTTCTGTTGTTTGAATATTAATGATTTGCTTTCCTTTTTCTCCTGCGTCAATTGAAATAATTTGACCACCGTCAGTTGCAGTAGTTGCATTATTATTACTTTTTTCGCCAGTAGGGTAAACTTGACCACGACCTCGATTTCCACCAACGTATACAGGATAGTTTAAGAAATGAACATCGCTATTTGTTGCCGGATCTGGTGATAAGATTGGGAAAACAATCTCTTGATGTTTATCACCTGAAATCGGACCTACAACGAAAATGTTGGGGCGTTCCTTACTGTACGGTTGAACAAAAACACCTTTCGTTTTCTTTTTAATTTCATCTGACAGCCTATCTTTAGGTGCAAGTTTAAATCCTTCTGGCATAACTAAGACAGCTCCAACGTTTAACGGGCCTCTTGTACCATTGGCATTTACTTGTTTTACACTTCTGTCATATGGAACGCTAACTACTGCTTCAAAAACTGAATCTGGTAAAACTGCTTGAGGTACTTCAACCTCTGTAGGCTTTTGCGCCAGGTGGCAGTTCGCACAAACGATTCGACCAGTTGCTTCACGTGGATTCTCGTAAGCGTTTTGAGCAAAAACAGGATATGCATATGAAACTTTTGGGAAAGTTAATGCAGATAGAATTCCTAAAATTAGGAAAACACCTCTGAATTTGTTAATAAATTGTTTCATTTTTTTTTAAGTAAAATATAGAAAAGGGTATATACCTATATGAATTATATACCTAATTTTGTTATATGAGTAGTATTTAACGTTTATTCGGTCAGTGACATTCGTTTTTCTAATAATATAACAAAACTTGAACCGCCTAAATATAGTGCTAATAAAGCGCCCGTTAAAAACAGTTGTGTAATTGGGTCTGTCGATGGCGTTACAACAGCTGCCACTATTGTGGACATAACAATTACATATTTCCAGGCTGATAACATTTTTTCACCTGTTACAATTCCGGATATTCCTAGCAACACTTGAACTATGGGCACTTGAAATACTAGCCCCGTTGTAAAAATTAAGACAGCTAAAAAATCAAAATATTGATCAAAAGACCAAAAAGGTTCAACTACGTCTGAACCGTAAGCAATAAAAAACTTTAATGCTGCTGGTACTAAGAAAAAATACGAAAAAAGAATCCCAACTCCAAACAGGATAATAGCGGCTAATGTTCCCGGAACAATTATATTTCGCTCCTTTTTTGTCATACCCGGAACAACGTATAAAAATATTTGGTATAAAATAATTGGACTGCTAAATAAAATGCCACAAAAGGCGGCAATTTTTATAGATGCAAAAAAGTATTCTCCTGGTGCAAACTGAAGAAATTTTATTCCAATTGCCGGAGCTTGAAATATTCTAACAATCTCTTTAATATCAGTAAAACAAGCTATTGTGATTAGTGCTAGAACACCAAAGCAAAAAATTAATCGTTGGCTGAACTCCTCAATGTGTTCCGATAAAGCCATTTCATCATCGGGTTCATTACTTAAAATTATCTTTGAAACTCGTTGTGTCGAGACTACAAAATTTGAATTTGGAAAGGGGAGGAACATTTATAAATTTATGATTTATTAGAAACTATTTCATCGTTCTTATCAACAATTATACATTCTGTTGTTAATACCATACTTGCTATCGAAGCAGCATTTTGTAACGTTGATCTTGTTACTTTAGCAGGGTCAATAATTCCAATATCATACATGTCGACATATTCATTTTCAGCAGCATTATAACCCACTTGAAATTCGGATTCCTTAACACGTTCTGCAGTAATAGCACCATTTTCACCTGCATTTGAAGCTATTCTCTTAATAGGCGCACTTAAAGCTTTTTCAACAATTAAAGCACCAATTAACTCATCACCAATTAAATTTTCTTTGCACCATTCAAGTAGTTCGTCCGAAACATGAACTAAAGTAGAACCTCCTCCTGGAACAATACCTTCTTCTACAGCTGCTTTAGTTGCATTGATAGCATCTTCTAGTCTTAGTTTTCGATCCTTCATTTCTGTTTCAGTTGCAGCTCCAACTTTAATTACAGCTACTCCACCACTTAATTTAGCTAATCGTTCCTGTAATTTTTCTTTTTCATATGATGAATCTGCAACTTCCATTTGTCTTCGAATTTGCTCACATCTTGCAAATACTTTCTCTTTATTAGCTTCAGATATTATTGTCGTATATTCTTTTGTAATTACAACACGTCGTGCTTTCCCTAGTGTACCTAGTTCCATGCGATCTAAACTTAGACCTGCATCATCACTTACAACTTGACCGTTTGTTAAAACAGCAAGATCATCCAAAATAGCTTTACGTCTATCTCCAAATCCTGGTGCACGAACTGCAGCTACATTTAAAATACCGCGTAATTTATTTACAATAAGAGTTGCTAATGCTTCTTTTTCAACGTTCTCACTAATTATTAATAACGGTGATCCTGTTTTAGAAACCAGTTCTAACGTAGGGACTAAATCTTGTTTAACAAGTGTAATTTTCTTATCAGTTAATAAAATAAATGGATTTTCAAGTTGAACTTCCATTCGTTCCGGATTCGTAACAAAATATCCTGAAATAAAACCTCTATCAAAGCCCATCCCTTCAGTAATTTCCAATTCCGTAACAGTCGATTTACTCTCCTCTAAAGAGATCAAACCTTCTCTTCCTACTTTATCAATTGCATCTGCAATTAATGTTCCAACATCACTATCATTACCTGCTGAAATCGTTGCAACTTTTGTGATGTCATCAAGATCTTCGATTGGTCGAGCGTATTCGTTAATTTTTCGAACTGCAAATTGGGTAGCTTTTTCAATTCCACGTTTAAGTACAATTGGGTTTGCGCCGGCTGCTACATTTCGCATCCCTTGTTTAATAATCGCGTAAGCTAAAACAGTCGCAGTAGTAGTACCATCTCCGGCAACATCATTTGTTTTTGACGCCGCTTGTCGAATTAACGCGACACCGGTGTTTTCCAAATTGTTTTTTAAATTAATTTCTTTTGCAATAGTTACACCATCATTTACGATCTGTGGTGCTCCAAATTTTTTTTCTAAAACAACGTTTCGACCTTTTGGACCTAATGTGATGGATACAGCTTCTGCTAATGTGTCAATACCTTTTTCTAAAGCTTTTCTTGCATCTTCTTGATATAATATTGTCTTTGCTACCATTTCTCCATTATTTTTTCTAATATGGCTCAGGCTGGACTTGAACCTGCGACCTTGGGCTTATGAGTCCCCTGCTCTAACCAACTGAGCTACTGAGCCTTTTTAAGTAAGATACCATTTTATAAACATAGAATCAACGTCATTATATTTTAATTACTGAATTAATTTCAAACTTACTTTAAAAATTCGGTGCATTAGGAATAAAACATTGTGAAAAAAGTTAATTCGGGACTGACGGGACTCGAACCCGCAACTTCCGCCGTGACAGGGCGGTGCTCTAACCAATTGAACTACAATCCCATTTGCTTTCCTCTAAATATACCGAATTTTTAATTACCCGTCAAGTCTTTAAAATGTAAAAATAAATTTACCAAGTTAGAAATGGGTAAAAGAAACAAAAAATGATAAATCCGAACTGCGTTAAAATTTATCAAACGTCATAAACGAGATGAATTTAGCCGCAGTTCGGATTATAGAAATTTTTTTACGTAAACCTAATAAGTTTAACGTTGCTTCATTTATTAAAATAATGTCTGCGATAATTTCTTATTAGAACGAAATATCTTTTGCTTTTTGTGTTTGTTGGTAGTTTGATTCTTTTAGTTTTCGTAAGATTTTACCAAAATATTCTTGGAAATATTGTTCAAGAGTAAGTAAGTCAGAATTTTGCTTAGAGGCATTATTACTGTTTGTCATATCTTGAGGACTGACTGAAATTTCCGCGAACTGTAAACGATCTGCAATATTCCAAGTAAACTCAAAACATCTAAAAAACTGTTTTAAAAATTGAAGAGCGAAAAATGGTACATAAGAAATTTTTGCGCTTTCGCCAGCTAATCTCTGACAAACATCTACGATTTCGTTTGAAGACCAAGCTTTCTTACCAATTAATGGGTAAGTTGTATTAGACATTTGTTCTTGTTTTAGACTTTCTACTACAACGCCTGCTGCATCTTGCGTGTCAATATAAGGTATTGATGCAGAATCTCCGAGTAGCCAAACGGTTTGGTTTTCCAAAACAGGAATTGCGTATTGATTAATTAAACCTTGAAAAAACCCAGAACATTGAAAAACGGTAAAATCAATACCAGATTTTTTCAGTAGTTGTTCTGTTTGTAACTTTAAATCTAATAAAGGAATCTCCGCATTAGTTCCCGCACCAAGAACTGAGAAAAAAATAAATTTTTTAATTTCAGCAAGTTTAGACGCTTCAATTAAAGCCACTTTTCCCATCCAATCGATTTTTTTTGCATTGAAATCATCACTGGGCCTAACTGTTGCAGCATCAATAACAACATTTATCCCTTTTAATGCTGGTGGAAGGGTTTCAGGTAAAGATAAATCACCATAAACTAATTCCGCACCCCAATCTCTTAAAAACGCTCCTCTTCTTAAATTCCTAACTAAACATCGAACTTCATAACCATCATCAATAGCCTTTTTAACAATTTGACGTCCTAATGTTCCAGTTCCTCCAATAATAAGTATGCTCATATGAAATAGATTTGAAGGATAATAAATTTTAATAGAATAATTATAACACCTTTTCAAAAACGACAGATGAATTAAGCATCTTGTAAAAATCTTAAATTAGGATCTTGACACGTTGATCGTGTAAATGTTATCATCAAACCAGATTAAAATTAAAATTTATTGAAAATTGAATACCATGGAGAGTTTGATCCTGGCTCAGGATGAACGCTGGCGGTATGCTTAACACATGCAAGTCGAACGAAAGTTTTCCAACTTTAGTGGCGAACGGGTGCGTAATACGTGAGAATCTACCCTTAGGAGGAGAATAACTGCTGGAAACGGCTGCTAAGTCTCCATATGCCGAGAGGTGAAATAGTTTTACTGCCTAAGGATGAGCTCACGCCTGATTAGCTTGTTGGTAAGGTAAAGGCTTACCAAGGCCACGATCAGTAGCTGGTTTGAGAGAACGATCAGCCACACTGGGACTGAGACACGGCCCAGACTCCTCCGGGAGGCAGCAGTGAGGAATTTTCCGCAATGGGCGAAAGCCTGACGGAGCAATACCGCGTGAGGGATGAAGGATTTTGGTCTGTAAACCTCTTTTCTCAAGAAAGAAGTTCTGACGGTACTTGAGGAATAAGCATCGGCTAACTCCGTGCCAGCAGCCGCGGTAATACGGGGGATGCAAGCGTTATCCGGAATCATTGGGCGTAAAGCGCCTGTAGGTTGTTTAATAAGTCTGTTGTTAAAGACTGGGGCTTAACCCCAGGAAAGCAATGGAAACTACTAGACTAGAGTATGGTAGGGGTAAAGGGAATTTCTAGTGTAGCGGTGAAATGCGTAGATATTAGAAAGAACACCGGTGGCGAAAGCGCTTTACTGGACCATTACTGACACTCAGAGGCGAAAGCTAGGGTAGCCAAAGGGATTAGATACCCCTGTAGTCCTAGCCGTAAACGATGGATACTAGATGTTGCGCTTATTGTGCAGTGTCGTAGCTAACGCGTTAAGTATCCCGCCTGGGGAGTACGATCGCAAGGTTGAAACTCAAAGGAATTGACGGGGGCCCGCACAAGCGGTGGAGCATGTGGTTTAATTCGATGCAACGCGAAGAACCTTACCAGGGCTTGACATACTGCAAATTTTCTTGAAAGAGAAAAGTGCCTTCGGGAATGCAGATACAGGTGGTGCATGGCTGTCGTCAGCTCGTGTCGTGAGATGTTGGGTTAAGTCCCGCAACGAGCGCAACCCTCGTTTTTAGTTGCCATTTTATGGGTTCTCTAGAAAGACTGCCGGTGACAAACCGGAGGAAGGTGGGGATGACGTCAAGTCAGCATGCCCCTTATGCCCTGGGCTACACACGTGCTACAATGGCTAAGACAAAGAGTCGCGAATTCGCGAGAATCAGCTAATCTCATAAACTTAGTCTAAGTTCAGATTGTAGGCTGCAACTCGCCTACATGAAGTTGGAATCGCTAGTAATCGCTGGTCAGCCATACAGCGGTGAATCCGTTCCCGGGCCTTGTACACACCGCCCGTCACACCATGGGAGCTGGTCATGCCCGAAACCGTTTGCTTAACCTTTTGGAGAGCGACGTCTAAGGTAGGGCTAGTGACTGGGGTGAAGTCGTAACAAGGTAGCCGTACTGGAAGGTGCGGCTGGATCACCTCCTTTTAGGGAAAATAAATAAATAAATAACTAGTTTAATTCAGCATTTTAATTTTAATCTATTTGGGCTATTAGCTCAGTTGGTTAGAGCGCACCCCTGATAAGGGTGAGGTCCCAGGTTCAAATCCTGGATGGCCCATCGTTGGGGGTATAGCTCAGTTGGTAGAGCGCTGCTTTTGCACGGCAGATGTCAGCGGTTCGAATCCGCTTATCTCCACAACATAGAAAGAATTTTGGAATTTGAAAATTTTATAACTTTTAAAAAGTCAAGTAAACAAGAGCTTACGATGGATACCTTGGTGTTCAGAAGCGATGAAGGGCGTGGCTACCAACGAAATGTTTCGGGGAACTGGAAGCGAGTTTTGATCCGAAAGTACCCGAATAAGGAAACTTCTTGAACTACTTCTTGAATTCATAGAGAAGAAAGAGCGAACCCGGTGAATTGAAACATCTTAGTAACCGGAGGAAAAGAAAGCAAAAGCGATTCTCTGAGTAGCGGCGAGCGAAATGGGACCAGTCTAAACCCTATACTTTATAGGGGGTTGTGGGACATTCTAAATAAGATAAGAAGATGTTAGATGAAACGAATTGAATATCGTACCATAGTCGGTGAAAGTCCAGTAATCGAAAACATAATCAATCTAAGAGTGTATCCCAAGTAGGGAGGGACAC